>Ga0210398_10001268_pt1 | contig 26510 bp, 24 predicted proteins | sample IncBWC4OmetaG_FD_161047 | JGI IMG/M metagenome (GOLD analysis project Ga0210398, IMG submission 161047) | Forest soil microbial communities from Barre Woods Harvard Forest LTER site, Petersham, Massachusetts, United States - Inc-BW-C-4-O | ecosystem: Environmental > Terrestrial > Soil >... | reverse complement strand
CAATGGTTCAGCCGGGCGTGTCGGCCTTAGGATAGAAGAACAGAACCACGTTCTTGCCGCGAAACTGGTCGAGCGAAACCGGGTTACCGTTTTCGTCGGGCAGAGTGAAGTTGGGAGCTTTCGAGTTGATTTCCATGTTGCACTATCTATACCGCAAATCGCGACGGCAGGCTATGGCTGCATTGCTGGGCGTGGGGCTGTCGGGCTTCGGCATGAGCAGCGCAGCCCAGGTGCTGCAGGACCATACGCATCACCAGCAGGCGGCACCCCCCGATCAGAACCATGGTCCCGCGAAGAATGCCAAGCGCGGCCCGCGCGCTATCGGGGCGATTGAGTTTCTGCCCGGAGGTGGAACGCGACTGGTGCCAATTGCGATCTGGATCGACGACCGCTTCTATGATGCCAGCCTCTACGCCGCCAATCCCGAGCCTATGGCGGTGCAGCCCCAGACGGTCTACCAGGCAACGGACTACGGCGAGCCGACGGGATTGTTCACCGTGGTGACGCCCAAGGAGATCAACGGAAGCTGGGTGGGCGATGGCCGATGGACTCCACATCTGGCGATGGATGAGATGCTGGCGCAGCAAGCCGCCAAGCAGCCGAAGAAGAAACCGGCTGCCAATCCTGACGATGACCGACCAGTGCTGCATCGGGCCGGATCGAGTGGTTCTTCAGGATCTGGAAATTCGGGAGGATCCGGAAATTCCGGCACGACTTCCAGGAATTCGAGCAACACGCCTCCGCCGTCCGACAATGATCCTGACCGTCCAACCCTGAAGAACAGCTCGCCGAGTACTGCCGGCACGTCCTCCGCGCCGGCCTCTTCGGGGCCGACGCCAGCGGACAACGCTCCGAAGACCGCTGAAGCAACACAAGCATCGAGTGCCCCGGCATCGCCTGCCGCATCCGCCAGCGACACCAATGAGAATGATCCCAGCCGTCCGTTACTACGACGCGGGAAGCCAGTGTCGGAGCCGGATCAGCCCGAACCGGCGCAAGCCAGCGCTGCGAAACCGGCGGCTGTGAAGGGAGCGGCACAAGTAAAGCCGGTCAGTACCATCGCTGGCCCGGGACATCGTTCCTATGCTGCAGTGTCGGATGCCGGCAAGTACGATATGCGGTCTCTGCTGTATGCCTTGGGCTCGTCAGAGCGAGTGGACAGGTCGGAGGAGATGGGCGAGCTGGCGCTGGACGACATTCGAAAATTCGTGGCGCAACGGAAGACACCCGCTTTGCCAAAGACAGCGGCCATCACCGACTACGATCTGCGCGCCTTCGACCTCGATTACAGCAACTCGCCGACGCTGGTTTACACCGCAACCCTGGCGGTGCCTGGGGCTAAGGCATTGCGAAGGAGCGAGTTCGACTACTACGTCACCGTGGTGGCGCGGGAAGACATCAACGGTAAGCCAATCAAGATTTTCAGCTCGGTCACGGACAGCAATCATCTTGATGCATTCTCGCGCATGGAGATTATTGATGCCGTGGACGCCGATGCCAACGGACGTGGCGATCTGTTGTTCCGTCAATATTCCGATACGGGAATCACATACGGCTTGTATCGTGTTTATCCTTACCAGATGCAGAAGGTATTCGAAGGTGGTTCGGGAGTTTAGTGGGGTATGCGATGCTACCGAAGCACTTTAGGACTAAGGTCTAGAGTTCACAAATTGTGCAAAACCTCTCAATCGGGCTGCAGGCTGTGCTCCTGGCGAATATGCGTGGTGGAACCCGCAACTGCCGCATAAGCTACTGATTCTAAGACTATTGGATTGTGCCGCAGAGGTGGGCAGGCTTGGGCAAGTTACTGACAGAGCAAGCTATGCTGTCAGCGGGGAGGGTATTCCACAGAGATTTCCACAGATTTGAGGATTGCCCCGAAATTGGGTCTCTGGCGTTGGTGATCCTGCCAACTTCGTGGGGACAGACGCGAGGATGTCAAGAAGGCCGCCATCCGTCCTATGCGGTCCCCATTCCACCGAGGGAATGCAAAGTTGAAAAGGCCGCCAGTGCTGGCGGCCTTTGCTTTGAACTATACGAGACTAGTGAGTGGTGGTTGCGGCTGGCTTGGTAGTAGCCGGAGTCGCTGGCTTGCTGGAGGCAGCGCCTGGGCTACCTGCGGGCCTCGCTGGCGGAGGAGCTACGCCTGACTGGGCGTTATACGCATCCACGACGGTCTTCGTGAGATCCACACCGGCGGTTGCCCAGAGAAGCGGACCTTGCGGCCAGGGGTTCGACGAATCGAACAGTAAACCATAGCCATTGGACTTGGCATACTTGTCGATCACCGGAGCCATCTTCTGCAGGATGCGCTGGGCGATCTCGTTGGACTGCTGCTGATAGTCGTTCTGCGCGTCTTCGGCTGAGCGCTGCAGGCTTTTCTGTTTGGTCTCGATGGATTTGACGAGGGTGGCATGGGCTTCCTCGTTCATTTTGTCGCCCTGGGTGTTGAGCTGCTTTTTCAGATTATCGATCTCGGTATTCAGGTTCGCCAGCTCCGTGCGGCGCGGCTCAAACTTCTTCTGCAAGGCTTCGAAATCCCGAGCGCCTTCATTGGTCCCGATGATGGCCTGCTGAATGTCAATAATGCCGACTTTAACTCCACTGGAACCGGCAACGGGGGCGGCAGCCGTAGAAGCGGAAGGAGTGGGGGTTGGGGCGGCGGTGTGAGCAGCCGAACCAGTTTGGGCCATGGCCGTCATTGCCAGGACGATAGCGAACACGGCTGTGCCTACGAACGTGCGCTTCATTGAGTTGATGTAGCTCCTTGAACTGCTCCGGGAATTCCACAGATGTTCCAGGGATGTACGCGGTCCCGCTGCGTCTTGATCTGGACTGCCGAAAAGCGATCGTCCACATGGAACGCGAACGACCTCGCCTGCCGGCCGGAAAATTCGGCGGTGCGGATACTTCAATTATAGGGAAACGCGCTTCCCAGCGTCAAACCAGAAGAATTTGCTAGTCCAAGACTATTGCGACTGCGGTTGGGATCGCGTGGCTGTGCCTTCCATGACGGTCGCCCAACCGCCACCAGCCTTGGGCACTTCGGACTTGAAACCGTAAGAGTCGGGCGAGATGAAGGTAACGGTATAGCGGCCTTTGGTGACGACGCCATTCAACTTTTCTTCGGCATTCCAAATCCAAGTCTTGCCTTGGACGGTACCCTCTGCCATGGTGTGCTCGCCCAGACTGTTATAGGCGTTGTAGGTATAGACCTTGTCGGCGGGATTGTATTCCAACACTCGCGTACTGTGAACGTCGCCCATGGGGCCGTGCATCTTGGTATGGGTTTCGAGGAAATAGTTACCGGGGACCCACTCGCTGTGCTCGGTTGCAGTGAAGGGCGTGGCCGGCCCGCTGGGGCTGATTCTGGCCGTGCCTGAGAGCGTCCAGTAGCCGGCAAAGTATCCCATCATCTGCTGCTGGGGTGTGGGGGCAGCTGCCGGTTGCGGATTTTGGGCCACCATCTCTGTCCCCACGATGAGACAAAGCGTCAGCAGACTCGAAACGCTTTTCACGAAGATGCTCTCCTAGAACGTGGTGGCCACGGTGAAGCGGAAGGTCTTGAGCGGCTCCGCCAACAGGTATTTGGGCTGATAGATCGAAAGCGCCTGAGCGTAGGTGTACTCTCCGGCCGCGCCCGCCGGGAACATCGAGCGGGTGATGGGATTGGGCGAACTCACCACTTCATCGATGCGCAGCGGATTGTAGGCCCAATAAATGCGGAACGGTGCGTTCACGACCGGCATGATGACTTGCAGCTCGAGGCCGGTCGACATGCGCGTCTGGTAGTTGGTGCCGGAAACCGCTTTAAGCTCGGAGTTAAACGGGAGGGTCGTGCCACCGGCACAACCGAAAGTCGAGGTCAGCATGGGACAGCCGAAGACCGTGGTCTGGAGCGAGGTGACCTGTGGCCCGGCAATCTGCAACTGCGACGGTTCAGATATGAAATCCCAGCCGGTATCGACGAAGGGAGCCAGCGTAACCGGGCCAACGATAGGCACGCGGTACTCCAGGTTGGTGACAAGGTTGGTATCGCCGCCGGGGAAGATAATCTGCTCAACCGGAATTGTGATGCTGTAAACACCCTGTCGCGGATTCGCAGGATTCAGCGGAACGTTGCTGCCATCGGGATTCTGCAGCGGAATAGTCACCGCAGTGGGGAAGAATGAGACCGGAGAGATCGCGCGAATATCAAAGCCGCGAATGTCAGTGTCGCCGCCCATGTAGAAGCGATCAAATGGCGGAGCCACCGTTCCTCCGTATCCCGTAATCCACGAACCCAGCGCCCGGAATCCAAGAGTATTGCGGCCCTTGTTTACCGGAATGAATTTCTTGTACTCGCCAACCGGCTTGATGTATTTCACGTTGCCGCCCAGACCGGCAACCTCGGTGGCGAAGTACACGCTTTGGCCGGAATGCGGGCGTTGCGGGTTGTCGATGCGATTGTAGGAAAAGTTGGGTACGACCTTGCTGGTGATAATTCCGGTGAGCGCGTTGGGACCTGAGATGCTTCGGAATTCCAGAGCCTCGAAATAATCCGTGGAAGCCGCACTGAATGTCTGGACCGAGGAATCGTCGAACGAATAGGTCATGCCGACGCGTTTGAACGAGCGCTTAATCGGGTAGGCCAACGACGAGGTGAATCCGGTGCTAGTCTGAGTAAAGTTTTGCAGCAATGCCTGGTAGCTGGGCGGCAAATTCAATTGCTGGTTGAGCTGGATCGACGTCAGCGCCGCCTGATTGTAGTTGTAGCTGCGGTGGTAGACAGACCAGCCAAATTGCAGCGGACGGTCGAACAGATAGGGCTGAGTGAACGACAGCGTCTCATTGCGCTGGTACTGTCCGATCTGGAATTCGAGGGAAAGACTTTCGCCCTTGCCGAACAGATTATTGGTCGTATAGTTGATGCCTATGAAGGCACCCGACAACCCACTCACGCCACCCGTCAGGCCGATGCTGTTCTTGCCCTTCTCCTTGACCTTGAGGGTGATGTCAACCGTGCCGTCCTGCACGTTCTGCTTGATCTCGGAGTCCTGCTCAGGCTTGAGCACGTCGAAATACTGCAGCTGATTCAAGCGCAACAGGCTGAGCTCCCAGAGATTGCCGTTGTAGACCTGGCCTTCCTCCAAAGCCAGCTGACGCCGGATAACCTTGTCGCGGGTGGTGGTGTTTCCCTGAAACTCGATGCGCCGGACGTAGAATTGTTTTCCCTCGTCCAAGTCAATACGCAGGCTGATGAGCCTTTTCTCGTCATCGGCGTCGGTATTGGGCACGGGAGTAAAGTTGATATACCCCAGCCCGGCATAGGCCTTGCGCAGCGCTTCCAAGCCCTTGCGGATGGCCTCGGTATCGAACACCTCACCGTCTTTGATCTTGAACAGGTTGCGCAGCGCTTGGGTGTTCTTGACCGCCTTGTTACCCGTGAAGGTGATCTCTTTGAGGCGATAGCGCTGGCCTTCTTCCACCGGCATGGTGATGTCGACAGCCTTGCCCGGTGACGACTTGAAGGGGAAGTACCAGCGAACGCCGCTGGTATCGTGGATCTGGGTCTTGGGATCACCCACCAGCGCCTTGAAGTAGCCTTTGGTCTGGTAGAAATAGCGCACGCGCTCGGCGTCTTCTGACAACTTGGTGGAGTCGTAGGTACGCGCGAACAGGTTCTCCAGGAAGATGGAGTGGGGAATACCGATTGGCTTGAGGTTCTTCATGGCGCTCTGCAGTTCCCGATTGCTGAGCGCCTTGTTGCCTTCAAACTTGATCTTGCCGACTTTGACCTTGGGGCCTTCCTTTACGACAAATGTCAACGCCACGGCGGCGGGAGGAATGGGACGCACTTCCGATCGCACGGTGGCGAACTGACGGCCGTGCGCCGCCAGCAGTTGCTTGATCACGACTTCGGCATGCTTCACCTTGGTGGGGTCGTATTGGCTCTCCTGGGTGAGGCCGACTTTTTGTTCCTTGAACTTGTCCAGAACATCGCTCTGGGAAACCGAGCTCAAGCCAACGTATTTGATCTCGCGAATGGTTGGCTTTTCCTTGACGTAAACATAAATGATCCAGCCCTTGGTCGACTGTTCGCGCTCAATCCGCAGATCGTCAAAATAGCCGGTGTTCCACAGGGAATTGAAATCGCGCTCCAGAGCTGCCTGGTCATACACGTCACCGGGCTTGGTAAACATGCGGGCGCGAATGGTTTCCGCCGGGATCCTGCGGTTACCACGGATCTGGATACTTTCGACCACGTCCTGCTGCGCTATGCAAGTCCGGGCGAGGAATAGAAGTGCGAAGAGAAAAACGATCGCCGTGGCGCAATAACGTGTCCCGCGCATCCATAGCCTCGCGGGTCTTCCCTGACGGTGGCAAGAAATGACGTAAACCTCAAGAACAGGGTTTGATGAAAGCGCAATTATACGGTAAGGGCGCTCTGGTTCGGAAACCAAAGCGGCCCATGAGATTGGCGGTCGACGGCTACGCTAACCCTTGGTGACGGCAGAAGTTGCGTCAACTCGCTCCACCTCCACCAGAGTGGAATAGAACGTAGCACCACCACCCAGATCGGTCAGCCGGTCGGAGGTGAGCAGGTTGATGTTGAAGCCACCTTCCGATAGCTTTGCCCAGCCCAGCTTTGCGCCGACTACCCCGGCTGGCACCGATCCATCAACTCTGGCGCGCAGAAAAACCTCGCCCCGATGATTGAAGATCCGGACGCGATCGCCGTCGGCAATGCCGCGGCCATTGGCATCGTCTAAAGATATCTCCAGATCGTTCTGCTGCGGCCCCATCTTCTGATGGCTGGGATGATTGACGAAGGTTGAGTTCAGGAAGTTGTCGGCTTTGCGAGCCAATAACTCCAACGGATACTGCGCGGCCGCCGACTGGTGCCGCGACTCCTCTGGCGGAACAAAAGATGCGACCGGATCCATGCCGTGGGCGATCAGCTCGCCATCGTAAATGCGCGCCTTCCCGCTCGGGGTGGGAAATCCGTTGGCAAACGGCAGCCAGGGAGCTCCGTTTCCGTCGCCATTCAAATTGAGGCGCACATTCGAATCATGCTCCAGCCGTTCGCGAGTAATGCCCGCGAGCTGAGGAACACCGGACGCCAGTGCGGCGTCGATCATGGCGTCCACCGGTTCCCGGAAGCAGTCGTCCTCAAAACCCATGCGTAGCGCCAGTTCGCGAAAGAGATCGACGTTGGACTTGCATTCGCCGAGCGGATCCATTGCCTGGTGCGAAACCTGCAAATAGTAATGGCCGTAAGCCAGGACCAAGTCTTTGTGCTCGAAGAACGTGGTGGCGGGAAGCACGATGTCGGCATAATCGGTGGTGTCGGTGAAGAACTGCTCGTGCACTACGGTGAACAGATCTGTGCGCCGCAAACCTTTTGTCACCAGCTGCTGTTCCGGACATACGGCGGCAGGATTACTGTTGTAGACCACCAGCGCTTTGACAGGCGGATTGTCGAGCTCGGTCAGGGCCCGGCCCAACTGCACCATATTGATCGTGCGCGAAGGTTGACCCAGTGGACTCTTGAGCATCAAGTCGCGCCGTTCCATTGCATCCCGATCGAGCTGAAAACCGCCGCTGGTGGAAAGCTGAAGCCCTCCGCCAATTTCCTTCCACGATCCAGTAATGACCGGCAGCATGCAGACGGCACGCACCGCGGCTCCGCCATTCTGTGAACGCTGAATACCGTAATTCAGCCGGATAGCCGCCGGCCGCGTGGTCGCATACTCGCGGGCCAGACGCTCGATGTCTTCTTTCGCGATGCCGGTCCACTGGGAAACACGCTGAGGAGTGTAATCCGGGAGGCGTTTCTGCAACTCGTCGAAGCCTTCAGCGTAACGCGCGACGTAATCCGCGTCGTGCCAGCCTTCGCGCACGATGATATGCATCAAGCCCATGGCGAGAGCGACGTCGGTGCCAGGATTGATCGGAATGTGCCAGTCGGCGACGCGCGCGGTTCGCGTGCGGTAAGGGTCGATGACCACGAGCTTGGCTCCGGCACGCCGCGCTTCCTCGACGAACGGCCAGAGATGAATGTTGTTGCCGTGAATGTTGGCGCCCCAGGCGATGATGTACTTCGAGTGACGAAACTGCTCCGGCTCGGTGCCGATCTTGCGTCCGTAGATGGAGATGATGGCGTCGCCGCCGGCCTGCGAGCAGATGCTGCGATGCAGTTGCGAGGCTCCCAGCCGATGGAAGAAGCGCATGTCCATCGATCCGTTGTTGAGTACAGCGATGTTGCCGCCGTAGGAATAAGGCAGAACCGATTCCGGCCCGAACTCCGCGCTCACCTGCTTGAGCCGGGCGGAGATTCCGTCGAACGCAGCGTCCCAGGTGATGCGCTGAAAGGCGGCATCGCCGTGAGTTCCCTTTTCTGAGACGCGCCGCATGGGATAGAGAACGCGGTCAGGTGAGTAAACACGATCAAGATATTTCGCAACTTTGCCGCACAGAAAACCGCGTGTGATGGGATGCTCGGGATCGCCCTGGATTTTTGTGGCTTGGCCATTTTCGATGGTGATAAGAACAGCGCAGCCGTCGGGACAATCATGGGGGCAGGCTGCGTGAACAACTCGCTTCATTAGGAACACCTATGGTGTGATTATCCCATGAAGCCGCCACCGGATCGCAGACGCAACAAAAGACCCGGGGCGCTCCAACCACCGGGTCTTTCATCGTGTGACGCAGCAACTATTTCATTGCTATCGTTACCATCTCCGGGCCATTGGAAAACTTGTTATCCGCCAGATACAGTTCTTTTTCACGCTTCGACAGTGGAAGCTGAATGCCGATGTTGCTATTGCCGTCCCAAACCTGGCGCAAGAAATACTGATCTCCGAACTTGTCGAATACCAGCCTGGCGTGTCCGGACTCAAGGGCGCTCGCGGACCTGGACTTGATGAAAACCTCGGCCGCGTGATTGTCCACATTGCGAACTACCCCTACCTGCTCGCTGATGGACTGGACCCGATAGCTACCAGCGCTCATCATCTGGTGACCCAAGCTGAAATCGAACGGTATGTCCGCCACCAGCGTCTGGGCCTGGGCTCCGGAAAGGCCGACACCCACGACTATTACCAGCAGGCTGAGAATACTGTAAACGGTGCGCTTCATAGATCCTCCTCTGTCGCATCCGGACAATTTCCCCTTGCTTTTGGGGTTGTCCGGTACAGTTGCGGATGCCTTTGAATATTGCAAGCGGCATGCCAGTATGAAATGCAGTGCGTCGCCATTCTGCGTCCTTGACTTTCCAGTGAGATACACATTGCAAGAAACGTTTCGACTATCCGGATGGATGGAGGCGACTATCCATTCCGCTATGAAACCAGGCTCTAGGCGACGCTTGCAACGCGCGAGGCATGGGAGTGGAAGCTTTGGTTAGCGTTCTGCGTGATCAGCGGCGCTTTTTGCGGGATGAGCCGCATTTCTGGCCGTTGACCATTGAACTTCCTGCTTGCTTTGCATACCCCCATCGGATGTATGATTTGTAAACCCGCTGGCCGAGTCGCGTAGTTCGTGGGGAGAAAGCACTATGGCTCGCAAATTACTTGCCTTCGTGGTTTTGTTCGTCACCGCGGCTTCATTGCCTTGCTTGGCGAAAATGTGCCCTCTAGCAGAGCAGAACCGAGAGCGCGTACTGGATTACGCGCACAGCCTGGAAGATCACCCACTCGCCAAAGATAGCCTGCAAAAAAGAATGTGGCTAACCGAGTGGATCGTGCAGGTCCCCGATCTCACGGTCAACGTATGCTGCAAGGAACTGGAGTCGCTTGACCAGGTGAACGACACTTATTCCAACCAGTTGCGTATGCAGGCCATGTACTCGCAGGCCGCGTTCCAGTTGGAGCATCCCGACGTGAAGGACAATGCCGCCATTCAGGCGGCGGGTCTGGCAGGCACGCTGCGAGCGTATCGCGCCATCCAACGTTTCGATCCGACGGCGAAGTATCCCTTGCTCGATGACCTGATTTCTCTGGAAAGAAAAGGCAAACTGCAGAAGTATGTACAGCAGCAGGCAAAGTGCATGATGGAAGATTAGGGAGCGGCTTTGGTTTTGCTGGAAGGGCGCGACGGTCGCGCCCTTTTGTATTTTGCGGTGAGGCCCGTGCCGCCATCTCCAGGATTGTCATTACGAGCGTAGCGAGGAATCTGCTTTGCTTCAAGCCAGGTGACGATGGATGAGGAAAATCAGATTCCTCTCCGCCCGAACGGGCTGCTGAAAAAGTCGAGCAAGAAAGTTACTGCCGCCGGCTAAAGCCGGCTCAGGATCAAAAACATTGAGGTTAGACGCTAGCCGGAAGGCCAGCTCTACCCGAACTTTGCCGCCGACTTTTTTCAGCGACCGCCCGAAGGCCGTTCGTAATGACAATTCGTTCGCGTGACTGGGCGACTCCTTGGCCATTAATCACCAAGTCTTGAAAATTCTGAGAGGCTGAACTTATGCACTACGATTTCATCGCCATTCCCGACAAAGACGTTCCCCGAGCCGACAATCCGCTGTTTCAGCATTTACTCGACACCTACGCCGGCGAGACCGACAAAGTCATCTCGGTGTGCCGAGGCTTCTCGCAAGCGGATCTCCCGTTCCGGCCACATCCCAAGTCATCTACCGTAGCCGACATCCTGAAACATCAACTGCTTTCCGAGCGCCGCTTCTTCGGCGAGTTTGTGGGTACGCCGGAGCCTCCGGCGGCTGAGGTTCTGCCCAAGACGCCAGAGATCAGCGCGTACCTTCAGCGCATGGAACAGCTGGCGCGGCCACGGCTAGCATTTTTCGCCGCGCAAACGGCGGAGTGGTGGATGCAAAACGTCCCTTTTTTCGAAACCACCCGACAACGCATCTGGGTCTTCTGGCGGCGCGTGCTGCACACCTGTCATCATCGCACTCAACTCACGGTATACCTGCGGCTGCTGAACAAGCCGGTGCTTTCGGTCTATGGACCAACGTCGGACCAGACGTGGGAAGGCGCCGACCCGACGAATTCCGTGGAAGCGGCGGGAAGGAAGTAGGGGTCAGGGACTAGTCGTTAGTGACTGGGAACGCTCTGACTAATCGCGACAGCTCAGGTCGGTATCCCAAGCGCGACTCGCACTGGCTGCGACGAAACCCAGAAGAGCAGATCTCTCACCGGCTAGAGTCGGTTCGAGATGACAAAAATAGGAGATTGGCACGGCGCAGCGAAAGCTACGCCCCTTCAAAGGCCGCCTTCCTTGAAACTCGAAACTGAAACTTGCAACTGCCTCACCGCACCTTGGCGAACATCACCTGATCCAGCACGACGCCGTTCTTGATGGCACTGCGGCGCAGAATGCCTTCTCGCTCGAAGCCGGCCTTTTCCAGCACACGCATCGATGCCACATTGTAGGAGAAGGTGCTAGAGAAGATGCGCACCACCTTATAGGTGTCGAAGGCCCAGTCCGATGCGGCGATGACCGCGCGCGTAGTCAGACCGCGTCCCCAATACGGCTCCGCCAGCCAGTAACCCATCTCCGAGCTGAGCCGGGCGATGTCGACTCCCAGCTTGAATCCGATTCCCCCGACAGCTTCGCCGTTTAACTCCATGGCCAGCGACATGGGAACGTCCATGGCGCGCACGTAATTCAGATAATCGATGCCGTCGCGCCGGGTGTAAGGATGAGGAAACTGATCGCGCAGATTGGCCGCGATTTTGGAATTGTTGGCGTGACGCAGCAGGGCGTCAAGGTCTTCCCTACGCCAGGGCCGAACGCAGAGACCATCGCCGAGGTCGAGCAGCATGCGGGTGCTCCGCTAAATCGACATCACTTCTTTTTCTTTGCCGCTGGCCAGATCTTCCATTTTCTTGATTTCATCGTCGGTCAGTTTCTGAATCTGATCCAGTGCGCCGCGCTCTTCGTCCTCGGTGATCTTTTTGTCCTTGAGCGCTTTCTTGATCAGCTCGTTGCCGTCGCGCCGGATGTTGCGCACCGCGGTGCGATGCTCTTCCAGCACCTTGTGGAGGTGCTTCACCATATCTTTGCGGCGCTCTTCAGTCAGCGCCGGCACAGGCACGCGGACCAATTTGCCGTCGTTCATCGGATTCAGCCCGAGGTCGCCGCCGCGAATGGCCTTCTCGATGGCCCCGATCAGGCTGACGTCCCAAGCCTGCACGGTGATGAGTTGGGGTTCGGGGGCACTGACGTTAGCCAGTTGGTTCAGCGGCATCTGCGAGCCGTAAGCTTCGACCGTCACGCTATCCAACATGTGCACCGACGCGCGTCCGGTGCGGGTGGAAGCCATCTCTTTGCGGAAGTCCTCTACCGCTTTTTCCATACGCGTCTTCAGTTGGACAAAACTGTCTTTCAATGCCGGAATCGCCGCCATCGTTATTTGAGCCATGATCTGTTCCTCAGGATGAAGTCGGAAACGTTCGATTATAAGCCGTCAGCTCTCAGCCGTCAGCTCTCAGCCGTCAGCTCTCAGTCGTCAGGTAAATCTCAAATCACGGTGCGGTTAGCCCTATTCCGACGGCCTCCTACATTTTGATTCTCCCAGCCAGCTTTCATTTGAATTTGGCTTTCCCACGCAATCCCAGGCCGGTATCGCGCGAGGCGCAGAAGTCCACGGCATAACGAACAACAAGACTTAGCTGGTGGGTGAGAGCTGAGAGCTGATAGCTGATAGCTGCCTCTCTACGACTCTTCCTCGAAGTCTTCGTCCTGGAAGATGTAGGGCGCGGTACGGATCAAGCGAAAACGGACTTTGTCTCCGCAAGTTTCGCAGTCGGGAAAGCGATCACCGTTGATCATGACTACCTCGTGGGCCTCGCGGTGACTGCGGTCGTGAACCACTTCGTAGATACCCGATTGACTCACGACATCTCCGGCGCGATGTCGCCTGCCGTTGGGCCGGCGGCCGCTATGTTCCGGGGTCTTGAAACTGGCCGATTGCAGCTGGAACGGAAACTTTCGCCGCCGAACACCACCCTTTGCGCTAAGGTCGGGCCGCAGAACACGCAGGCGTACGGGTAGAACCATGGGAACCCCGGGTCGATCATGTTTACTATTTTTAGAAACTTAGCTTAAGTTGGCACTCTTGTGAAGCGAAAGCTAGTGCGAATCCGCTCTTGCGTCAGCAGGGCGAACCAGCTCCACCAAATTCAGCCAGAAAGCGCTGGCGGGCGTGAAATGGGTGTGGAAGCGCGGATAGCCTGGCCAATCAGCGTCGGATGGCCGAGATTTTGTGGGTGCCGTAGTTGTCCAGAATCATATGCACCTCCTATTCTGCCCGCGAGGAATCTCTCTTCAGACTTGTCCAGCCGCAGATCCCACACAACTCGCGGTTCTTATTCAATCGCGGAGCTAAGGCCGTGACGGTCGCCCTTGAACACCCGGGCAGGAACCGCCTGGCGAGCCCGCTCTTCCTGGTGACAATTCCAGCACAGCGGACGCATGTGATCCAGGTTCTGCTGCAGCTCTTCCAGATACATGTCGCGCAGTTCGAAAAGCTTCTGCTCTTCATTGAGCAACGCCAGACGGCTACGCCGCCAATCGGAGGGAGAGAGTGCCCGCGTGCAGATCGCGCAGCTCTTGCCTTCATACCACTTCGTGAGCAGGCGCTCGATATTTTCCGGCGAAGGATCGATCTGCTCCAGGCACTCTTGGCCGCAGCTGCCCTTCTCGGGCCAATGCGCGCAAGATAGCAAACGCGAATGTTCCTGCCCGCGCAGCGCCGTCCAGAAGGCGAACTTGCGGTCGACCTCAACATCGACAGGCTCGCCCGAGTCAGGGCACACCACAGACTGGCGGCCGCGATTCTTGTAATAATTCTGCAGACTCAAGGCAACAGGTAGTCCGGTCACCAGAACCGCACCCAGAAAGAAAAGCACAATGGGGAAGATGGCAAACGTCAACATAAAACACCCGCAACCGCCAGGAGCGGCCCTGCAGTGGTTGTACCGCCGTAGTCACACAGAATCAGTGACCCAGCGCACAGGGGGATGTGACTAGGACGAGCGGCAATAGATAGAGTTTGTGCCGCAGCTTCGCCATGCTGTTGGGCTGACATGTAATCGCCGCCAACCGCCACTCCAAACATCTATAATGACTAAGTTAGCTGCTGGGCCGGACGGTCGCTGTTGGCTTGTGGACACTGGTTTCGATCAGGTTGCGTAGGCGGGCAGAGGAAAGTCCGAACTCCACAGAGCGGTGTGCCGGATAACGTCCGGGCGGCGGCTCTCAAAGGGCCGTTGACGGAAAGTGCCACAGAGAATATACCGCCGGGCTCGCAAGAGTCCGGTAAGGGTGAAAAGGTGCGGTAAGAGCGCACCGCGCCGCCAGCAATGGCGGTGGCAGGGCAAACCCCACACGGAGCAAGACCAAATAGGGGAGGAACGTCTGGAAATCCGATTTCCGCTTTGGCGGGAATTGGAGTTCTGGCGCACGTGCCGGCTCGGTGCGTCACAACTTCCGGGTAGGTCGCTAGAGCCGCTCAGTAATGCGCGGCCCAGAGGAATGACCGTCGTGCCGCTCTTTGTCCTCGTTGGGGCGTCCCACACATTCGAACAACGCGAATGTAGGGTGCACCCAATGACGGGACAGAGCGGCACACAGAATTCGGCTTACAGGCCCAGCAGCTAAGAAAAACCGCTTTTCGCTATTCGCTATTCGCTTTTCGCTCCTCGTAAAAAAGCTGCACTATCCACTTTCGATTAACAGATCACATTCGAGCGAGTCTCGGAACCGCAGATCACTCGGCTACGCCCGGGATGACAAAGGAGCCGGGGCGCAGATCACTCGGCTACACTCCTAGTGACAAATACAGCAGATCGCTCAATCGTGCTCGAGTGACAAACAATAAAAATGAAAAGATGAACGGAAATAAGGAGAGGAAAACAGGGAACAAGCAAAACTACCGCGCTACCCAAACCGCGGTGTCTGGCGCCGCCCGCCGCGAATTGCGATTTGATTTGATCGCCGGGGCCTGATTACGCGCGTTCACTGAGGACAAGCGCAGATCGATTTCTTTGGAAGTGAGTACGTGGGTCCCGGCAAATCGAACATCGGCAACAGCCTTGGTCGAAGTTGCCACTCGAATGCCGCTCACATCACCGTAGTTGATGGAGACCGTCAGGTTCTTGATCCACATCGACGGGTTCTTGGCGGGAGTCCCTTCCATCCGCTGAATCGTGAAATCGTTAGTATCGATCCAAGCTTTGCCGCGCATAAGCTCGGCCACTTGGCGCTTGGGCATCAACTGCACGACGTAGCAAGAATGGCCATCGATGTTTTCACGGCCCAACAGCGCAAAGTCATAATTTCGGGTCGTGACCTCGTGCTCCTCGGCGTGACTGGCCATCTCGGCCTCGTGATCGAGGACCTTCCGTACGATGCTCTCGCCCCGGCTGCTGCCCTCTGACTTGAGAATGGTATAGTCCTTGGCTGCCGGTGGAACGAAGTTAACTTCCGCTACCACGCTTGAACTGGGGCGCTGTGTCCCGGGCGCCGACAGTTGATACTGCCGAGTTACGGCGTAAGCAATGTCCTGATTCTGCGACGCGACTTGCGCTTGCGTCATTCGACTGACAATATCAGCCAAGGGAAGCGTTTGCGCTTGTCCCCACGACATCAGCGGAGCCGCCACACAAGCTGCCAACAGAAGAAGAACGATCCGCGTTGAGTGTGGGGCCCACATGTTTGGCTGACCGCATCCTGCTCCTAAATCCGCAGTCAGGTTGTTAGAAGCAAGTCGGTCGCCAATCGATGCCAGCGGAAAAAAGGGGAGGTCTGATTTATGAATTCAACAGCTTGCATAGCCTACAGCGACCACGACGGCAACTAGGTCCCTGCAAATTGGGTTAAACCCAGCGCAATTTTCCCTACCTGCATTCGGGAGTGGAACCGCGATACCCAATTTGGGTGCCGAAGAGCCGACGAAGGCTATGCAGCGGAAAGACGCGCCCTTAATTTTGCTTGGCTACTTCGCGATAGACCTGCAGCATGCGCAGGACGCTCGCATCCCAAGAGAATTTTCCGGCCTGCTCGAGCCCCCGAGCTTTCAACTTCTCGCGCAACGGTTGATCGGTGAGCACCCGATGAAGCGCGCGCATGATCTCAAAAACATTCTCCGGATTCACCATGATCGCCGCGTTGCCCACCACTTCGGGCACCGACGAGGTGTTGCTTGTCACCACCGGTGTCGCATGGGCCATGGCTTCCAGGGGCGGCAGACCGAAACCCTCATACAGCGATGGGAAGACAAAGATCTTTGCCTGATCGTAAAAAATGCGCAGCACGTCGATCGGAACAAAGCCCAGAAAGCGGACATCGTTTTGCACGCCGCCCTTCACCGCTGCGCGCCGCAGATCGGGGTGTTTGGAGACTTCATCGCCAATGATGATGAGCTTCAGGTCTTCGAAGCGGCCTTCCTTGTTGAGTTCGCTTTTCAGTGCGGCGAAAGCCTCGATGATGCGCACCACATTCTTATGCGGGCTGATGCGGCCCGCGTAGAGCAGGAAAGGAGGATTCACCTGGTAGCGCTCGGCGATGAACTGGCGTTCGGCGGAGCTGCTATGGCCCAGACGGAAACTGTCGTCGATAGCGTTGTAGATGACCTCGATTTTGTCGGCCGTTACATGAAAAATGCGCTCGGTGTCGCTCTTGGAAAAGTTGGAGACCGCGAAGATTCGCGCCGCCCGCTGCAATACACGCTTTGTGAATTGAAAGTGCAAACTGCGCTTCACGCTGGAATGGCTGTTGATGCGGTACAGATGGTCCAGCAGATCGTGCACCGTGACCACGTACGGGCAAGGGATCCCCTGCGGCTTCCAGAACAGGTGCGGAACGTGCAGCAGGTCGCAGCGATTCTGCTTCAGGATGCGGTGCAGTTCCAGGTAGCTGGCAACGGAGAATTCGTTGGGCTGTGCGGGGACGGTGATGAAGTTCGGCGGCAGCGGCTCAATGTCTCCCAGCTTGCCGGGAATGCCGATCAGGAAATATTCATTGTCGTGGTCCAGCCGCGCCAGCGTACGGATGGCGTTGCGGGTGTAAGTCCCGACGCCGAAATCGGTAATGCGGCGAATGTCGATAGCAACGCGCACAGATCAGTGTAACCGGGAACATCGCAAGGCCGGAGAGGAATGAGTAGCAAAGCCCTTCGGGTGCGGCAGTTTGCGTCGCCGCCACAAAAGCTATAATCGCCGCAGCTATGGAGAGTTGGTACAAAGTTCACTTCATCTTTTCCGAAGCAGGCGTAAGAGCCAAGGCCATCAAACTGCAAAACGAATATTCTCGAATTTTCGTTAAGAGGCGCGGGCCGAAGGATGCTCTGGTCTTTACCGATCAAGAGCACAATGACCAGCATTACGACTATTACTTCTCTCCCGGCGCCATGCGCATTGCCGAGTCTCTCGTACTTGCTTCCGGCGGCGTTCCCTGCGCGCGGCCGGATCGCAACCAGGTAACTCTCGCCGTGGGCAGTATCCACTCCGCCGATCGCGTGCTGCCCCGCAAAGAATAAACACTCTGCTGCGAGCTTGTGCCCCCGGGTTCGCGTCCCTTTCGGACGTTAACCTGGGAGCTTTGGGACTTCACACTGCGCGTTGCATCGAGCAGCAGGAGGCCACTCTTTACGCCTTCACCGTCTCCGCATGTTTGGCGCGACGCGACACATAGAGCGGAAACGCTTCCGCAAGTTCCAGTACTTCGCGGCGAATCCTCGCCAGCACGTTCTTGTCGGTGCGGTTGTGCAGCGCCTCAGAGATCCACTTGCCCACCTGGCGCATTTCGTTTTCCTTCATGCCGCGCGTGGTCAGAGCCGGAGTTCCGATGCGAATGCCGCTGGGCTTCATCGGCGGGTTGGTGTCAAACGGAATCGCGTTCTTGTTCACCGTGATGCCGGCCTCGTGCAGCGCGTTCTCGGCTTCGCTGCCCAGCATGCCTTTGGCGAAGACATTCACCAGCATCAGGTGCGTGTCGGTGCCGCCGGAAACGATATGGTAGCCTTCGTCGGCCAGCGTCTGCGCAAGCACAGCTGCGTTCGCCACAACCTGCCGCGCGTAGTCTTTGAAGCTGGGCTGCATGGCTTCGCGGAAGCACACTGCCTTGGCCGCGATAATGTGTACCAGCGGCCCGCCCTGCATTCCGGGGAAAACAACTTTGTCGATCGCTGCGGCGTGCTCGGCCTTGGAGAGAATCAGGCCGGCGCGCGGCCCGCGCAGCGTTTTGTGCGTGGTAGTGGTGACAATCTGCGCGTGCGGCACGGGCGACGGATGTGCGCCACCGGCCACCAGTCCAGCAAAATGTGCCATATCGACCAGATACAGCGCGCCAACTTTGTCGGCGATCTGCCGCATGCGCGCGAAGTCAATAATGCGCGGATAAGCGCTGCCGCCGCCGATGATCAGCTTGGGCCGCTCGCGCTCCGCGATCTGCTCCAGATCGTCATAATCGATGGTCTCGGTTTCCTTGGTTACGCCATAAGGAACGATCTTGTAAGTCTTGCCCGAGAAGTTGAGCGGATGTCCGTGAGTCAGGTGTCCGCCATGAGCAAGGTTGAGTCCGAGGACGGTGTCGCCCGGCTGAATCACCGCAGCGTACGCCGCCATGTTGGCGGTCGAACCCGAGTGCGGCTGCACGTTGGCGTGCTCGGCGCCGAAGAGCTGCTTGGCGCGGTCGCGTGCCAGGTTCTCCACCACGTCAGCGAATTCGCAGCCGCCGTAATAGCGCTTGCCGGGATAGCCCTCAGCATACTTGTTAGTAAACACCGAGCCTGCCGCTTCCAGCACAGCTTCGCTCACGAAGTTTTCCGAAGCGATCAGCTCCAGGCCTTCATGCTGCCGCCGCTCTTCGTTCTCGATGGCTTGCGCGATCTCGGGATCGTCTTCCGCCAACGACCATTCCATAGGATTGCTTGTCATGATTCCGTCCTTCGCAGTAAATTCCTAAAAATTGAGTACAGCCGGGATGGTCCGCTCCATATGACGCTCGGGCTTGCTGATGGGTCGGAATCCCACTTTTTCATAGAGCGTGTGCGCGTCGCGCGTAATCAGTTGGCAGCGGCGCAATCCCTGCATTTCGGGATGCTGCATGACGCATTGCATCAACCAGGTTCCCAGCCCTTTGCCCTGATGAGACTCCAGCACGAACACATCACAAATGTAAGCGAACGTCGTGGAGTCGGTCACCGCTCGCGCAAAGCCGATCTGCGTCGCGCCTTCGAAAAGCCCGAAGCACAGCGAGTGCTGCACGGCGCGCTCGACAATTTCTCTCGGAATTCCGCTCGACCAATACGCTCTCGCCAGATAACCGTGGATTACGTCGATATCCATCCGCGCTAGCTCGGTGCTGACGGTGAACTCGCCGCGCTGCTCTTCAAACACCGCGCATTCCGACACTGGCTCCATCGTTTTCATTGTAGCGCGATGCAGTTGGGGGATGAAGATTGCTCCAGTCCTGCAGCCGTCCGGACACGCCGATCGTGGAATTGGGTTAAAGTTGATGACGCCCGCAAAGGCGCAGCTTCCATGCGACTCTTCGTCATCGTTGCTATCGTTTTACTTCTCATCGTCGCAATATTTTTCTTCCAGACCGGCAGTTATCTGATCGTCAGTGATCCCCAAAAATCAGATGCCATCCTGATGCTCAATGGTGACCAGGCGGACAACCGGTATTGGCGGGGACTGGAACTGCTTCGCGCCGGCTACGGACAACACCTGGTCGTGGATGTCGGAGGTGGCCAGGTTTACGGTCACGCCATCGCCGATCTGGCGCAGGATTACATAGCCCATACGGCAGGACCCAATGTCTCGCAGGTGAGCATTTGCCACATCGACGGCGATTCCACCAAGGATGAGGCTCCGCAGGCAGGGAAATGTCTGCAGCAATTAACCCCTCCACCCCACTCCGTCATTTTGGTATCTGACGAGTATCACCTGCGACGCGCGCTCTCCATCTTTCGTGATCGGCAACCGCAATATCAGTGGACAGCGGCCGGCGCCAGAAACGATTTTCTCTTCGGACTCCCCTGGTGGAAAAACCGCGAATGGGCCAAAACCTATCTCACCGAAGTGCAAAAGCTGCTGTGGTGGGAATTGTGGGACCGTTGGCGAAAGTGAAAAGGCGGATAGTTTGCTGTCCATCCCGGAGGCACCCGAAAGTCATCTCAATAAATCGCATCAAGTTGCGGTTTGTATAGGGCGCGCCTTCACAGCCTTGCTAAGAAATTCTTGGCAGCGCTTTGTTCGGGTAGCGACATTCGGGTAGAGCGACGCTTTAGCGTCGCGTCTACAGTTTCTTGTTTTAGATATCCGGAGCCGGCTTCAGCCGGTGGCACTCAGCAATCCTCGAGTTTTTCACCAGCGTCTTCGGCCGTCCGTTTGGTCGAAGATGACTTGGCTTTTGCAGAAAAGACAGGTTCCAGGGAGAAGTAAATGGCCGCTACGAAAAAAAGTACAAGAAAAACGGCTGCAAAAAAGAAAACGAATCGTTGGGTCGCGAAGGTCACCACCGATTCAACTCACCCGCCTGAGGGACTCTTCAACCAGAGCGCAGCTACGATCGCCAAAAGCCTAGCTTCCAAAAAGGTTTCGCCGAAGGGACCGGGTTCGGGAATGCGCATGCTGACCTACTACATCAATCGCACCGGACACAACCTCAGCGCAACCCGGCGAGCCGAACTGGAGAAGGCGAAGTCATTGCTGTCGAAGCGAGTGGCACGCGCGAAGGAATCGAAGAAGGGGAAAAAAGCCGCTTAGGGACTGGAACCTAGTTGGCTCTTCTGACATCCTGGCAGAGAGGCCGAGGTTGGCGAGCGAATTGGGACGGACGATGACCGAGTCCCGCACTCCGGGCCGGCGACAAAGATAGCCCGGCGCTTCGGCGCTGGGTTGGCTGCAATTTTATGATTGAGCCCCTTCAGGGGCGGCACGCTGAGGACAGGGGCTAAAGCCCGGAGTAGAAGGGACGTTTCGGCCCAGCTAAAGCCGGACCCTGATACAAATCGCACCTTGATGCGATTCATGAAATCGCTAGCTGACTTCCTGTCGATGGTGTCCGGAATTGTAGGACTGCTCGGCAGTAGCTTTCGATCTCAATCACAAAATCGCCCCACCCAACCTTTCAGGGTCGAGTGGGGCGATCGTGTTTGCTAATCGTGTTTGCTAAGAGCTAAAGGCTAAGAGCTAACAACCAACCGCCGTATCTGACGGCTGACTGCTGATAGCTGACAGCTTTCTACAGCAACTCTTCGTTCCAGTTCTCCAAGAATTTCTTTACCTCGGCCATGAACTGGTCGGCTACCGCGCCATCGATCACGCGATGATCGTAGCCAATGCTCAAGTGCATCCGGGAGCGGATAGCGATCGAATCATTGCCGTCCTTGTCGGTGACCACTACCGGCTTCTTGGAGATGCCGCCCACTCCCATGATCGCAAGCTGCGGCTGATTGATGATCGGCAACCCGAATTCGGCGCCGAAGATTCCAGGATTGGTGATGGTGAACGTTCCGCCCTGAACCTCATCCGGCTTCAGCTTCTTGGTGCGGGCGCGTTCGCCCAGATCGCTGATCGCCCGCTGCAAGCCAACGAAGCTGCGCTCCTCGGCATTCTTCACCACCGGCACAATCAATCCCCAGTCTAGAGCTACGGCGATCCCCAGGTTGATCGATGCGTGGTAGTGAATGCTGTCGCCTTCAACCGACGAGTTGATGATGGGCCACTGGCGAATACCATGCACCACGGCGCGGGCGAAGAACGGCGTAAAGGTGAGCTTGTTGCCGGTGGCCTGCTCGAACTTGCCCTTCATGCGCTCCCGCAGTTTCACGATGCGGGTCACGTCGACTTCGAAAATGCCATGCACGTGCGCGCTGGTGCGCTTCGACATCACCATGTGCTCGGCGATTTTCTTCCGCATCACCGACATGGGCACGATGTCGCCCGGCGTAACTCCGCCTACCGGCTGTAGCGGCGCGATGACGGCCGGAGCGGCCGGAGTCTGAACTGGGGCGGGAGCATAAGTCGGAGCCGGCGGAGCTGTTGCTCCAGCGCCATGCTTGGCAACGAACGCCTCAATGTCCTCTTTGGTAATGCGTCCGCCGAGGCCTGTGCCCGGAACTTTGGTCAGATCGACGCTGTTATCTTTCGCAATGCGGCGGACCAGCGGGCTGGAGCGAACCCGTTCCTGCTCGCCGCCTTCGGGATACTCCAGAACTTTGCCTTGCGCCGCCCGCTCCAGGCCTTCTTTCTCGTCCTCCGCAAGATCTGCCGGAACTTTGTCCGCGGGTTTGGCTTTCGGCGCTTCTTCGCCGACTGGCTTTGCGGCTTGGCTGGAAGCGGCCTTGCTTCCGTCTCCTCCGGCAGCCGGTTTTGCGGGCTGGGGTGGAGCGGGAGCAGACGGGACAGCGCCGGCAGCATCGCCCTCGCCGGCAATCGTCCCCACCACGGTGTTCACCTGGACTGTGGCCCCAGCTTGCACCTTGATGTCCTGCAGGGTGCCGGAGGCGGGCGCAGGAATTTCGGCGTCAACCTTGTCGGTGGAGATTTCAAACAGCGGCTCGTCGCGCTGAACTTTCTCGCCTGGTTGCTTCAGCCACTTGGTAATCGTTCCTTCAAAAATCGATTCCCCCATCTGGGGCATGATTACATCTGTCGGCATATTGTCCTTCCGCGGGTTTTCTAGCTGGAACTCAACACTGCAGCAAAGTGTTCATTATATCGCGTCAAAAGCACACCTGTCGGCAACAGCAGCGCAAATCCCGGCCCAAAATCATCTGATGAGCCGGGCTGCGGAAACGTTACATAGAGGCGGATTTGGAGGCGCCGGTTTCAGTGTACGAATATTTCTTGACCGCTTACATCAGTTAGTGATATATCAGTACCAGATGCATGGATGGAGGCGCGATGCCACCGAAGGCCAGTAACATTCCCGAGGACTTGCAACATTTGCTGCCGCTCACGCCTGCGGTGTTCTTTATCCTCTTCGCCCTGGCCGAAGGCGAGCGGCATGGCTACGCCATCATGCAGCAAGTTGGAATTCTTTCCGACGGCAAGTTCCGCATGGGTCCGGGCACGCTTTACACCACCATCCAACGGCTACTCGAATTGTCGCTGATCGAAGAAACCGATACCGATGCAAGCGGCCGTCGCCGCTACTACCGCCTGACTCGCACCGGCAAGCTGATTTTGAAAGCGGAGCTTGCCCGCATGGACGCCGTCGTCCGGCGCGCGCTGCGGCACAAACTGCTGCCGCAGGAGGGAGCATAGCTATGGCCACGACCTTCCGCTTCAGTCGCCGAATTTATGCTGCCACGCTTCTGCTCTATCCGGTCACGCTTCGCTATCAGTTTGGAGAAGAGATGATCGAAGTGTTCGCCGACCAACTGCAGGACGCGCAGCAACACGATGGATGGATGGGCCAGGCGCGCGTTTGGGGCTGCGTTGCCCGAGAAACAGTTTGTACCGCAGCCTCCAGCCATCTGCAGATTGTCGGTATCTCGGTCGCGGCCGGTTTGAGCGCGCTGGGCCTGATGTGTACGTTCTTTTGGGCCATTCACTGACATTGCTGTCGGTACCGTGGAGTCTCGAGATGTTGGAAGCCGTGGGTCTGACAAAACGCTACAACGGAATTCCCGCCGTGCTCGACGTCAGCTTCCACGTTCAGCGCGGGCAGGTGCTCGGCTACCTGGGGCCCAATGGCTCGGGAAAGAGTACGACCGTCAAGATGTTGACCGGACTGATCGCGCCTTCCACCGGTCAGATGTTGTTCGACGGGGCACGAATTCACGATGGCAATCCTGCCTTCTCCCGCAAGCTGGGATACGTTCCTGAAGAACCGCATCTCTATTCGCATTTGACCGGCCCGGAATATTTGCGCCTGGTCGGACGGCTGCATTCGATTCCGCGCCGCACTCTGGAACAAAAGATTGACGCCTTCGTCGATTTGTTTTCTCTGGCAGACGCCCGCTATGAGTTGCTTCTGAATTACTCCAAGGGGATGCGGCAAAAGATTCTGCTGTCGGCTGCGTTGCTGCATAACCCCGAGGTGCTGATTCTGGACGAGCCGTTTTCAGGCCTGGACGTTGGCGCTGCTCTGGTGCTGCGCAACCTGCTTAAGGCGCTTGCCCGCGAGGGCAAAGTAATCCTCTATAGTTCGCACGTGTTGGAGGTGGTGGAGAAGGTTTGCTCCGAAGTCGTCATCCTGCACAAAGGAAGGGTTGTCGCGTACGACACCGTAGAGCGGCTGCGGGAGTTGCAGGCGAGTCCCTCGCTGGAATCCGTTTTTGCCCAGCTCGCGGTCCCGGAAGACACAGCCGCCATCGCCGAACGCGTGATCGCCGCGATGAAGGCCGCATGACTCATGATCCGCAAAAGCATTCGGCTATGGCTCACTCAAACCCGTGGCCCTCAGTTCGAACTGTTACGCCATTTCCTGTCGGAACAACTGGCCAATGACCTGATGTCATCGGATCAAGTCCGGCGGCTGGTCATCACGGTGCTGGCTGTATTGGGCTGTGTGGGACCGCTCATCATCCGCTTGTACATTGGGAAATACCGGTACCTCCAGGACCTCGACACCGGAGATCTCTATCACGCCGCAGTTCGTGCCGACCGTTTGTTCTTTATTTCGCTGTCGATGATTGTGGCAGGATTGGTGACGGTCGTTCAGTGGCAGAGTCTGTTTCCCACTCGGCGAGATTATCTTGCGCTGAAACCGTTGCCGGTCCGGCTCTACCAGATTTTCACCGCGAGATTTCTGGCTTCTTTGCTGATCACTGCGGTGGTCATCACCGATCTGAATCTTGCGCCCAGCATGATGTTTCCGTTTCTCACGTCGGGGAGGTGGCAATCGTTTGAGCTTCGTTCCGTCGCCGCTCACGCGGTAGCGACGTTCGCAGCGGGACTGTTCGTGTTCTTCGCCCTCGGCGCCGTTCAGGGAGTGCTGATGAACTTGTTGCCGCCGCGCGCGTTCGATCGCCTGTCGGTTTGGATTCAGGCGTTGTTCGCGACTGCTTTCCTTGCTGCCGCTCCCTATGTGTTCGATATACCAAACTGGCACGAGATGATCGCAGCCAAGCCACGCTGGATGCTGCTATTTCCTCCTGCCTGGTTTCTTGGTCTGTATGAAACCCTGCTCGGATCGCGAGACAGCTATTTCCCGGCGCTACGTGAACGAGCTCTCACCGGCATGGCAGTCGCCCTGTTTCTGGCGTTGGCGACCTATTTCCTCAGCTATCGCCGGCACGCGCATCGGGTGCTGGAACAAGCCTCATCGCAAGCGGGCGGGCGATCGTTAATTGGCCGAACAGCATCGGCGCTTACAGAGATCTGCATAAAGGATTTGCGATCGCGGGCCGTGTTTGTCTTCGGAATTCAAACCTTGCGCCGAAGCCGGGCTCACAAGCTGGTGATGGGCTTCTGCGTCTCCATCGCATTTGTGCTGGCGCTGCAGACGGCTGCTCCCAGCGTGCTGACTCATTTTCGCTCCCCCGAGTCGTGGAGCGACTGGCAACTTGAGTCGATCCTGGCCATACCGCTGCTCATGAGTGCAGTCGTGGTTTCCGCCCTTTGCTATGTTTTCAAGCTGCCGGCCGAGCCTGAAGCTAGCTGGATATTTCGATTGGCGGCCGAGAGTTCGGATCCGCGAGAATTGCTGGATAGCGTCGAATACCTGCTCTTCTGCGGGCTCGGCTCGGTGCTGCTGATCACGTTGCCGATTGAAGTCTTCGCCCTTGGCGGGGAATTGGCGATTGCTCACATAACGATGGTCGCGATGCTGCTGCTCCTGCTGATCGAAGCGCGGTTATACGAGTGGCACAAGATTCCGTTTACCTGTTCGTATGTGCCCGGCCGTCGCAACCTTTGGCAAACCCTGGCAATCTACTTGGGTCTGTTCGCGGTGTTGATTCCGGTCATTACTTCCTTCGAGGTCCGCCTGTTCCGGCCATTTGTTCTGCTCGGAATAGCTGTGAGTCTCAGCCCTTTCTATTTTTCTCTGCGCTCCCGGCGGCGAGCCCAGTGGAGAATGGTTCCTCTGCTGTTCGATGAGTCTGATGAGACGCTGATCGGCACGCTGCAATTAAACCGCGAGTAATCGAGTAAAGAAACCGCCTGGCAAGGGAACCGGCGCGATCTCAAAGCTGTCGATCATCGCGCACCGCATATCGGCAAAACGGCCCCGCTTTCTCGCATACTAAAACGGCAGCTTGTCATCTAAAACACCATCCAGATCGCAAGACCCCGGTTCGCGGTCTTGCCAATTGGTTTTGGATCCCATGAAGAAATTAATGCCGTTTGCTCTATTTACTCTGCTCTGGACGGGTTGCGCGTTCGCCGATGGACCAGCAGCACCTGCGCCCAAAGGTCCGTTCACTGATTACCGTTACGAGAAGCCAGGATCCATTCGCAAGATTACGCCGCAGGACTTGCCCACGCCTTTTGCGAGCAAGTCGGTATTTAACGGACCGAACGTGGTTGACCGTCCCAAGAATGCCTGGCCACAGGCTCCCGCCGGCTTCCAGGTCGAGCTCTATACCACCAGCGTCAAGGAGCCGC
>Ga0210398_10001266_pt1 | contig 26512 bp, 22 predicted proteins | sample IncBWC4OmetaG_FD_161047 | JGI IMG/M metagenome (GOLD analysis project Ga0210398, IMG submission 161047) | Forest soil microbial communities from Barre Woods Harvard Forest LTER site, Petersham, Massachusetts, United States - Inc-BW-C-4-O | ecosystem: Environmental > Terrestrial > Soil >... | reverse complement strand
TGAGGACGCTGTATTTCGAGGGCTTGGGATAGAGCACCTGATAGCGCCGCAGCAGTTCTTCATCGCTGATGGGCTCGGTTTGGGGAATCCGGGCCAAGACGTGGAAATGATTGGAGAGGATGGTCCAAGTCAGCACCTCCACCCCGCAGTAGTCGGCCACGGTCCAGAGCTGCCGCCGGAAATTCTCCTTATCCACCGAATCAAACAGCCATTCCCCGTTAACGGTCCGGCTAATGCAGTGATATACCGCTTCCGCTTGCTCCGGCTCGATTTTGATCCGTCGTGTTCGCACGCCCACAGTTTAGCGCGAAAATCCGCCCGCCTCCGACTTTTTTCAACCCGTCCCTATCGGCTTTCCCTTTCAACCCGTCCCTATTGGATTGGAGGAGCGGTCGTTTATCTTGGAACCTGGCACCTGGTACTTGCTATTTCGCAGCCCAAAGAGCTGCTTTGACAATTTCTCCCAGGCCCGGGCGCGGTGGCTGAGTCGGCTTTTAATTTCGGCACCCAGCTCGGAAAAACTCTGCATGTAACCTTCCGGTATAAACAACGGATCATAGCCGAAACCGCTTCCACCACGAGGCGCTCGCAGCAACCGACCATCGCAACGCCCCTCAAAAGCCAACTCGCCGGCCGGCCCGATGAGCACCAGCACGCACAGGAAATGCGCCCCGCGTTGCGCGTCCGGCACCGGGCGCATCGCTTCGATCAGTTTGGTTAAATTGGCTGCGCTGTCGCCCTGCGGTCCCGCGTAATAGGCCGACTCCACGCCAGGCGCACCGCCCAGTGCATCGACACACAGCCCGCTGTCATCGGCCAGCGCCCAGGCTTCCGCCGGCAGCCGCGTACGCAGCGCGAGCGCTTTCTTCCGCGCATTGCCCACGAACGTCCCGGCGTCCTCCACCACCGCAGGCATTCCACCGGCCGCCGCGGCAGAGACAATCTCCACGCGCAACCCGCTCGCGTCCGCCAGCGATTGAAGCTCACCGACCTTGTGGGTATTACCCGACGCTAAAAACAGTTTCATCGACGAACATTTTTTCCGGATACACCACGCGACCGCGCGTCAGCAGGTCATCGCCAAAGGTTTCATGTCGCACCCCGGCGAGGCGGATGGCGTTTTCCATTCTTTCCGTGCGCAGCCCGCTGAACACGCTCTTGGCCTTGTCGTCCGCGAACAGCAGCGGCGAACGATAAACAAACAGGTAATCCAGTTCGCGCACCTGCAGCAATTCGCTCACGAGCTGGGCCCCACCCTCGAAAAACACCCCCGTGATTTTTTCCTGCGCACATTTTTTCCGAAACTCCTGGAATCCCACGCGCTGCGTGAGCGATGGCATGGTCCACACCTGCACGCCCGCCTCGCGCAGCTTGCGCACGTAGCCCACGCCGCCATGGGAGGTCGTCACCACAATGGTACGTTCGCGAAACTCGTCGCGGTAAACCTGCGGCGGCGTCCCGCCGGTCGCAGCCGAGCGCATCAGGCCGTCGAAAACGAACCGCACGGGGCACCATTCCTGGCCATCGATGCGCGCCGTCAGCCGCGGGTTGTCCTTTATTACCGTGCCCGCGCCCACCGCGATGGCCGGAAACAGCCGCCGCCAGCGCATCACGTCCGCCCGCGCCACTTCGCCGGTGATCCATTTCGAGTCGCCCGAGCGGCAGGCGATACGGCCGTCCAGCGTCACCGCGGATTTCGCCGCAAAAAACGGCTGGTCGCGCGTGATCCAGTGGTTAAAAATCATGTTCAGGTCCGTGCACGAGTGTTCCAGCACGCCCGTCGTCACTTCCACGCCCGCGGCGCGCAGCACCTCGAAACCGCGACCGGCATGCGCGGGATTCGGATCGGTCGCGCCCACGACGACGTGTTTAATGCCGGACGAGATAATAGCCTCCGTGCATGCACCCGTGCGCCCGTGCGTGGAGCACGGTTCAAGGGTGACGTAGAGGATCGCACCGGGCTTCGCGGTTCGCCCGAGCGCGGCCAGCGCCGCGCGCTCAGCATGGGGCGCACCGTCGCGCTCGTGAAATCCCTCGGCCACCACCTCGCCATTCTCGACGATCAGCGCCCCTGTCATGGGATTTGGATGCGTCGCGCCCCAGGCGCGGCGCGCCAACTCCAGCGCCTGCCACATGAAAAATTCGTGTTTGTCCGGCATTACAACCGCCCAGCTTGGGTAATTTTATCGACCGAGTCCATTGTGTTTGGGCGGTAGTAGTTGGTAGTTGGTAGTTGGTTCGGAGGCCGTCCTTCGGAAAAAACTATGGCAGACAAGTCTGAGGGCACCGCAAGCGTCGGATCGAAACCAACTACTAACTACCAATTACCAACTACCGCTGCTCATCCGGCCACGTAAGGATTGCTCCGCTTCTCTTCACCAACCGTCGTGGCCGGACCATGGCCCGGAAAAACCCTGGTCGCATCCGGCAGCGTGTAGATCTGGCTGCGGATCGATTTCTCCAACACGGCGAAATCACCGCCCGGCAGGTCCGTCCGTCCCACGTTGCCGGCAAAAAGCGCATCGCCGACAAAGGCGGCGCGGGCAGACTCGACATAGAACAACACATTGCCCGGACAATGCCCGGGCACATGCCGCACTTCGAAGATTAGGCCCAAAGCAGAAATGGTTTCTCCCGGCTGCACCCAGGCATCGACCTTCACCGGCTCGAGTTCCTGGCCTGGCAGCATAAACCTTTTCATCACCTCCGGCGTCTCGATCAGCGGTCGGTCGGCCGCATGGGCGCGCACTCGCGCGCCGGTCGCCCGTACGACCTCCGCCGCGCCTTGCATGTGATCCCAGTGACCGTGCGTGAGCCACAACTCGACCAGCCGGCATTTTTCTTTGCGCAAAATCGGTTCGACCTCCGCCCACGCCCCGCCCGGCGCATCGATCAACACGGCCTCGCCGCGCGCCGGCTCGGTCAGCAGGTAGGCATTGGTCTCGATCGGCCCGGCGGGCAGGATGTGAAGGTGCATGGGGAGTGGTAGTTGGTAATTAGTAGTTTGTAGTTGGTCAATTGTCGTACTTGTAGTTGGTATTTAGTAGTTGGTAATTGGTAGTTGGTTTCGGCCCGACGCATGCGTGCCCTCGCAGCCCAAAGAGCGAAGGAGGGCGTCCGAACTAACTACCCTCCTTCGCTCTTCGAGCTGCGGAGGGCACGGCCAAATCCCAACTACCAATTACTCTCCCCAAAAAAACCCTTTCACTCGGTCACGTACCTTGCTAACTAAGTCGGCCTTTATGCCGACGCTGAAGTTCGCCGTTCTTGCCGGAGACTACATTGGGCCCGAGGTCATGACCGAGGCCTTGCGCGTGCTTGAGCACGTCGCCAGGCAGGAGAAGCTCATCCTCGCCTATGAACTGGCCGATATCGGCGGGGCCGGCATTGACCGCCATGGCAAGGCGCTGCCCGACACCACGCTGCAACTTTGCGCCGCGTCCGACGCCATTCTGTTCGGCTCGGTCGGCGGCCCGAAGTGGGAGAAACTTCCGCCCAAGGAACAGCCCGAGCGCGCCGCCCTGCTGCCATTGCGCAAATATTTCACGCTTTTCGCCAACATCCGTCCCGGTTTGCTTTACCGCGAGCTCACCGACGCGTCCCCGCTCAAGACCGCGCGCATTCCCAATGGCATCGACATCGTCTGCATCCGCGAACTCACCGGCGGCCTTTACTTCGGCAAGCCCAAGGAAACCACCACCCTCCCCGACGGCGACGTGCAGGCCGTGGACACGATGGTTTACCGCAAGAGCGAGATCGAGCGGATCACGGCCACGGCCATTGACACCGCCCGCTCGCGCAAGAAAAAACTTTGCTCGGTGGACAAAGCGAATGTCCTCGAGACTTCCGTCCTCTGGCGCAAGACGGTCACCGAGTACGTGGCCAAGCACGCGCCCGAGCTCGAGCTCTCCCACATGTATGTGGACAACGCCGCGATGCAGCTCGCGCGCGACCCCAACCAGTTCGACGTGTTCGTGACCGAAAACATGTTTGGCGACATCCTTTCCGACGAGATGGCCGTGATCTGCGGCTCCCTCGGCATGCTGTCGTCCGCCTCGCTGGGCGCGGGCAAGAACTCCCTCGGCCTGCCCTTCGGCCTCTACGAACCCGCCGGCGGCACGGCGCCCGACATCGCTGGGAAAGGCATCGCGAATCCCTGCGCCCAAATCCTCTCCGTCGCGCTGATGCTCCGCTTCAGCTTCGGCCTCGATAAAATCGCCCTGCGCATCGAAGCCGCCGTGAAAAAAGCCGTGACCGGCGGCACCCGCACGGGCGACATCGCGTTCGGTGGAACCTCCGTCGGCACGAAAGCCATGGCTGATGCCATCATCGCCGCGCTCTAACGAGCGCCTGAGTAGTGAGGAGCGAGTATCGAGTAGCGAGCATCACACCCTTGCCCAAAACGACTACTCGCTACTCACTACCCACTACCCGCTACCCGCTACTTTAAAAATGACTTCTGCTGAGATCCGCCAGTCGTTCCTCGATTTCTTTGCCGCCCACGGCCACACGATCGTCCCGTCGTCGTCGCTGCTGCCGGACTCGCCCGGTTTGCTCTTCACCAACGCCGGCATGAACCAATTCGTGCCCATTTTTCTCGGCGACCACAAACCCGACGTTTCGCACTGGGCCGGCGTGAAGCCCAATCAGGACACCCGCGCGGCCGACACGCAGAAATGCATCCGCGCCGGCGGCAAGCACAACGACCTCGAGGATGTCGGCTTCGACACCTACCACCACACATTGTTCGAGATGCTCGGCAACTGGTCGTTCGGCGATTACTTCAAGAAAGAGTCGCTCACCTGGGGCTGGGAACTGCTCACCAAAACCTGGGGCATCTCACCGAAGCGTCTCTTTGCGACGGTCTATTCCCCCGACAAGGCCAAGGGCGATCCCTCCGACTTCGACCAGGAAGCCCACGACATCTGGGCGGCGATCTTCCGCAAGGAAGGCCTCGATCCCGCCGTCCACATCGTGAACGGCAACAAGAAGGACAATTTCTGGATGATGGGCGACACCGGCCCGTGCGGCCCGTGCTCGGAAATTCATTTCAACCTGCTGCCCGACGACCATGAAGCCGAGGGACGCAAGCTGGTGAATGCGAGTTCGCCGCGCTGCATCGAAATCTGGAACCACGTCTTCATCCAATTCAACGCCAACGCCGACGGCACCTTCTCGCCCCTCGCCGCAAAACACGTCGATACCGGCATGGGCTTCGAGCGCGTCGCCGGCATCCATGCGACGACCCAAGGCTTCAAGGATTTTTCCAAGGACCCGTCGAACTACAATGCCGACGTCTTTGCCCCGCTCTTCAAGAAAATCGCCGAGCTCTCCGGGAAAATTTACCACGGCACCGTCCCGACCAAGCGCGAAGGACTGACCGAACAGGAGAATATCGACGTCGCGTTCCGCGTCCTCGCCGACCATGCGCGCTGCGTTTCGTGCGCCATTGCCGACGGCATCCTGCCGTCCAACGACGGACGCAATTACGTCATCCGCCGCATCCTCCGCCGGGGAATACTCTACGGCAAGAAACTCGGCCTCGCCACCGGCTTCTTCGAGCAACTCGTCGCGTCCGTCGTCGAATCATTAGGCCCTGTTTTCACCGAACTGAAACAGCAACAAGACATCATTCGGCGGGTAATTCGGGCCGAAGAAGAAAGTTTCGGAAGAACGTTGGATCGAGGACTCGCCGTTTTCGCCGAAGAAGTCGGCCAGCTTCCGGGGAGCGCACGCGTCTCGCGTGCTGCGTCCGGCGTCTCGCCGGACGCTCAGGGTGTTCGGGATATTTCCGGATCGCTGGCTTTCCTGCTGTATGACACCTACGGCTTTCCGCTCGATATGACGCAGTTGCTCGCAACTGAGCGTGGATTGACCGTCGATGTTGCAGGTTTCGAAGCCGAAATGGAAAAGCAGCGCGAACGTGGTCGTGCTTCACAGAAGAAGGAAATTGTCGTCGCTGCGACTGAGGGCTCCGCGGCGACCGATCAAAAAGCCACAAAATTCCTCGGCTACACGCAGACGAACGCCCATGCGCAGCTCATCGAGATCGTGAAGTCGGGCAAAGATACGTTCCTCGTGTTCGATCAAACGCCCTTTTACGCCGAGATGGGTGGCCAGGCTGGCGACACCGGCACGGCATTGATCAATGACCAGCTCGTGAACATCGCCGATTGCGTGAAGGATAAGTCCGGACGGCATCTGCATAGATTGGATTCGTCATTCGCCATTAGTCATTCGTCATTCGCCGCCGGTGCAAAGACTGAACTCAAGGTGGATGCTTCACGACGGCGGGCCATCTCCCGTCATCACTCAGCGACCCATTTGTTGCACTGGGCGCTGCGCAAGGTGCTCGGCACGCATGTCCGCCAGGCCGGCACCCACAAGACGCCCGACCGGCTGCGTTTCGATTTCTCCCACTTCGAGGCGGTCACCCACGCCCAGCTCCTCGAGATCGAGCAGCTCGTCAATGAGCGGGTGATCGACAACGCCAAGGTTGAGGCCTACGAGACCGAGTTCGACAAGAAACCCGAGGGCACCCTCGCCTTCTTCGGCGACAAATACGGCAAGATCGTCCGCGTCGTCGATATCGGCGGCTTCAGCCGCGAGCTCTGCGGCGGCACGCACGTCGTGACCACGGGCGAAATCGGACTGGTGAAAGTCGTGGCCGAAAGCGCCATCGCCGCGGGCACGCGCCGCATCGAGGCCGTGGCCGGCCAGGCCGCGATCGATTTCATCGCCCACCGCGAGGCCGCGCTCGCCGCGGTGAGCGCCCACCTTTCCGCCGGGCCAGCCGATGTCGTGAAGAAACTCGAGACGATCCTCTTACACCAGAAGGAACTCGAAAAGAAGCTCAAGGGTTTCGAACAAAAGGCCTCGGCCGGACTTTCCGACGAACTGGCCGCCCAGGCCACGATTCGCGATGGCCTCAAGTTTGTTTCGACGGCGGTCACCGCCGATTCGCCGGAATCGCTTCGCAGCCTCGGCGCGCAAATCCTCGCCAAGCTCGGCGAAGGCGTGGTCGTGCTCGGCGCGGCGTTTGGCGACAAGGCCACAGTGGTGGCGTTCTGCTCGCCCGCCGCGATCAAGGCCGGCCACCAGGCCGGCAAGCTCGTGAACGAACTCAGCCAAAAACTCGGCGGCAAGGGCGGCGGCAAGCCGGACTTCGCCATGGGCGGCGGACGAGATGTGGCCAAGCTTCACGAAGTGCTGCGCACATGAGGTAATTGGCATTTGGTAGTTCGTAATTGGTACGGAACTCGCCACGCATTTGACCAAAGACTAAATACCAACTACCAATTACTAACTACTAATCACAAAAATGATCACCTACTCCACACCCGATTTCACCCAACATCCGCCGCGCAGCCCGCGCGTCCGCCTCGGCGGTTACGTGCACCTGCCCCGCCTGCTCGACAAGGCCCGCGCCTGCGCCGCCGGCAAGCTGGGCGAATTCGTTTATCCCTGCCCGCTGGACAAGCGCTTTTTCGCCTTCACCGGGATCGATCCCGACGCCTTCCTGGCCGCGGTGAAATCCGGCAAGGGCGATGCCGAGATGCTCGCGTGGGTCAACGAGCACACGAAGCCCGCCCGCACCCTCTGGGAAATCCAAGCCTGGTCGAGCTGGCTGGAAAACCTCGGCCCCGGCGACGTCCAACGCCATGCCGGCATGTCAGAGGACATCGCCCGGCTCGCACCGGGCCGCGACGACATCCGCACCAATTTCGACCGGCTGGACCTCGATGATTACATCAGCTTTGGTGGCAAAGCCTGAGTCAGGAAAAAGTATCAAGTATCAGGATCAGGATTTAGGAGTCGGGATTCACAAGTGGTCGGATATCTTGGAACTTGGTACCTGGCACTTGAAACTTCGCGTCTATCGCGCTTGTTACTTGATACCTGCTACTTGTTACCTGGACGCTAAGACCGGCTTGCCGGACAGGGGGTTTCCATTGCTGCCGTGCCCAGATTATAAATCCGCACCCACGGCAAATCGCAACAGGGCGCCGTAGTCGCCGGCATCGGCCTCGCGCAGTGCCGCCAGATAACGCGCCCGCACATCATTCGGCGCGACAAGATCCGCGCTGCGGCCCCATGAAAATGGCTTGCCATCTTGCGCACAGACCAAAATGTCCGCCATCAAGCGCGCGTGCCGGCCGTTGCCGTTCACCCACGGATGAATCGCCACGAGGCGATGATGAAATCTCACGGTGGCCTCAACGGCCGGATACGTTCCGTGCTCGCGCCAGTAGCTCGCATCGTCGAGAAGAGTGCGCACGTCCGTCGCCAACGCGTGCACCGGTCGCCCCATATTGCGTTCGCTCGTCCGAAACCGGCCGGCCCACCGCCAGACCCGTCCAAACATACGCCGGTGTAGGTCTCGCATGAAATCCTCCGCCAGGAGATCGTTGCGCCGCAGCGTGCGCCGGGACAATGCCCAGACGCGCGCTTCCAGGATGTTCTCGCGTTCGAATGCGTTCAGTTCCTCACGCGATTGAATGCTGACGCGCAGCTCCAGCGCCTCTTCGGGCGTGACGGGCGTCGGCCCGTCCGTCGTGTTACCGTTTGCCATGGCGACGGATTCCGCGTTTCGCGCGTTCGTCGATATTTCCGACATCCTGCGCCTCAAGAGTCATGGTGTGTTCGGTGTCCTCAAGGAGACGCCGGTCGCCGGAAAGGCCTGCCTCCAGTTCGGTAAACGTCTGGCCATCCTGCCCCGGCACGAGCACATGCACCACGCGACATCCCATCGCCGCGGCGACGCGTTCGAAGTTGCACAGCGTCAGCGCACCCGTCGCTTCGTTCTTTTCGAATTGATGCACTGACTGCGGACTCACGTTTCCGATCAACTTCGCCACATCTCGAAGCGACAAGCCAAGCCCCTCGCGCACGGATCGCAACCACCCGAGCGGAGGCTTCCTGAGCTTTCGCACTGGCTCGGCGTCGGTCGCAACCTGATTGAGATTTTTTAAACGTATGAATTGATATTCATTCATCATTATCAAGTTATAAGATTACATTTTATAATTTTGTCAAGTCATACCATGATAATCAAATGTCTCAAAAATGCATCTCACACGTTTTGTTACCTGTTACTTCGCCGTTCACAGCGTCCCATCACTCACCAGCGGCACGAAGCGCACGGCACCGAGGTCAAAGCGGCGGATATCGCCCGCGGGTGATTTTTCAACCAGCAGCAGGGTCTGGCTTTCAGCAGATTCGCCTTCCGGGGCCACCAACCGTCCGCCGATTTTAAGCTGGGCGAGGAGCCGCTGCGGAATTTCCTGCGCGGCGGCAGTGAGAATGATCGCGTCAAACGGCACGGCTTCCGGCCAGCCATGCACGCCGTCGTCGATGCGCAGCGCGATGTTTTTGTAGCCCAGCATGGCCAGGCGTTGTTTCGCCGCCAGGGACAGTTCAGGTATGCGCTCGATGGAAAAAACTTCTCCCGCGAGTTCGGCGAGAATCGCCGTCTGGTAACCGGAGCCGGTGCCGATTTCGAGCACACGGCTGAAGGGCGTGAGCGCGAGTTGCGCCGTCATGAAGGCGACGAGCGAGGGCTGGGAAATGGTCTGGTCATGGCCGATGGGCAGCGGCTTGTCCTTTTGGGCCTGCGGCCATAGATCCCGCGGAACAAACTGCTCGCGTGGCACTGCACGCATGGCGCGCGCAACCTCGGAAGGAATCTCATGACCCATGATACGGCTAATTGTTTGCAGCTTCGCCCAACCCCAGATTTCCGCAAGCGACGAAGTTCTTTTTTCCCCATCGTTCTCGTACTCGTTATCGTTCTCCTTCTCGGTCAGGGCCGCCTGGGGAGAACGAGAAAGATTACGAGAATGAGAACGATCTTTCACCGATACAATGCGGTCACCGGCGAAGCGGTGAGCACGTTGTATTGGCGCATGGCGAGGCGCCACCACTCCGCCAGCGCACCGGCGGGGAGGCTCCAGAGTTCGCGGTGGAGCCAGATCATGGACTCGGCATCGAGGAGCAGCCCCATTTTTTCCTTGGCCGAGAGTTCTTCCGGGCCCTCGCGGAGCAGGCGCTGGCGCAGGTGGTGAAAATATTCGCGTGCATCCTCGCCGGCCTGACGCTGGTGCAGCAGCGCGACATGCATGGCATTGACGTAGGGGTCGAGCACGGCTTGCAGCAGGCCGTAGTCGTCGCGCAGGGGCTCGATCGGCGTCAAGTGACGGTAACACGCGGCGAGGTTTTGCTCGAGCCGCTTGAGTTCAAAGGGTGCCTGGGTTTCCTCCGGCGTAAGGAACAGCCCGAGCTGCCGGGCGTGGCGGCCGATGTTGGCCTTGCTCAAAAAAATTTCCAGGGGAATGGAAAAAACGAGACCGACGAGCACCGGGCTCAGCCACCAGAAAAACGAAGGCAGCAACACGAGGACCGAGATGCCCCAGACCAGGCCGAAGATGGTGTGCCAGGCGTGCGTGAGGATGGCCTCGCGCCACTCGTCCGCATCATCCCTACTGCCGCCCCGGCGTTGCGTCACCCACGATGTGCCCTGCCCCAGCAACGTGAAAAGGACAAAGCGGGCATTGAACATCATGTTGATGGGCGCGAGCAGCGCGGAGATGATGGCCTCGAGCAAGGCACTGAGGGCGAGGCGCAGCGGTCCGCCGAACTTGGCCGCTTCCTCCTGCTTTTGCGCCGTGATGATGACCGAGATGACCTTCGGCAAAAACAACAGGAGCATCGTCAGCACGAAGAGCGTGAAGGCTTCGGGCACCTCGATGATGTAGCCGAAAACCGAGGTTACATCCTCGGGCCGGAGCACATTGACCCCGGACATTTTCAGCAAATTCAGCACCCGGATGGTGCTGAGGATCAAGAACAGCAACCAGAGTGGCGACGACACATAGGAGAGGACGCCGAACAGCAGGTGCAGTCGGTTGGCGGGGCGGAATCCGCGCGCGGTGAGGAGCCAGGTGTGTTGAAGATTGCCCTGGCACCAGCGGCGGTCGCGCTTGGCGTTGTCGATGACCGTGGGCGGGCCTTCCTCGTAGGTGCCCTCGATATCCTGCGCGAGCCACACGGCCCAGCCGGCCTTGCGCATGAGCGCAGCCTCGACGAAATCGTGCGAGAGGATGCGCCCGCCGAAGGGTTCGCTGCCGGGCAGGTCGGGCAGCGCGCAATGCGCCATGAACGGCTGCACGCGAATAATGGCGTTGTGGCCCCAGTAATTTCCGTCGCCCTGCTGCCAGTAGTTGAGGCCCGCGAGGAAAAGCGGGCTGTAGAGCCGGTTGGCAAACGATTGCAGGCGCGCATACAGCGTCGTGCCGTTGGCGATGCGCGGCGCGGTCTGGATGATGCCGACGTGGGAATTCTTTTCCATCATCGCCACGAGCTGCACCAGCGCCCGGCCGGTCATGATGCTGTCGGCATCGAGCACGACCATGTAACGATAGCGGCGGCCCCAGCGGCGGAGAAAATCGGCGACATTGCCGGCCTTTTTATTGATGGGCTGGCGGCGCTTGCGGTAGAAAATCTTTCCAAAGCCACCGACCTGCTTGCAAAGTTCCGCCCAGGCGACCTCCTCCTGGATCCACTGGTTGGGCTGGGTGGAGTCGCTGAGGATGAAAAAATCGAAGAACTCGAGTTTCCTGGTTTCTTCCACGGAGCGGAAGATCACGCGCAGTCCTTCCAGGACCCGGCTGACGTCCTCGTTGTAGACCGGCATGACAATGGCGGTGCTGCCGAGGGGCGGATCCGCGCTCCAATCCACCGACTGCGTGATCCGGCAGGAATCGCCGCCGCGGTTGATCACGTAGAAACCCACCATGGCCAGGCAGAAGCCGGTGGCGACATGCGCAAAAAGAATGACGAACAGGACGAGAATGACGATCCCGCTGGCTCCGACATTGTCGCGCCACACCAAGTCCGCCATGAACCAGGTGGCGAAACTCGTCAGCAGGATGATGCAGGAAAAAAACAAAAACCGCCGGCGCTGCAGGCGGCGCGGATGGATCTGGTCGGCGTCAAAAAGCTTCATGGCATGGCCGCAGGCGGCGGGCTCAACGCGTCGCGTGGAAAATCAGCGCGAGCGCGGCCAGGAACAGGGCCCAAAGGGACAGGGCGCGCAGCAGCGGCCACTTTCCGAAGCGCTCCAGCGTTTCGCCCGCGACTTCACTGATGGCGCCGAGTTCGATGGGCCGCGGCACCATGCTCGAAACCGCGAGGTCGGGGCCGGCCCGCATGAAACTGCATTGCATGGCGCGCGCGAAATCGGCCGGGATGTTGTCCTCGTCGAGAAACGCATAGGGCCATTTCTGCGGGCCATCGGAAAGCAGCAGCGCCAGGCGGCCGTCGATGGCAATGCGGTCGTGCGGCTGGCCGCGTTCGCCGAGCACTTCGCCGAACCAGGTGTCGATCATGGCCTCGGCTTCCTCGGCGGCGAGCGTGGTGGGTTCGATCGCGGGATGCGCGGCATGACGGCGCGCGGCGCGTTCGAGGATCTTGTCGATGAGGCGGCTCTGATGAAGACGGTTGTGGATGCGGTGCGCGCGCAGATAATCCTCCACGCGCACGTAGGCGGCATTCCACGCCTCCATCGAGCCGGTTTTAGGCCGGAAGGTGCTGAACGGCGCGGTTATGGATTCCAAAGGTAGCTCCATGTTTCGGTGAGAATATGGGGCGGATGCTGCAGGAAGCAACGGAGTTCAACCGGACGCCCGGTGCCATCGGGTTTCAGGGCGAAGGCGACACGCCAGGTGCCATTGTAGGGATTGCTTTGCAATGTGCTGTTAACCAATTTCGCGCCATCGCCGACGGTGATGACCGGCTGGAGATCGGGATCGGCATGCCGCCCGTGCAAATAAGGCCCGTCGAAATCCACGACGAATCGCTGGAGATCGGTCTCATAGGTTTTGCTGTGGCCGACGCGGTTGGCCACGGTATACCCCGCCGGCGGGCGCACGCCGCCCGCCGGCATTTCCATAAACCAATGCAGTTTGTACTCGTAATCGATGGGGTCGCCAACGGGCGGCAGTTTTTCCGGCACCCAGAAAGCAACGATATTGTCATTGGATTCGTTGGGGGTCGGCAGCTCAACCAGGCGGACCGAGCCGCGGCCCCACTGGCCGACCGGCTCAACCCAGGCGCTCGGGCGGAGTTGGTAGGAAGACTCGAGGTCCTGGTAATCGTTGAAATCGCGATCGCGCTGGACGAGGCCGAAGCCGCGCGGATTTTCATCGGTGAACGCCGTGCTGCGGATCTGGGCCGGATTCACGAGCGGTCGCCACAACCACTCGCCATCGCTGCGTTCGATCTGCAGGCCGTCGGAATCGTGCACTTCGGGCCGGTAGTCGTCGAAGTCGCCGTTGGAATTTTTTCCATGCCAGAACATGCTCGTGAGCGGGGCGAGACCCAGCGATTTGATTTCCGTGCGACAGTAAAGCGTCACGCGCACCTGCATGACGGTCTCGGTGCCGGGCGTGATGATGAACCGGTAGGCGCCCGTCACGCTCGGGCTGTCGAGCAGGGCATAGACGATGAGCTGCTTGGCATCAGGCGTGGGTTGCTTCACCCAAAACGCCTTGAACACGGGAAACTCCTCGCCGCCCGGCTCGCCGCAATTCACCGCCAGGCCGCGGGCGGACAGGCCGTAGAGCATGTTCTGCCCCAGTGCACGGAAGTAGCTCGCGCCGAGAAAAACGGCGAGTTCGTCGAGGTAGTCTGGGTTGTTCAGCGGGTAATGAATGCGAAAACCGGCGTAACCCATGTCCTCCGGGACGGCGCCGATATCCGTGTTTTTTCCGTAGTCAAAGAACGCAGATTTGAAGGGAATAAGCCGCGGCTCCTTGCCCACGACCTCGGAGATTTGCACGGGCTCCCTGAAATCCCGGCCCAGATGGAAAAACTGGAGCTGAAATGGCAGCCCCTCGCGCCGCCACCAGGCTTTCTCCGGCTTGAAGCGGATATCGCGGTACTGGTCATAGGTCAGCCTCAGCAAAGAATCCGGGACTTTCACCTCCAGGGACGGTGGCACGTAAGGCCGGATCGAGAGCAGCCTCGCTTGATAGCGCAGCGTGTCGAAATCGAACGGCATTTCGTCCGCGCGGGCCAGGGCGGTCATCGCGCAAAATCCAAACAACAGCAGCAGGAGTGAGCGTTTTTTCATTTCTACAAAAAATAACCACGCTGTTTTTCGCCGATGGGCAGGCCGACGCGCTCCATGACCTTGAGCAAGTCCTCCCACACGGCGCGCTTGGCCCGCCGGGTATCGTTGTGCAGCAGGTACGAGGGGTGGTAGGTCACCATGACAGGTTTTTCAGCAAACTGTTTCCACTGCCCGCGAATTTCACCAAGGGATTTGAAATTGTCCGCGCCGAGCAGGCCCTTGGCCGCGGTCGCGCCGAGCGCGACGATGAGGGCCGGATCGACGACCTCGATTTGCGCGCGCAAAAACGGCAGGCAGTAAGCCATCTCCTCGGCGGTGGGCGGGCGGTTGCCAAAGGTCGTCGGCATTTCGGGCCGCCAGTTCATGATGTTGCCAATGTAAACATCCTCGCGCCGCAGGCCCATCGCCTGGATCATCTTGTTGAGCAGCTGGCCCGCCGGGCCGACGAACGGCTCGCCCTGCTGCTCCTCCTCGGCACCCGGCGCCTCGCCGCAGAAAAAAATCTTCGCCCCGAGGTCGCCCACGCCAAAAACCACCTGCTTGCCGGGCCGGGCGTGCGCCCGGCAAACCGGATCGCCCAGCACACGCTCGCGCAGTGCCGTCCACCGCGCCGGCTTGTCGCCGGCCGCCAATGCGACCACCGGCGGCGGGGGAAGGCTGGAAACCGCAGGCAAAGGACGGGCGGCTTCTTTTATTGCAGTCACGGCCGGAGGCAAAGGCTGAGGGCTTGGCGGCGTCGCCCGCTCCCGCTTCGCGCCGGCATCTTTGCGCCGGCGCTGCACGACGCCGCGCAACGCCACGAGGTTTTCCTCCGACACGGATACGGTGCGCACGCCGGTGGCTTTCAGGCGTTTTAACTCGTCGGTGAGAGCGGTGAGAACGGCGCGCATCGTTATGAGGTACCCTCCAAGCGGTAGCTCAGCAGCTTTTCGACATACTTCCCTAGCAAGTCGAATTCCAAATTCACCCGTTCCCCGGCGTGCCGCTGGCCCGTGTTGGTCACGGCCAGGGTATGCGGGATCAGCCACACGGCGAACGCGTCGCCATCGACCTCAGCCACGGTCAGCGAAATGCCGTCGATCGCAATGCTGCCCTTGGGCACGAGGTTGCGCCCGGCGCCTTCCGGCCCGCGCACGCGAAGGTAATAGTCTTTTCCGCGCTGCTCGAACACTTCGATGATACCCTGGGCATCGATATGCCCGGTCAAAAAGTGCCCGCCGACCTTGCCGTCAAAGCGCAGGCTGCGCTCGAGGTTGACCGGCGAGCCCGGGCGCAGCACCTCGAAATTCGTCAGGCGGCGCGTCTCCTCGAGGATATCGAAAAAAAGATGCCGGGCATCGATCGCCGCGACCGTGAGGCAGCAGCCGTTGACGGCGATACTGTCGCCGAGCGCGACGTCGCGCCGGGCAATCTCCGCGGAGATTTTGAGTTGCCATGCGTTCGCCGCGAGGGCGAAGGAGGCAACCTGCCCGGTTTCTTCAACAATGCCGGTGAACATAAAAGCCTATTCTATTACAGGTGGAGGGGCTTGTCCTCAAGACGCTTCAAGCGCGTTGGGGACAACGCGCTCCACCGGGCAAGCGGAGATGCGGCCAAGGCCGGCGCGGAGTGATTGACGGTGCCGGGCAATCCTTCACTGTGGTGGGTTTTACACATGGCAATAGATGGCAAAGACTACGACTTTCTCAAAATTGAGCCCCATTGGCAAACTTTCTGGGAAAAAAACCGCACCTTCCGCAGCACGGACGATTCGACCAAGCCGAAATACTACGTGTTGGACATGTTTCCCTACCCCTCCGGTGCGGGCCTGCATATCGGCCATCCGGAGGGATACACCGCGACGGATATCGTGGCGCGCCACCGGCGCGCGCGCGGCTTCAATGTGCTGCACCCGATCGGCTGGGACGCGTTCGGCCTGCCGGCCGAGCAACACGCGGTAAAAACCGGCACGCATCCGGCCCTCAACACCCAGAACAATATTGCAAACTTCCGGCGCCAGATCAAGGCGCTCGGCTTCAGCTACGACTGGGAGCGCGAAATCGACACGACCGACCCGCGCTATTACCGCTGGACGCAGTGGATTTTCCTGCAGCTCTTCAAGCGCGGCCTCGCCTATGTCGATGAACGCCCGGTGTGGTGGTGCCCGGAATTAAAAACCGTGCTCGCCAACGAGGAGGTCGTGGACGGCAAAAGCGAAGTCGGCGGTTTCCCCGTCGAACGCCGCAACCTCCGCCAGTGGGTGCTGCGCATCACCGCCTACGCCGACCGGCTGCTGGCCGACTTGAAGGAGGTCGACTGGCCCGACTCAACCAAGCGCATGCAGGAAGCCTGGATCGGCCGCAGCGAGGGCGCGGAAATTTTATTCGAGCTGGAAGACCAATCCCTCGGTGACCTGCGCGTTTTCACGACGCGGCCCGACACGCTTTTTGGCTGCACCTACATGGTGCTGGCGCCGGAACATCCGCTCGTGGAAAAGTTGACCGTGCCCGCGCAGCGCGATGCGGTCGAGGCTTACCAAAAAAAGACCTCGGCCAAAAGCGATCTCGAGCGCACCGACCTCGCCAAGGAAAAATCCGGCGTGTTCACCGGTTCATACGCCATCAATCCGGTCAACCACCAGCGCGTGCCCATCTGGATCGCCGATTATGTGCTCACCGGCTACGGCACCGGCGCGATCATGGCCGTGCCCGCCCATGATTTTCGGGATTACGAGTTCGCACACCTTTTCAATCTGCCAATTGTCCCTGTGATCGAAGGCAACGTTCCTGGTGGCAAAATGGTGACTGAAGAGATCCGGATACAAAGAAACGGAAAATTTCAGAATGAACCTACGCGGCTTTCTCTTGAAGGGACGATGATATTCTCGGGATTCCTCAACGGTCTGACCTCCCTAGAAGCTCGTACGAAAATTACAGCGTGGCTCGAAGAAAAAAAATGCGGCACAAAGAAAATCAACTACAAGCTCCGCGACTGGCTGTTTTCGCGGCAGCGCTACTGGGGCGAACCGTTCCCGATCGTGTGGATCAGCCGGGAAGATTACATCCGCCTGGGCAAACCCGGGCCAAAGGAGCCGATCGAATATGCCAGCGCCGACGGGAAGCAGGTTTCCTGCGCCATTCCTGTTCCCGAATCCGCCCTGCCGCTCAAATTGCCCGAGGTGCAAAGTTATTTGCCCAGCGGCACGGGCGAAAGCCCGCTCGGCAACGTCACCGACTGGGCGGAAATCTGGTTTAATGTTAAGACAGGTGAAGCCGTGCCGGCATCGCAACCCAAGCCCACGGGCGATGACTGGGTGCGCGGCCGACGCGAGACCAACACCATGCCGCAGTGGGCCGGCTCCTGCTGGTATTACCTGCGGTTCGTCGATCCGAAAAACGACCACGCCTTCGCCGACCCCAAGCTGCTCGCCTACTGGGGCGTGCCCGATCTTTACGTCGGCGGCGCGGAGCACGCCGTGCTCCACCTGCTCTACGCGCGCTTCTGGCACAAGGTGCTTTTCGATCTCGGCGCCGTGCCGCAGGACGAGCCCTTCAAGAAACTTTTCCACCAGGGCATCATCCTGGGCGAGGACGGCGAAAAAATGTCGAAGAGCCGCGGCAACGTGGTGAGCCCGGACACCATCATCGCAAGCCACGGCACGGATACGCTGCGGCTTTACCTGATGTTCCTCGGCCCGCTCGAGGCGATGAAGCCGTGGAATCCCCGCGGCATCGAGGGCGTGCACCGCTTCCTGCAAAAAGCCTGGCGCGAATGCATCGGCCCGGACGGTGCGGTCCATCCGAAAATTTCCGCGACGGCGGTGGATTCGCCCGAGCTGGAAAAACTCCTGCACGAAACAATCAAGAAAGTCGGCGACGACATCGAAGCGCTGCGCCTCAACACGGCGATTTCGCAGATGATGATTTTCGCCAATGCGCTCCAGAAAGCACCACAGGTCCGCCGCGCCACCGTGCTGGCGTTCTTGCAGCTCCTCGCGCCCTTCGCCCCGCACATCGCGGAAGAATTATGGGAGCGACTGGGCGAAAAGCCGTCGATCCAGCAAGCGCCCTGGCCACAATTCGACGCGGCAAAATTTGCCTCGGCCGAGGTCGCGCTCGTCATTCAAGTCAACGGCAAGCACCGCGCTGAATTATCCGTGCCGACCGGTTTGGCGCAGGACGAGGCGGTGCGCCTCGCTTCCGAACACCCGCGCGTGACGCCCTTTATTGCAGGGAAAACCGTACGCCGGGTCATCTATGTGCCCGGAAAAATCCTAAATTTTGTAATATAGGTACACTTTTTTTGTAAAATTAACACTTTTTTGATAAAATACCCTCGACAATGGGGTCCTTACACTATCTATTTTACTAAAACAGCCGTAGTAGCATCCGAACTGCAAAGCCTATTGAAATTTGCCAATTGTCGCCACCGGCGCTAAACGATGGAGCCATCATGAAAACCCCTTCTCGTCTTTTTCCCCACCAGCCCAGCGCCCTCTTCCTGGCCATTGCCCTGGCTGGCGTTTTCTTTAGTCCCTGTTCCTTTGCGGTCGTTAACGGTCCGACCAGTAAACTCTATGTGGCCAACTTGAAGGGCAAATCCGACCTGAGCACGGTTGATGCCGTCACTCCCCTGACGGAAAAAACGGTATTTAATGCCCAAGGCTCCAGTATCATGACCGACAAGGACGCCAACAACTCCATGGTTTATTCCAATGGCTCGGGCGTTTATCTCGACTCCGACACACGCCTCGATATCAGAAAATTTGTGCAGGAGCCCTTCACGCCCAATCGCTATGATTTGGATACGGAACCATCCGTTTCGCAAACGCAGGCCTACCTGTCGCACGGCCTCATTGGATTGTGCACGAACAAACTCTCGGCTGGCAGCAGCATGGTCTACTCGACTCCGCAAGCCACGCTCGATATCCGCGGCAAGAAGGTTGTGATCGAGACGAGCAACTACGAGACCCGCGTCTCCGTCCTCGAAGGCGATGTGACGGTGCAGGGCTCAAACGGCAATGCCGGCCAGTTGTTGCACGGCGGCCAGGAGGCCGTGGTTCGCTCCAACGCAGCAGACCAGACCAGCAGCATCGTCCACGTCGGCCCGATACCGGATGAACGGAAGCAATTTCTAAGCGACCGGGTCGCCATGGCCTGCATCGCCAAGCGGACGGTCTATTTTTCGGTGGTTGATGCGAAGGACGATGCCGGGCAAACTACGCAGGAAATCCAGGCCTCGGAAGTTGTTCCCACCAATAAACCCACTGAGTTCACGATAAGCCCGTCCCAGTTGACGCAATAATGCCGAAACCCGGTCGAGCGCATCCATGCACGCAGCCCCTTTCTATCGCGCCGGTTTGATTGTGCTGTTGGTCGGAGGAATCATTCCTGTGCCGGCCCGTGCCTTGCTCACATTTGACGAGGGCCACGACCAGCTTTTCGCGACAGGAAGCCTCAGCGCGACTTACGATTCGAATATCGCGGCCAATCGCTTTGCCCAGGCTGACGAGATTTATTCAGCCGGTGCCGGCCTCGAATACTCGCGGCGAGCCGGCATCATTTCCGTCGATGCCAGCACCGGCGTGTCCATCTCGCGTTTTGACAAAACCACCTCGGATGATTTTTCCGACCCGCATTTGCAGAGCGAATTCAGCGCCAATGACGATCGCACGAGCGCGGATCTTACCCTGAGCGGGGCCCGCCAAAGCGCGGCCGACGTTGTTTCAGGCCTCCGCGCCGTCTCCTGGAATTATGCGGCCGGCTTTAACACCAAATACCGGGTCACCGACCGCTACAGCGTGTCCGGCACCTTCAATTATACCTTGCAAGATTATGTCACCAAGTCGCCTGACCTGAACAATCTCACCAGCTACAGTGCCGGCACGAATTTATACTACACCATCAACTCGGCCCGCGATTTCTTCATGGGCTACACTTACGGCCTGCAGGTGGCCGGGCACGGGTTGAGCTTCGAAAACCACTCGTTCAATTTCGGCATTGATGGCAAAATCCTGCCCAAGCTCAATGGCACGATCAGTGTCGGCTATGAATTGGAGGTCCCGCACGGATCAACCGATACCGCCACGGGTTCGACGACCGAGGCGATCACGCTGACCTGGAACGTCAGCCGGCGCCTGAAAATCGCCGGGAATCTCTCGCAAAACTTCAGCGTCGTATCGACCGACAGTTCGGTCAACACGCTGGCCGGCAGCCTCGACGCCACTTTCTCCATGAATTCGAAGACCAGCCTCACCGGGGGCATTGGCGGCGGCTACAATCGCTTTATCGGCGCGGTGGCGGCGGGACGGCGCGACACCTATTTCACTTGGAATACGGGCGTGAACTACACCATCAATGATCATTTTACAACGTCCCTGAGTTACACCTATTATCAAAACTGGTCTACGGCGAGTTTCTCTGATTTTATCCGGAACACGATCACCCTTGCTTTGAATATGCGCTTTTAGCCCGGTGCTGACATGACAACTTTTTTCCACTCCCTGCCACGATTGCTCTTGCCACTCGCAGCCGTCGTCGCGCTTTGGGTTGGTCAGCCGGCCTTGCACGCCGATCCTGCGGATACCACGGGGGCAGTTCCCAGCTACACCCTCACGGCCACCGATCGTCTGCGCATCGCCGTCTACCAAGAGGACGATCTGTCCAGCATCGTTCGCATCGATGCCAATGGTGAGGTCAACCTGCTGCTTGTCGGTGAAGTCAAAGTCGCGGGTCTCACGGTGCGGGAGGCGCAGAAAGTCATCGAAGACGCCTACCGCGACGGCCGCTTCCTGCGTAGTCCCCAAGTCATCATTACCGTCGAGGAATACGCGCCGCGCGAAGTCTCCATCGGCGGCCAGGTGCGCAACCCGGGTCGCTACCCGCTGCCCATCGAATCGACCATGACGGTCATTGACCTCGTCACCAAGGCCGGTGGCCTCACTGACATCGCCAAGGGCGGCGCCGTTACCATCACGCACATTACGCCCGAGGGCAAAAAGATAACGACCACCGTGGATGTTGACAGCATTATCAAGGGCAAGGCCCAGGCCAAGGCCGATGACACCACCCTCCAACTTCAGCCAGGGGACATAGTTTACGTCCCCGAACGCATCATTTAACCCCCGCGCACCGATGGCCGAATCCAACCTGAAGCCAAACTCGTCGCAGTCCAAACCGCTGCACGGCAAGGATGACGATGTCATCGAGCGCCGCACCCTGCGCGACTACTTCATCATCCTGCGTGAACGCTTCTGGATCGCCCTGCCGCTGGCGCTCCTCGTCGTCCTGCCGCTCGGCTATTATCAGGCTCACCAGCCCAAGATGTACCAAGCGCACGCCACCATGGAGTTTGAGAAACCCGAGCGCGTCATCACCACCGAAGGCGTCGTCGATCCTGCCGTCAAATCCGACATCGATCTCAATACTTACATCGAGGATCTCAACAGCGGCCGCCTGCGCGAGAAGGTCGTCGAGTCGCTCACGCCCGACGAGGTTAAAATCCTCCAGCGTCCCTTCCTGAAAAACCTCGCGCCGGGCGAAGCCCCCCCACCCGCCTCAAGCGTACTCGGCAGCCTCACGGTCACCTCCGTGCACAATAGTTTCCTGATCAGCATCTCCGTCATCCACGAGGATCCCGAGGCCGCGGCCATCGTCGCCAACCACTATATCGACCAATTCATGCGGTATCTCATGGAAAATGTCGGTGGGCGGAATGAAGCCGCGGTTGAATATCTCAAGACCCGCGCCGATGAACTTCGCCAGGAGTCGGAAGACGCCGATCAACAACTCGAGACCTACATGAAGGATAACAACCTGGTCTCGTTCGACAGCAGCGTGAACATCGTGACCGACCGGCTCAAAAGCTTGAACGGCGAGCTGGAAAATGCCGGCCAGGATCGCATGACCCTCGAGACGCTTTTAAACCAGGTCGAAGCCTATAAAAAAGATGGCCGCGACCTCCTGGAAATCGCCTATATTGCCAATCATGGTGAAATCCCCGGCATCCGCGCCCATTTGGATGACCTCAAGCGCACCCAGGCGGCCCTGGCCGAACGCTACCTGGAGCGTCATCCCAAGATGATCGACATCACCAACGCCATCCAGGTGGCCCAGGATCAGTTGAACCAGGCGATCGAACTCGCGATTGAGGAACTCCAGACCAGTCTCGACAAGGCCACTACGACCGAGAGCACCCTGAAGGATGACTATGGGAAGCAGGAACAGGAACAGCTCCGCCTCCGCGATCTGTCAGTCAAATATCGCATCCTGGAAAACCAAGCCGAGGCGGCCAAGAGCAACTACACCCAGATTCTCGACCGGCTCAACCAAGCCACCAATTACAAAAACCTCGAAAACATCCCCGTCCATCCGCTCGACAAAGCCACGCCGCCGATCGGCTCGCCGTTCACGCCCAACCTCAGCCACATCTTCCGCACTTGCGCCGGCCTCGGCCTGCTCATTTTCATCGGCGTTGCCGTCGGTCTCAGCTTCCTCGACGACCGCATCAAGAGCGCCTGGGACGTCGAGTCCTTCATCGGCGTCAACCTTCTCGGCATCATCCCCGAGCTGGGCAGCCTGAAGGACGAGGACAAATATTCCCTCATCCTCAACGGCTCGACCTCGACCGGCGCCGAGTCTTTTCTCAGCGTCTACAGCTCGGTTAAAATTCATTCCAAGCTCGATTTCCCGAAATCAATCCTCATCACCAGCACGATCCCCGGCGAAGGCAAGACCCTGGTCTCCTGCAACCTCGCCAGCGCGTTCGCCCGCCACGGCAAGCGCACCCTGCTCGTCGATTGCGACCTGCGCCGGCCGATGCTGCACCGCCACTTCAAGCAGGAAAACAAGTTCGGCCTCATCCCCTGGTTTGAAAACGGCGCCAGTCTCGATGGCGACCTCACCCAAAACGCCCATCTGGGCATCGTGCAAATCACGGAGGATTTTTTCCTGCTTTGCTCCGGCGGCCGTTCCAAAAGCCCCACGGAAGTCCTGGAAAATCCCGCCTTTGGCCAGCTCATCGACCGGCTGAAAAAACAATTCGAACTCGTCATCGTGGACTCGCCGCCGCTCGGCGCCGTCACCGACTCGCTCCTGATCGCGGAGCACACCGACGAAATCATCTACGTCTGCCGTTTCAACCGCACCAACCGCAAGCACATCAAGCTTTACATCCGCAGCCTGCACAACAGCAAGAACGAGATCCTGGGCATCGTGCTCAACGGCCTTTCGCCGCGCCGCATCGAGTATTACTCCAATTACCGCTACTACCGCAGCTACAAAAAATATTACGGCGCGCAGACGTAGCGGAAGCTAAAGTAACAGGTGTCAAGTTTTCAAGTATCAGGAGCAGCGCGCTCTTGTTACTTGGCACCTGACACTTGATACTTCACTTTGAGTGCTGGTCACTTTCAGCCTTTCAGTTCTTCAGCCTTTCAGCCTTTCTAGGCCGTGCTCTCCCGGTTTCTTCCCGCAAACTTCGACCCGGCAAAGCCCGTCGCCCTCATCGCCGGCCAGGGCCACTATCCCGTGCTCACCGCCCAGGCGATCCGCCGGGCCGGTGTGCCGCTCAAGCTCATCGCCTTCGAGGAAGAGACCCGCCCCGATCTCGTCGAGTCCTTCGCCCCCGCCGACCGCGAGACCATCGTCGTCGGCCAGCTCGGCAAAATGCTCAAGACCCTGGAAAAGTTCCACGCCGGCTACGCCCTTATGGCCGGCCAGGTCACGCCGCGCCGCCTGTTTAAAAGCCTGCACCAGCTCGATCTTAAGGCCGCGCAGATCCTGCTTTCCCTCAAGCGTCGCAATGCCGAGACCATCTTCGGCGCCATCGCCGTCCAGATCGAAAAGCTTGGCCTCACCATGCTCGACGCGCGCTGCTTTCTCGACGACCAGCTCGCCACGCCGGGCGTCATGACCGGAGGCCGCTTCCCCATTGAGCGCGATTACATCGACCACGGAGTCCACATTGCCCGCGAATGCGCCCGCCTCGACATCGGCCAGGGCTGCGTCGTGCGCAAAGGCACCGTGCTCGCGGTCGAGGCCTTCGAAGGCACCGACGATATGCTCCGCCGCGCGGGCTCGTTCAAAACCGACGGTGCCCTCTTTGTGAAGACCGTCAAGACCGGACAGGATTACCGCTTTGACGTGCCCGTCTTCGGCCAGAAAACCCTGGAAACCATGCACGAGACCGGCCTCTCCGCCGCCGCCCTCGAAGCCGGCCGCGTCCTCATCCTCGACCAACCCGCTGTTCTCGCCCAAGCCCGCCAATGGAAGATCAGCCTGTTCGGATTCGCCTGAATCCGAACATGTGTCAGGCGAAAAGTAACAAGTAACAGGTATCAAGTGCCAAGATTAGGATGCAGGAGTGATCGGCTATCTTGGAACTTGGCACCTGCTACTTGAAACTTCGGGCCCAGCGCACTCTTGTCACTTGATACCTGTTACTTGATACTTCGCATCCAGCGCATCACTTACCACACTTGCCCTTTCTCCCGATATCGCGCATCCTGTCGCCATGAACACCGACGTTGTTGTCGTCAATATCAAGGCCGTGGTCCCGACGGCCAACGGCTGCGCCGTCTTCCTCGGCAATGACGAGAAGACCTTCGTCATCTATGTGGATCACTTTGTCGGCAATGCCATCCAGATGTCGCTCAACGGCGTGAAAAAGGAACGCCCGCTTACGCATGACCTCATCGGCAGCGTCCTGCTCGGCCTCGGCGCGCAGCTCGACCACATCGTCATCAATGACGTCACCGAAGGCACCTTTTTTGCGCGCATCCTGCTCAAGATGGAAAACGAGATCGGCAAAAAGATCATCGAGATCGACGCGCGCCCCAGCGATTCCATCGTGCTGGCCCTCCAGCACAAACGGCCGATCTACGCCGCGCAAAAAGTCTTCGATGCCGTCGACGACCAGACCGAAATACTGGAACGTGTCCTCAAGCAGCAATCGGAGGAGGACGAAGGCGGGCCCGGCGAGGAAGAGGACGAGCCGTCCTGACAGGCTGCTAGAACGTATTAATTAGTGTAGCCGTAGCGTGTCTTGATTTGTCATTCTGAACGAAGTGAAGAATCCATCTGGACAAGGCCAGCACTTGCAGCGTAATCCCGCTGGATTCTTCGCTTGCGCTCAGAATGACATGGGGCTCTGAAGCGGCTGTAGTACTTCTAAACCACTCTAATCGCAATGTCTGACCTGCCTTCTCCAATCGCCGCGGGCCTGCCGCTGACGGCACTGGCGCCCATGCAGGACGTGACCGATCTCGCCTTCATGCGCGTCATCGCGCACTACGGCGCGCCCGATTATTTCTTCACCGAATTCTTTCGTGTCCACTCGCAGTCGCGCCCGGAGAAACACATCCTCCGCTCCATTGACGAGAACACGACCGGCCGGCCTGTCTTTGCCCAGCTCATCGGCGAAAACCTGCCCGACCTCGCCCGCACGGTCGAAGAACTTCTTCGCCATCCCATTGCCGGCATCGACCTGAATCTCGGCTGTCCCGCGCCCAAGGTTTACAAGAAAAACGTCGGCGGCGGCCTGCTGCGCGATCCCGACAAAATCGACCAAATCCTTGGCTGCCTTCGCGCCGCGGTCCCCGGACTGCTCACGGTCAAGATGCGCATCGGCTTCGATGACACCGCCCATTTCGACCGCGTCCTCGACCTCATCAACACGCACCGCGTCGATCTGCTCAGCGTCCACGGACGCACGGTGAAGGAAATGTATCGGAGCGAGGTGCACTACGATTTCATCGCCCGGGCCGTCGCGAGCGTCCGTTGCCCGGTGCTCGCGAACGGCAATCTCACTTCCGTCGCCAAGGCCGCCTCGGTACTTGCCAGCACGCGCGCGGCCGGCGTCATGGTCGGACGCCACGCCATCCGCAACCCCTGGATTTTCCGCCAGTGCCGCGAGCATTTTTCCGGCCAGCCCGTCCTGCGCGTCACCCTGGCGGACGTCCGCGACTACATCGACCGCCTCTATCGCGCCACGCAACTGCCGGAAGTCCCCGAGCTGGCCCACGTCGCGAAGATGAAAAAATACCTCAACTTCGTCGGCCAGGGCGTCGATCCCGCCGGGGCATTTCTCCACGCCATGCGCCGCACCGAGACGGAGGCCAATCTTTTTGCCGTATGTGACGAGCATCTCCTCGCCGATCCGACACGGGAATTTTCGCCCGAGCCCTACCCCGGGGTCATCGCCCGCCCCAATTGCGAAACGCCCGCCGCCGCCGACGGCTGCTCGCTGGAAACCGTGACGGCATAGTCGGAACAAGTAATTAGAGCATTTTAACTTATAGTGCACATATAACCGGCGTGACAAAAGAATCCCTGGGCGTCTTGAGCTGAAACTGAGTTGAGGGCCTGATGAATGGCAGTCAGGAGACTTTCCTTGGTTCTGGCC
>Ga0210398_10001263_pt1 | contig 26530 bp, 25 predicted proteins | sample IncBWC4OmetaG_FD_161047 | JGI IMG/M metagenome (GOLD analysis project Ga0210398, IMG submission 161047) | Forest soil microbial communities from Barre Woods Harvard Forest LTER site, Petersham, Massachusetts, United States - Inc-BW-C-4-O | ecosystem: Environmental > Terrestrial > Soil >... | reverse complement strand
ATTCGCCGGCGACCACCAGAAAGCCGAAGAACCAAAGGCCGAAGCCGACCGTCAAGCCGGCCACGGCCCAGATTTTGGCGCGGTTGAACCGCTCGGCCGACGCCTTAAGCCGCTTCAGCAAGGCCAGCGCGCCGACCGACAGGAGCAGGCAGGTCAATGCCTCGGCCGCGATGATCGCCGCGTAAGCGACCGTCCAGATACGTGTATCGGTGATGGCGCGACCCATCAAGGCATTGTTGGGAAACGTCGTGTCCATGCTCAAGACGTGGCGCACGAATTCGTAGTTGGAGTCGTAGTCCACGATATTGTCGTAAGCGACGATGAAGGCAAACGCCGCAAGCGCGGCGATCATCGCGATCTTGGCAAGACGCAACACTAGCATCGGGCTCACCCGTTCAATCAGGCTGAATGCCGGCGGCCTTGATCTGCCTCGCCCAATTGCCGAGGTCGTCGCGGATGAACTGCACAAATTGCTCAGGCGTCTTGCGCACCAGCTGGAACGTGTTGGTCGCGAACATGCTGCGCGCATCCGGCGAGACGAGGGCGCTTGCGGCGTCGGCTCTGATCTTATCAACAACCGGTTGAGGCAGACCGGCTGGTCCGAATAGGCCCCACCAACCGCCGGTCGAGAAGCCCGGCACGCCCGACTCGGCAATGGTCGGCGGGTCCGGATGCGTCGGAATTCTCTCTGCGCCGGCGGCGGCAATGATCCGCAGCGTGCCGGCTTTGACGTGGGCGTCGACGCTGCTCATGTTGACGATCAGCACCGCGACTTCGCTGCGCAACAGCGCGGTGATCGCCGGCGTCGCCCCCTTGTAGGGGACATGCAAAATCTGCGTGCCGGTGCGCAGCTTGAAGTCTTCCATCGCGACATGGGGGTAGGTGCCGTTGCCGAACGAGCCGTAATTGAGCTCGCCGGGTTTTGCCTTGGCCAGCGCGATGAACTCCTGCACGGATGTGACCGGCAGCGACGACGGCACGATCATCACCGGCGTGATCTGGCCCAGCATCAGGATCGCGGTGAGGTCCTTTTGCGAATCGTAGGGCATCCGGCTGTGCAGATTCGGCGCCGCCGTGATCGCCGCATTGCTGGCAACGAGCAGCATGTAGCCGTCGGCAGGCGCCTTCACGACGGCTTCGGTTCCAATCAGTTCGTCGGCGCCGGGCCGATTTTCGATGATGACCGGCTGGCCCCATGATTGCGACAGGCCCTGCCCGATGACGCGCGCCAAAAGGTCGGTGACGCCGCCCGGCGTGCTCGGCACGATGATGCGAACGGTGCGCGCCGGAAACTGATCCTCGGCGTGGGCGGCAAACGACCAGGCAGCGGCCGCGCCGCCGAGCGCGGCTACGAATCGCCGTCTGCCGACGTGGATCACCATGCAACCGCCTCCAATCGAGTCACGACCTTCGCCACGGTCGGACGATATCACGCCTCACCTTCGCGGTCTGTGGCGCGCTCAAGCACAAAAGTCATCTGCGACAAGCGCGCGAGGGGCCTGCGCAAAATATCCAGGCCGGCAAACAGGCCCTGAAAGAGCGGCACCAGCGGATGATAGATCGACGGCCGCTCGCGCGATATTTCCACCAACCCAAGCAACCGCAACTCATTCAATACCGATACCGTCCAAAACGGCGCGCCTTGCGCGTAGGCAAACGATTTGACGTGCAGCCCTTGCTTCTTGGCCATGCGCGCAAAACTGTCGCGATCGAACAGCACGAAATGGCGCGGCGCATGGTAGCCGCCCCATGAGCGATGGCGGAATATTTTTGCATCCAGGGCGTCGTAATTGGGCGTCTTGATCAGCAAGAGACCGTGCGGCGCGAGCAGCGACCGCGCTTTGGCCAAGACCTCGTCGGGGCGCCTGACGTGCTCGATCAGATTGAGCATGAGGATGAGATCGTATTTTTCTTCGCTGTCGAATTGCTCGACGGTGCCGAGATAGTAGCGATGTCCCGCCCGCTCCGCGGCATTTTTGGCGCCGGCGTCGATATCGACGACCTGCGTTGTCGTCACCCGCGGCTCGACCGCTTTCACGGCATCGAGCAACCAGCCGGACCCTCCCCCGATGTCCAAGGCGGCGAGCTTCTCTCCCGGAATCTGCCGCGTGACGGCGCGGAACATCCGGCGATCGAGGGCCTGCTTTACTCTTTGCACCAGCCCGGTCGAGGCCGCGGGAACAAACGAATAGTAATTCTTCGGATAAATCGCATCGAGCTTGGCATCCAGCATCGGCGATACGAACAGAACGGCGCAATCGTTGCAGCGGGCGTAGCTGAATTTTTGCGCGGACGTGAAGTACTCGATGTCCTCCGCGACGGCGTGCGGCGTGGTGTTGGTACCGTTGCAGATCGGGCAGGCCGTTGGCATCAGCCATTCAGCCACAAGCGGCGAAAAGTTTCAAAATAAGTCGTGCGCCGCAAATCCATGACGCGTTTTAGCTCGGTACCTTGCAGAAATGCGTCCAGCGCGGGCAAGTTGGTATAGGAGACCTGCGGTTCCCAATGATGCAGGAGGTGCCGGTTGAAGCCGGCGCCGCCGAATGTCGTGGAGAAGACATCGTCGCCGAAGAGGCGCGTGAAGGCGCCATGGTTTTGCGTCTGGAAATCGGTCGCTGACGGCGCCGCATCGTCGCGATGTTCGAGCAGCTGACGCAGCGATCCAAAGAGCGGAAACACCATGACCATGCCGAGGACCCACGCCAGCGCCGCCCACCACCAGCCGAGATAAAGGCTGATGGCGACGATCGCTGAGTGCACGGCCACGCCGGCCAGCAGCCACAAGACATCGCCTTTGTCTTTTGCCGCGATTGCCGCGTTTCGTTCGGTGTTCGCCTGGCGAAATAGCAGCACCTCGATCGCCCTTATCCCGAACAGCGCCTTCACAAGGAAAACGAGATTGAGCGGAAAGAAATAAGTGAATTCCGTGTCGCTCGTGGTGCCCAACTGCCGATGATGTTGGAAATGGACCGGGCGGTACAGTTTGATCGTGGTGCCGATCAGCCACGAAATGGCAAAATCGCATATCCGATCGCTGCGGTCCTTGGTTCCGGCAAGATTGTAATGCGCCCCCTCGTGCAGAAAGAGCTGGAGATAGGCAACCCAATAGCCGACAAGGCAGGCCCCGAGCAGCGCGGCGATGAGCTTCGGAACGCCCCAAGCCGAAGCGATGACCGTCAGGCCGAAGGACGCAGCCAGAAAAATGTAACCGAGCGCAATGTCGCGATAGACAATCGCGAACCTTGGTTTCAGCTCACGAACGAAAGCAACATAACGCTCGCCATTGCGGCCTATCAACTTGCCGCGCAGCGTGGCGAAGGTTCGCGAGTAGTCATCGGCGCCGGCCGGTGCGGCGACCAAATCGATTGTCGTTCCCTGATGGTCCAATAGCGTCATTGCAAAACTATTTATGACTCCGGGCCTGTTCAGCTGGGTGCAAGTACGGTCGCTTTCGGCAGTGCCCACAGGTCGCTGCTATCGCCTTGCGCCAAGCGCCGCAGCAGCCAGCAGGCGAACGCGATCAGCACGACCGGCGCCAGTGGAATCCCGATCGCGCCCGCGAACATCATGGTCACCGGCAGCGTCCACACCGCGATCAGGAGCCAATGGTCGCGCATGGTGTTGTCGGCGCGCTCGCGCAATAGCGCCACCACCAAGCCGAACACCACCATGTCGTAGTTGAGGATGTAGGGCGTGAACAGGAAGGTCGCGGTGACGAACAGCGCCAGCGACAGCGCCGGATCGCGGCGCCGCCAATAGGTCCAGACCACGGCGGCGAGCGCCAGCGCGGCGGTGGCATATTGGATGGCCCAGGCCGCGGCGAGCGGCAGGTGCATCATGCGGGCGCCGTAAAACACCGACGACACCATGGCAAACAAGAGACCGCCGCCGTTCTCGGTGAGCCATTGCTGCTGCGGCACGATTTTTTGCCAGAACTCGATCCAGATGCCAAAACCGAACAGCATCGACGTCGCGGCGACCAGCACCGCTGTCGTCGCCGCGGCCGCCGCGATGGTCAGCCAGCGCCGCTCCAGCAGCAGGATCACCGGAAGCAACATGCCGAGCTGCGGCTTGACGGTGAGAATGCCGAACAGCACGCCGGCGAGCACCGGCCGGCGCTCGCGATTGAGCATGCCGCCGATCAGCAGCGCCGCGGTGTAGAAGCCGTTCTGGCCAAAGAATATGCACACCGCGACCGCGGGCGCGACCGCGAGGAACAGCATGTGCCGGCGCGGAATGGCGGCCGAAGAGGCGAACAGATAAAGCGCGATGCCGACCGCGCACCACGCCACGTAAGCCGGCAGGTAAGGCATCAGGCCGAGCGGCCAGATAAACAGCATCAAGTGCGGCGGGTAGGACCAGTAATGTTCCTGGTAGGGCGTGCCCAGCATTTGGCGCAGCGCGTCGTTGTAGACGCGGACGTCGAACCACGCCGCCGGGCCGCCGCTGAACGTCGAGCGGCCGCCCATCCAGGTGTTGAGGAAGTCCCGGCCGTAAACGAAATTCGTGCCGTCGACCCACGGTTTGGCAATCGGCGGCAGGCCGGCGACAGCCAGATAGGCGATTTCGAGCACGACGAAGAACACCGCCGCGGCGACCATCCATTTGGCGTAGAAGTCTTCGATCGGCGACTGAGCGGTGACCGGCGCTGGCGTGCCAATCCCTGCATATGGCGAAAACACCGACATGCGTCACCGTCCGTCGCGTTTGAAGATGGCGAGCCCGTCGGCATTGCCGACCGCGCGGTAGTCGGCGGCGAGCAGCGCTGAGAGCTCGCGATCGGCGCTGACCCATTCGCGCCACGACGCGCCGTGATTGTCGACGACAATGTGGTCGGCGCGGTCGTCGATCAGGATGATGTCGGGCTTGCCGTCGCGGATTTCGCCGAGCAATTGCTGGCGGCCCGCTGCCATATAGGCGGCGAGGCGCCGGTCCTTGACCGCGTCGATGCCGCCGCCAAAGCGCTGGATGGCGGCGTCCTCCATGATCCAAAGACTGCCGACGCGCGAGATCCATCGCCCCTGCACGGCGCGGACCAAGGGATGGCCAAGCGCAACGTCATCCGAGATCAGCGTGATCGAGGGATGCGGCGGTGCGATCCGCTCGACCATGGCGGTGGCGGCGCGATCCTCGATGGCGAGATCGAGCCAGGCAAAGGATTTTACCGCAATGACGCAGAACGCGACGACCGCGCAAATATCCTGCAAACGATAGCCTTCGCCGGTCCGTTCCATCGCCTGGCGCCGGCGCGCGATCGCCAGACCAAGCGCGATCAGCGCCAGCGCCAGCATCGGATAGGATTGATAGGGCCAGCCCTTGCCTTGAACCACATAGGCGGCGGCGAACCCCGCCGAGGCCGTGAGCATCACCGCAAATCCGGGATGAAAGCCGGTGCCGCGGCGCAGCAACAGGATCATCAGAACCGCCGCGGCCCACAGCACGACCGCCGTGTCGAGGAGGCTCTGCACCAGCGACAGCCGCACCGGCAAGTACACATCGGCGACCAGCGGCATCACGTCAGTCAAGAACGACGGATAGAGGACGATGACGCCGATGCCGTAGGCAACTGCAATCGCCGCCGCGACCCAATTTTCCACGACGAAGAGCAGCCGCCATGATCGCCGATGCAGCGCACTGACGGCTACCGCACAGGCAATGGCCAAAGCGAAATGGGGTTTTATGCAAATGGTCACGCCGGCGCCGGTCCCGGCGAAGAGACAATGCCACAGCAACGGCCTCACGCCGTCGGCGCGCGCGACCAGAAGCGCCAGCGCCGGCAATACCGCGATCAGCGCGATATGCTCACGCTCGCCGAATGTCTGCGCCGGCAGGATTGTCAGCGCCGCGAGTGTCAACGCGGCGGCCGTCGCGCTTTGCCGGCCGTCGAGCAGCCGGTAGCGGCGGACGATGTCGCCTGCGATCGCGAGGCTGACCAGCACGCCGGTCAGCACCAGGGTGTCGACCACGATTTCGGGCGCCAGGCCGAGCGCCCGCGCCAAGGCCACAGCGGGCAGATAGAGGAATGTCGAAGCCGGCGGATTGAGCTCGATCAGATCGACGTAGAGGCGCTGCCCGTCGAGAATCTTCTCGGACAGCGTGATCTCCCAGCTCACGTCGGTGTTGGCGCCGACGAAATGGCGCACCGCAATCGCCGCCGCAATGATGAGCGCGAACGGCAGCCACGTCCTCAAAGCATCGTAAGGCCGGGCCGAAACCGCAAGGCCGTCGTCGCCGGTCTGCGCAGTCGCGACACTCATCGCCTGGTCGCCTTCTCCGCGGCAGTTGGCGCGGCGATGCGATAACGCATGCTGTCGCCGGAGTGTGAGAGCAATAAGCCCGCCAAACGAGGCCTGAAGCTATAGATTTGGCCTTAACGCCGCCTTTCGGCGGACCGTCGAAAATGCGCCCACGAAATCGCGGCGCCGCATTTCGATCGGCAGCACAACCGCTTCTTAACCATTCGTGAACTAGCGTGGCGCCGTTCGGTTGGGTGATAGTGCGATGGCGGCCGACGCCTGCGACATTTGCTACAGCATCGTGGTTCCCGTTTTTAACGAGGAAGCGGTGCTGCCGGTGCTGTTGCGCCGCCTCGACATATTGATGGCGGAGCTCGACGGTCCGGCGGAAACGATTTTCGTCGACGACGCCTCTACCGATTGCAGCTCGATCATCCTGCGCGACAAGGCCAAGACCGATCCGCGCTACCGCTATATCGGCCTGTCGCGGAATTTCGGCCATCAGGTCGCGATCTCAGCCGGCATGGATGCCGCCGCGGGCCAGGCCGTCATCATCATGGACGCCGATCTGCAGGACCCGCCCGAAGTGGTCGGCGAGATGATCGCGCGCTGGCGGGAAGGTTTTGACATCGTCTACGGCAGGCGGCTGTCGCGCGATGGCGAAAGCCAATTCAAGCGCTGGACCGCGAGCCTGTTCTACCGCGTCCTCGGCCGCCTGTCGTCGATCGATATACCGCGCGACGTCGGCGACTTCCGGCTGATCGACCGCAAGGTCGTCGAGGCGTTTCGCGCCATGCCCGAGCGCGACCGCTTCGTCCGCGGCATGTTTGCCTGGCTCGGGTTTCGCCAGACCGAAGTGGCCTTCCATCGGCTGCCGCGGTTCGCCGGCGAGACCAAATATCCGTTCTGGAAAATGCTCAAGCTCGCAGTCAGCGGCGCGCTGAGTTTTTCCGAAGCGCCGTTGCGGCTCGCCATCTGGTGCGGCCTGGCGGTGTCGGCGCTGGCGATGCTCTACGGCATCTATGTGATGGCGGCGTGGCTGGCGAACGATGATTTCGTCAAGGGTTGGTCGTCGACCATTGTCATCATCTCGTTTCTGTGCGGCCTGAACATGCTGATGACCGGAATCATCGGGCTCTATATCGGCCGCATCCACGCCGAGGTGAAGCGGCGGCCGCTCTACGTCGTCGCGCAGCAAGTGGGATTCGATCACGCCGCCGTCGCCGCCGAGCCGGTCCATCGAACCCGCGGCGCAAACACGCAAGACGTGTTGGCGCGAGAAGCATGACCCGAGAAGCATGAGCGATGCCCGAGCTGTTCGATAGCTACCACCATAGCTACGACACGGTCGTCCAATCTTCGATCGATTTTTCCGGGCTGCCGCACGACTTCTTCATGGCCGCCAAGGCGGCCATGCTCCGCGACCTCATGACGAGCCATTTCGGCAGCGGTCACAACAAGCCGACCGCTCTCGACGTCGGCTGCGGTATCGGCGCGTTTCATCCGTTCGCGCGCGGCATGTTCAGCCGCCTGTGCGGCACCGATATTTCCGCAGCCAGCATCGCGCAGGCGCGGCAAAATCATCCCGACGTCGAATACGAAGCCTATGACGGCAATATCCTGCCCTATGGCGACGGAACGTTCGATCTCGCGGTGACGATTTGCGTGCTGCATCACGTCCCGCCGCAACGATGGCTTGGCTTCCTGCGCGAGATCGGGCGCGTGGTGCGGCCGGGCGGCCTCGTTTGCGTCATCGAGCACAACCCGCTCAATCCGTTGACGCGGCTCGCCGTCATGCGTTGCGAGTTCGACCGCGATGCGGCGCTGTTGCGGGCGGGCCAAACGCGGCGGCTGCTCGAGGATGCCGGATTGCGCCAAATCGATACGCGATATTTCGTGCTGCTGCCGTGGGCGACGCCTTTGATGCGGCGCATCGAACACGGCTTGCGCAACCTGCCGTTCGGCGCGCAATACGTCGCCTGCGGCGTTGCCTGACGCTTTGCTGCGGTACCGTCGCCGCAGCCTCGCTGTCCACGGCACGACGCCAATTTCCGGCCAATGTCGTGCTATAGCGTGCGCCGTCGTGGGACTAAGCGCGGCCGACCGCGAAGGACATAAGGTATGACTTTGGCGCAGCTTGCGGCCGGCGGACATGACCCGGGCAAGACCGGGCTGTTGCTGCGGCCCGGCTATCTCGAGCCCAAGCAACAGCGGGAGCTGCTCGCGGCCATCACGGCGGTGATCCGGGACGCGCCGCTATTTGCGCCGCGCATGCCGCGGTCGGGACGGCCATTTACGGTGCGCATGTCGAACTGCGGGCGGCTCGGCTGGGTGTCCGATGAGCGCGGTTATCGCTATCAGGATACGCACCCCGTCACCGGCCGGCCGTGGCCGCCGATGCCGGACATGCTGCTCGCTATCTGGAACGACCTGGCGCGCTATCCGTCGCCGCCGGAAGCATGTTTGATCAACTTCTATCAGCCGACCGCCAAAATGGGCCTGCATCAGGATCGCGACGAGGAGGATTTCGCCGCGCCGGTGGTCTCGCTTTCGCTCGGCGATTCCTGCCTGTTTCGCATCGGCGGATCAAAGCGCAGCGACCCGACCCGCTCGATCCGGCTCGGTTCCGGCGACGCGGTCGTGCTCGGCGGCGATTGCAGGCTGGCGTTTCATGGCGTCGACCGGATCTTGCCCGGCACATCGACCTTGCTCCCGGAAGGCGGACGGATCAATCTGACCATGCGCCGGGTGACGAGCCTCGATAGCGATATCGTGGTCCCGGCCGGCTCCAGTACAGGCTCAGCATGACAAGCGGTAGCAAGTTCAATTCCGTCGGGGCTGCGGCGACCCTCGCCTGCATTGTCTTGTGCCTTGTCATGGCGCCGATCTTGGCACCGGTCTTGGCACCCGCGGCCCAGGCCGCCGATGCGATTTTTCCGGTCGGATCCCGCGTCGGCCTGGTGCCACCCGCCGGCATGGTGGTGAGCAAAAGCTTCTTGGGCTTCGAAGACGTCGCCAAGGACTCCGCCATGCTGATCGCGGCGCAACCGCCGGCGGCTTTTCCCGAAATCCAAAAGAGTCTCGCGACCGACGAATTGAAGAAGAGCGGCATCACCGTGGACAATCGCGAGGAGATGAAGTTCGACTTCGGCAAAGGCACATTGGTGACCGGCAAGCAGACCGCCGACAAGACCCGTTATCGCAAGTGGCTTCTCAACGTCCAGACGGCCGATCTCACGGCGCTGGTCAATGTGCAAATCCCCGAACAGGAGACCGCCTACCCCGACGCCGTCGTGCGCGCCGCGCTGGCGACGCTGGCGGTGCGCGCGACGATCCCGGACGCGGAGAAACTCAGCCTGTTGCCGTTCACGCTCGGCGACCTCGCCGGCTTCCATGTCGAGAACGTTCTTCCCGGCCGCGCCGTGATGTTGATCGATACGCCCGACGGCGTGCCGACCGACAACTTCGACGCCCGCATGTTTGTTGCCGCCTTTGACGGCGGCCCCGGCGAGAAGGAAGATCACGGCCAATTTGCCCGCATGGCGTTCGGCCAGATCGTCGGCATCAAGGACGTTCAGATCACGATGTCGGAGCCTTTGCGCATCGGCGGCCAGTCGGGCTTTCAGACCACGGCGCAAGCCAAGGATATGAAGACCGGCGACGACATCATGGTGGCGCAGTGGCTGCGCTTCGGCACCGGCGGCTTCATGCAAATGATCGGCATGGCCAAGGCCAATGTCTGGACCACCGCGCTGACGCGGCTGCGCGCCGTGCGCGATGGCATTCAGCTGCGATAAGCGCGTGGCGCGCGGACGGCGGGGCAAATTCAGACAAATACGAGGAAAATTCGAGCGCGCGCCTTAGGCCGCGCGCAATCGTTATAGGGCAGATATTTAGACGCACGGCTGTTATCGCCAATCGCTGGAAGCTTCGCCGCAATACGGAGCCGGGTCATGCTTGCGCTGCTGCCTCACGAGAGGCGCCGGGAGCCGCGGCGTCCGCTCTACCGTGTGGCGAGGATTCAATTCGGCAACGGCTCGCTGCCGCGCGAGTGTGTTGTCATGGACATTTCCGATGGCGGCGTGCGGCTCCACGTTGACGGGTTCGACGTCCCCGATGAATTCGTGCTGCTGCTCTCCGGCCACCGCGTAACCCAGGAGAGCAAATACAAAGTGGTCTGGCGCTTCAACCAAGAACTCGGCGCCAAGTTCATCAGTATCGTCTGGCAGGGCATGGATTGATTTAGGCCCAGATGTCGGCAGCCGGACGTCGGCAGCCAAGTGTCTTCAGCGAGAAGTCAGGCTATGGCGGCGCGTTAGTTGTCCGCATCCTATTCAGGAATCTTGGACGGCGGCCTTGTTGTCGTTACCGGACGCTGCATTCGGTGCGGGTTTTGGGCCGCCTTTCGCCACCGCGACCAGCGCTGGCCGCAGCACGCGCTCGCCGATCATGTAGCCGGGCTGCATCACCTGGACGATGCTGCCGGCCGGCACCGACGGATCGGGGACCTCGTACATCGCCTGGTGGACGTTGGGATCGAATTTCTCGCCGTGCGGCGTGAACTGGCGGACGCCATTCTTTTCCAGTGCCTTGAGCAATTCGCGTTCGGTCAATTCCACGCCGTCGACCAGCGCCTTCATGCCGGCGTTGGCATGCGCCCGCGCCTCCGGCGGCACCGCGTCGAGCGCGCGGCGGATATTGTCGGCGACGCCGAGCACGTCGCGGGCAAAGGACGCGACGCCATAGAGCCGCGAGTCGGTGACTTCGCGCTCGGTCCGTTTGCGCAAATTCTCCATCTCGGCAAGCGTGCGCAGCAGCCGGTCTTTCATCTCGGCGAGCTCACGGTCGAGCGAAGTAGACGGTTTGGGGTCGCTCGCTGCCGCAGCCGTCTCGGGCTGTCCGGCCGGTCCGGCCGCTTCGTCCTCAGTGCGAGCGGTCTCTCCAGTCATGTCTCATCCCTTAGCCTTGCTTGCCACGCATATCAGGGTGCTGGAGGCAAAAATCAAGCGCCCTTCCGTCGCCCTTCGAGGCTCGCTTCGCTCGCACCTCAGGGTGACGGAATAGGCTCTCACCCCCCGAGCAGCTTGCTCACGACCTTGGCGGTGTAGTCCACCATGGGGATGACGCGGGCGTAGTTGAGCCGCGTCGGCCCGATCACGCCAAGCACGCCGACGATACGCCCGGTGGCGTCGTGATAGGGCGCGACGATGGTCGAGGAACCGGACAGCGAGAACAGCTTGTTCTCCGAACCGATGAAGATGCGCACCCCCTCGGCCTGTTCGGCGCGGCCCAGGAGATCGATCACTTCGCGGCGGGTTTCCAGATCGTCGAACAAGAGCCGCACCCGCTCCAGGTCGTCGAGCGCCTTGAGGTCCTCGAGCAGATGCGCCTGGCCGCGCACGATCAGCTTGCGGTCGCCGCTCTCGCCGCCCGACCAGCTGGCAAGCCCGGTGGCGACGATCTTTTGGGTCAGTTCGTCGAGCTCGGCCTGCCGCGCGTTGAGCGCCCGTTCGAGCTCGCCCCTCGCCTCGGCAATGGTCATGCCGCGAATATGGGCGTTGAGGAAGTTCGAGGCTTCCGTCAGCGCGGAGGTCGGCAAGCCGACCGGGACGTTGAGCACGCGGTTCTCGACCTGGCCGTCTTCGGCGACCAGCACCACAAGCGCGCGTTCGGGCTCGAGCCGCACGAACTCGACATGCTTGAGCCGCACGTTGGATTTCGCCGTCAGCACGACGCCGGCGGCGCGGGTGAGGCCGGACAACAGGCCTGAGGCTTCGGTCAGCACCGTCTCGACCGATTTGGCCTGGCCGGAGGCGGCGACCTGCGCCTCGATCGCGTTGCGGTCATTGTCGGTGAGATCGCCGATCTGCATCAGCGCATCGACAAAGAAGCGCAATCCCTTCTCGGTCGGCAGTCGCCCCGCCGACGTGTGCGGCGCATAAACGAGGCCGGCCTGTTCCAGATCCGACATCACGTTGCGCACCGAAGCCGGCGACAGCGTCATCGGAATGATGCGGGAGAGATTGCGCGAGCCGACCGGCTCGCCGGTCGCCAAATAGCTCTCGACCACCTGGCGAAAGATTTCACGCGACCGCTCGTTAAGCTGAGCAAGCCCGGCTTGGTTTCCGCCGCTAGGAACGTCGTGGGTGGCCACGGAGAACTCCCCTCTCATGGCGACAATTGGCCATTCCGGGCTGCCTTTCAAGTCGGGACGGCGGGGTTGATCTTTGCCATCAAGGCTCGCGTGGACCGGGCGCTCCGCTTGGGATGCCTTAATCCAGGGCGAAGCCCGACAGTCCCAATCCGCCGATCAAAATAATACCGGCTACGGTCTCGATAACCTCTCGCTGTCCAGGGTAACGACTCGCCGCGTAAGCAGCCGTCGCACCAAGAGCGAAGCTAATAGCGCTTGTCGTCACCATCCGCATGGCCCAAGGCCTTCCGTCGACCGGGTGATCCCAAGACTTCAAGCATCGAGACCTCAAGCATCGCCAGTGGATCGAGACAGCATGGCGCCGCGCGAGAAGGAATATTGCGCCATGCTGTCTGCGCCCAACGCAGAGTCACTCGGCGAACGGCGGCCGGGCGTTCGACTTTGTATTGTGTGCGGTGGCGACCCAGCGCACGGCGCGGGCGATGACACCGGCCACGATCAGCACTGCGGTGAAAGCGATGGTCAACGCGAGTACGAAATCTGTTTCTACGATCGATTTGTACATTGTGACCCCCTGTATCGGACGAATCCCGACAGGCGGGACCGTGCGAGACGGGCAAGGCTTCAGCGAGGCTCAAACTCGCCAGCTTTGGCAATTTGCGCGGGCGATCTCGCGGCGAATTTGTGATTGTCACAATTGGCCGAGCAACGACGCGTCGCTCGTTCGGATAATTCGGCGTGGGACTTACGAAGGATTGGATGCGACCCAAGCGCCAAATGCTGAAATTTCCTGCGGCTCCGTCAGTCGACGATTGCTCGACTGGTTCGATTCTTTCGTTTTTTCCGATGCGGCCAATCGCAAGTAATGTTCGGCGATCAACAGCTGGATCGTCCCTGTTCCAGGTGTTTGCGAGCTAGCGATAATTTGGATGCATTCGTTGGCCCGATCGCAATAACGCTTGGCTCGGTCGTAGGTGCCCGACATAGGTTCCCTCCGTGATGCCGTTATAACCCGCGCATTTAATGCAGTGCACAAGGCAGCGTTCCCCTCTGACGATGCCGCGCTCGCCGTTGGGTAAACAATCGCTTGCCTGTGCCACCTACTTTTTTGCACGCTTAACGCATGGGCCATGCACAAGGACGATCGGTCGAAACTTCTGGTAAGCCATAAAAAGAGGGTAGATCGACATCAGAATCTCCCCGCGAGACGGCATTCGACGCGACGCGTGGGTCAAAGCTGCCTAGTCTTCCTCCGAATGCGGTTGGTGTTACCGCGCGGCTTGCTGCAGATCCTTGCGTGGCCATGGCGTCTCATAGACCAAGGTGATTTCCCCATATTTCTCCGTGTGGTCGGCAAGCTCTAACCAAGCCTGAGCCATGACGACCAGGCGCGCCTTGGTGTCGGGGTCTGAGATGTGCCGTACAATCTCGATGCAGTGCCCTGCGTTCACCCTGTAGAAGGCTGCAGCTTCACTTGGAGACACGAACAATCTCCGACGCGTCAAAAGACGTGGGTTTAAACAGCTTGCGACGGACTTTGTTCCTGCACTGCACAATCGGGCGTCGGGAACCCGGCAGGGAACTCGGCTGTCGGCGCCCTCGTCACTCCGCCGCGGCCATGGCGCGTGGAACGCCGCGCAACATATCCATCAGCCGGCGCACCGACCCTAAATCTTCCAGCCGCTCGACCGCTCCGATCACGTCGGCGGTATTGGCGTCGGGCAAAAAGCCTTGCGCATAGGTGCGGAATTTGTGCTCGATCTGACCGCGCGACACCGGATTTTCGAAGGCGCCGAGCGGGTGCTCGCACCGCGCCGAGAGCGTCGCGCCGTCGGCCATCGCGATATCGACGGTGGCTTGCGAGCCGCCTACCGACGGCTCGGCGCGGACCTCGACCTGCTTGGCCGCAAACGCCCGCAGCTTTGGATCGTCGTAACGGCCTGGTTCGAACTGCGCCAAGGTCAGCGTGCGATCGTGCAAAATGACGGCGGCGGTGTAATGCGCCGAGAGCAACGCCTCGAACTTGGCTTTGTAGGTGTCGAAACCGCCGTGCATCCCGAACGCCTGCTCGCTCAGTCCGATGCGGACCTTGGCGATGCGCGCCGGATCGATGTCTTGTTTGCCAAGCAAATCGAACAGCGCGGTGTTCATGCCTTGAATGAGCGTTGCCGACGGCCACAGCCGCATGGCGATCCGCTCGAGCTCCCAGCGGCTGCCGAGATCGGCAGCGGCGAGAGCTGGTTTGCCGCCGTCCACATAGGTATTGTAGAGGCCGCCGTCCTTGGCGGTGAGGAACTCGCGCGTGGCGACGAATTTTTGCTGCGCCAACAAAGCCGCCATCAATCCCGATAGCGCGCCACGGCACTGGTGGAATTTCACCGTCGGCGTGCCCCAGGCGGCGAACGTGCCTGCGGCCTGACTGCCGGCGAGCCCGAAGGCGCGCGCCATGGTGTCGACATCGAATTTCAAAAGCGAACCAACCGCCGCCGCCGCGCCGAACGGACCGAAAATGCCGGGGCCATGCCAGCCCCGCGCGCGGAATTTCGGATAGTCGGTGCCGATGCCGACCCGCGTCGTCACCTCGCATCCGGCCGCGATCGCGGTGAGCAGCGCGCGGCCGTTCAGTCCGTCGCGCTCGGCAATGGCGAGCGCTGGCGGCATGACCTCGGGCGTGACATGGGTCATCGTCTCGCGATGCACGTCGCACATGGTGACCGCGGTGACCAGATAGGCGTTGAGCAAGGTCGCGCCGATAAGCGACAAATGATCGCCGCCGATCACGCTGGATTCACTGCCTTGCGCCAGCCCCGACGCCAGCGCCGCGATCTGTCCGGTCTCCTCGCCGAGCCGGCCGGCGACGGCGCAGGCCAGCGCATCGAGCAACAGCGTCTTGCAGTGCTCGCGGACGCGCGGCGGAATGTCCTCGTAGCGCAATGCGGCGGCGAATTGCGCCAGTGCTTGGGTTGTTTCCGCTGCCATCTCGGCCTCCCGGCTGTTGCGGCCGAAGCGTAGCGGGAAGCGTCGGCGGCTGGCAACGTCGTCAAGGATTAATTGAAACTGATCGGATGGCGGCCGTTAATGATCCCAGGCTCGCAGCCCAAAACCGGGGGTTTCCCCTTCCCCGCGTCATGCTCTAAAAGCAGCCCAGCCGGCGCCTAGCCCGGCCGTGAGGAGAGCACAGATGCGGCCGAGCCGCCGACAGCCTGACGAACTGCGCCCGATTTCGCTGGAACGCGGCGTGGTGAAATTCGCCGAAGGCTCGTGTTTCGTGAAATTCGGCGAGACCCATGTGCTGGTTACCGCCAGCCTAGAAGACCGCCTGCCGCCGTGGCTCAAGGGCCAAGGCCGCGGCTGGATCACCGCCGAATACGGCATGCTGCCGCGCGCCACCTCGGAGCGCACCCGGCGCGAGGCCTCGGCCGGCAAGCAGAGCGGCCGCACCGTCGAAATCCAACGGCTTATCGGGCGCAGCCTGCGTTCTGTTGTGGACCTCAAGGCGCTCGGCGAACGCCAGATCACCATCGATTGCGACGTCATCCAGGCCGACGGCGGCACCCGCACCGCGTCCATCACCGGCGCCTGGATCGCGCTCTACGACTGTCTCGCCTGGATGAAGACCCGCGACATGGTGCAGATGGAAGTTTTGCGCGATCATATCGCGGCAATTTCCTGCGGCGTGCACGGCGGTGTGGCGGTGCTCGATCTCGATTACGCCGAAGATTCGCAAGCCGACACCGACGCCAATTTCGTCCTCACCGGCACCGGCAATATCGTAGAAATCCAGGCCACCGCCGAGAAGACGCCGTTCTCCGAGGAACAGTTTGCCGCGCTGTTGGCGCTGGCGCGCAAAGGCGTCGCCAAGCTGGTCGACTTGCAGAAGATGGCAGTCGGATGACAGACGACAGCCGGCGGATGACAGACAAAGACCTGGCTGAGCCGCCCATCATCGGTCCTCCGTCGTCTGTCGTCCGTCGTCCGATCACCGGCCGCCTCGTTATCGCGACGCACAACCCTGGCAAACTTGCCGAGATGCGCGAATTGCTTGCGCCTTACGGCATCGACGCCGTATCGGCGGGCGAGCTCGATCTGCCGGAGCCGGACGAAGACGGCATGAGCTTTCGCGACAACGCGCGCATCAAGGCCGAGGCAGCGGCAAAGGCAACAGGCCTACCCGCCTTCGCCGACGATTCCGGCTTGGTGGTCGATGCGCTCGACGGCGCGCCGGGAATCCATTCGGCGCGCTGGGCCGGGCCGGAAAAGAATTTCCGCCGCGCCATGGAGACGATCGAAGTAAAACTCTACGAACGCGGCGCGACGGCGCCGGAAAAGCGCACGGCACATTTCGTCTCGGCGCTGTGCGTGGCCTGGCCCGACGGTCATGTCGAGGATTTCGAGGCCAAGGTCGACGGCACGCTGGTCTGGCCGCCGCGCGGCACGAAGGGATTCGGCTACGATCCGATGTTCCTGCCCAACGGCCACGCGCGCACCTTTGGCGAAATGTCGAGCGACGAGAAGCACGGCCTGCCGCCGCGCGGCAAGGGCCTGTCGCATCGGGCGCGTGCCTTCATGAAGCTCGCGGAGGCGTGCCTTGGTTGAGCAAGATTTGCCCGCTGACAATTCGGCCGACACTGAACAAACGGCCTTCGGCGTCTACATTCACTGGCCGTTCTGCCTGTCGAAATGCCCCTATTGCGACTTCAACAGCCATGTGCGCCGTGAGCCGATCGACGAGCCGCGCTTCGTGCGCGCGTTCACGGCCGAAATCGCTGCGACCGCGGCGCGGGTGCCGGACCGCACCGTTTCGACGATCTTCTTCGGCGGCGGCACGCCTTCGCTGATGCAGCCGGCCACGGTAGGGTCGATCCTCGATGCGATTGCAAAACATTGGCACATCGCGTCCGATGTCGAGGTCAGCCTCGAAGCCAATCCGACCAGCGTCGAGGCCACCCGCTTCCGCGGTTACCGCACCGCCGGCGTCAACCGCGCCTCGCTCGGCGTCCAGGCGCTCGACGATCGCGTGCTGGCCGAGCTTGGCCGCATGCACACCTCGCGCGAAGCGCTCGATGCGGTCGGCATCGCGCGCAGCATATTCGATCGCTACTCGTTCGACCTGATCTATGCCCGGCCGCGTCAGGACCCGAAGGATTGGGCGGCTGAGCTGACCCGGGCGCTGGCTGAAGCCGGCGACCATCTCTCGCTCTATCAACTGACCATCGAGCAGGACACGCCGTTTGCCGCGCTCCATGCCGCGGGCAAGCTCGTCATTCCTGACGACGATCTCGGTCGCGCGCTGTACGACACCACCCTGGATATTTGCGCCGCCCACGGCCTGCCGGCCTATGAGATTTCCAACCACGCGCGGCCCGGCGGCGAATGCCGGCATAATTTGGTCTACTGGCGCGCCCAGGAATACGCCGGCATCGGACCGGGCGCCCACGGCCGGCTCGATATCGCGGGCGACCGGCATGCGACCGCGACGGAAAAACGTCCGGAGTCTTGGCTCATGCGCGTCGAGGCCAACGGCCACGGCCTCATCACCGACGATTCGCTCACCCGCGAGGACAGAGCCGACGAGTTCCTCCTGATGGGGCTCCGCCTCGCCGAAGGCATCGATATTGCGCGATTTCGGGCGCTCGCCGGCCGCTCCCTCGATCCGGCGCGCATCGCCATGCTGCACGAACACGGTCTGGTCGAGACCACAGCCGATGGCCGCCTGCGCGTCACCCTGCCCGGCTTTCCGGTGCTGGACGCGGTTGTTGCCGATCTGGCGGCTTAGCGGCGGCGGCGTTTTGGTTGGGTTGTGGATTCCATCGGCAATTAATAAGCTGCCTTATCATTTTAGCAATCCGATTTCACGGCTACCCCGCTATCGCAGGTGGCCATCTTGCAGCTCGTGAATTGAACAGCGCTAGCGACGGCAGCAGCAGAAGTAGTGGGGAACCTTGTCCGCGGTCCACGGCCGGTGAGGGACTACACAGCGGTCTCGTCCAATATTTGGAAGCTATCGTTTGCCGCCGACGAAGCTCCCCTCATCCTCTCTGATCAGCCAAAATTTAATAAGCTAGCTTATGTTCCGCTGCCAAAACTCTTTGGCGGCGGCGAAATAATCTGCGAGCCCGAGGCGGTGACCCGCAAGACCGCGAGTCCGCGCTCGCAGGTGCCGTCGCTGCGGAAGCGGAACAGGCCGTCGATGCCGGTAAAGCCCGACGGATTGGTCAAGACCGCCGTGCTGAAACGCTGCGCGCCTTGGGTCTTCACCAGGGCCGCGATCAAGGCGACCGCGTCGTAGGCGAGCGTCGCGGTACGGCCCGGTTCCTGCTTGTAGCGGGCCCGGTAGCGCTCGGCAAAGCCGCGGTAGCCGGCGCCGTCCGGCGCCGCGTACCAGCCGCCGTCGAGCGCCGGATTGGAGCTGATGCGCTGGTCGTCCCACAACCCGGTGCCGAGCAGCTGGATCTTCTTGAGATTGACGCCGGCCCCGGCCAGCGCCTGGACGATGTCTGGCACCGTGTCGCCGCCATCGGGGATGAACAGCGCATCGATGCGGGCTGCCGACTGGGCCACGTCCCGGCCCGGACCGGCCATGGCGGCCTTGTCATGGGGATAGTGCTCGATGGCGACGATCTGGCCGTTGCGCCGCGCTACCGCCTGCTTGAAGGCGGCTTCGACCACGGTGCCGTACGGATTGTCGGGTATCAGCGCGGCGTAGGAGCGTTTCCCGGTTGAGGCGGCATATTGGACGATGCGATCGACGTCGGACTCCGGCAGGAAGCTCAAGAGATAAACGCCCGCCGACGCCACATTGGCATCGGTCGAAAACGCGATGACCGGGATGTTGCGCGCCCGCGCCACTTGCCCGACCACGCTGACAGATTGGGCAAACAGCGGCCCGAGGATAATCTCGGCGCCTTCGTCGATCGCCTGTTGGGCGCCGAGCCGCGCCGCCTCGGCGGTGCCGCCGTCGTCCTTCAGAAGGAGGGTGATATTGGGGGCGTTGAACTCGGCGATCGCCATTTCGGCAGCGTTGCGCATCGACTGCCCGGCGATGCCGGCATTGCCGCCCGCCGACAGCGGCAGAATGAGGCCGACCTTGACCTCGCCGGTGCCGATGGTGGCGCCGGGCGGCGCCTGCGCGCTCTGTGGCGGCGGCGTTGGCGAGGTAAACGAGTTGAGCAGGCTGGAATTGCCGGAACAGCCCGCCAACAGCGCGCCCGCACTGGTCAGCAAGCCTTGCAGGACGCGGCGCCGCGACGACAGGACGACCGACGCATGGCGCGGCATCTGCGCAGACACGGCGGTTCTCCCTCGGCAGCCTAAAGCGCGCCCCAAGCGAATAGAGCAGCGCTAATCTGTCATTCTGGGGGCGAATAGTTAACCGAATGGAAAGGATAATGAAATCCGACCCTGGCCATGACGGCCGCGGGTAGGGGCGCTAGACTTGCCGCAATGAGCGAAATGCTGCGCAAACCGCCGGGCCGTGAGCAAACCGCGCTGCGGCACTACGTCGTCGATGGTCGCCAGACCGACGTGGCGCAGCTCGCTCCGGGGCTGCATATCGTCGCCACCCCGATCGGCAATCTCGGCGACATCACGTTGCGCGCGCTCGCGGCGCTCGCCGGCGCCGACCTGGTCGCCTGCGAGGATACGCGGGTGACGCGAAAGCTCCTGGACCGCTACGCTATCGCCACGCCGCTCACGCCCTATCACGATCACAATGCGGCGCAGGCGCGCCCGGCGCTGTTGCGCCGGCTAGCCGACGGCGCGGCGGTCGCGCTCGTCTCCGACGCCGGCACGCCGCTCATTTCCGATCCCGGCTTCAAGCTGGTGCGCGCCGTACACGAAGCCGGCTATGCGGTCACGACATTGCCCGGCGCCTCGTCGCCGCTCGCGGCACTCGCGGTCGCCGGTTTGCCGACCGATCAATTTCTGTTTGCCGGCTTCCTGCCGCCGAAGGCCGCGGCGCGCCGCAGCCGCATTGCCGAGCTCGCCCGCATCCCGGCGACCTTGGTGCTGTTCGAGACCGGGCCACGGCTGACGGCGACGCTAGCCGATCTTGCGGCCGGCCTCGGTCCCCGGGAAGCAACGGTCTGCCGCGAGCTGACAAAACTGCACGAGGAAATCCGGCGCGGCGACCTCGAGACGCTTTCGCAAAACTGCGCGGCAAGCGAATTGCGCGGCGAGATCGTGGTGGTGATCGGGCCGCCAGCGGCGCCAGTGGAAGTGAGTTCGAGCGACGCCGACGCCTTGCTGCGCCAGGCGCTGGCCCGCGTCTCGCTGAAGGACGCAGTCGGCGAAGTGGCCGAGGTCACCGGCCTGCCGCGCCGCGAGCTCTATCAGCGCGCGCTGGTATTGGCGAAAGAAACCGGTCATGGCGCGCCGCGCTGAGCCGCTCGGTCCGCCCAAATCCGCGCCGCGGCCGGAGCGCGTCGCGGCGTTCCGGCTCGGCCTTTCGGCGGAGAGCCGCGCCGCCATGCTGCTGATCGCCAAGGGTTTTCGCATCGCGGCGCGGCGTTTCAAAACCCCGATCGGCGAGATCGACATCGTGGCGCGGCGCCGCCGCGACCTGGTCTTTGTCGAGGTCAAGGCGCGCGACGACCTCGATGCCGCGGCGGAAGCGGTGACGGACCGCACCAAACAACGCATCATCGCGGCGTGCGAATTCTGGCTCGCAAGCCATCCCGACGACGCGCAATGCTTTATTCGCTTCGACGTTATCCTGGTGGCGCCGGGCAAGCTGCCGCGGCACATCGCCAATGCGTTCGATGCCAGCCGTTGAATGACGCCGGCGGCGAAAGGCCTAGGCGGCGCGGAGCTTGTTGAAGAACTGATCGACCTGGGCGCGGATTTGGCCGGCCGCGGCGGCGAGATCGTCGGCAAGCGACTTGACCGATGTGGCGCTGGCGCGGGTGTTCTCCGTCGCCTCGCCGACGCGCACCACCTCGTCCGTCGTGTCGTTGGTACGGCGTGCCGCCACTTCGACGCTGCGGGCGATTTCCTGGGTCGCGGCGCCTTGCTGGGTGACCGCGCTGGCAATCGCGCCGGAAATCTCACCGATCTCGCGGATCGTCCGTTCGATGCCGGCGATGGCCTGGATCGAACGCCCGGTTGCGCTCTGCATGGCCGTGATCTGCGCGCCGATCTCCTCGGTCGCCTTCGCGGTCTGTGACGACAGCGCCTTGACCTCGCCGGCCACCACCGCAAAGCCGCGTCCGGCCTCGCCGGCGCGCGCCGCCTCGATGGTGGCGTTGAGAGCGAGCAGGTTGGTCTGTTCGGCGATCGCGGTGATGAGCTTGATCACGTCGCCGATGCGGCGGCCCACTTCGCTCAGCTCCTTGACCGAGTCGCTGGTGCGCGCGGCCTCGCCCACCGCTTTGGTGGCGATGGCATTCGATTGCACGACCTGGCGATTGATCTCCGACACCGCGACGGCGAGCTCCTCGGCCGCGGCGGCGATGTCGCGCACGTTGGCGGAGGCTTCGCCCGCCGCCGTTGCGGCGCCACCGGTCTTGTCCGAGGCGAGGTCCGCCGCGTCGGCCAGGAGCGACGACGCCGACAGCATCTGTTGGAATAACCGGTCGAGCTTGGACAGGCTGACCTCGACATCGGTGCCGAAGCGCGCCGTGTCCGCCGCAATCTGCTCCTGGCGCTGCACCTTCGCGTCGGCCTCCGCGAGCACCGTCTTGTTCAGCTCGACATTGCGGCGCATTGCGTCCTGAAACACCGCGATCGAGCGCGCCAACGCGCCGATCTCGTCGGAGCGATCGCGGTACGGTACCGCCAGCGTGGCGTCGCCGCCGGCGACCGCCTCGGTGGCGTGAGTAACGGCGGCAAGCGGACGCGCAATCGAGCGGTGTATCACCAGCGCCCCGAACATCGCCAGCATCAGCGCGGCGGCGCCGAGCAGCATCATCTCCAGCGCGGACGTCTGCATGCCGCTTTCGATCCGGCGGTAGATTTCGCGCGATCGGTTGGCATAAAGCCGCCCGAGCACGTCGAGATCGTTGGTCAGCGCGGTGCGCACAGTCCGGTTGGCATCGTTGTTGCCCCATTCGCCGCCGGACGCCGGACTGATTTCGGTGCCACGGCGCACCAGCTCGCGGCGGAACTCCTGGAACTGCTTCACCCGTGCGGCGAATTGCGCGAAGACGTCGGCATCTTCCGGCCGCACCGATCTTTGCCAACCCTCCATCACGCCGCCGATCTGGTCGTTGAAGCGGGTGAGGCCTTCGGCAAACTTCTTCGCGGTGGCGATGTCTGGCGACATGTAGATGCCGCGCGATTCCATGACCACGGCGTAGATCAGGCTGTTGATGCGCTCGACATTCTCGGCGCCGACAAAGGCCGATTCGAACTCGTTGGTCAGGGCGACGTTGCGGTTGCTGCTGAAAATCGCCACCGCCGCCAGCGCCGCCGTCATGGTAGCCAGCAGCGCAAAGATGACATAGAGCTTGGCGGCAATCGAAAGTTTCGCCAGTTTCATGCTTCGCCTCAAACCGTTCGATTTCCGCGGGTATTCTTGGCTATGTATTCTTGGCTATAAGATGCTAGGTCCAGGTTTACCTTCCCTTAACCGCCCACCTCATTGCCCATCGGCTTGGCCATGCGCCTGAACGTCGCCGTGCAAATGGATCCGATCGAGCGGATCAATATCCGCGGCGATTCGACGTTCGCGCTGCTGTTGGAAGCGCAAGAGCGCGCCCATCCGCTGTCCTATTACACGCCCGACCGCCTGAGCCTGCGCGGCGGCAAGGTGTCGGCCACCGTGCGGCCGCTGGTGGTGCGCGACGTCGCCGGCGACCATGTGACGCTGGGCGAGCCGCGCCTGGTCGACCTCGCCACCTTCGACGTGGTGCTGCTGCGCCAGGATCCGCCGTTCGACCTCGCCTATATCTCGTCGACCCACATGCTCGACCGCATCCACCCCAAAACCTTGGTGGTCAACGATCCGAGCCATGTGCGCAACGCGCCGGAAAAAGTCTTCGTCACCGAATTTCCCGACCTGATGCCGCCGACCTTGCTGACCCGCGACCTCGACGCGATCAAGGCGTTTCGCGCCGAGCAGGGCGACATCGTCATGAAGCCGCTTTACGGCAAAGGCGGCGAGGCGGTGTTTCGGCTCGCCGCCGAAGATCTCAATTTCGGCTCGCTCTACGATCTGTTCGCTTCGATGTTCCGCGAGCCTTGGGTGGTGCAAAAATTTCTGCCCGCGGTGAAGAACGGCGACAAGCGCATCATTCTGGTCGACGGCGAGTTCGCCGGCGCGGTCAACCGGGTGCCGGCGCCCGACGACCTGCGCTCCAACATGGTGCGCGGCGGCGTGCCGGCGGCCACCGATCTCACCGACCGCGAGCGCGAAATCTGCGCCCGGCTCGGCCCGGCGCTGCGCGAGCGTGGGCTCGTCTTCGTCGGCATCGACGTGATCGACGGCTTCTTGACCGAGATCAACGTCACCTCCCCCACCGGCATCCGCGCGGTGAAGAATCTCGGCGGCCCCGATATTGCGGCAATGATCTGGGATGCGATCGAGGCGAAGCGGAAAGCTTAGTGCACAAAACTGCTGTTTGCGTTTCGCGTAGCTCACGTTCAGAACAGTGCTAAGCTCAATGAGACGCGATAATGGAAGATTCAAGAATTCAAGAAATTGTAAAAATGGTACTTATCGAGCTGACCCGAAGCTCGATGAAGGCCATAAGGATTTATTTTGATGCACTCGAAAGAGCCTTTGGCAGAACGAGAACTACAAGAGCTATAGACAAAATAATTCGCGTGTTTGAGGGGCCGGTCGCATCTGTTGACGAGCGAATAAGCAAGATCGATTCGGCGCGGGCAAACTTACTTGAGGGACTGCAGGCTATTGATGGCTTGAAACTAGAGGCAGAAGCCAATAAGCGGGAATTGGAAATTGCATTACTCAAATTAGAGCAAATCCAGTCGCAGAGAGCTGCCGCAGAGAAGGAACTGGATACAATAAATGAAATTGCGTTGGCGGACACTTCGGCGTTGCGCAAGGCAATCGGCATACCTGGGCAAGCTCAAGTCTGGGCAGACAGATTCTTTGGATTCATTAGTGGTATATTCGCTTCGCTTCTCGCGAGTATCATTTGGTGGCTACTTACACGGTAATCACCGAGATCAATCAAACGAAAGCGGATGACCGTGGCGCAATGCTGATTTCTGGCAGCGAAAAGCTTGAACGCATGCGTGACGGCCGCGTCGTCTATATCGGCGCCGAGCGGGTCGACGACGTCACCGCGCACCCCGCCTTCCGCAACGGCGCGCGGACCATCGCCGCGCTCTACGACCTCAAAGCCGATCCGGCGAAACGCGATCTCTTCACCTTCGAGGAGCACGGAGAGCACATCGGCTTGCAATGGCTGCGCTGCCGCACGCGCGAGGATCTGGCGCGACGCATGCGCGCCATGAAGGCGATTGCCGACGCCACCTACGGCTTGATCGGGCGCTCGCCCGACCACGTCGCCGGCCTGATCACTGGGCTGGCGATGCGGCCGGAATTGCTCAACGAGTTGAGGCCCGGCTTCGGCGACAATCTCACCCGCTTCTATGAGCGGGCCCGCACCAACGACCTCTATCTGTCGTTTGCGGTGACGCCGCCGTCGGGCATCCGCGACCGCGAAATCTATACCGGCGTGGTGCGCGACGATCCGACCTTGCAGGTGGTGAGCGAGGACGATGCCGGGGTCGTCGTGTCGGGCATGAAGATGCTGGCGACCGGCGCGATTTTCGGCGACGAGGTCTATATCGGCAATCTCACGGCGATCGACGACAAGCGTCAGAGCGAGAGCATCACGGCTGCGATCCCCAACAACGCGCCCGGCGTCTCGTTCTGGGCGCGCGAGCCCTATGAGCGTCACGCCCGGCAGGAGGCCGATTATCCGCTCAGCTATCGCTTCGACGAGAACGACGCTGTGCTGGTGTGCGACAGGGTCAAGATTCCGTGGGAGCGGGTGTTTCTGCACAACAATGGCGCCTGGTCGCGCCGCATCTATATCGAGACGCCGGCCAATGTTTATCAGAACCAGCAGTCCAACATCCGCTTCTGGGCCAAGATGGGACTGATCGTCGGGCTGGCGAGCCGCATGTGCCAGGCCAACGGCGTCGACAAGGTGCCGGCGGTGCGCGAGACGCTCGGCCGCCTCGCCGCGCTCGAAGCGACCATCGGCGGCCTGGTCAACGGCCAGATCGAGGCTTGCGAAAACTGGCCGGAGGGTTTTGTGACGCCGAACCGGCGCATGGTCTACGCCACGCTCAATTGGTGCCAGGAGCACCACAGCGAAATCATCGACACGCTGCGCACGCTGGCCGGCGCCGCGCCGCTGCAGATGCCGGCCTCTATCGACCTCGTCGCCGATCCGCAGCTCAAGGACCGCTTCGAGCGCTGGTGGGGCACGGCCAGCATGCCGGCCGGCGCGCGCTACAAGCTCTACAAGCTGGTCTGGGACCTGATCGGCTCGGAATTCGCCGGCCGCCACATGCTCTACGAGAAATTCTACGCCGGCAATTCGATCATCGTGCGCAACCAAAGCGACCGCGAGGCGCCGTGGGAGAAATTCCACGGTATTGTCGATGGTTTGCTGGACGCTGTAGCGATGCCGGAGCCGCGCAGCGAAGCTTAGACAAAGAAGCGTGCACGTGGTCGCAGGACGGCATTGCTCTGCCTCTGGCAGCTTTCGATTGGCCGCACGGAAGCGCCAACTTAAATCATCACCCTCTAACGCGCCGGCACTGGCGCGGCAGTGCCGACCGCCAGCGCGGATGATTTCCGCACCGTGAGAATCGCCAGCGCCGCGACCATGCAAAGCGCGCCGGCGACGAAGAACGCCGGCAGATAACTGGCAAACAGCGTGCGCGTCAGACCGGCGCCGAACGCCGCGCTGGCCGCGCCGAGCTGGTGGCCGGCAAAAATCCAGCCGAATACCATGCCGGCCTTTTCCCGCCCGAAGCGGTCGGCGGTGAGTTTTACCGTCGGCGGCACGGTGGCAATCCAGTCGAGGCCGTAGAACACCGCGAACAGCGACAGGCCGTAGAACGTGAAGTCGGTGAACGGCAGATAGAGCAGCGACAGCCCGCGCAGGCCGTAATACCAGAACAACAGCCAGCGATTATCGAACCGGTCGGACAGCCA
>Ga0210398_10001262_pt1 | contig 26601 bp, 16 predicted proteins | sample IncBWC4OmetaG_FD_161047 | JGI IMG/M metagenome (GOLD analysis project Ga0210398, IMG submission 161047) | Forest soil microbial communities from Barre Woods Harvard Forest LTER site, Petersham, Massachusetts, United States - Inc-BW-C-4-O | ecosystem: Environmental > Terrestrial > Soil >... | reverse complement strand
CCAGCCTCGAGGCCGCCGAGATCCAGCGGCGAACGCTGGCGCTGCTGCGCGGCGAATACAAGCTGCTCTACCTCGCGCCGGAACGGCTGCTGCTGCAGGAATTTCTCGAAGGTCCCCTGACCCGTCTGTATTCAGGGGCCGGCATCAATGCCTTCGTCATCGATGAGGCGCACTGCGTCTCGGAATGGGGGCATGACTTTCGAACCGAGTATCGTCAGCTCGCGCGGCTGCGGCGGCGCCATCCGGAAGTCCCGTTGCTCGCCTTCACCGCAACCGCCACGGCGCGCGTGCGTACCGACATCATCGCGCAGCTCGAGCTGCGCGATCCGGCCGTGCATGTGGCAAGTTTCAACCGGCCCAATCTTTTCTATCGGGTGCTGCCCAAGGACAAGACCTCCTACCGTGAGTTGCTGGCGCAGGCAAAGAACGGCGGCGCCGGCATCGTCTACTGTCTTTCGCGCCGGCGCGTCGACGAACTGGCTGCCAAGCTGCATGCCGACGGCATCCGCGCGGCGCCTTATCACGCGGGCCTCGACGCCATCACCCGCCGCGATACCCAGGATGCGTTCATTCGTGACGATTTGCAGGTCATCGTCGCGACGATTGCGTTCGGCATGGGAATCGACAAACCAGACGTGCGCTGGGTGGTGCATTACGATCTGCCCCGCACCCTGGAAGGCTATTACCAGGAATCAGGGCGGGCGGGCCGAGACGGCGATCCGGCCAACTGCATCCTGTATTTCGGCGGCGCCGACATCCGCACGGCCGAGTTCCTGATCCAGCAGAAGGTGGACGCGACCGGCGAGCCGCTGGAGAACGAGCAGCGTATCGCCCGCCAGCAGTTGCGCCAGGTGCTGCAATTCGCGGACTCGACCGAATGCCGTCGTGCGGTGCAATTGCGTTACTTCGGGGAAACGTTCTCCGGCCCGTGCGCAGCGTGTGATAACTGCTGCGAACCGCGAAACGTCGAGGACTGGAGCACGGAGGCGAGGCAGTTCCTGTCCTGCATTGCGCGATTGGCTCAGCGCCATCAACGCTTCGGCGCGGCCTATATCATCGACATTCTGCGCGGCGCCCGGACTGAGCGCGTGCTCTCGGCCGGTCATGACGCGCTGAGTGTCTACGGGATCGGCAAACATCGCCGGGTGGAGGAATGGCGCAACCTCGCGCGGGCTCTCCTGCATCAAGGTTTGATCAGCGAAGCACAGGACGGCTATTCAGTGCTGTCGCTCAATGCGCATAGCTGGCCGGTGCTGCGCGGCGAATGCCCCGTGAGCATTGCCCGCGCGGTGAAGCCCGCGCGTCGGTCCCATGAGGGCAGGCGTGCATCGACGACGGACGATTCGCTCTTCGAGCACTTGCGGGCGCTGCGAAAACGGCTGGCGGACCAGCACGGCCTGCCGCCGTATGTCATTTTTCATGATTCCACCCTCCGTGAGATGGCAGAACACATGCCGCTCGATCTCGACCAATTTGCCGCGTTGGCGGGTGTGGGTCAGGCGAAGCTCGCCCGGTATGGTGAGCAGTTCATCGCTGCGGTGCGCGAGCATCGAGCGCGGATGGAGGGCGGTTGAGCCCAATCAAAAGGTGATGCGCACGCCGCCGAATGCCTCGAACGGCGCCGCCGGACTCAAGAATCGATTGTCGACTCCGGGACCGTTGGTCACGCCGCTCGGCGGAATTCCGGGCGCGCCGATGCCCGTAGGGTCGCTCAACGCGCCCCAGGTCGCATACCGGCGATTGAAGAGATTGTTGATCGAGGCAAACACTTCGAAGTGGGGGACAGGCTTGTACGATGTATGCAGGTTGACCACCGCATATCCCGGGATCGGAGCGAGTTGATTGGACTGGTCCCCGGCGTAGAAAACGCTGCTGACCACGTTCACCGTGGCGCCTACCGTCAAGTCCGGCAGAATGACATAGTCCGCGCCGAGCTTCAGCCGGTGCTGCGGGATGCCGGGCAACCGATCACCCGGTTCCACCTGAATATTGCCATGGGCGTCTTGATAGGGATTCGAGGGCGAGGGCATCAGCAAAGGCGAGCGAAACGTCGCCTGGACGAAACCATAGTTGGCATAGGCTGACCAACTCGGGGTGCGGTAATTCACGCCCGCCTCGATGCCCTGACGGCGCGTATCGCCGATGTTTTGAAAGTACCCTTGCGCGATTGAAGTCGAAATGCCGTAGATATCATCCTTCAGGAGCGTGCGAAACACGCTCAAGTTCCAGGACATCTCGCTGCCCACCCCGGCAACCTCGGGGATTTTGCCGCGCAAGCCCAACTCTGCGGTGTGTGCGATCACCTGACGCAAATTCGGCGGATCGCCGGCCAGATTCGTGGGCAAGAGGCACGGGGTCAGAGGATTCGAGCATTCGATCTCGCTCGCCGTCGGCGTGCGTGTGTTTTGCGAGAGGCCTCCGTAAAGGGTCATCGTCGGCAGCACTTTATACGTGGCGCCGATCGCGGGATTGAAATGAACGAAGCGATTGTTGCCGTTGAGATTGGTGCCCAATTGGTCCGCAAGATCGACATGGGTGATGTTGTACCGCCCGCTCGCCGTCACCGCGAGCTCGGGCGTCACATTGAACGTATCGGTCAGGTACGCACCCAGGTTCTTGTTGATGGAGTCCACGCTCACCGGCACCGGATCGCCATTGGCGATGGCGCCGGGCGAATTCTCCGGCGTATCCACGATCAGGTTGGACGGCAGCACGAGGAGCTGCGAATTGATGATGCCGATCTGCGCGCCCGAATAGAAGCCGGTCGAGGCGTAGTCGACGGCTGCACCCAACGTGAATTGATTGTCGTGACCGAAAATAGTCTCGTTGTCGGTGGCCTGCAACGTGGCGCCTCGGCCCCACGCGTGGATCAACTCAAAGTCGTTTTCGCCGATGGGCACCGTGCCACCGTTGGAAATGTCCGGCAGAGTTTGTCCGGCCGAGTTCATGAGCTGCGTGACCCCGTCGGGTTGGCACAGGATTCCCGGCGTGTTGGTGCAGGCGGCGTAGTTGGTGGTGTTGCCGTTCGAGACGGACTGCGCATATTGCCGGTAATAGAGCACACTCTGCAGCGACCAAGTATCCGTGACTTTCAACGTTCCATTCAGAGTCACGAAGTCCAGCGTGTTGATATCGGTCTGCGGGCCGGTGAACACCAGAGAGCGGTTGACGGCCAGCTCCTGCACCGGTGCGGCGCCTTGACCATTCATGGTGTTGTCAGCGCGGCTATAGCTCAAATCGAGCGTTGCGCTGTCGGTCCGCAGGCTGAAAGCCGCGTACAGGTTGCGCATCCTGTCGTTGGAGAACTGGCGCCAGCCGTCCCAGTCCAATGCCCGGCCGGCAAGGTAGAAGCCGAACGCGCCCGAATTGACGCCGAATTGTCCGGTCACCGCACGTTGGCCGAAGGAGCCGCCCGACAGCTCCAAGTCGGCACCCTGGTAGGTGAATCCGTTCTTCATGGTGACCGAGACGGCGCCGCCGAGCGCATTGAGGCCGTAGACGGGACTCGAGCTCACGAGTTCCACTTGATTGATCGCGACATCGGGGAACAGGTCCCAATTGACCGTATCGCCGAACGCCTCGTTGATGCGCACGCCGTTCTGATAGACCGCCAGGCCCTGCGGCGTGCCGAGCACGGGTGATGCCTCAAAACCCCGATACAGAATGTCAGGCTGGAAGGGATCGTCCAGATCGTCGTTGACATTGATGCTGCTGAGATTGGAGTTCAGAGCGCCCGTCAGGCTGACCGAGCCCTCCCGGGTCAGGTCTGCGGCTGACAGCACTTGCACGTTTCCCGGAATCTTGTCGATGTCGATGGTCGTGCCGGGTATCGCCGTCGCGGTGACTACGATGGCCTGCAGTTTTTCGAAACTGCTTGGGGTCGCGGCCTGCGTCGAGGTGTCTACCGCATTGTCTGCACTGGCGGCCATACTCACGGAAATTGCGAGCGCGCAACACGGCAGAATCGCGGCGCCATGGAATGACATCATGGTGCTCATCGGGGTTACGGAACCGCAATCAAATAGAAGCTGGGTGCCGGTACTGCGAGTCTACACCGCAGGCACGGTTCTCGTACTGCTCGGAATCCATCAGGTGCGACGCTGCTAGATTCGCGCTCAAAAGCGTCAAAGCGGACGCCGGCGGCACTCGATGTCCCATTAAAAGTTCTTTCAAACACAAATGTATACAGTGGTGTTCGTTTGTTGACATGTGATTCCAGATCCATTAGCGTGCGGATCGGTGAGGGGGAAATGTTGGCCACAGCACGGGCAGCCGTGTTGGCGAGGGGGAAGGGGAATGTCCAAGAATCAATCTACTGTCGCACTCTTGGCCCTGACACTCGCCCTGGCAGCGCCGTGTTTTGCCGCAGCATCGGGCGCCGATGCGCAAGCGGGGCCGAGTTCACCAGCGACGCCCCAGGAACCCGATGCGCTGCAGGAAATTGTGGTGACGGGTACTCGACTTGCGGCGGGATTCAGGTCGCCGACTCCGGTGACGGCGTACTCGGCCGATCAATTGGCGCAGGTTTCGCCCAACGATATTGCAACGGCTTTGGCTCAGGCCCCGGCTCTGAGCGACAGCATATTGAGCTCCCAAGCCGGTTCGGTGTCGGGGGCTGCCGGGACAAACGGTCAAAGCTTGTTGAATCTGCGCGGATTGGGCGTCAATCGCACGCTGGTGCTGTTGAACGGTGAGCGACTGGGGACGACCAACGTTCAGGACTCGGTCGACATCAACATCATTCCACAGGCCTTGCTAAAAAGGGTCGACGTTGTGACCGGGGGTGCCTCGGCCAGTTATGGCTCAGATGCGGTCGCAGGTGTGGTGAACTTCGTCCTCGATACCACATTCCAGGGATTCAAAGCCGACGTGAGCGCAGGCACCACGACCTACGGCGATGCGGCGAATGGCAATATCACGGTCGCGTTCGGCAAGGCCTTCGGCGATAACGTTAGGTTGATCGGCGGCGCCAGCTTCTACCAAGTGGGCGGGATCGGACTGCCGCCAACGGGGAGAAACTGGAACGACAATGCTGACGTTGGCTACCCAAATCCCGTGCCCGGCGCCCTTCCGACATTGGTGATAGAACCCAATGTCCGCTCATCGGATGGGACCTATGGCGGGCTGATCACGGGGGTAAAAGGCTGCTCAACTCCGTCCTGTAACGCGCTCGTCAACCAGCAATTCGGTCCAGGTGGTGCACTCCAGCCGTTTCAGCAAGGAGCCAACCCAGGCGCCTCTTACGCCAGCGGCGGGCAGGGCGCCTATGCAGTCTTCGGCATCAGTCCGGCCATGGATCGGGAAAACGCGTACCTGCGAACAGAGTGGGATGTCAATTCCCACCTGACGCTGTTTGCCGATGGACTCTTCAACCGCACCTACACCGCGCTGGACGGGCAGTACCCGTATCAGACCGGGACGGTCCAATTTACGATCTTCCGCAACAACGCCTACTTGCCGACCTCGGTCGCGTCGGTCTTCGCGGCCAATCCGACGCTAACCTCGTTCACGATGGGGCGCTTCTCGCATGACCTCGGCGACGAGACCGACAATACCCTCGAGGAAGTGGGACGCGTGTCGTTCGGCGCGAAGGGTCATATCAACGAGCGCTGGTCATTTGATGCCTCGCTGGCTCAGCAATATACGGTCAATGATCTCGACGTAATCGAACCCATCAATCGCAACCTGTACGCGGCGGCTGATGCGGTGGTCAATCCGGCGACCGGCCAAGTCGTGTGCAACTCGACACTGAAGGGGCTGGATCCGGGCTGCGTACCGATCAATTTGTTCGGCGCGGGCTCCCCAAGTTCCGCGGCCAGGAACTACGTCGAAGGTGACAATCGCGGTGATACGGTCTTCGGGCAAACCAGTTTCGAAGCGAATCTGCGCGGCGATCTGGGCGACCATTTCACCCTGGGCGCGGGTCCCATCAGCGTAGCGACGGGCATGGCCTTCCATTACGACAACGCCGATCGCCACGTCGATCCTCTATCCGACATTTACACCGATTGCACCGGTCTTCGCGGCTGTCCGGCCACCTATCAGGGACGTTATGGCGGTTATCAATTCTACAATCCCTCCCCCATCCATGGCTCTTCGAGTGCCACCGAGGGCTATGCGGAAGTGGGTATTCCATTGTTGAAGGGTTTGCCGCTGGTCCAGTCACTCAATGTGGATCTTGCCGGCCGTATGACCGACTACAGCATCAGTGGCCCCCAGGATACGTGGAAGCTCGGTCTACAGTGGTCTCTCAACAGCAGCATCATGCTACGCGGCACGACTTCGCAGGATGTCCGGGCCCCGGACGTGCTCGAGCTGTTCAATTCAGGCTCGACAAAGGTCTCATTCGATTTGTTTCCCTATTCATCAGCTCCCACACAGACCCGGGTAAGTGCTGTCAACGCCACTGTGGGCAATCCTGATCTATTGCCCGAGATCGCGCATACCGTTACGGCCGGAATGGTCTTGTCTCCAAGCTTTGCGCCAGGGTTTCAAACCTCTCTCGATTACTACAAAATCCACATCGACCATGCGATCGAATCGCTGATATCTCAGGGCGTTGTAGACGGTTGCGCCTTGGGCACCCAATCCTACTGCAACTACATCACGATCAATGGCACGCCGATCACGAACATCAATCAGATCACGGCAACCACCACGGGACTGGTCGTCACCGGACCCACCCAAAACGTCGGCGTTGAGAGCACTTCGGGCATCGATCTCGAGTCGGTGTATACCCACCCGCTGGGGGGCGGCAACATCACGGGCCGATTGATCGGGAACTATCTGTTCACTGAGGTCCTTCCCACTGCCATCACGGGCTGTGCGCAAGCTCAACTCGTGGGCGCCATCGGCGGTTGCCTCGGGCAAAACGGCTACCCGCGCTGGAAGGCAAATGCGTCCGTGCAATATGACACGCCACGTTACGGCGTGTTTCTGCAGGAGCGGTTCATTGCCGGCGGCAAGGCGGACCCGTGGGACATCGAGGGCGTGACCATCACGCGCAATAAGGTGCCGGTGATTGAATATACCGATCTGACGCTGAACTATACCGTCGGGTCGGTGTTCCATGCTCCAGCGAAAGTCTATTTAACTGTGACTAACCTGTTCAATCGTGATCCTCCAACAACGATCACCAGTGCGGGTGCCTACGACAGCATTACCTCATACGACGTCTACGATCTGCTTGGACGCCGATTCGTCTTGGGTTTTCGGGCTAACTTCTGATTGAGCACGCGATCGGCACGCACTCGATCCATCAAAAACTGAGCCGAGCAAAGGAGAAAAACATGCGGAATGGGAAATCCATGCGAATGTTCGCTCTCGTAGCCGCCGTCGCGGCTGCCGTGTTCGGCGGCACTTTAGTTCGCGGCGCAAGCGGTCCGCGCCAACCAACGCCGGCAGCGTATGCGCACGATCACGATATCACCTGCACCGGCATCGTGGGCGGCGGCCCAACGGTGACCGCCATCAAGGGCGACGTCACCGTCCCCGAAGGTGCTTCATGCACCCTCGAATTCGTCAACGTCGGGGGAAGCGTGCACGTGCAGCGCGGCGGCACCCTTTTGATCGCGGCGTATCGCGAGCCATCAACCATCGGCGGCGACATCCGGGCCGACCATTGCGTCTCGACGCTGCTCGAAGGCAACGTCACGGTGAACGGGGACCTGCATATCGGCAATTGCACGGGAGCGGCGGCAAACGGCTTTCAAGGTCCCGGCATCGTGATCGGCGGCAGTTTCCACTGCCAAAACAATGCGGAACCCTGCGAGGCATGGCTGGGTCAGATCGCACAGAACGTAGACATCCGCAACAACGGCGGCACCCCCTCCGATGTCAGCCTCAACACGATCGGCGGGAATCTGCAGTGCCAAAACAACGCAGCGGCGCTGACGCATCGTCATGGTTACAACTGGGTGACCGGGAACACCCTGGGCCAGTGCGGGACGGGCTTCAACACGACGACTACGTCGATCGGCATACCGGCGACCTCCGGGGTGGCGTGCGCCGCTCTCGCATCCCTGCCTGCCTCAGGACTTCCGGTACCGAACACGGTCATCACGTCGGCGACGGACACACCGGCCGGGGGCGGGCTGCCCGAGCGCTGCATCGTCAACGGCTCTTTCAATACCCACGTCAGCCCCGTCTCCGGCTGCACTTATCACGACAATTTCCAAGTGGCGTTGCCGCTACCCGCCGCCTGGAACGGTCGCTTCTTCCTGCAGGGCTCCGACGGGGGTTCGGACCCCCTTGCCGCCACCGGAAGTAACTCAGGCAGCGGCACAGGGAATTTCGCCATCACCAACGGTTACGCCGTGGCGGCGGACAACGAGGGGTTCCTCAACAGCGATATGGCGGCATGCGGCGATACGAGCGATTTCCAGTACTTCGCGGATCCAGGCCCTGTCATCTCCAACGCCTACCAAGCGGAGCAGGTCGCGGCGCTGATGGCGAAGTATCTAGTCGCGGCATACTATGGCCAAAATGCAGGCCGCTCCTACATGGGCGGCTGTTCCGGCCGCGGTCACGACTCCATGATGTGGTCGCAGACTTTCCCGCAATACTTCGATGGTATCTTTGCGGGCGATCCAGGGCCCAATCTGCAGACGCAAGAACTCACCGAGCTCTGGGCCATAGAGCAATGGCTGAAAGTCTATAATACGGCCAGCCCGCCGCTGACGCCTCCGACACCGGCAACCGTTCCAGCACCCATCCCGCAGGCACCCGAGCAAATATTGTATCCCGCGTTTCCCGCATCCGATTGGGCGCTCGTTGAGACAGCCCTGCTTCAGGCCTGCGACGCTCTCGACGGAGTTGCCGACGGAGTGATCGACAACCAGCCGCTTTGCAACTCGACCTTCGACCCGGCCACCGCCATTTATGTATCCGGCAACGTGACCCATCCGCTGCAATGTCCCGGGGCCAAGGACGCGACGTGTCTCTCGCCCGCGCAGATCCACGCCCTCAAGGCGATCCACGAGGGGCCGAGGACTGTCGATGGCAGGCCGGTGTTCGCGCCGTCGGGCGCGGTGGCGCCGTATCACTCCGACAATCAGCTTTTCGGCTATCTTTACGACGGCATCTGGGCGGCAACTTCGGGCCTCCCGGGGCGCGACGTTGGAACCTCCCCGACAAAAGCTCCCGGAAATTGGGGCTCCGGGCTTCTTCAGTTCGTCTATGCGTCGCTCTCGCCGGCCGAACCCACCCTTGATCCGCTGAGCTTCAACTTTACGACCGACCAGGGCCTGTTGACCCGCTCGACGCCCTACGCAACCGTCACGTCCTCGCTCGACATCTCGAAGTTCATCAACTATGGCCACAAGATCATCTTCTATGACGCCGCCAGCGATCCCGGCATCAACACCCTGATCACGCTCAGCTACTACCAAGGCATGGCGGAGCTGTTCGGGGGTCTGGAGAAGGCCCAGAAATTCTCCCGGCTGTACCTGGTGCCGAACATGAGTCACTGCAGCGGCGGGCCGGCGACCGATCAGTTCGACGTGCTCACCCCGCTGACGCAATGGGTAGAGAACGGCACGCCGCCGGGTCCGATTCCCGCAACGGGCGTGAATTTCACCGCGGCCCAGTACGGGGTGGGGTTCGTGTCCGGTCCGCCTGACAATGCACCGACCACGCGCAGCCGGCCGCTCTGTCCCTATCCGCAGCAAGCGCGCTTTACCGGCACGACGACGATGGTCAATGGTGTACCGGTGGCGCGTAATTCGGCGGATCTCGCCGACGCCTCCATGTACACATGCGTCATGCCGCCGCCTCACCACGATGTTGCAAAGTACTAAACCGAAGATCCTTCTTCAGCTCTCAGAATTTGTCGGCGAGTTCCGTACCCGCGTACTCCCGCATGATGTCATGCACGCCGCGGCGCGCTGCCTCGTCGACTGGATGGCGGCAACCATTCCCGGCGGCGTACAACCGCCGGCGACGTTGCTCGCGCTGGCGCTCGCCGACGAGGCGTGCGCAGGTGCGGCGGCGCTCATTCCTTCGGGGAAAACCACCGGCGCAAGGGCGGCGGCCCTCATCAATGGGTGTGCAGCGCATACGATTGAGTTCGACGACATCTATAGAGACGCGCTATACCATCCGGGCGCGCCCACGATCAGTGCCGCGTTGGCGATCGCGCAGCAGCGCCATGCAAGCGGTGATCTATTTGCCCGAGCGGTGATCGCCGGCTATGAGCTTTCCACGCGGATCGGTGTCGTCGTTCAGCCGAGCCACTATAATTTTTGGCACACGACGGGAACCGTCGGGACCTTTGGTGCGGCGGCTGCAGCGGCAACTGTTCTTGGCTTGGATGCGAAGCACTGCGCGCACGCCCTCGCGACCTCGGGCACGCTCGCTGCCGGTCTGCAGCAGGCATTTCGCTCGCACAGCATGAGTAAGCCGCTGCATGCCGGCCACGCTGCCGAGACCGGGCTGCTCGCCGCCCTTGGCGCGGAAAGGGGTGTCACGGGAACACTCGACATTCTCGAGGGCCAGCGCGGCTTTGGAGCGGCCATGAGCGACAGCCCGGATTTCACGCGCGCGCTCGACGATCCGAGCGCCTTCAATATTCGGGACATGACTTTCAAAAACTACTCGGCGTGCGGTCATACCTTCGCCGCGATTGACGCCGTTCGGGAGCTAAGAGCCCGGCACGGTCTCGTCGCTTCGGATGTCGAGAGCATTGAGATCGCGTCCTACGCGAAAGCGTTGGAAGTGGCGGGAAATCTGAACCCGCAGACCGCCTTCGAGGCGCAATTCAGCCTGCCCTATTGCGTGGGTGTCGCCTTGGCGACCGGATCTGCTCGCTTGGAAGCGTTTACCGCGGAAAGACTACTGGATGCGGGGGTCAGATCGTTGATCTCGCAGACGAAGCTCTCGGTAGATCCTCAGTCCGAGTCAGTGTATCCGCGGCAGCGCGCCGCGACGGTCACTGTCCGTACCAAGGACGGCCGGCTTCTCACGCACCACGCGCCGACGCGCAAGGGGGACCCGGACAACCCCTTGAGCGACGCTGAACTTGGCGGGAAATTCATGGAGTTGGTTGCACCCATCTATGGCGTGGCGCCGGCACGCAATCTCCTGGCGGCGCTATGGGATATCGTTTCGCTCTCCGATCTCGCGGCGCTGCCGCTGCCGGCGCTCGTGAGCTGAGTTTTCCGCCGAAATAGCGGCACTCTCCATCTCGCGCACCCCGTTGAGGCGGTGGTAGACTGGCAGGCACTCACTGGAAGGAACAAATGGCTCAAAGGAAACCGTCACGCCCTCGGACGAAAGCCGGAAGTTTGGCCGGGATCGCCGAATTCTGGAAGCGTTACCAAGATCATTATAATGCCGCTGAAGCCGTATACATGACTCTGCGCGAGGCGATTTTGCACGGCGTCCTGGCCGCCGGCCAGCCGCTGGGTGAGATACAACTCTCCGCCATGTTCGGCCGCAGCCGGACTCCGATCCGCGAGGCGATTCTGAAGCTCGAGTCCGAAGGGTTGGCTGAGCGCTCATCGCGTCGCGGTCTCGTGGTTGCCCAAATCACCCGTGAGGAAGTGCTGGAAGTGTATGCCGTGCGCGAAGTGCTCGACGGCCTTTCGGCGCGTCTGGCGGCTCAGGGAATTCTGCCCAACGAACTCGATCGTCTTGTGTGGCTGAACGACAGCCTGCGCGAAGCCGCCGCAGCAGGGGACGCGAAAGCGATGATCGGATTGAACATCGAATTTCACGAGGCCATCTGCGCGGCGAGCCGCAACTCGCTGCTGCAGGAATTCGTGCGGCGGATCCACGAATGGGTGCGCCGCTTCCCCGATACCACCATGTCGCTTCAGGGACGGGGAATGGAGGCGGTCGCGGAACATGACGCTTTGCTCGATGCGATTCGCGCGCGCGACCCCGACAAGGCCGAACGGATCGCACGAGATCACATGCACCGCGCGCAGCAACTGCGCGTCAAGATGATCCAGACGGCCGCCAGCGGAAGCCGGGCCGACTCCTCGAAAGCAATGATGTCCGGAATTCTGCGTTCTGTTCCGGCGGTCGGCTAACGCCAAGGCATCGGGGCGGGTGCGCCTACGGCGGATTTCATCCCAGAAGCTTCAGTGCGTCCTGCGCCAGAGACATATCGGCGACACGCTCAAAGGGCAATATCCGTCTCTGAACATTGAAGTCGATATTGATCTGCTGCATGTAATTGATTCGCTCCGCAGAGAGCGTGAGCTCGGGCGCAAAGGGCTTTACCTTCTGCAGCCAATTCCACTCGGCCACATGCTCACGATCCGCCGAACTCGGCAGTACTGTCTTGCGGGCCCTCACAAAGGCTTCCAGTGACGAGGGACCCTGGACGAAGCGAAAAAGCTTGGCGTAGGCGGCCAACACCCGAACCAATGCGTCGCGTTTTGTCTCAATCAGCCGGCGCGACGTATATCCCGCCTGGTAGGTAAATTCCTTCAGTTCTTCCGACATATTGCCATTCTGCAGAACATGAACCTTGTAGGACCCGGCATCCTCGATATAAGAAGCGGGGCCGGAACCTGCGTCCACCGTGCCGGCCATCACGCCCTTGAATATGTCCGTGTTGGAACCGATGTTGACGAAGCGCACCGCCGACACGTCCACCGAATATTTTCGCAGCAGCGCCACCGTCAGTTGGTGAACCAGGGAGCCGAGCGCTCCGATGCCGACGACCTTGCCTTCCAGATCCTTGAGCGTGTGCACGTCCGGCTTGCCGCTGAACAATGCCGTGAGCGGAACCAAGGTTGCGGCATTGATCAGCCTCATCTCAGCGCCATGTTCCATGGCGGGGAATAATTGGCCGAATCCCGACATGGGCGATACGTCGAGCGAGCCGCTGTAGATGCCACCCAAGATCTTTGTGCCATCCGCCAGCGCGACCATGTCCGCCTCTAGGCCGAAGGATTCCATGAACCGCTGTTGATGCATCAACTCCGACATGGTCAGGTTCAAGCCGGCAGAGGTGGCGATATGTACCAGATTCGGCGAGGAGCGCCTGTTGCATCCGCCGGCCGCCAGAACGGCCGCCGCGGACAGACCCTGCAGCAGCTTCCGTCGTGAGAGTTTCTCAGCGCAGATTTTTTCGAACATCGGGGAATATTTCATCCTGCCGCATTCGGTGCGCCGCCCTTGGCCTCAGATCGAGATTCGCGCGCGTATTGGATCAGCGCCGCGACGCGATACAGCCCGTGTACGAACTTGCCGTATGGCAGCATTGCAAACAACGTCATCACCACGGCGAGATGGACGATCAGGAGCAATATCATCGCGGCAGTGTCACGGAACACCAAAAGCGCAAGTCCCGTAGCGCTCGTCAGAACGAGTGTCAGGATGAAAGCGCGGGAGAGGCCTTCCTGGTTCGGATCCAGCGTGGGCGGGTCGGTGCGACGGCGCACCGACCATAGGCCCACGGGTCCGATGACCAGGCCGATTCCGCCGAGGGTGCCGAGCACCACAGGCAGGCTCAAAAGCGGGTAGGGGGCGGGCCGGTGAAACACAACGTGGTAGACGGTGGCCACGCAGGTGGACGCGAAGCAAAGCAGAAATCCATAGAACGCAAAATGATGGAACCACCGCCGCCAAGGCGTGCGCGTATTCTCCTTGGTGGTGCAGTCTTCCCCGGATCCATGCAGATATTTGAGACTCAGGGCATCGCGAAGGCCGGCGATGAGGCCGCTGCCGGGTTGCGCTGTGAATTGGCCGCCGGTGTCCTTGACGTAACGCGTAACCCCGGCCGCCAGCGCGGCGATGACAAATAGAAACACCAGGCCGAACGTTGAGGCCATCACGCCGTGAGGAACCACGGCGTAGAAGTCCGCGCTGCCGGCGGGGCCGATTAAAGCGCCGCGGCCAATCAAGCCAACCGCTGCCGCGATGCATACAGCCAACAGGCCGGCGATGCTCAGCACCGTCGCGACGCCATTCATTCTGAAGGCAGATCCAAGCGCCTGCGGCCAGCAGTACAGTTCATAGGAACGCAAGCGGATTTTCGCCAAGGTCTTCGGAACATTGACGTCGAACGGATGCGGCGGTTCATATTGGCAGGAGCGAAGGCATTCCCCACAGTTATGGCAAAGGTTCGCCAGGTAATTCATGTCCGCTTCCGCGAAGGTGAGACGCTTCTCCATGGCGGGAAAAACCGCGCAAAACCCTTCGCAATACCGACAGGCGTTACAGATCGTCATGATCCGCTCGCCCTCTCGTATCAGGTCACTGAGAGGCATCTGTTTGCGGTCCTTCACGGCCGAGACTCTATCTTCCCAAGCGCACAGTCGTCAACACACATTTGTATACAATAGTGTTCTAAGAGTAATTGACTCCCATGGCGGCCTGAAACAACCGGTGACGTTCGCATGTAGACCGCGGATGGTTAATCGTCTTGCGACCGCCAGGGCGCGAACATTTCCTCCGCTCGTCGCACGAGTGAGGTGAGCGCCACGCCGAGGAACATCAGGATCAAGATGGGCACGAACATCGAGGCGGTGTCGTATTGGTTGCCATATTTGACGATCAAGGCGCCGAGTCCGGTAATGGCGGTGAAGAATTCGGCCGCTACCATGCCGATGATCGCGCGCCCAATGCCCAGACGCAGGCCGGTCATGATGAACGGCAGCACCGCGGGCAGGATGATCTTCATAAAGACCTGACGCTCGTTGGCGGCGAAGGCGGTGCCCACATCGATCAGTACACGCGGCACATTGCGCACGCCCGAAGCGGTATTGATCAGTACCGGAAACACCGCCAGGATGGTGACGATGAATAGTTTCGCAGCATCGCCCAGGCCGAACCACAGGATCACGAGCGGAATCACCGCGATCAGCGGCGTTGCATAGAGAGCGTTTACCAGCCAGTCGGTCGCCGCGTCGAACGTCTTGTAGCGGCCGACGAGCAAACCCACGATGATGCCGATCACGGACGCGGACAAAAAGCCGATCAGCAAGGTCCGTAAGCTACTGGCCAGCGCCCCTAGCAACTCGCCGTTTTGCGCCATGATGAATCCGGCGTGGACGATGGCGGTCGGATACGACATGAAAAGCGGATTGATGCGCCGACCCAGCAATTCCCACGCGAGGAGCGTCGCCACGATCGACACCAGGCGCACTGCCCAGATCTTATTGTTGGATCGGGGCGGCGGCGCGATTTCCTCGACGTCGGGCGTGTTATCGGGGTCCATTTTTTTTTGGGTGCTGATTTGGACTTCTCGCACTTCCACTCCGCTCATTGTAGGACGACGGGGGTCGGAGTGCGGATCAATGACCACATTTCCCGGCGAATTTCTTGGAATAGCGGATCGATACGCATCTCGGCAAGCTCGGGGCGGGGATGCGGGAACGGCACCTCGATTATCTTCTTGACCCGCCCGGGCTTGGCCGCCAGCACCACGATGCGATCGCTGAGATAGATGGCTTCGTCGAGATCGTGCGTGACGAACAGCGTGGTCTTCGCGGTATGTTCGTGAATGCGCATCAATTCGATCTGCAATACTTCTCGCGTCTGAGCGTCCAGCGCGCTGAACGGCTCATCCATCAGCAAGATGGCAGGTTCGATGGCCAGTGCGCGCGCCAAGCCGATACGTTGCTGCATCCCGCCTGACAACTCGTGCGGAAACTGATCTGCCGCGTGCGCCAGGCCAATCAGGTCCAGCAGCTTCATGGCGCGCTCGTGACGTTGCGGCTTCGGTATGCCCTGCAACTCCAGGCCGAACTGCACGTTTTCCTTCGCCGTGCGCCACGGCAGCAGGCTTGCCTGCTGAAATACGAACCCTCGATCACGCCCGGGACGCGTCACCGATGCGCCGTCTACCATCACCGTACCGGTGTCCAGTCGTACGAGGCCTTGAATGATTCGTAGCAAGGTCGTCTTGCCGCAGCCGCTCTCCCCGATGAGAGAGACGATTTCGCCTTGCTGCACGTCGAAGTTGACGTTGCGAAGCACCTCCAGCAGCCGATCGCCGCCGTCCGTGCCGGTGCGCAGACGAAAGGTCTTGCAAACGTTTCGCACGCTCAGCTTGTTGGAGCTATTTGCCATGGCGGCTGTCATTTTATCAGCCCATCCTCGCGATCCGTTTTCAGTTGCCATGGGCAATAAGGTTGGCAAGCCACAGCCACCCCGGCGCGCCGATTTGTGAGCGCTATGTTACGTGATAACATCAGACGCTAATGGAATTGACGACCGATGTCAACATCAGAATACGTATGTATACAAATGTACATAGTGGTTGACACGATTCTGCCGAACTCGATAAAGTGACCGCATTCTATCGAGGGCGGGGCGTGCGGAAGGAACTGACGAGTGGCTGATCAGCTCAATACAGCGGCGGTGATGGCAAAGTACTTCGCGGCGGCGAAGATACCCTACATATTCGGCTATCCCGGTGATCCAAATATTGAGCTGATGGAGCAATGCCGGCGCGAGGGTCTGCAGTTCGTGCTGGCATGCCGTGAAGGCACCGCGGCCTTGATGGCCGACGCCTATGGGCAGCTCACCGGTCTGCCGGGCGTTTGCGTTTCAACGCTCGGACCCGGCTCGACCAGTCTCGTGAATGGCGTCGCGACCGCGTTCCTGGACCGCACGCCGATGATTGCGATCTCGGGCCAGATGAGTACCAAGCTCGAGCCAATATTCACGCATCAATACGTGGATCATGGCCGGCTGTTTGCATCCATCTCGAAGTGGGCAACGCCGATTGTGGCGGATGCAGCCGGCGCGATCATGCGCAAAGCGTTTCGGACCGCGGTCGCCGAACGGCCCGGGCCCGTGCATATCACGACACCGGCCAATGTTCTCGCTGCCACCGCGACCGATAGCGAAATCCGGCTCCCTCCCTTGGGTCCGGCCGCCGAGGTTAGACAAACCTTCACCGCGTTTGGCGATACCACCAAACCGGCGACTCTGCTCGACGCTTCACGCCGGCCGATCATCTTGGCGGGTATGTCTGCCGTACGCGCGAACAGCGGGCCCGCCGTACTCGCGCTCGCCGAGCATCTCGGTTGCCCCGTGGTCGTTTCGCCGAAAGCAAAGGGCGTATTTCCGGAAGATCATCCGTACTTTGCCGGCACCCTCGACATGGCCTGCAACAAGAAGGTCTGGTCATTCCTGGCTTCCTCGGACCTCATTCTCGCCGTCGGTTTCGACGCGGTCGAACTCATCAGTCAATGGCAGCTGCGCGTGCCCGTCGTGCATATCGATTCGACGCCGAACACCGATCAGATACTTCCCGCTGATGTGGAATTCGTCGGCTCGATTCCGGCCGTGCTCGAGGCGTTCCGTAGTGCAGGCCGCGGCAGCGCCCGCTGGACCGAGGCGGAGGTCAGGAAGCACCGCACGGAATTATTCGACGAATACTATTCCGGTCGTGTCGCCGGAAAGCTCAATCCGAGTGAAGTCGTTGACACCGTTCGAGAGGCGCTGCCGGCCAATACGATAGCCACCACGGACGTGGGATCCCACAAGCTGCTGGTCGGTCAGGGTTGGCGCACCAACGAGCCACGAACGCTGCTGATGACGAATGGTCTTTCTTCGATGGGGTTCTCGCTGCCGGGCGCGATCGCGGCCAAACTGCTGTTTCGCGATCGGCCGGTGGTCTGCTTCACCGGCGATGGCGGTTTTGCCATGGTGCAGTCGGAGCTGAAGGTCGCCTCCTCGCTCGGACTCGGCCTGCTGGTCGTCGTTTTTTGCGACAACAGCCTGCACCGGATCGAACTGAAGCAAATGGTCAAACACTACCCGAGCTTCGGCACCCGTTTCGAGGCCAGCGATATCGTGAAACTGGCCGAAGCCATGGGATGCGACGGCGAACGCGCTGAATCGAAGGAAGCTCTGAGCAAAATTGTGGCTCGCGGCGCGCAACTGACGCGACCGCTCGTGGTTGAAGCACGGATCGATCCCACGCAGTATGTCGCACAGTTCTGAAGCCATAGCCGCGGGAAGCGAGCGATGAAAACCGGCCGGCTCTATATCGGCGGTGAGTGGCTCGACGGCGCATCAAGCTTCGTGGTCGAAGACAAGTTCACCGGGGACAAAGTTGCCACGGTCGCTGCCGCCTCCCGTGAGCAAGTTTCGCAGGCCGTTCAGGCGGCAGCGAGCGCATTCGCGAGCCAACGCCTCACGCCCTATGCCCGCTACGAGATCCTGCATCGCGCGGCCGGACTGCTCGAGGCCCGCCGCAAAGAGTTCGCCTCCACCATCGTGGCCGAAAGCGGTTTCACGATAAGCGATGGCGACAACGAAGTGGCGCGCGGAATTCAAACACTGCTGATCAGCGCCGAGGAGGCGAAACGCATAGCCGGGGAGGTCGTGCCAATCGACGGTGCACCGGGCCAGGAACAACGCATGGCTTTCACCATCCGCTCGCCGGTCGGCGTGGTCTGCGCGATCACGCCGTTCAATTCGCCGTTGAATACCGTCATCCACAAAGTCGGACCGGCGCTCGCGGCCGGAAACGCCGTGGTGTTGAAACCGGCCATGCAGACGCCGCTAACCGCGGAATTGCTTTGTCAGGTGCTGGCGGAGGCCGGAGTGCCGGCCGGCTACATCAATCTGGTGCATGGCCATGGGCCGGACGTGGGCATGTGGCTGCTCGAAGATCCCCGCATCGCGTTCTACACCTTCACCGGCAGCACAAACGTCGGGCGGATCATTCAGCGCACTATCGGCTTGCGCCGATCGCAACTCGAGCTGGGCAGCATCTCGAGCACGATCGTCTGCGAGGATGCGGATCTGGTTCGCGCCGTGCCCCGCTGTGTGAACGCAAGTTTTCGCAAGGCCGGCCAGGTCTGCACATCGGTGCAGCGCCTGTACGTTCAAAAATCCATTCTGGACGGTTTCGTGGCCTCGCTCGTGGCGGCAACCAAGCAGGCCCGAGTCGGCGACCCGAAGGACCCGGCCACGCTGGTGGGTCCGATGATCAGCGTGCGTGAGGCCGAACGGGCAGCCGCATGGGTTGACGAAGCGGTAGCGCAGGGCGCGCGACTCGTTTGCGGCGGTCTGCGCCAGGGTGCGCTGTTTTTCCCGACCATCCTTGTCGATGCAACCGCCAGTATGCGGGTCATGTGCGATGAAATCTTTGCACCTGTCATTTCCATCGTGCCGTACGACTCGCTGGATGCCGCGATAGCTGAAATAAACGCCACGGCCTACGGCCTCGCCGCAGGTATTTTCACCAGCAACGTGAACACCGCGATGAAGGCGGCGCGGCAACTGCAGGTCGGCACGGTACACGTCAACGAGACCTCGAGCAGCCGGGTCGACGTGATGCCCTACGGCGGAATCAAAGAAAGTGGCTTCGGGCGCGAGGGTCCGAAATACTCGATTCAAGAAATGACCAACGAACGTCTCGTGACGTGGAGCTTGTATTGATACCCGCCCCCGCCGTCCAAGAGGCGTCAATCGCGGACACGCCGCGCCGCGCCGTGCGAGAGGTGTCGCCGGCATCCGATCCGATCGTTACTGACGTTTTGGTGATTGGCGGCGGCAACGCGGGACTATGTGCCGCGATCACCGCGCGCGAACAAGGCGCCCGCGTGCTCATTCTGGAGAATTCGCCGCGTGAGTTTCGCGGCGGCAACAGCCGCCACACACGCAACATGCGATGCGTGCATAACGCGCCGACGTCTGTTCTGACCGAAGTCTATAAAGAAGACGAATACCTCGCCGATTTGCTTCGAGTGACCAAGGGACGCACCGACGAACATCTGGCGCGGCTGGCAATTCGAACCTCGTCTGAATTGCCCGATTGGTTGATGACACTCGGCGCGAGGTTCCAGCCTTCTCTCACAGGAGCGATGCATGTCTCGCGCACCAACGCATTTTTCCTCGGTGGCGGAAAGGCCTTGATCAACAGTGAATATGCAGCGGCCGAGCGGCGCGGCGTCGAAGTGCTCTACGATGCCGACGTGTTTGATCTCGAGGTCGGCGACGCGCGCTTCCGTTGCGCACGGGCGCAGGTCGGCGGTCGCGAGATCACGGTTCGGGCGAAGGCCGTGGTACTGGCCTCGGGTGGATTCGAGTCCAATCTCGAATGGTTGAAGGACGTCTGGGGCAGCGCTGCCGACAATTTCATCATTCGCGGCACCCCCTACAACAAAGGCACGATCCTCAAGCTGATGCTGAAGCACGGGGCTCAACCGGTTGCCGACGCGAAACAATGCCATGCCGTCGCCATCGATGCGCGCGCGCCGAAATTCGACGGAGGTATTGTTACACGCCTCGATTGCGTGTCCCTTGGTATCGTCGTCAACAAGCTTGCGCAGCGCTTTTACGATGAAGGTGAGGACTTTTGGCCCAAGCGTTACGCGATTTGGGGCGGCCTTGTGGCGCGACAGCCCGATCAGATTGCCTATGCCATCATTGATTCGAAGATGGTCGGCCGCTTCATGCCCTCGGTATTCCCTGCTTTTCAAGCAAGCACGATTCGCGACCTGGCGGGGCTTCTGGATCTACCAGCAGAACCCCTGGAAGCCACCGTGGCACTCTTCAATGCGTCGGTTCGGCCGGGTACATTCGACCATTCACTGCTCGATGACTGCACCACTGCGGCCTTGAGTCCGCCGAAGAGCCACTGGGCGGTGCCGATCGATAAGCCGCCCTATTTGGCCTATCCCTTGCGGCCGGGCATCACCTTTACCTATCTCGGTCTGAAGGTCGACGAGAGCGCGAGAGTTCTGATGACTGACGGCTCACCGTGTCGGAATATCTTCGCCGCCGGCGAGATTATGGCGGGCAATATCCTCGGCGAGGGCTATATCGCAGGGATCGGTATGATGATTGGAACGACCTTCGGCCGCATTGCGGGCAGAGAGGCAGCCGCCCGATGCATCCAACCGGCCTGATCGGCACAATCGCGAGGAAGCCATGAGCCTGCAATCAATCGGGCGCCGCCGCGCGCTGCTACTCGGTGCGGCGGCGCTGGCGACTGCGTGCACGCGCAGCCCAAGCGGTGGTGATTCATCGGGAGCGGCGAACCTAAAGCCGGTGAGAATCGTCAATACAGCGGCGACCTTTGCCGTCACGATTCAGCAGCTGATTAAGGATAAAGGCTATTTGCAGCAACAGGGCCTGCAGCCGACGTTTTTAAGTGTGGCGGACGGCTCTAAGATAATCGGCGCATTGCTCAGCGGCGAGGCGGATATCTGTACGGCGTCCGGATTCAACCAAGTGCTGCCGGCCATTGAGCGTGGCGGCAAGCTGAAGATTCTGGCCGGCGCGGAAGTGCTGCTGTTGCATCTGGTCTACTCGTGCCGTCCGGAAATCAAGACACTCAAGGATCTGGAAGGCCGCACGATCGGCACAGGGCCGGTGGGTGCGTTGTTGCATTCCATCATGATCGCCCTGCTGAAAAAGAACAATCTCGATCCCGGTAAAGTGACCTTCGTGAACGTCGGCAGCAGCGCGGATGTGTTTCGTTCCGTTGCCGCCAAAGTCGTCGATGCAGGGCCTTCAGAACTCGACTATCAGTCGCAGGAAGCCAAGTTCAATGTACATGGCCTGACCGACGGAAATTTGTGGGACGGTCTTCCCGAGTACACCAATCAGGCTTCCTATACTTCTGAACAGGCAATCGCCGAGCGCCGTGACGTAATCGTTCGCACGCTGGCTGCCTACGCCAATTTGTATCGGTTTATTTCCAGCCCGGAGTCGAAAGACGCTTATCTCGCGGCGCGTGCTACCGCGCTCAATAAGAACGAGCCGGACCAAGCCTTGGCGCAGTGGAGTTTTTTCCAGAAACACCAGTCGTTCGCCACCGACTTGTCGCTGTCCGAGGAACGCGTCCGCTACATGCAGGAACTCAATGTTTCCCTGGGCGTCCAGAAAACCGTGCTGCCCTATGAGCAGGTCACGGATATGTCCCTGGCCCGCGATGCGATGAAGCTGGTGCAGAGCAGCTGACCTCGGCGACGATGGCAAGAGCACACATGAAAGTGGAGTAGTTGTATGTCCTCTGTCTTAATCCTTAAAACCAATCTCGCCGACTATCCCGTAACACTGGCGATGAAGGACGGACGTGTCACATCCGATCTGGTGAGGCTGGACTATTGCGGGCCTAAGGTCGCCAACGAAGGCTTCAAGCCGATGGTTCGCGAGAATGCGTTTGAGGCGGGCGAACTGGCCATCGTTACTTATCTGCAAGCCAAAGCGTACGGGAAACCATTCGTCATGTTCCCGGTACCTATCTCGGGCCGATTTCAGCACCACACCATCGGCTACAACAAAGATCTCGGGCATTTGAATCCGAAAGATATCGAAGGCCGCAAGGTAGGTGTGCGCACCTATTCACAAACGACGGGCGTGTGGGTGCGGGGCATCCTGCAGCATGAATACGGCGTCGATCTCGACAAGGTCACCTGGCTTACGATCGATGATGCTCATCTGAGCGAACATCGGGATCCGGCCAACGTACAGAAGCTTCCCGCGGGCGCGAAGCTGGCAAAGATGATGTTCGACGGAGAGATTTCCGCGGCGATTCTGGGCGGCGAGATGCCGAAGGATCCGCGTGTGCAAACACTCATCCCGGATGCGAAGGCAGCGGCTCAAAAGTGGCATGCGCGCGAGAATGTGGTCCCGATCAATCATGTGTTCGTCGTTCGCCAAGAAGTCTCCCGGGAGCGTCCTGAGGTGATACGCGAGATTTACAGGATGATCCTCGAGAGCCGTAATCTGGCGCCAGAATCCGCGAAGAGCGGCAATCTTGCGCTCGGGCTGGAGGAAAATCGCAAAGGCCTCGAATTGGCGATCGAGTGGTCTCTCGAGCAGAAGATCATTCCGCGACGGCTCTCCGTCGATGAGCTATTTGACGACACCATGGCGGCCCTCGAGAATTAAAAGCCGTGTGCTGAGGTCGGGAGAACGTAATGGGCGATGACCTCCATTTCAGCCGGCGTTGGTTGATAAACGCCGGCAGTGCAGCGTTGTTATCCAATGCGCTACCACTCGGCACGGCACATTCACAGGCCACGAAGTTATCCGACTCGCCGGGGCGATCGCATGAACGTGCGGCTGAGGCGCCTGTCATTTCCGCGATCAGCGCCACGCTTGCCGACTATGTAACGGGAACCCTGGATCGTGCGCTGCCCGACGCAGTACTCGCCACGACCAAGCTGCACATACTTGATACGCTGGCCGCGATGGTCTCCGGCTCGCGTCTCAAGGCAGGGTCCTTGGCGATACGCTATATCGACAGCCAGGGCGGAAAGCCCCAGGCAACCGTGGTCGGCAGTCAGATTGTGAGTTCGTCCGTCAATGCCGCATTTGCCAACGGCATGATGGGTCATGCCGACGAGACTGATGATACTCACCCCTTCGGTCCGTTTCACGCCGGTTGCGGGGTGGTGGGGGCAGCGCTTGCCACCGGCGAATTGGCCGACAGAACCGGCAACGATCTGTTGCGTTCTGTCGCAGTGGGATTTGACGTCGGGGTCCGATTGCTCATGTCGCTGGGCGGGACCCGGCATAGTCCCTCTTGCATGACCAACACGTTTGCGGCCGCGGCGGCCTCGGCTGCGATGCTGCGACTCGACCCGCACCAAGTGCGTCATGTGTTCTCGTATGCGGGACAGCAGGCGTCCGGAATGGGTTACTGGGACCGCGACGTCGAACATATCGAGAAGGCATTCGACTTCGGCGGAATGGGCGCACGCAATGGAGTCACGGCAGCTACCATGGTGGCGTTCGGCTGCACGGCGGTCGACGATCCCTTCAGCGGCGCCACCAATATTCTTTCGGTACTAGGCGACAAACCGGCGCCTGATGCACTGGTTGCCGAACTCGGTACGCGTTTCGAAGTGATGAACGCCACACTCAAGAAATGGAGCGTCGGTCTGCCGTTGCAGTCGGTGCTCGATTCGACCGCTGCGCTCATCTCGAATCGCGCAGTGCGAGCGGGAAACATCAAGCGCATCGTCGTACAGATTTCCGCCGGTGATATCCACATTGTGGATAACAATCCAAATCCGGATCTGTGCCTGCAACACTTGGTTGCGCTGATGATCGTTGATCGCGGCGCTAATTTCGCCGATGTCCATGATGCAGCGCGAATGCAAGATCCGAAGATTGTGGCGGTTCGCAAGCTCGTGCAGGTCATGCCCAGCGACGAACTGCTCATCGCCGCTCCTCCGCATCAGGCGATTGTCACCATTCAAACAGTGGACGGGCATTCCTTTGAACAGCGCACCACGGTGGTTCGTGGACTGGCGCAAAATCCAATGAACGCGGCCGAGGTGGCGGCCAAGGCGCTGGACCTGACGGGGCCGATTCTTGGCACTGCGCGCGCCAACGAACTGATCGCCGCCATCAACATCCTCGACCGGTTCGGTCCGGTATCCGGGTTGCGCCGGCTGCTGCAGGCATAAGAGCGAATGCGCGGTGGGCACGGCGTAAAGATCGCCTAGATCTTGGTCATGGCCACGAGCGCGCCTGCTTTCGGCATCTTCTCGACGTTTCGCAGTTGCTCCAGCAAGGCGTCGATCCGCTTCACGGAAAGTTGCTTGCCGGCCAGCGATCGAAACTTCGTTTCCAGTTCCGAGTCGCTCATGGGATTCTTCCAGTGACCGCGATGATAATCGACGCGAACCGACTTTCGCCGTCCGGATTTCAAGACGATTTCGAAATCGGTCATATTGTAATCTTTCTCATGCGAATCAGCCTCGGCCGTGGCAACGCAGTGCACTTTACTGACGAGGTCGAGCAGGCGGGAATCATGCAGGTACGGGTTCTCGTAGAACCGATCGTCGATCGTGCCGTACATCAGTACAACGGCCGCCGCGTAAGGCATGCTGTGGTCTGCCGTTTCGTGGCTTGCGGGGCGCCACTTGTCCGGACTTCCTGCCATGACTCTGATTGCGTTGTGAGAAACACCGATGTTGACCTCTTGAATCTCATCGGTGTTATTGAAGAATGACCTGATCTGGGAGGCCGCCTCGGCGACTGTCTGCGAATATTGTCCTAGCGGAAATCGCTTGGTGACGGCGCGCAGGATGGAAAATGGCTCGCCGAGCTTCGGCAACTCGAATGGTTTGTGGGCGATCACGCGGAAGAATCCAGAGGGACCCTCAAAAATTTGCCCAGGGCCGGTCATACCGGCATGGGCCAGCTGCGCCGAAAATATCGCTTTGCGGCTCGCTTCCGCGGTGGCGTAATCCTTCCAGTTGGATAGGGCGCCGACGCGGCCTTCATTGATCGCGGTATTCCCACCGATTGTGATGCCGATGGAGTTCACCATCTCCTCTTCACTGAGCCCCATCAGCCAGCCGGCGCCGATAACGCTGGCCAACCCGAGTACTGTGGACTGATCCAGACCTAGGGTTTTGATATCGAACACATCAGAGATCTTGCAAAAGACTTCATAGGCGATCGCCATCGCCAAAATGAGATCGCGACCGCTACGCCCGGCAACCTCGGCGGAAGAAAGCAGGGCACCCAGCGTGTCGCTCGGGTGACCGCCGCCGACGGGCGTCGTGTACGCGTCATTGAAGTCGAGATTGCGGATCATCACGCCATTTGCGAAGACGGCGAGCTCATGACTCGTCTTGATTCCGCTGCAGAAGACGGTCGCACCGTGCTTCGAACTCACGGCGGAGGCCAATTTTAGGGCGATCTGACTGGGAATGGTGCGGTATCCGCCAATCGCGCAGCCCATGGTGTCTAAAATCGTGCGTTTCACCGCCCGCACCACATCGTCCGGCAGGTCCTCATAGCGAAGCGTGTGCGCGAACCGCGCAAGGGCTGCCGCGATGGGTTCGGCTTGGGTAGGAATCGCACCCGCCGTTCCGAGCGGTCCGTCCGGACTCTGCCAGGCATGCGCCGATCTGCTCGCCGCCGTCAAGGCGGTGCCGCCTAGCAGTATCTGCTGCAGAAACCTGCGACGCGAATCGAGTGTCTCATCGATCGAATAGCCGTCCGGGATACCCATATTTGATCGCTCCAAGTCATAGCGCGAAGACCGTTGCTCGCGCTTAGATCATGCCTAGCGCCAACCTCGCTCGCCAGCCCATAAACAGCCCGGAGAGCGATTTACACACAATTGTATACAATGGTTGACAATGAGTGCCAGTGTCTCTAGCATTTTGCCGCAGGTGCTGCCGGCGGGCTTCCCATGCCGCATTGAGGACACGGGTTTAGCGAGGTGAAATTGCTTTGGCTGACTCAACGAAAAGTCTGAAACTCACCACTGCGGTGCGCACGCATGGTAATACGGCGGCATTGAAGAGGGGCGAGGTTGCCGTGCAAGGGGCGACGCTGGATTTCAAAGAGGTCGAGCCGCAGATCTTGGCGTTCCGTCAAATGGTTCGAGACGTCGCGTTCGACGTTTGCGAACTGGCGCCGACCACTTACATCATCGCCAAAGCCTACGGCGCGCCGTTCACGGCAATTCCGATCTTTTTCGAGCGGCGTTTTCATCACGGGGGACTTCTGGTGCGGGATGACGCAGGCATACGAGGGCCGGGAGATCTCGAGGGTAAGAAAGTGGGTGTGCGAGCCTACAGCGTCACCACCGGCGTCTGGACCCGCGGCATCCTGGTCAATGAGTTTGGCCTGGACTCCTCGAAGGTTACTTGGGTGGTCGATGATGAAGAACATGTCACGCAGCTGAAGTTGCCCGAAAATGTG
>Ga0210398_10001261_pt1 | contig 26603 bp, 26 predicted proteins | sample IncBWC4OmetaG_FD_161047 | JGI IMG/M metagenome (GOLD analysis project Ga0210398, IMG submission 161047) | Forest soil microbial communities from Barre Woods Harvard Forest LTER site, Petersham, Massachusetts, United States - Inc-BW-C-4-O | ecosystem: Environmental > Terrestrial > Soil >... | reverse complement strand
ATCCGCGGATTGCCGTTGCAGCCAAGCGAAGGTTTGGTACGAAGCCCGCGGGAAAATCGAAGGGTCCGAGCTCGTCTCCCGCCGGCGTCACCGTGAAACCCTTGGGCGGTGCCCACTTCAGAAAATCACCGCGCTGGGCATTTACCAGATGCTGAGACCACGCCAGTAGCTCACCGTGACTGCCGAGGGCGCCTCGCATGAGATGATAGGACGCGGGACGATAGTAGTCGTGCTGGATGTCATCCTCGCGAGTCCAAACGACTTGGATCGGCAAACCAGCAGCCTTCGAGAGCACGGTCGCCTCGGCGACAAAGTCCGAATAAAATCGACGGCCAAAGCCGCCGCCGCTGCGAGTAACGTGTATGGTTACGGATTCCCGCGGAAGTTGGCTGATCCGCGCCGCCACATCACGTGCCGCAGCCGGGTTTTGAGTCGGAGCCCAGATCTCACATCGATTCTGCCCTACAGCGGCTGCGCAATTCATGGGCTCCATCGGCGCGTGCGCGAGCAGCGGCAGCTCGTATACGGCTTCCAGGCGATGGGCCGCCTCCGCAAAGGCGCGGTCGACGTCGCCATTATTTCGAATGATGCGCTCGGGAGCGCGCGCCGCAAGATCTTGGCATTCGCTGCGCCGTCGTTCACTGTCTTCGCCAATCGCGCCGTCGGTCCAGGTAATGCGAAGCGCCCGTCTTGCTTTGAAGGCAATCCAGGTCGAGTCTGCGATCACGGCAACTCCGTTCGCCGGTCGCGGATCGTTGTCCCCAAACCCGGGTAGCGCGTCGGCGTCGATGCTCAGCACATCGCGGACGCCGCTGATCGCCCGCGCCGCATGGTCGTCTAGCGCCGCGACCCGTGCCGAAAGAACCGGTGCGCGCTCGATAGAAGCGAACAGCATTCCCGGAATTCGGGTATCGAGACCGAACCGCTGCACACCATGCACGATGGCGGGTCCGTCCAGCTGACGCGTCGGGCTGCCGATAAGTGAATAGCGTCCACGATCCTTGAATGAGACCTGACTAGGAACCGGCAACCGCGCGGCCGCGCTCGCAAGCTCTCCATAGGGCAAAGTGCGACCCGTGGGAGGATGACTGACCACTCCCGATCGTGCCTCGCAACTGCCGACATCGACACGCCATTGCTGGGCGGCGGCGAGTACGAGCATCGCCCTCGCAGTTGCGCCCGCGCGCCGCAGGGGCTCCCACCCTACTCTGACGCTCTGGCTCCCGCCTGCATGTTGCGAGCCATATGCTGCCGAGTCCACGGCTAGCGCCTGCTCGATTCGTACGCTGCTCCAATCAGCGTCGAGCTCTTCTGCCACCAACATCGGCAACGCCGTGCGAACGCCTTGACCGATTTCCGGCCTCGCAACGGTAATCGTCACCAGACCATTCGAATCGATGCGAATAAATGCATTCGGAATGAACAGCGGTATGGAGGAAGCGCTAGATCCAATCACGGCGCCCGCAGATCTACCAATCTCCATCAGGAACGCCCCTGCAGCGAGTGCCGTGACTCGACAAAACTCACGCCGCGATAGGGGATGCACAGGGCTCAAGGACGTGATCGCGCCGCGCGACGAATCGCACGACGAATGCGTTGATACGCCCCGCATCGGCAGATGTTGCCCGCCATCGCCGCATCGATTTGCGTATCAGTCGGATCGGGATTGTGCGCGAGCAACTCCGCCGCACTCATGAGCTGACCTGCCTGACAGTAGCCGCACTGCGCAACGTCCTCGAGCAGCCAAGCTTCCTGCAAGCGGCGGCCGCCGGCGCGGGCCAACCCCTCGATGGTCGTAATCGACTTGCCCGACGCGACCTTAATTACAAGTGTGCACGAACGCGTGGCGACCCCATCGACATGGACCGTACATGCACCGCACGCGCCGATTCCACAGCCGAATTTCGTTCCGGTCAGTCCGAGCGTGTCGCGCAACACCCATAGCAATGGCGTGTCCGCCGCGACGTCGATTTCGTGGTGATCACCATTAACGAGAAGCGTATGCCTCGCCACTGGACCTCGCCGCGTAGAAGGACCCGAGTACGCCTAGGCGACCGCCCTTGGCGTGTCCTGAGCTTAGGTGGAGACACTCTTCGGAGTGTTGTTTTGTTCGCTTCGAGCGCTCCAGCGGTACAGATTTTCATCTTCACAATGAGGACATTTGATCGCAGTCAATTGATCATCGAAATCCGTCAACGCTTTGCCGCCCGGTGGCGTCGCCGCAATCGCGATGACCCGCCCGCACGATCGATTCTTACACAGCCACCCCACATAGACTTCGCCCGGCACCATCTGTTGCGGCGCCCTGACGTCGACGTGGCGCAACGGCGCGGACGCGACTGGTTTGTGTGATGGCCTACCCGGGCTTTTTGTCGGACGTTTGATCGCCATTTGCGCCCCCTGATGCAGCATCTGAAAGCCTGCCGCGGCATGTACCCGATCGGAATCTTATGTCACGGCACCATACGACGCCACCGTGTCCTACACGAAGCAGTTCGTACCGCGCGCCATTCACTTTTAACAACAATTTTATCCTTTCCGCACCATTCTGATGAAGGTCAGATCACCGCGAAGGCGGTGTGATCGCGAATCATTCCTTCGTGTTGAACAACCTGTTTGCAGAAATTGTGCCGGCAAGCCAACTCCCACGTCGGCGCAATGCCTAGCGGTCGGGGCCCCTCCAAAAGGCCCCGCCGTTTTTTTACGGCCTTGTAGCCCATTAGGTTTCCTATGTGGCGTTGCGCAAAGCGAAACAATCGCCGCAAGCATGTTCTATTCTCGACCGTTGATATTCTTCAGATATTCCAACAAGCCGTCTACCTGTTCCTCAGGTATGAACGCTCCATAAGCAGAACGCATTTTCATGATCTCAGCGCGCCATTCATCTTTCTTGAGAGGGGGCTGCGTCAAGACCATTCCCGCCGAGTGGCAGATCAGACACCGGCTGCTCGCAATATCCGCGCCGGTTCCAGGTGGGAAGAGCTCATCGCTCGCCGGTAATTCAACTCTGACGATAGTCCACTGGCGCGAGACGACAGTCTTCCTGCCGGACGCAGAGTCTGCTCTGGCAGAGTTCCACCACGCGACTCCGCACGTCAGAGAAATGATCGCGACGGAGAATAGGACGGTTACCAACCTCCTGTATCTCATTTCTTTGCGCATCGTATTGCGGCTCGCTAAACCGAATGCACTGAGACGGCTTCGACGACATTACGCATAAAGCCCGAGCCATTCCAGTTCGCCCGCTCGGGCTGAGACGCGCCAGCCGTGTTGAGCGCCTTGACCATGAGTGTTTGCGGACCCATCGTCGAAGGCCGAAAATCGATCGTCCATTGTCGAAAGCTATACTTGCCATGGTCGGACCCGAGTTGCGCCTCCTGCCAATGGCTTCCGGCATCGGCCGAAAATAATACCTGCGCAACTCCACGATCACCGCCGAATGCAATGCCTCGCACTGTCGCTGTTTCGCCAACCTTGAATTTCGCCTCGTCCCTGACGTTTGTAATGAATGAACGCGGCAACATACGGCTTATGGGAATCAATTTAACGCCCTGCTGGCCCGGCACGATGTCAGCGAGCGGCGAATCGGGGATTAGATACGCTCGCGTCATCCAAAAGTTATCGTCGGGTTTGTCCAGGACCTCAATATCATCGAGCATCTTGACCCAATAGGTCGCATACCAACCGGGAACAACTAACCGCAGCGGATAGCCGTTCAATAGAGGCAACGGCTTGCCGTTCATCGCGTACGCGATCATCACTTCACCATCCAGTGAATGATCGATATCGAGCGACTTCATAAAGTCAGGTGTTTGCGGAAGTATGCCCGTATCGAGCCCGTTGAATCGGACTTGTAGCGCGCCCGCCTTGACACCCGAACGATCCAGCACTGCCTTCAGGCTCACGCCTGTCCATAAGGCATTGCCCATAGCGCCGTTCGACCATTGCCCGCCCGGTACCCGGGGAGCGAAAAACCCACGTGAATTGCCTGAACATTGGTTCACGGCCGCGTATTCGATCGGTTTGAATTTCCGAACTAGGTCATCGAGGGTGAAACTCATCGACTGCCTTACATGACCGCGGACGTTGAGCCGAAATTTGGCCGGATCAATGACGGTGGGAATATTGGCAAGGTGCCAACGCACGTAGAAACGATCGTTGGGCGTAAAGACGCCTTGATCAAATACCTCAAAGGGCGTCTCGAGCATCGGGGGTCGTACGCGTTGCAAAACCATCCCGCCCTTCTGCGGAAACTTCTTGACAAGATCGCGGCCGCCGTTGACGAAGGGAAAGGTGACTGAATCTTCAGTATCGCTCGGTGCCGACGCACCGAGCAATCCGGTCAAGCCAAGGCCGCCGACACCTGCGAGAAACTGTCGGCGTGTTTGCGGCTGGACAGGAAAGTATCGCTTCATAAGCTCGACTCCACGCTTGCACGGCGACGCTCGCCGCCATCACTATACAAGCCTCCCTGCCTCAGGGCACCCTCTCCGCGCGTCGCTGGCACTCGATGCCGCAGGTTACTTGGCGGACGCGGGTGCGGCGCGCTTGAATGCGATGCCCGCCACGGTGAACTCGGACACATTTCCGTCTGCGTCAAGGTTGAAGGTCAAACGTGTTTGACGCCGGAACTTTGCGATGAACGTGTCGTACTGAAAGTGTTCGAGATCCGAATCAATGGCCTGAAGATGGAGCCCAAGCTTCCCATTCTGAATTCCGATTTCGGCATCGCCATAGGCAGGATTTTGATACTGCCCCGCATAAGCTGAAAGTTCGCGCGAAGGATGCGTACCGGGCGCGCGCTTCAACTGCCACGCTTCGGCGGCTTTTTCTTCCGCTCGCAATTCCGCGCGAAGTTTTTTGAAACGCTCGCTCCACCCGGCGTCCGGCAAATGTAACAACTGGTCGGCGATCTGATAACTCAAGACTTGACGGTAGACGCTGCCCATATTGATAACCGCGAAATAACCGGTGTGTATCTCCGGTATCAGCACCACCATTGTCGCAAAGCCGTCGATGTCGCCCGCGTGAAGGATCAATTGGTGCCCACGATAGTCCTGCACAAACCAGCCCAGCCCATAACTCAGCTGCATCGAATCGGGAAAAAATACTTTGGGAATTTCGCCATCCGGCGAAAGCAGCATCTGAGGAGTGTGCATCTCGCGCATGTTTTCCGCGGAAATCAGCCGCTTGCCCTGATAGCTGCCATCGCCGAGCTGAAAGCTGATCCATTTGGCCATATCGCGCGCGCTCGAATTGATCGAACCCGCCGGCCCCACACTGTCTATATTGCGCCAGGGAATCGCCTTCACGGAACCCTCTGGATTCTGTTCGTGCGGCGTCGCATGGTCCGGAGATTTTTGCGCTTCGGTTGCGCTGGTGTCCGATTCGCTCATGCCGAGCGGAGCAAACAAACGCGACTGCGTGAACTCGTCCCAGGTGCTGTGCGCCACCTGCCCTACAGCGTATCCGGCCGCCACGTACATCAGATTTTGGTATTCAAATTTCGCGCGAAACCCCGCGTTTGGCTGAACGTAGGCCAGCTTGCGAATCAATTCTTCGCGCGAGGCGCGCGGATTGACGTACCAAAGCAGATCTGCTCCCGGCACGCCAGTGCGATGTGTCAGCAGATCGCGAAGCGTGACGCTTTGATCTGCGAAGGGATCGCGTAAATGGAAAAACGGAATGTAAGTGTTCACTTTTCCGTCCCATTGCATTTTTCCTTCGTCCACCAGCATTGCAACTGCGGCCGATGTAAATGCTTTCGTGCACGACCCGATATCAAAGAGTGTGTCGGCCGTGACCGGCTGGTTGGTGCGAATATCGCGAACACCAAATCCTTTCATGTAAATGACGGCGCCCTCGCGCACGATTGCAACCGATGCGCCAGGCACCTTCCAGTCCTGCATCGAGGCACTTATGTATCGATCGAGCGACGACCAATTGGTGCTGTTTTCCGCCGCCGGGACAGCTGCGCTGAACGCGATGAATGCGAATATCAGCGACAGCCCAGTGCGAAATAACTTGTTCATGCGTGCTCCTCTAGCCTGTTCTCAGTCCGTGCATATGCAATCGAGCCGACAAAATGCTGATTTATAAGGACTTTCTCAGGATTTTCCGATATCCAGCCGCCGCTGGATATCGGCCGGAAGTCTGCGCAGTTGGGACTTCCGACCACCGAACAGTCGCTTTAAGCATCCGGCCCGATCAAGATAGAAGCAAATACGGCCAAGCGCATCAACTCGAATTATTCGCAAACGCTAGACACGCTGCATATGGGTGTCGAAGGCAGCTTCATGAAGCTATACCAGTTTTTCGCCTCACCATTTCCGACGCGCGTCCGCCTAATGCTGTACGCGAAAGGCATACCGTTCGAAATTGTCGAACCACCAGGGTTTGGCAACTCGAAGCTGCCAAAGGGAGACTATCTCAAGCTCAACCCGCTGGGCCGCGTGCCAACCCTCGTCCTCGACGATGGGCGGGCGCTGCCCGAGTCCGAAGTCATCTGCGAGTACCTGGAAGAGACATTCCCCTCTCCCCCGCTGCTCCCGGCGGATTCCTGGCAGCGTGCGCAGGTGCGCCTCGTGACGCGCATCAGCGATATCTACCTAGTCATGGCGATGGTGCCGCTGTTCGATTTGCTCGCCACGAAGCGCTCACAATGGAACCGGGCTGTCATCGGCGCGGCAGTCGACAAAGTCGCCGAGGCGCTCGCCGCGCTTGAGGTCTACATCGGTATCAGTGGCTATGCGGTCGGCCCCGCACTGACTGTGGCCGATGGGGCACTCGCGCCGATGCTCATACTCGCCGAGGAGTGGGCGCCGTCAGTATTCGGGACTGATACACCGTTGCACCGGTTTCCGAAACTCTCGGCATACTGGCGCAGCGTGCAGACCGATCCGATCGTGAGCCGCGTGGTCCAAGAGACCCGCGAAGCGATCGAGCAGAGTCGAAGACAACGCGTGGAGACCGCGGGTCAATGACCCGGGTCGCCGCCACCGGTGCAAGGACTAGTCGGGTCTCCGCCCTTTCAGCCTACGCAGCGCCCGGCGTGCCGGAGGCGATGCTGCTTTACTGTGCCGCGCTCGTGATTCCCGGCTTTTATGCGACCGAGATGGGTCTAAGCACGCGGCTGATCGGTACCTCAATGGTGGTCGCGCGAATGTTTGACGCCGCCATCGATCCGATCATCGGGTACCTGTCGGATCGCTGCGCTCACCTCTGGGGAGGCCGCAAGCCTTGGCTCGCAGCCGGGGCGATTGTCTCCTCGGTCGCGGTCGCATTTCTGTATGCGCCGCACAAGGGCATCGGTGTCGGGTACTACCTAGGCTGGACGATATGCCTGTACTTCGGGTGGACCATGGCGATCATTCCCTACGATGCCTGGGGTGCGGACATCTCCAGCGAGTATCTCGAACGGACACGGATCTTTACGTATCGAGCAACTGCGTACTACCTCGGCAGCCTGCTCTTTCTGGTATCCCCGTTCCTCGGCGTGTCGCGCGACGTGTCCTTCAATGCGGACGTGCTGCATTTCAACGCGGAGCTCGTGGCGGTATTGTTTGCGGTCACAGTTCCCATTGCTTTTCTGTACGGGCCGCGTGCACGCCCCGGCCAGGCACGCAGCCCAGTCGACTTCTGGGGCATTCTTGCCAACGTCCGAAACAATCGGCCGATGCTCCTGTTTCTGCTGAGCTACAGCATCAGCGGCATCAGTCTCGGAGTGTTTCTTGCTTTGTCCTACATCTACGTCGTCAGTTACCTCAAGTTGCCGCAGGCTTTTCCAGTCATTTTGCTGAGCTACGCGGTCGCCAACCTAATTTCTGTGCCAATCTGGCTTCGGATCATCCGCAGGATCGGCAAGCACCGTGCCTGGGCGCTTGGCGTATTCGGGGATGCACTCATCTACCCTTTCCTGGCGCCATTGACGCCCGGCCCCGCGAGCTACATACCTGCGCTCGTGCTGATCACAATCAGCGGCTTTGCGGATGCCGTCAGCCGAGTCGCCTCCGATGCGATCCTCGGAGATATCGTCGACTTCGACGAATTGAGAACCGGCAAAAATCGCGCCGCCAATTACTACGCGCTGAAGTCTCTCGTCACGAAGGGCAATATCGCTTTGGGCGGCGGGTTTGCATTCCTGACGATCGGTCTATTCGGCTACGACCCTGCGGCACAATCGAACACTCACTGGGGCGCCTTCGGTCTGCTGCTCACATTGCTGTTCATCCCGGCGGCGCTGTACGTCGTCTCCGGCCTGCTGATGTGGCGCTTTCCAATCGACCGCCACCGGCAGGATGTCATCCGCCGTCGACTGGATGCGCGCGCTTGAGTAATAATGGGCAACCAATTGAGGGCAGCACCCATGGCCAAAGGAAATTGGCGCAAGACCCCCGTGATCGCCTTCGCGACGCTCGCGGTTGCAGCAATCTTTCTGAGCGCCGCGCACGCGCAATGGCTCAACTACAAGACCCCGGGGATTCCGCGGTTGCCCGACGGCAAGCCGAATCTCTCAGCACCTGCACCACGAACCGCGGATGGCAAACCGGACCTGTCCGGCTTCTGGCGCATCGACGCGGCCGGCATTGCAGAGACCGGCAAGGCAGACGATGCGGTAAAGGCCCAGCCCTGGGCTGCGACGTTGACCGATCAGCGCAAGGAAAACTACGGCAAGGACTCGCCCAGTATTCGTTGCCTGCCCTCGGGGGTCACAATCGATATGGGGGTCGGCAAAATAGTGCAGACGCGCAATCTCTTGCTGATGCTGTGGAGCGGAACACTGTATCGCGAGATCTTTCTCGACGGCAGGCCGCTGCCGAAAGATCCGAATCCAGATTGGATGGGTTATTCGGTAGGACATTGGGAAGGCGATGCGCTGGTAATCACCACCGCGGGTTTTAACGATCGGACATGGTTGGATGACCTCGGTCATCCGCACACCGAAGCCCTGCGCATCACGGAGCGATTGCACCGTCGCGATTTTGGACATATGGAGGTCATCAGAACCGCCGTGGATCCAGGCGCCCTCGTAGAGCCTTGGACCGTGCCCGTCAAACTTGAACTCTACGCCGACACCGAACAGCTGGAATATGTATGCAATGAAAATGAGCGTGACGCCGAACATCTGGTCGGTAAAGCCTCGGACGATCCGGGTATCCCGCTCCCGGCGGAACTATTGGCGAAATATGCCGGATCCTACAATTTTACGGACCCCGTTACCCACGAAGTCATTGCCTTCATCTTCGATATAAAAGTTGATCATCTGGTCTTGAGCGGCGTTGGACCGAGCACGCCGCTGACCGCGGTGTCCGAAACGGAGTTCTCAACGTCCGGTATGAGTCTCAAGTTCGAGCAGAGCAACGGCGGCGCGTTTGACGTGGTTCGCATTCAATCGGTCGAAGGTAATTTCAAAGCCGTACGCAAATGAATGGGACTTAGCCAAGGTCGTTTAAGGCGCCTACTTGTATTTTCCGGCGTCTTGTTTCGCTGCTTCTTCGGCGGTCGTGGATTCAGAAAGAATCAGCTTACCGTTGGCGACAATGCGGCTGGCATTGGCGAGTCGTGATCCATCTTTCGCCAGGAAGCCGCTGACAACCACTTTCTGACCGACCTGCAATGAATTTCGCGTCCAGCCCGCACGAAGCAGGCCATTGGGGCTGCCCAGTTCCAGTTCCCAATTAACCACCGTGCCGGATGCATCGGGCACGTCGAGATAGAATCGTATGTGCGGATTCTGCCACTCTATTTTGGTGACAACCCCTTCCAGGCTGAGGGGCTTGTTGCGGTCAAACTCCGCCGCGAAAGAGTGGTGCGCGTATGCCGTGGGGTAAACACAGCTCGCTATCATGGCAAGCACGAGTGCGGACCGCTTTATCAGGTTCATAGCGCTTCCGTTCTTGGGTAACCGACGTATCGACCAGCCCGACCACCCCGATAATAGACGACGCACGAGAATGTAGTCCAACCTTTCGAGCTATTGGCCTACACCAAAAGACGCCTTTGGCGATAGCGGCCGGTAAGGCCGTCGCGCATCCTCTATTGGAATTCTTTTTGACATTTAAATTGGGGATCGCATGATGAAGTTTATTCGAGACGTTGGCGTGGTCGTCGCAGCCTTAGCTCTAGCCACTCCGGCGTTCGCGAGCGACGTTTGGGACGACACTGGCGCCACATACGTCGACGCGATGCTCCAGTACAGCCTTCTGGACGATAAGCGCATCTCCAAGGACGACTTTGGCGTCCAGGGAGGCGTGGGGTACAACTTCGCGCCAAATTTCGCGCTGGAATTGAACTACGGCACGGGCAGCTACAAGGTTAGGGGTTTCGCGGGGGACGCCGGCCCGAGCGAGCAGCTAAGAGCCACATCCCTGGATCTTCTATACAAGTTTTTCCCGAATTCCATTTTTCGACCCTACATCCTCACCGGGGCCGGAGAGTTGCAAGATAGGATAGGGGGAAATCTTGATAACAATCATTCCTGGATGGCCGAAGCCGGCGTAGGCGCCTTGACCGGCATCGGCAGTCAGTCCGGATCGACCCGCTTACAGCTACGAACCGAAGCCAAATACCGCCGCGAATTCATTCAGAACAACGAACTCATCCCCAATAATCCGAGTGATGTGGTGTTTGGCGTGGGACTGCAGCTCAGTTTTGGCAACCCAACCCGTCCTGTGCCAGTCGTCGCTGCGGCGCCACCCCCAGAACCGGCGCCGATAGCGCGCGAGGCGGTTGTCGCCCCGCCCCCTGAGCCGTGCCACGCGCCTGCAGGATTTCAAGTCGACGCAAACTGCCACATCATCGAACAGACCGTGGTGGTTCGCGCAGTTGATTTCGAATTCAACTCAACGAAACTGACCGTGCCCGCGCAACACACTTTAGATGAGGTCGCTGCGGCCCTCCTAACCCAGCCCGAACTGAACGTCGAGGTCCAGGGCCATACCGATTCGATCGGGACCGATAGCTACAACCTTGGCTTGTCGCAAAGGCGAGCCGATGCCGTTCGGGCGTACTTGACCAGTAGAGGCCTCAGTGCCGGTGTTTTAACGGCGCGGGGCTTCGGTAAAACTAAGCCCATTGCCAGCAATGAGACTGCCGAAGGCCGTGCTCAGAACCGTCGCGTCGCCTTCGAAGTGACCAATGGGTTCGCGCATGTCATCGTGATCAAAGAGGGTGCGTCTGATGCTTCGACGCAAGCCGCGAAACAGGGCGAACCGCCAAATGCCAAGAAATAGCCCGAGGAACGCGCGGGTAGTTGGCGGCGCGGGTCGCGTCAAGAATTCGCTGATAACGCATTTCCAAATCCCCGTGCTCGGAAGCCGCCAGTCGCTTCCGGCGGCAGAACTTGGTTGACTGCCTCGTAGCTGCGAGCGATCCTAGCGATGCTAGGAGGCAACCCAACGCGCGCGCAGATCGCGTACGATAACAAGAGGAAATTGCATGCGTGAATACCTGATGCCGATTTTCGTGCTCGCTGCTCTGACGCTGGCCGGCTGCAACAAGTCGAAGTCGCCGGAAGATGTGTCGAAGGACGTAACCAGGGCCGAGCAGAAGGCGACCAACGAGGTGACGAAAAGCGAAGAACGCGCGCAGAGCGCGCTGGATAAATCGTACGAAAAGGTTAATGACCAGGAGATAAGATTCAACAACGACGCCGCACACCAAACCTACAATGTGGCCATTGCAAAAGCGGATGGCAATCGCAAAGTGGCCATGGCAACTTGCGAATCGCAGAGCGGCGATGCGCAAAAGGCGTGCAAGGATCAGGCGGAAGCCGACTACAAGAGCGCGCGCGCAGATGCGAGGGCCAGCGCCGAGGCGGCGGTGCAGCAGAAGTAACGCAGCGAGTGTACAGCTCGCGCTGCGTGTTTCGAGCGAGATGACGAATTCTACGGACCACGATTGACTGACAGTCTACGAGCGCCCTTTCGCACAGTCATCCTGGCGCTAGCCATCGCAACATGGCCGGCTTTGGCCGCGCGAGCGCAGACTGCTGACTCATCCATCGATAGCATATTCGCTGGGTACTCGGACTCAACGCCAGGCTGCGCCGTGGGAATTGAACAAGCCGGGCAGCCCGTCCTCGAACGGGCTTATGGCGCGGCGGATCTCGAGCATGGCGTGGCCAACCGTGTCGACACCGTGTTCGAAGCCGGCTCGGTGACCAAACAGTTCACCGCCGCGTCAGTATTGTTGCTGGTACAGGACGGTCGACTGTCGCTTCAGGACTCCGTTCGCAAATTCATCCCGGAACTGCCCGATTATACCGGGCTCATCACCGTCGCCGAACTGCTCGGCCATACGAGCGGGCTGCGCGACTGGGGCAGTGTTGAGGATATCGCCGGCTGGCCGAGAGGCGATCGGGTCTACTCGATGGACGAGATTCTGCATATAACGACCTTGCAAAAAGCTTTGAACTATAAGCCGGGGTCGGCGTGGTCCTACACAAACACGGGCTACAACCTGCTCGCGATCATCGTCGAGCGGATCAGCGGCAAGAAGCTGCCAGCATTTTCGCACGAGCGGATTTTCGGTCCGCTGGGCATGGCGCGTTCGACATGGCGCGACGATTTCCGGCGGGTCGTTCGAAACCGAGCCATTGCTTATAGCGCGGGCACGGGCGGCTACCAGCAGAACATGCCGTTCGAGAACTCCATCGGAAATGGAGGCATGCTAACCACGGTCGGCGACCTTTTGATTTGGAATCAAGCGCTCAGTCGAGGCGCGTTGGGTGCCTTCGTAACCGCCGAGTTACAGCGTCGCTCGATCCTCAACGACGGGCGTGCGGTTGACTACGCTCGGGGGCTATTCGTCGAGCGCTATCGCGGATTCACGGAGATCTCTCATTCTGGAGCAACCGCGGGCTATCGAGCGTGGCTCGGCCGGTATCCAGAGCAGCATCTGTCGATCGCCCTGCTCTGCAACGCCGCCGATGCCCGCACTGCCACTTTGGCGCACGCTGTGGCCGATCGCTACCTTTCCGGCGCGTCTGCGCCCGCAGCCGCAGCGCGGGAACCTTCGCTCGCCCAGTGGGCGGGGCTTTATGCCGACGATCGCGCGGGCGAACCGCTGTCCCTCACTTGGCACGAAGATCGGCTGGAAAGCGACGACGGCGCCAGGCTTGAGGCCGCGCCGAGGGGCGGGTTCCGTCTGGGGGACAGATCCGTGAAGCTGCTGCCCGGCGATCGATTTCAGCTGAATCAAACAGGCGACGTCATTACGTTTAAGCGCGTCGAATCGTACGCGCCGACGCGCGCTGAGCTACAGTCGATCGTCGGCCAATATCGAAGCGCCGAGGCCGAGGCCAGCTTCATTGTCTCGTTGGACGGCGACCATCTACGCTTCACGGTTGGGGGCAGGCCGGAAGCCACCGGCCCCCTTAAGCCCATTTACAAGGACGCATTCGTTGGGCCCCAGGGTTTGGTTCGTCTCGTATTCGATACAAGCGGCACCGTGACTGCGCTGCGCCTGTCCAACGACCGCGTCTGGGACCTGAGAGCCGAGCGCGAGCCTTAAGCAGGCAAGGCCGTGTCGTGAACGATTCGCATGGTTCAATCGTGTTGGTTTGGATCGGAAGCAAGCATCTTTTGTGGTGGTCAAAAAAGCAGCAGTTCAACGCAACTGGCTGAATGACGATCACGTTTCGGTGACAAGGAACCGGTTGTGCACCGACTTATCCACCGGGACGGGGGATTATTCCGTCATGTCGCCCAACGAACATCAGTCATGACCATCAATGTTGATCGGCGAGAATTAGACCAAGGAGCGAAAAATCAGCTCTGCTGTCATGAGGTCCAGATGGCCACCTCCGGCGTTCTTGAAAAATGTGATGTCGGATGGTGACCGGCGGCCGGCGACACGGCCGCCAATGAGGTCATATAGATCCCCAAGGACGTCCGACTCTTCAATTGCGCCATGCGCTACGGCCAAGGCAATGTCGCCTACGCCGTCGAAGGCAGACTCGCGGAAATCGACAAAGACCAAGGAACGGCGCGCCGCTTCGTCATCGGCCTCTCGGGTGGCCGGCGTGTAGCCTCCAACGAGGTCGAGATGAACCCCGGGCCTCAAATTAGCGCCCAAAATAAGGGGTTCGTTGGATCGCGTGCAAGTGCTGATGACGTCCGCCCTTTGGCTTGCCCCGTCAAGATCTTGCGTCAATTCCGCGCGAATGCCCTCCTCGAGCAACTGGGCGACCAACCTGGCTGCGCGCTGAACGGTACGATTCCAAATGATAATGCGGCGAAGCGAGGGTCGAACTGTGCGGTGTGCTCGAATGAGCGGAGCTGACATCGCTCCAGCACCGACCATAAGAAGCGTGGCGGGCTCAGGTTGCGCAAGAATCTTGGCGCCAAGCGCAGAATCCGCTGCGGTTCGCCAATAGGTCAGTTCAGTGCCATCGATAACGCTAAGCGGCTGGCCATTGCGGCCGTCGAATAGAACGCAAAGGGCTTGGACAGCGGGCAGCGCACCGCTGTGCAGGTTTGCGGGAAAGCTGGTGACTAGCTTGCTGGCCATGTATCGGCCGCTATCAACCGCGTGACGCACAAAATATTGTTCTCTCTCATTGCCGAGCAAGCCGTTCTGCACTTGCATTTTTGGGCGTCGATGCGCAGCCTCTAAGGCAGCAATCAACGTCGGAAAGCTTAAGGTCTTCCTGATTTCCTCGGCGCTGACGAAGCGTGGTGCGGCCATCGCCGGCTATCCTTGGCGGCTGAGGGTTTTAATGAAGTCGCTACGGTCCGCAAAGGGACGGCGGGATCGGAGGGTTGTTCCTGAAGGATGGGCGCGCATGGTATCGGTTGAATTCAAGCTAAAGCCTCACCCGATGAGGCGGTTCGGTCGAAAGAAATCGATGGGTTTGTCGGTTGCTCTCGTCATCGCGAGGTCCGCGAGAATCTCTCCGAAAATACTCGCAAATTTGAAACCGTGACCCGAGCACGGCGAGGCAAGAACGATCTGGGGGGCGCTGGGGTTTAAACCCAACACAAAATGCTCGTCGGCACTACGGGTGTAGATGCACACGTGTGTCCGCCGAAGAGGACCTGCAGCGGCGGGGACGAACCGAGCCATCATGCGCTTGAGGTGTGCCTTCTCTTCGTCGGAAACTTCAGCCCGAATCTCATCGGCCGTCGCCAGCTCGCCGCCGGATAAGTGGGATGCGGCCTTGACGCCGCTGCCTTGAAAGTCAGGAAAGCCATAGATGAGATCGTCCGGAGTCTGGAAGAAGAACACGGGCATGGACGGAGGCCGCACCAATTGCCTAGCCTGGGGTTCGAACCACATCAACGGTTGCCGGGTCAGTCTCATCTTGCTTCCAAGCTCAGGAACGAGTTCCCGAATCCAGGGACCTACAGCCAGCACCGCGGAACCCGCTGCAATTGTCTCTCCGGACTCCAGGCGAACTTCAACGTGGTCACCGACGGGGAGCACGCTCTCAACCCGCGTGCCCAGTGCGATGGCCGCACCGAGTTCGCGCGCTGACTTTACGAACACGTTGATGGCCTTCTCGGGCTGCAAAATGCCGGCGTCCGGTTGGAAGACGCAATGCCAATCGGGCGGGATCGAAAATGCGGGGAAGCGTTTGTTCACCTGTCCGGGCAGGAGCCTTTCATGAGGAATATCGTGCTGTAGCGCAGAGCGCAGTGATCCCGCTACAAGCGGTGAGCCTTCGATCCCGGCCTCGAGTATTCCGGTGACCGTCAGAATATGCTCCCCTGTATGGCTCTCCAACCGCTGCCAGGCCTCGTAGGCCAATCGCAATAGCGGCACATAGACCGGGTCTTCGTAGTAAGCCATGCGTATTATTCGGCTCTCGCCATATGAAGACCCGAGATGATGCCCCGGTTCAAATCGGTCGATCCCGATGATGCTACGACCACGCTGCGCAAGCGCATACAACGCGGCACTGCCCATTGCGCCTAGGCCGACAACTACTACGTCATAGTTACGCATCAAAGATTGGCACGAGTACAAAGCGAGCGATTCTACCGTAAAGGCCGTCGACTTGAGCATTATGCGTGAGTCGTACATTGTGCGATGGCGCGATTCCAAATCCGCGTTGTCCGCAAGAATTCGACGAGCAGATTTTCGCTGCCGGCGCTATTCTCGAAAGATCTCAAGGCGCTGCGTATAGGGTTAATCCAGTGAATCGTCAGAAACGTTTATGAGGTCAATTGGTGCGTTGGGCGTCGCGATAATGTTGCTCGCGGGGCTCGGCAGCTGTTCAGCAGAGCAAAAGGAGCTGCGTCGCCAGGTTTCGCCAGATCAAAAGTTGGTCGCGGTGTTGATGGAATCTATGCTCAACGACGCCGCGGGCTCGGTTCGGGAGGACGTCTACGTCAGTGACCAAGGTGTGCCGCTCAATTTGGATAAGCCGGTTTTCAGCGCGGTGGGCTGTGATCGCGTTTCTATTGAATGGGCGAACGACTACACGCTCAAGATCCACTACGAGACGATCTGTGTCATCAATCAGTTCACCAATCGGTGGTCGCGACCGTCAGACGTGGCGGTGGGTCGGCCGAATCCTATTGAGATCATTTTAATTCGAGGCTGAGCGGTGTAGGTCCAACATTCGAGCGACCCAAGAATGGCCGAGCTGGGTAGACTAGCCATGGACGGCGTAGTGTCGTCCGATTGGCCCGGCCAGACCAAGGATAGCAGTAATGAGCGCATCGCCAATTTCCAATGTATCCGATACCGCGCGGTGGGTTGCCGTGTATCGCGCGAGGGAATCGGCGCGGCCGGACGCGCTATTCCACGATCCGTATGCGCAACTTCTGGCCGGCGAGCGGGGGCAGGCCATCGCGGCCTTGATGCCTCGGCAGGCGCGCAATGGCTGGCCTTTGGTTGCTCGAACGAAGCTTATGGACGATGCGATACTGGCGACAATTGCACAAGGCTGTGATTGTGTCGTGAATCTGGCGGCGGGCTTCGACACTCGGCCCTATCGGCTGGACGTTCCCGCATCATTGCGGTGGATCGAGGCGGACCTGCCGGCTCTTACTGAGGAGAAAGAGCTACTCCTAAAGGGCGCCGAACCGCGCTGTCAATTGCGGCGGATCAAAGTGGACCTGGCCGATCCCGGTGCCCGCGTCGCGATGCTGAGAGAAGCGGTAGGACCATCGACGGATTCGCTGGTGATCACGGAAGGACTGCTCGTTTATCTTGAGGAGGCGCAGGTGCGCTCACTGGCGCTGGATCTTATCGCCCAAGCGGGTATTCGTCGGTGGATGCTGGACCTCGCCTCGCCGTCACTGCTGAAAATGATGGCCAAGAGTATGGGGCCTCAACTGGCCAACGCTCCGATGAAATTCGGACCGGCCAATGGCATCGCTTTCTTCGAAGATTTGGGTTGGCGTGCGACGCAAGTTCAATCGGTGCTGCGCGCCGCGGCACGATTTCGACGCTTGCCGTGGGGCTTGAGGTTGTTCGGATTTTTGCCTGAGCCTAACCCTCGCAGTCCCGGACGGGCACCTTGGTCCGCGGTCGTGCAGCTTGGGCGCGAGGCCTCGTCACAGGGACAAAAGAATGTCTAAGAATGGGCAACAAACGTGACGATTGTGGTTTTGTTCATCACCGCGTTCACGACGGCGCTGCATTAAGAGCGGCGAGAGAATGCGGGCGAGTCCTGGCGGTGGTTTTCTGGGCGTTCTTGCTTTAGGTAGGGATTTGAATGTTGTGCGGTTGATGATTCGAATTGAACGTAACTTAGCCTGGCGCAGCTTGGTCGCGGGCCTGGCATTTGTGTCATTCGTTTGCCACCCGGCGGCGGCGCAGAATGCGGTGACCGGCGTCATCGATGGAGTGGCATTTGAGGGCGACGCTTACTACGTTCACGGTTGGGCTTGCCAAGAGGGCAATCGAGGTTCGATCAGCATCAATATTTATGCGAATCACGCGGCGGGCGCCAAGCCGCCAGGTTCGTATGTCATGGCGGGGACGGCCAATCTGGACAACGAACCCGCCGTCGATCGGGAGTGCCACGATGCCGACGGTGGCAAGCATCGATTCAGGATCGCGTTGCCCAACCAGTTGCTGCGAACCTTCCAGGGCAAAAAGCTCTTCGTACACGGCATCGCGCTCGCAGGCAATGTCGACAATGCCTTGCTGGCGGGGTCGGGAAACTTTGCGTTTCCCCTTCCCAAATGGCCGCCCGAACCGCCAACACCCAATTTTCTTGACGGACCGCGGGTGGCGGCGTTCGATACTTCCAAGGAGTCCTGCGAGCAAATTGATATTCCGGATGCCGCGGCTCGAGCCTTCAAGGATTTCAAAGGCACCGTCCATCTCATTGCCTCGCACTACGTCACTCGCGCGGGCTTAGGACCAACCCTGGAGTCGGCGAAGCATAATTGCCAGGTTGTTTTCAAGTCGGCGCACGACGGCAACATTGCGGATTTTAATGACGCCACTTGGTTGAACGCGTTCTACAATCTTGACGGCAAACGGATCGTCGCCCTCGGCCACATGGAGTATCACGGCTGGGAGCACCCCGGCATGTGCGCGTCGAAGACCGACGCGGTCAGCTGTTGGTACAACGTCGATACGTACAATTTGTCCGAAGACGGCGGTTATCATTTTGCGCGGCCCAAACCGCCGGGCAACTTCTTTTTGAGCCTGCCTTATAAGTATCAAGTGAATCAGGGGCCGGAAGGATATAGCGTGGATGCGAATATCGTAAAGGTGGGCCAGTGGTTTTATGACGAGGTGTACGCGTGGAGCTGGCCACCTAATTGCGGCAAGGGGAAGGGACAGAAGCCTTGCCTCGTTGCCGATGCCGCGTGCGCGATTCGCACGGGGAATATTTTGGACCCCGCATCATGGCGTGGCTGGGATGGCAAAGCCTTCACTGTGGCGTTCGTAAACCCCTACGGCGGCACAGTAGCCAATCCGCAGGCGCATGTTTGTGAACCGGTGCCGTACCTCGACTATTCCACCGGAATCAACTATCACCCAGCATCGCATCTCTTTGTTGCGACGCTGTGGAACCAGGGGTCGGCTTCTTGGGGACCAGAAGGCCTCTATTTTACGACCTCGCCCGACTTCATTCATTGGAGCAAGCCGGAACTGGCGATGACCCAGAACGAGATGCTTAGGCGCGAGCCGGAAGGCAACTGGTCGTATCAGTACTTTTCACTGATTGATCCCAAGTCCCAAGATTCCAGCTATATGAGTATTACGGACAATCCGTATCTGTACTACGTGCGGATGGATGGAAATCATCCTCCGTACCAACGGGTGTTGTTTCGGCAAAAGATCAAGTTGGATTGGCTAACCCCGCTTAATCAGAAGGCAGCCGTTCCATCACGCGCGAACAATATCCATTGAGGATTCTTGTGTGCCGAGAGGCTTTCGCCCTTTCCGGGAGGTTATGAATGAAGCACGGACTTACGCTCGCCCTGGCGGGCGCCCTTTTTGTATTCGGCAATGTCGCAGACGCGGGGGATGCTCCGGCACGGCACTCGCTCGAGTCCGACTACGGTTTCATGATTGGGCGCTGGACGTGCCACGTCACTGAAGCCGGCACGCCGGATCGGGACGTCAGCGTGGATTATGAGTGGAATTACGACAAGCGCGTGCTGCGCGAAAGCATGCGACTGGGGGCTCAGTTAGTCGGCGAATTCTTCACAACCTACGACAAGACGACTGATCGATTCAAAGGAGTTGGAGTCGGCCCCTGGGGTTATGTGGTGTGGGAAAATGCGGGCTTTCATGAGGGGCGCCTCAGCGAGAGGGGATTTACGTTTGACGGCGGGAAAATGACGCCGGTTAGCCGCAGCGAATTTGAGCGCCTCAGTGATGCTCACTATGTTGTGCGTGACTTTGAGGCGGGTACCGCGTCCGGCAGCGGAGCCGCGACAGATACCGAGGACTGCGTCAAGGTGAAGTGATGGCAGCCATGCAGCGTGCGCCCGGCCTGCCCTTGCCTGTCGGCAATATGCATGCTATATACTGAACCTCATGGTTCAGTATAGACAGGCTGGCTTCGATACCACGTTCGCTGCGCTCTCGGACGCCACCCGACGCGGCGTCCTGGTGCAGCTCGGGCGTGCGGACCTGCGGGCTCGGCCTGCGTCGATTGGAGGAAGAGGCGCGGCAAGACGTTGCTGGTCATGCACGACCACTATCCCACGAAGGAAGCTCTTGACGGCGCCATTGCCTCTGGGAGTACAGGGAGTATAAGCGAGACATTCGAGCAACTGGACGAGCTACTTCTCACCCTGGCCGCTTGCTGATAGAAGTAATCAACCCGAAGTCCCAGACTCTATATGAACATACAAGAGCAAATCAAAAAATATATTGCCAGCCAACCTGAACCGAAACGCAGTGATATGCAAGCGTTGCACCGGCTGATTCTTCAGACTCTACCTGCATGTAAATTGTGGTTCTTGGATGGTAAGAACAGTGAAAATAAAACTGTTTCAAATCCCAACATTGGATATGGATTTTACACCATAAAATATGCCGATGGAAAAACCAGAGAGTTTTATCAAATTGGTTTGAGTGCAAACAAAACCGGAATCTCTGTCTACATCCTTGGTATCAAAGACAAGACATACTTAGCCCATACGTATGGGAAAAAACTAGGCAAGGCGACCGTGAGCGGGTATTGCATCAAATTCAAAGCTCTAACCGGCATAAACGTTGATACGCTTCAAGCGGCAATACGATATGGGGCTGAGGCCACGTCCCCTGATTTGAGCAGCGGTAGGAATTAGAGTCTGGCCCCCCAGACGCAACGCCCCAAACCAGACTGCAGAAACGCGTGGCTGCTGGCGGGATTGCCCGGAGGATAGCCGACGCCCACTCAAATGCCGTGCATGACAAGAGCCTTCCTCGCTTCACTCTCTATCGCGCGATAGCCGCTTCACCAGTTGCGCGCGCAGCGCAGCGATTTGCTGGACCGAGAGCTTGCCCAGGATACCGCGCCGCTCCTTTGGAATGTGAGCGCTCGCCGCGGCTTCGTCGCCGAACACGTACTGCTCGAATAAGGCGCTCCAAGCGCGCCGTGTGGCCGGAGGTAAGGCACGGATGCTAAGGATGCCATGCAAGAGTGCATCGAAACCCGAATCCGCGAGCGCGACGTCCTCGGCATTGTCATGCCACCAATAGTTCACGAGCACGTTGAATGACTCGAGCGACTCGACGTGATGCCACCAAAGCGGCGGAGTAATGATGGCGTCTCCCGGTTGCAGTTCCGCCGTCACAGCCGCATCCAGAGCCGCGTGAAATTTTGGAAAACGTTCGAAATCCGGATTGCGCAATGAAACAATGCTCATCGGGGCGCCCGTATGTCCGAAATCCAGCGGACCGATATAGAGATTCTCGATTTGTTCGGGCGGGAATAAAGTGAAACGGCGGCGCCCGGCGACCACGCAGCCGACGTTGTTCCATTCATCGAGATGCGTGGGAGTCGTGATGCGGTTGCCGAGCCAGATGCGAGGCAGTACGTTGTCATCCACCAAGCTGAGGCGATTCTCTTCGGCGAAGCCAGGCAGGCAATCGCGGATGAGCGCGCTTTGAGCCGCGACGGCCGGTGGGTTAGGAAAGTGAGCGTATCGCAAGACTTGCTCGATAAGCGCAGCCAGCGGCAAGCGATTGCGAATGAAGTTGATGCCGGTCATCGCCTCGTTGTAGTAGTGCTGACCGTCGACTTGCGGTGGAGTCATCTGAGCATCGACCGGCTTGCCATTGTCGAAACGGTTTAGATACTTGACCAGGGCAAGCGGAGAATCCATTGCGTGCCGGACGGCAGGCCAATCATTGACGAAGCCGCGCAGAACGGCCGGCCGCTTGTCCGGCAGCACGTCGCGCCGAATGACATCGCTGTTTAGTCCGGAAAATTCGCGGATTGCTTGCGGTGCAGGCAGGTGAGCCACCCGGCATTATAGCCATTTCTGACTGATCTCACTGCGGTTCCCGGTTCCGCGCGATGCGCATCGCAACCTCCGCGTGAAGGTGTCGAGAAGCCCAGGGGTCGACGATGGCTGCTCTGGTCTGCCCACAACTTCGATGGGCGCCACCTATCGAGAGGCCGCCCGGCGTTTCAGTTTGGGACGATGCGCATCGCTTCGGCGGGCGGGACGCGGGCTGCGCGCCGCGCCGGAGGTAACGCCGCGCATTGACCCAGTACCAAAACAAACAGGCTCGTAAAAGTGATGTACGTCGGAGGCAGGCTTTTCAGAGCCAAGTAATGCATTAAGGAAATATTTGCGGTCAATGCAATGATCGAACCACAGCAGATCCCCAGCAGCACGATGAAAAAGTTCTCCGCCAAGATAATGCCAAGAATGTCTCTGCGTCTCGCGCCCAATGCACGCCTCAGGCCGAGAGCTCGGCGCCTGCCTTCAACCCAGAGAGTGGTTATTCCAATGATCCCACCGGCCGTAGCAAGCAACAGGATAAGTGAGGCTGCCGTGAGGAGTATCACGAGCCCACGATCAGTCGCAAATGCCTTGGTTCGAAGCGTACGAAAATGCTGCACGCCTTCTTGGCGGTCGAGAATGCGAAGGCGCGATGTCTTGTACAAAATGCCCGTGAGAGACTTTCTCACGGATTCGGCTGCGCCTGGCCGGGCACGCACAATGTAGGGGTCTCCGGCCACATCGGCGAGGCGTACGGGCATGAACACCGCTTTGTAAGCATCGTTGCTGCTGCCCTTCTGGGGCACCTTCACATCCGCGATGATGCCAACGATAGTTCTTGGATGATTGCTCATAAATACGGTTTTGCCCAATGCGTCACCAGACGGGAACAGGCTACGGCTTAGGTCTTCCGTGATCACGATGGAACCGACGTTCGGGGTCTCATCGGTCGAGCCCGGCACCACCTCAGTGGTCTGAAAATTACGGCCTTTGATCAGGCGCAATCCATAAGCGGCTAGGGCGTGTTCATCGGCGAAGTAGGTTTGCGCGCGAGAGGTCGGCGATTTTTGCTCACGCTCGAGACTCACGCCAGCGAGGTCAGCCCAAGGTCCAGTAATCGGAATGGTGTAGTCCGCGTAGGCGTCGACTACTCCAGGCAACGAACGCAAGGCTGCGAGATCCGCGTCTGTCCGCGCGTGCGCCTCTTGCAACGTCAAGGGTCCCACCCAGTGGTTATCGACGATAACGATGCTCGCCTCGTCGATGCCGCTCGGTTGCAAGATCAAAGCAACGCGCTGAGTGATGATGAAGATGACATTAGCGACGATGGCGAGGGTCAGGGCGACCTGGCAGGCCATGATAAAGACGCCGGCTTTGTGGCGGATCAGGGATGAGACGATCGGTCGTACCGGAATCGATATCATTTCTAGCCCGACTTTAATTGCCAGCCTGGCTCGACCCGACAGGCGCGGAAAACCGGATAGGCGGACGCCAACAACACCATAAAAAGAGCGACTATGGGTGCCTGCAGTAAAGTGGCCAACGAAGCATGTGCAAGCCTTGCGACTTCCGCGGGAAACACAAGGCCCAGGCCGCTCACAAAACAAACCGTCAGCACGGCTCCCAGCAAGCCGCCTGCCAGACCAATGACGGCCGCTTCAGTCAGATATTGAAACAGTATCGCGGACCTCGAACCTCCCAGTGCGCGCCGCACCCCGATGTCGCCGGATCGACGCATGAATCTCGCGAGTAAGAGTCCAACGGTATTGACTGCGCAAACCACCAGAAGACCGAGCGCGACCACGAATGAGATTCGCGTCTCGGGTGGAACGACGTGCTGGTAATTGAGCCAATCTTCTTCATCGCGCAACTCCACGTTGGCAGGCCATCGAAACCGGCCGGCCGCCCTTTGTTCATCAGCGTACGAATACAGATAATTTCTGTACTGTGCGGCGGCGGCCGGGTCCGGCAGCTCGACCCAGTAGGATATAAAAGAAATCTCCGATCTCATGTCCCAGGGCGGAAAAGATGCGCCATAAGACCCTCCGGCCGTCGGTATTTTCAAGTTCTGCGCTTGCCGAAAAGGCAGCAAGAGCTGCGGCGCTTGGCGATCGAATGCGTTTTTGTCACTCGCGGCATAGAAGCGCGGCAGAGGATTCCATGGCGCCAGCACACCGGAAATCCGATAGGTGTGACCATCAAGTAGAATTTTCTGGTCAACGCTGTTCGCGCCGCGAAACACCTTCTGATTCAGCTCATCGCCAATGACTACCTCATTGCTGCCCTCTTCGTCGGCGGCCTTGCTCCAAGCTGAGCCGAATCGAAACGGTGCGTTCAACATTTGAAAGTAGCCGACGGTTACGGCATATCCGTTGGCCTCGAGTGCATCGATCGTCGGGTCAGTAGGAACGAGTGAAAGACTGATTTTGTATATGGCAGCCTGTAAACGAGCACTATCATGCGCACGAAATGCCTCGACGTCGCGTAGGGTCAGTACGGGGTCGATTTCGCCATACATCTTTACGTACTCCGGACCGTGATTGTCGATTTGCGGAGTAAATAGCCGATGCGCCTTGGCGGCGAAAGGATTTGATGACACCGCGCGCAGTAGCGAAAACGTACTCACCGTTCCCGCAACTCCAAGCGCGATAAGCAGAATCATCCAAATTGTGATGAGTCTTTGATTTAAGAGGCTTCGAATGCCTAGAGCTACGTAGTAGGAAAACATCACTATCCCTTTGCAACCCTGTCGACATCATCCTTGTTTGCGGAGGGTGCCAAATGTCCCAGCGGTTGGACCAACCATTACGCAGAGTCTTTTCTACCGACTGCATTCAGTCAAGTTAATGTGCACCGGACTGAGGTTAACGAACGAAAAGGCTAGGGCTGAAATCCGAGTTCGCGTTGATGCCGAATCGCGAGAATCCGCACTTCGTCGCGCGAAACTATAAACCGATACAGAGCGACATATCCTGAGTTCCCATAGGAAATAATCAGCTCGCGCAGTTCGCTTTCAATGCGTCGGCCAACCAAAGGGTGCGCGGCCAGGTTGTTAACCCCCGATTGAATCGCCTCGACAGCGCTTAGCGCCGCCGTGGGATTTTTGTCTCGCAAGAACTGAAAAGCGCGTTCGATGTGATCTAGCGAGCGCGCCGAGTAAACTACCTTCGCCAAAGCTTGGGCCGCGCCGCTGTCTCGTCGAGCGCTAGCCGGCTCATCCACGCGTGAACGTCCTCCGCGCGATAGACTTCGCCAGTTTTTTCGATTTGCGCGTCCGCGGCGAGTGCTTCTTTGACAAGGCTTTGAACCTGCTCCTCGTAGGCAGCGTGCCGTTCGACCGCCTCAACAATTAAACTGTGGGCGGATCGCCCAGTTTGCTTAGCGAGTGCACCGAGACGCGCCCGCAATTTTGGTGGGAGTCGAATCGTCGTTGTTGCTGCCATCGTTTCCCCACGGCCGTCCAACGGTAAAGCACAATTGTAGCACAACGAGTAACGAACACGATTCCTCAAACGTCGATACTGCCGATACAAGCCGTGCCGATTGAGGGCGGAAACATTCAATAACAACTATCGTTAGTTAATCTAAGATTATGATTTTGTTACGTAAATGTTGCTGGGACGGCTGGCCACCGAACTTCCGGTCTAAGGGCCTATTTTCACGGGTGCTAAGTTTTTCGGCTCCCCGGCCCCGGATTCACCGCCGAAGTAAGGGAAATGATGAGGAGTGTCGGCTGCGTATCTGCTGGGGCGTAATCTAGGCCTCCGGAGATAGAAGCGCGCGTTTGCCCAATGCCAAAAATCCACGCATCGATGAGCGACTGGATCATGGTCGCTTTTGCTCTGGTGGCCGCACTTGCTGCCACAGCTGCTGTGACACGTTACCAGCTTGACTGGAACGACAAGTACTTTATAGCCAATGCGCTGAGGTCAGTGTATTGGAATCGATCGCGCAATTTCGTTAAGCCATTGGTAATCGGATTTGCTACCGCTGCCTTTGCGCTCGCTGGGATCTTGATCGTTCATGGATTTTTTGCGGGCCTGCTGTGGCTGGGCACGCGGGCATGGCGGAAATGCGGGACTTTCTGAAGATGATACTCTGTTTCTCGCCAGCATTGGCTGGGCAATGGCCATTAGAAAGTGGGCTCCTGATACGACCGTCTGGTTGTTAATAGGGCTGGGGCCGTCGCTGCTGCTGGCAGCGGCGGGTGCATTTTTTGCCATAAGAGATCGGATTCGGATGTACCGGCGATAGGCTGTAGGCGGGCCAACTTCGGTCTCTCGGCGATCTAGGAAAGCCGCCGGTATGCGGCCGTTCGCGGTAGGTTGGCGCCCATCAAGAGCGCTTATTGACCGAGCGCTTCAATGCGCCGTCGAATCGCGGTTAAATGGGCGCAGAAGCCAGGCGGAATCGAAATCTGTATTCGCGGATCTCAATATCGTGATCGGTGTAGCATTGATTGTGGCGGGGGACTCGAATTCCAATTGCCGCTTAGGCACGGGCTGTTAGGTCGGCCTTGATCGCTGGCGCTCATTGCCGGAGGTGATTTGCACGTGGATCGCGATTCAAAACGCGGAGACGTGGCGCGGGGAAGCACGCTAGTCGCCATTGTGCTCATTCACGGATTGATCATCAGTGCGCTCCTGACTCGTACGATCACAGTGCGAAGCGTCGCTACTCCCCAGCCAATGTTCGTTACGATTATCGACAAGCCGTCCCGACCGCCGACCGACTGGACGCTCC
>Ga0210398_10001260_pt1 | contig 26618 bp, 21 predicted proteins | sample IncBWC4OmetaG_FD_161047 | JGI IMG/M metagenome (GOLD analysis project Ga0210398, IMG submission 161047) | Forest soil microbial communities from Barre Woods Harvard Forest LTER site, Petersham, Massachusetts, United States - Inc-BW-C-4-O | ecosystem: Environmental > Terrestrial > Soil >... | reverse complement strand
GCCATGCGAGAACATCTGCAGAACCGCGCCATCGAGGCCAATCAACTGCAAGGTCATCAGACCAAGCAACACAAATCCCATGTGACTGATGCTCGAATAACCAATAACAAATTTGAAATCCTTCTGGACCAGCGCCACCATCGCTCCATAGACAATCCCAATCAGCGCGAGCAGCGCAAAGACGTCACGCCACGACCCAAGCCCGAGCACGTGAAATCCCCACGGATCCAGCCCCCGCGGAAACAACATCATCGCCACCCGCAGGCAGCCATAGGCCCCCAACTTCATAACCACACCGGCAAGCAGCATCGACGCGGCGGTTGGCGCGGCCACGTGACCAGTAGGCGCCCACGTATGAAACGGCCAAAGTCCTGCGAGGATTCCAAATCCCACGAACACCAAAGGGAACGCCCACATCTGAAAGTGGACCGGGAACGCATACCGCGATAGCTCCACCAGACCCATGGTCTTCGATCCGGCAACCACATACGCCGCAATCAAACCCACCAGAACCATCGCACTCCCCACAAATGAGTAGAGCGCAAGCTTCATCGCCGCATACTCCCGCCGCGTCGATCCCCAAATCGCAATCAAGAAATACTTAGGGATAATCGCAATCTCATAAAACACAAACAGCAGCAACAAATCGAAGCTCAAAAAAACGCCGTACACGCCCCCAATCAGCGCAAGATAGAACGCAAAAAACTCCTTCGTGCGATGCTCAATGTTCCACGAAAACAGAACCCCTGCAACAGCCACAATCCCAGTCAACAACACCAGCGTCATGCTGATTCCATCCGCCGCCAGATAATATTCAGCGCCCACCTGTGGCACCCACGGCACGCGTGCAATGGTCACCAGTTCGCCCGTTCGCTGCTGGAGAAGTCCACCCAAACCCACCGCCAGTCCCGCCGCCGCCGTCACCAGCGCAATCAGCCGTGCAGCGGACACAGCGCTCTTCGGCAGGAGCATCAGCACCAGCACGCCGAGAAACGAAATGTAGATGGTCCATGCAAGCATAATCAGGTCGCTTGTTCTCTCCGCGATCTTCGCTGTGTGCAACTCATCCCTCTCACTCCGCTACCTTTCGCGTCTCTTCGCCCTAAAAACCTATTTGTCGCACCATCCGTATTGCCGTACCGTTTACAACCCCAAGCACGAGCTGCGGATACACGCCCAACACAAACATCAAAACAATCACGGGCAACAGAGCAAACCGTTCCCCCATCGTGAGATCGGCCATACCAGACCATCCCACCGGCAAAGGCCCGGAGAACACGCGCTGCAAAATCGTCAAGATAAACACCGCAGTCATCAGCAGGCCCAAAACAGACACCGACGAAGGCCATGCCGCCAAAGGAAATGCACCCTTGAAGATCAAGAACTCGCCCACGAAGCCATTAAGTCCCGGCAATCCCAGCGACGAAAACAAAGTAATCCCCATAAGACCGCAAAACACCGGCATAACCTTCCGCAGCCCACCAAAATCGTTGAGGCCGCGCAATCCCCCGCTACGCTTTTCTAGAAGCGCCACAAACCAGAACAATGTCGCAGCGGTCACTCCGTGATTGAACATCTGCAGGAAGACGCCATTGAGCGCCGCCGCCTTTTCGTTAGCAAGCGCAGGATCGGCGCCAGTAAACTTCAGCACCGAAAAGATCCCCAGCATGCAGTATCCAAGATGATTGATAGACGAGTACGCAAAGATGCGCTTCAAATCTGTCTGCGCGACAGCAGAATAAGCCGAAAGTACAATCGTCGCTGCCGCAAGCCATAAAAGCGGAGCCCTCACCACTCTCAGCTGCACATAGAAGATCGGTAGCAATATCCGAAGAAAGCCATACACGCCCATCTTCGACATCGTCCCGGTCAGCAACATCGTAGTTCCCGTCGGCGCCTCCGCGTAGGCCGCCGGCAGCCAGGTGTGAAACGGCACAAGCGGCACCTTCACTGCCAGGCCGAAGAAAACTCCGAAGCAGAGCAGCAACGCAGCCTTCTCCGCAGTGAACCGGTGCCAACTCAACTCAGTCGCCAGCGACGGTAGAAGTTGTCCGCTCCGCGCCATCTCGCCGAGGCTCATGAAGTCAAACAGCCCAGTACACAAGAAAAGCGCCAGAAAGGCGAGCAGCAACGCCACACTGCCAACAATCGTGTAGAGAAAAAACTGGTTTGCCGCTAAGACACGCTTCGGTCCGCCCCACAGCCGAATCAGAAAAAATGCAGGGATGAGGCTGAGCTCCCAGAAAAGAAACCAATGAAAGAAATTCACCGCCGTAAAGGTCCCAAACAGCCCCGCCTGGATCATCAGAATAAAGGCCAGATAAAGCGGCGCATTCTCTTCAATCTGCGACGCCGCAATCGCCATGGGCGTGACAATCGCCGAAAGCAGCAGCATCAGCAGACCAAGGCCGTCGATGCCCACGTGGTACTGCACCCCAAGCGATGGAATCCACGCGCGCATCTCCTCAAACTGCAGCCCTCCCGATGCCGGATCGAATCGATACCACATTGCAAGGACCATCGCGAGAGCCAGAAAAGAAAAACCGAGCGCCAGTCCACGCGCAAGCTTGTTGTGCTTCGATGCTAGGCACAGAATCGCCGCGGCTCCCACTAATGGCACAGCAGTCAGAATTGAAATCAAAGGAACCGCACTCATCTAGATCCACCCCAGATGAGAAATACCACCAGCACCGCAAACGCAACACCAACCACGCGAAGATAATTTTGCGTTCGGCCATCCTGCATGTGCGACAGCAGCCTGCCTCCATCTCTTGCCGACTTACACCCCTCATCAAAGCCGCGATTCACAACATAGGCGTCTGTCGACCGCGCGACCCACGAGAGTCCCAGCACGAGATAGGAGACCGCCCGCACCGCTCCGTTCCAGATCCATCGATCGAACCAGTCGCTAACCTGCGCCAGCCACGCGTTGAAGCGAAGGAACGTCGCCTGATAAAGCTCATCCACATAAAACTTGTTCCGCAAAACCCGGAAGATCTGCGGCTGCAGTTCCTCAACCGCATCCGGAGCATCCGCGCTGGCGATCGGCTTGCGACCATAAAACCACCACCCAAGCCCCAGGCCAACAAACACAATGGCGGACGACAAAAGCATCACCGAGAGAACTCCGGCCTCATAAAAACGCGACCCATCCACGGTTGCGGGCTGACCATTTAGCAGCCTATCGAACCACGGCCACGCAGGTGTTCCAATGATTCCCAGCAGGATGGCACACGCCGCCAGAATAATCAGTGGCATCGTCATCACAGCAGGACTCTCGTGTGGAGTGGCCGAACGCTCATACAGCGGAGCAGAGCCGGCCCCGTTCGAATGCCTCATGCTTTCGCTCAGACGAGATTCACCGAAAAACACATAGCAAACCTGGCGAGTCATATAGAAGGCAGTCAGCAACGCACCAAAGGCTCCCAGATAAAAGGGCACACGAGAGACGCTCCACTCCTGCGCCGCATGCAGAATCGCATCCTTGCTCCAAAACCCGGAGAAGAAGAGAGGAAATCCACACAAAGCCAGCATGCCGATAGCGTACGTCGCAAAAGTAATCGGCATCAATTTCTTCAGTCCGCCCATACGATGAATGTCCTGCTCATCATGACAACCATGAATCACCGATCCCGCGCCAAGAAAGAGCAACGCTTTGAAGAAGGCATGCGTGATCAGATGAAACATACCAACCGCCACTCCACCAACTCCCAGGCCCATCATCATGTACCCCAGTTGCGAGACGGTGGAGTAGGCAAGGATGCGTTTGATGTCATTCTGCGCAACGGCGATTAGGGCCGCAAACACTGCCGTAATCGCGCCAACCCAGGTCACCACCTGCAGCTGCGTAGTCGACGACATTGCAGCCCTTATTTCTCCGTTGGCTGACATGAGCGGGTAAACGCGTGCAATAAGAAATACGCCCGCCGCCACCATAGTCGCAGCATGAATCAACGCGCTCACAGGCGTTGGACCTTCCATCGCGTCCGGCAGCCACACATGCAAAGGCACCTGGCCGGATTTGCCGACCGCGCCCGCGAAGATCAGCAGTGCGATCGCGGTTGAAACCATCATTCCGGCGGCTGTCGATTGCGCAACCATGTGCGCAATCGCAGACTGCTCCATGCATCCTGCGCCGCCATCGTAGAACAGAAGCGTCCCTGACTGCGAATACAGCCAGACCATCCCAATAAGAAAAGCCAGGTCGCCGATCCGCGTCGTAATGAACGCTTTCTTCGCCGCAGCAGCCGCCGCGGGTCTCTGATACCAAAACCCAATCAGCAGATACGAGGTCAGGCCAACAAGCTCCCAGCACATGAAAAGTAGCAGAAGGCTGTTTGCAATCACCACACCCAGCATCGCAGCCGCAAACAACGACAGGAAGCAGAAGAACCGCGTGAAGTTCTCATCATGAGCCATATAGCCGGTGCTGTAGATAAAGATCAGCAGACCGACAAACGAAATCATCACAAGCATCACCGCAGTAAGCGGGTCGAGCATCCAGCCAAGCTTTAGCGAGTCGCTTCCATATTGCAGCCAGGAAAAATCAAATACCTCTCGTGCGGGGCCACCAGAGTGAATCGAAGAAAGAACATGGAAGAACGCAAAGAGCGAGAACACCAGCGCAACTCCCATAGAGCCGATCGCCAGCGATGCTGCAAACTTACGCTGCCCCTGTTTTGCTAGAGAGCTCAGTCCCGCGGCAACTGCCGGAAGTGCGGGAATCAGCCACAGGTTTCGAACAATCCAAGTCATGTCGTCGGCAAGAGTTGCGTAGTCTACCCTCTCATGGAATTCACTCTGTCGATATCAGTCGTTCTCTTATTCCGGTAAAGAAAGATGATCAAGGCCAGACCAACTGCCGCCTCCGCCGCGGCAACGCCGATCGAAAAGATGACGAACATCATTCCTGTCAGTGCCTCGGGGTTCGGACCATAACGCCAGAACGCGATGAAATTCAGATTCGCCGCGTTGAGCATGAGTTCGATTCCGATCAGCACGAGAATCGCGCTGCGCCGCACCAGCGCGCCAGCCAGGCCAACAGCAAAGAGAATCGCCGAGAGCAGGAGACAGCCGGCAAGCGAGGTCATCGCCTCTCCTCCTTCTCGTTCACCGCAATCGTAACGGCGCCAATCATCGCCACCGTCAATAGAGCGCCGACAATCTCCAACGGCAACGCAAATCTCTGCATCAGTGCGTTGCCTATCTCTTGCATAGAAACATCGCGCGGAAGAGAACCACCACCCTGCCCGAAAACCAAGCTGCGACTGATTGTCCACGCCAGAACCCCAAAGACCAAAAGCACCACAACCGCACTTTCCTTCCAGGAGCTGCTTAGGATTGATCGCGGGGCGGTCCCGTCGTCTCGCGTCAACAGAACAGCGAAGACGATGAGGATTGCCACTGCGCCAACATAGACCAGAATCTGCGCCAGCCCGACAAACTGTGCACCTAGCAACAGATAGATCGCGGCCAACCCCGCGAACGCGAAAGTCAGCGCCAATACAGAATGTACGAGATTGCGGAAGCTCATCGCCGCCACAGCACCCGCCACTGTCAGTATCGCGAAAATCGAGAACAGCAAGATGGTCCTTTCGTCATGCGATCGATCAACAAACTATTCCGCAAATCGGTAGACTCGCTTTTCCAACCTCGAACCATGCATCAGCGAACGACCGAGCAACACATAGGCAACAACGATCATAAGAATGCAAACAACCCAACGAACAACTCCCTGCGCCAGAAAATGCCAGACGGCTGTGGTGACAAGATTCAGCAACGCCATCGGCAACATAAACTTCCACGCAAAATTCATCAGTTGATCCATCCGCAACCGGGGCAGAGTGCCGCGAACCCAGATAAAGAGAGCGATAAGAAGAATAAGCTTAGCGAAGAACCAAAGATAGGAAGGAACCCACGTCAAGAAAGAGAAAGGAGCCGCCCATCCGCCGAGAAACAGGGTAATTCCAAGGCCGCTAATCGCGAACAGTCCCAGGTACTCACCAAGAAAAAACAAAGCGAACTTAAATCCGGAATATTCGGTGTAGTAACCGGCAACAATCTCCGATTCACCCTCGGGCAGGTCGAACGGAGAGCGATTGGACTCTGCTGTCGCCGCTATCAGGAACAGAAGGAACCCAGCGAATCCCCACGGGGTGAAGACAAACCAATGCGGGAAAAATCCCGTATATCCAGCTTGCCTTTCAACAATGTCAACGGTAGACAGGGAGCCAGCCGCCATCACCACCGTCACCGAACTGAGAATCAGCGGCACCTCGTAGCTGATCATCTGCGCAATGGCGCGCATCGCTCCCAACAGAGAATACTTATTGCGGCTCGACCATCCCGCCATAAAAATCGTGAGCTCCATCACAGAGCTGACGGCAAAAAAGAACAACACCCCGGCATTCAGATCAGCCAACACCATGTTCCGGCCGATTGGCAAAACGGCATAAAGCGAAAAAGCCGCGAACACCAACACCAGCGGTGCAAGAAAGTGCACAACCCTGTCCGCGGAGTGCGGCACGATGTCTTCCTTCGTCAGCGACTTGATCCCATCCGCGATCGGCTGAAGAAACCCAAGCGGCCCAACTCGATTCGGGCCATATCTATTTTGAATTCGCCCTAGGCCTTTGCGCTCGAGGACGGTCGTCACCGCAAAAAGAAATGCGAACACTGAGAGAATGGCGACCACAGAAATCAGTGAGGAGAGAATCGGCCTGAGCCCGGCAGGCAACGTACCGACAGCCCGGTGCAACAGATTCACGAAAAACTGATCTGCCGCGTCACCCATGGCACAGCACCGAGTTGGAGAATAAGACAATCATTGCGTCGACGAAGCTGTTTGCAGTGCGCTGGCCAATGTGGCGTTCGACTTCGGATCCGCGGCAGCCTTCGTTTTAGCCTCCGCCTTGGCCTTCTCTTCCGCCAATATTGCATCGGAGGCGGCCGCATCTGTCGGATGAATATTCTGATAGTGCGCATTGGGTTTAGACAAACGTGCCTTGTCCCAAAGAAGCCCCTCAAAGCGGTCGTCGGTACTCAATTCAAACTCGTTATCCATCTTGATCGCCTCAAACGGGCACACCTCGACACAAATCTGGCAGCTCATACAGACCGAAACGTCAATATTGAAGACCGCAGGATAAAATTGCGGCTTCCCAACCGCGTCTGCCTTCTTGTCTTTACTTTTCTCAATGTAGATACACTTCGGCGGACATTCCTTCTCGCAAATTTGGCAAGCAACGCACCGCATCCCCGCTTGCCAGTCCTCTCCGTCGTAAACCAGAAACGGAAAGTCCCGCGTGGCTTCAATCGAGGGCAATCGTTCCTCAGGAAACTGCACCGTAGTCAGACGGTCTTTGCTGACGTAGCTGCCAAAGAAATTCCTGGCAGTCTCCACCATCCCTTTCACGATGCCTTCGCCCAGCATGATTCCCGCCTTTACATACAAAATCTGAAGCAAACTTCAACCAACGCAAAACTCGCCGACCGTCCGCATCGGCAGTCTACCGATCCACTTCTCCCAACACAATATCGATCGTGCCAAACGTGACAATCGTATCCGCCACGCTCGATCCGATACACATATCCTCGAGCACCGTCAGATTAATCAGGCTCGGCGGCCTCACCCGGTAACGATAGGGATTGCCCGTCCCATCGCTGATCAGAAAAAACCCAAGCTCCCCCTTCGCAGACTCAATCCTTCCGTAAGCCTCGCCCGCCTTAGGCCGAAAACCCCGGATCTTCGTCTTCGCATCCATAATCGGACCCGCCGGAATATCCCTCAAGGCTTGGTTCAAAATCTTCAACGACTCCCGCATCTCCAGAACCCGGACCATATAACGGTCATAAACATCTCCATGCTCCCCAAGCGGCACCTTGAAATCAAACCTCTCGTAGATGCCATACCGATCCACCTTGCGAATGTCGTAATTCACCCCCGAAGCCCGCAGTATCGGTCCCGTAACTCCACCTTGAATCGCAAGCTCCCCCGAAAGCACGCCCACGCCCTGCGTCCGCGCCAGCAGAATCTCATTGCCCGTCAGCAACCGCTCAAACTCATCCAGAAATCGCGGAAACTCCGCCACAACCTTCCTCGCCTGATCCATCCAGCCCACAGGCAAATCCACCCGGCATCCCCCAAACCGCATGTAGTTGCACATCATGCGCGATCCCGTCAGCGCCTCAAACAAATCCAATATCTTCTCCCGCTCGCGAAACGAATACATCAGCGGAGACCCGCTCGCCCCCATCTCCTGCGTCAAAAACCCAATCGTAGAAGCATGATTCTGCAACCGCGTCAGCTCTGCCGTAATCACGCGGATATACTCCGCCCGCTCCGGCACTTCAATCCCCGCCAGCTTCTCCACCGCAAGCGCATACGCCCAGTTATTCGTCAGCGACCCGATGTAATCCAGCCTGTCCGTATACGGCATCGATGCCAGATACGAAGCCCCCTCCGCAATCTTCTCGTGGTTCCGGTGCAGATACCCGAACACCGGCTTCAACCTCATCACCCGCTCGCCATCCAGCACCACATCCATGCGAAAGACGCCATGCGTCGACGGATGATGCGGCCCCAGCGAAAGCTCCAGCAGCGCGTCTTCACCCTTCCCCGCCGCATCTCTCACCGTCAACTCCTCAATCGCCGCTTCCATCATCTCCGCTCAGTCTCCCGAGCCTGCGCCGCCTTCGCAATCACCGCGTCATGCGGAGTCGGCTCATACTCATAATCATTCGGCTCCACATAATCCTTGCGCATCGGATGATCCTCAAATCCATCCCACATCAAAATCCGCCGCAAATCCGGATGTCCCTCAAACACAATCCCGTACAGATCAAAAATCTCGCGCTCCTGAAATTCGGCGCTACGCCACACCGGGGTCAGCGAAGCCACCGTAACTCCATCGCCCCGGTTCTCCGTCCGCTGCCGCAACACCAGCGGCCCATGCTTCTTCTCCATCGAATAAAGGTGATACACCGCCTCCAGATACCCCGGCGTCCGCGTCTTCCTTACCTCTTCCACCTCTTGCTCAACGCCATCCACCAGCTTCTTCGTCTTCACCTTCTCTGATGTCTCCGTATCCAGCCAATCCACTCCGCTCACATTTGAGCAATAATCCAAACGCAACTCCGCATCGTCCCTCAAATATCTTGCAACCGCCGCCGCATGCTCCCGCGCCACCACCAATGAATGTTGCGCCGAGGGACTCGGGTTCACAACAATCTGCAAACGGCAATCCAGCACCGCTTCTTCGATATCGGACTTAATCTTTTCCAGATCCATCTTCACCTGCACTACTTGGCTCTTTCGCAGCCGTCTTGTAGATGATGTTCCAAAGCTTCACATTCTTGGGCGGCTCCAGATCATGCGCACCATACTCGGGCACCGGAAACTCACTCGGCTCGTCCGCATGCAGATACCGCGGCCTCTCCTCTCCCGTCAGCGACTGCGCAGCGATCTTCTTCTGCAGCGTCATAAACGCATCGATCAACGCCTCCGGACGGGGAGGACAACCCGGAATATGCACATCCACCGGAATATAGCGGTCAATCCCCTTCAGCACGTTGTACCCCTGCTTGAACGGGCCGCCAGAGATCGCGCACGCGCCCATCGCAATCACGTACTTCGGCTCCGGCATCTGGTTATAAAGCCGCACTACCTGCGGAGCCATCTTCTTCGTCACCGTCCCAGCAACAATCATCAGATCCGCCTGCCGCGGCGAAGGCCGAAACACCTCTGCGCCAAACCGCGCCAGATCATAACGAGCCATCGTCGTCGCAATCATCTCAATCGCGCAACAAGCCAGCCCAAAAGTCAGCGGCCAAACAGAGCTCTTCCGCCCCCAGTTGTAAAGCTCCTCAAGGGTCGTCGTAAAAATCCCCTGCCGGCTCAACTCGTTTTTCAGTTCAGCATCCATTTGCAGTTCCGCTCGCGACTCTAAAAGTTAGACGAAGCCCCTCTTTGATTTGCCTCAGCTCAAATCGTCATACCCAGGTCAAAACGCCCTTCCTCCACATCCACACCAGCCCCTCGGCCAGCAGAAAAAGGAAGATCAACATGGCAACCGACGCGCCAATACTCAAACCGCCAAATGACACCGCAAACGGCAGCAGAAAAACCGTCTCCACATCGAAGATGAGAAACACAATCGCGTAAAGGTAATACTCCGGACGAAACGGGATCATCGTCTCATCCTTAGCAGCCAGCCCGCACTCATACGTCGCGTTCTTGACCGGCCCCGGCTTCCCCAGGGAAAACTTTTTAGCCCATAAGCGGGCGAGCACCAGTGGCAAGGCCGCAAAGCCAATGGCAGCAACCATAAGGATTGCAATAGGCTGGTAGGTTTCAACAAAAGATGAATTCATAAACTCAAGGCCCGGTTTTTCGCTCTTTTTATCTGGCAACAGCTTACGCCTCCCCGCCCTGCTTGACACGTCAAATTCGCAGGCTTACCAAGCCATACATCCCACACCCGTGTTACCGTGCTTCCCTCGGCAATTCGCGTCGGCACAGCCAACCCCGCGCCCCACGCCGCGCTCAAACCAGTTAGCCTCAGAACTGCAGGAGCTTCCATGACAGAACGCTTAGCCGCTCGTCCCGATGAAGGAATGCAAAAAGGTGCCGTGGAAGACGATACCCAGTATCCGCGCAACCAGGTCAATCCCCAGAACACCTCCCTCTCCGGCCAACTGGGCCATCGCGATCAGGACGAGATGCTCAAAGACGCGGACACTGACTTTCCGGAACCAGACGCCGAAGCCGAACACAGCGGCGAATAGCCCAGCCCTCCCTCCTTGAAAAGAAAAAAGCCCCGGATTAACTCCGGGGCTTTCTACGTTCTCCGCCGTAGCTACATCAGCCGCTGCATGACCTCGTCCAGCACCGCGCGGCTTGGCCTCACCCGCTCCGTCGGCAAAGTGCCCAGGGGCTCATCCACAAGGTTCAGCAGTTCGGTAAAGCTGGGTTTTTGCGTATCAATATAGAAGATGCCGGTCAGCACCTCTTCCTTAGCATGCGCCGACATCAGCGCCGAAACCGCCGACACCCGATCCGTCGGGTCGTAATCCTCATGCAGCTTCCGCAGCCGCAACTGGCTCCCGTCATGCATCTCTACATTGATCGTCGTTCCCGGATCGTACTCCACGTCAATCTCCTGGAAGTGCGGTACAAAACCCACCTCGGAGATGGCCTCTTCATGCTCCTGCATGTACTTGTAGCTTCGCGTGGAACCCTCATGATCGTTGAAAGTCACGCAAGGCGAAATTACATCCAGCACCACGGTCCCATTATGCGCAATCGCAGCCTTCAGCATCGCCAGCAACTGCTTCTTATCGCCCGAAAACGACCGCCCAACAAACGTCGCACCCAGTTGAATCGCCAGCGCGCACGTATCAATCGCCGGCAGATCGTTAATGACGCCCGTCTTCAGCTTCGACCCGATATCGGCCGTCGCGGAGAACTGCCCCTTCGTCAATCCATACACACCGTTATCTTCAATCACATAAATCACCGGAACATTGCGCCGCATCAGGTGCACAAACTGCCCCATCCCAATCGACGCCGTATCTCCGTCGCCGCTCACTCCCAGCGCCTTCATCGTGCGGTTCGCCAGCAGCGCACCTGTAGCCACCGAAGGCATACGCCCATGCACGCTATTAAAGGAGTGCGACCGGCTCATAAAGTAAGCCGGGCTCTTTGACGAGCAGCCAATCCCCGACAGCTTCATCAACCGCTCCGGCTGGACGCCCATCTCGTAAAACGCATCAATAATGCGCTCGGAGATAGCATTGTGGCCGCACCCCGCGCACAGCGTCGTCTTGCCGCCACGATAATCCAGAACCTGCAGGCCAATCCGGTTCGTCTTCACTGCCGGCTTCGGTGCGTCTCCGGTTGTCGGTGCTACAGGCGTCGTTCCCATCTAAATTCCTTCCTGCGTAACAAGCTCATCGGTGACGGACCGCGCATCGATCGGCAATCCATTGAAGTGGCGAATGCTCCGCAGCTTCACAATCTCTTCCGCCGGCAGATCCAGCTTCAGTAGGCTCAGCATCTGCGCATCGCGGTTCTGTTCAATCACGTACACCCGCTCATGCGAGGCCACAAAATCGTGCACCTCACGCGAGAAGGGATAAGCCCGCAACCGCAGATAATCCGTTTCCAGCCCAAATTCCTTCTTCAGCTGATCGCGGCTCTCACGCGTCGCATAGTCCGACGTCCCAAAAGCAATCAACCCAATCTTCGCCTTGCCGGTCTGCACCACCTCCGGCCGCGGAACCAGCGAGCGGGCCGTCTCAAACTTCTTGCTCAGCCGCTCCATATTGTTGAAATAGTCGTCTGGTCGCTCCGTATACTGCGCCTTCTCGTTATGGCCTGAGCCACGCGTAAAGTAAGCCGCCATCGGATGGTCCGTACCCGGCAGCGTCCGATAACCCACACCATCGCCATCCACATCCTTGTACCGCGCAAACCCGCCAAGCCGCGTCAGGTCCTCCGCGCTCAGCACCTTACCGCGATTCAGTGGCTTTTCCGGATAAGCAAACGGCTCCGACATCCAGTTGTTCATGCCCAAATCCAGATCGGACATCACAAACACAGGCGTCTGCAGCTGTTCCGTCAGATCGAACGCCGCCTGCGCCATCTCGAAACACTCCTTCACGCTACCCGGAATCAACATCACATGCTTCGTATCCCCGTGCGAAAGGAACGCAACCGAGAGCAGGTCTCCCTGCTGATTGCGCGTCGGCATTCCCGTCGAAGGTCCGGTCCGCTGAATGTCAAAGATCACGCCCGGCAACTCCGCGTAATAGCCAAGCCCGGCAAACTCCGCCATCAGCGAAATTCCCGGTCCCGAAGTCGCAGTCATCGCGCGCGCCCCCGCCCAGCCGGCTCCAAACACCGCGCCAATCGCGGCCAGTTCATCCTCGGCCTGCACCACCGCAAACGTAGCCTTGCCATCCGGCTCGATGCGATAACGCTTGGCGTAGTCGATAAAATTCTCGACCAGCGAAGAAGAAGGAGTAATCGGATACCACATCGCCACCGTGCAGCCCGCAAAAATGCATCCCAGCGCAGCCGCGGCATTCCCATCAATAATGATCTTGCCTGCCGTCTCGTTCATCGACTCCAGAACAAACGGATCGGTCTTCGTCAGGCTGGTCTTCGCATAATCAAAACCCGCCTGCACCGCGCCCCAGTTCAGGTCCGCCGCCTTTACCTTCTTGGCAAACTGCTTGCGAAGCGCAGCTTCCACCGCCACCATATCCATCTTCAGCAGATAAGCAGCGACACCCACATAAATCATGTTCTTGACGAGCTTCCGCAGCTTCGCCTCAGGACAAACCGCAGCCGTCAACTTATCAAAAGGCACCGGATAGCAAGCCACATCGTCCCGATACTGCGCGAGATTGGCCGTCTCCTCATAGATCGCCGCAGCCCCCGGAGGCAAGGACAGCATGTCCTCCTTCATCGTCTCCGGATTCATCGCAATCAGAAGGTCGATCTCCTTCTTGCGCGCCACGTAGCCGTCTTTGCTGGCACGAATCGTGTACCAGGTCGGCAGACCGGCAATGTTCGAAGGAAACAGGTTTTTGCCGCTGACCGGAATCCCCATCCGGAAGATCGACTTCAGCAAAACCAGGTTGGCCGACTGCGATCCCGACCCATTGACCGTTGCAATCTGAATGCTGAAATCGTTGATGACGCTTCCTTGCTGACCCTGCTGTTGCGTCTCTGACTTGACCAGCGTCCCACCTACCGCGCCGGCCGCCAGCGCGACGTCTTCTGCCGCCATGTGTTGCACTCCCAAAGCTTAGACTTAGCGTTTCTCGAACGAACCCACGATACCATATTCCGCTCAGCGTTGGTCGGACCAGCAACGCCCCGGTCACCACCCCAATCAACGAAAATAAATTTCAAAAAGTGGCATTTTTTCGAACCCCAAAAATCCATCATCAACCCACCACGTTCTCACCACAAAACCACCACAACCTCACCACAAAAAACCATCACAAAACGCACAATTTTCCCACGACCCCCTCAAAAACACAGGCAAATCCGCGAAAGACTCCCACCGCCACCCTCCAAATTTTTTCCCGCCCAAAGCACACATTCAAAAGGCCGAAATCCCCGTAACACTCTGCCCAATGATCAAAGTGTGAATATCATGCGTCCCCTCATAAGTCTTCACCGACTCAAGATTCATCATGTGACGCATAATCGGATACTCATCCGAAATCCCCGCCGCACCGAGGATATCTCGCGCCATCCGAGCACACTCCAGCGCCATCCAGACGTTATTCTTCTTACCCATAGAGATGTGCTGAAACCCCACATCTCCCTTATCTTTCAGCCGTCCCACCTGCAACGAAAGCAGTTGCGCCTTCGTAATCTCTGTAATCATCCAGGCCAGCTTCTCCTGCACCAACTGATGGCTGGCAATCGGCTGCCCCCGAAACTGAATCCGTTCCTTCGCATACTGCAGCGCCATGTCATAACAAGCCATCGCCGCCCCAATAGCCCCCCAGCCGATGCCATACCGCGCCTGGCTCAAACACATCAATGGGGACTTCAACCCATCCGTCTTCGGCAGCAAATTGCTCGCAGGAACCCGCACATCCTGCATCGAAAGCCCCGACGTAACCGATGCCCGAAGTGACCACTTCCCATGCACATCATGCGCGGCAAACCCCGGCCGGTCCGTCTCCACCAGAAAACCCCGCACCCGCAGGTTCTCCGCCGCTACCCCAGGCTCTTCCACCTTGGCCCAGATCACCGCCACATCGGCGATACTGCCCGACGTGATCCACATCTTCTCACCATTCAAGATGTAATCGTCGCCGTCTTTCCTAGCGCGAGTCCGCATCCCACCAGGGTTCGAACCAAAGTCAGGTTCAGTCAGCCCAAAACACCCCAGCTTCTCACCCGTCGCCATCTTCGGCAACCAGAAACTCTTCTGCTCCTCCGAACCAAACGTATAGATCGGATACATCACCAACGCAGACTGCACGCTCACAAAGCTCCGTATCCCCGAGTCGCCGCGCTCAAGCTCCTGCGTCAACAAACCATATTCAACATTGCTGATCCCCGCGCAACCATACCCCTCCAGCGTCGCCCCAAAGAAGCCAAGCTCACCCATCGGCTTCACCAACTCCCGCGGAAAGCGGCCCTCACGATTACATTGCTCAATAATCGGAATTAGCTTGTCTTCAATAAAGCTGCGGGTGTTCGTCCGAACCAGAAGCTCATACTCGCTAAGCAGCGAATCAAACTCTATAAAGTCAACGCCTTGAAATCTGTATGCCATCGCCCGATTTTAGTCTAAGAGCAACATCACAAAGTTCACCGCTGTCAGGGGCCGTCGGGGATCGCAGGAGAACCTGCCTCCACAACTCCAAATCTTCCATTGGGAAGCTTGGTAAGCGTGGGTGCATACTCCCCAAGCAGACGGCGCCGCCACCAGATTCCTTCAGTGCGCCTTTGCTGCATCGTGCTGAACCAGTATTGCCAGATCACTGCGCGAACAAATCGCGGAGGCGCGTTCGGAAATGGATTACCTGCGAAGAGGTCCAGTACATCATGATCGTTTTCAAGCAGCAGCTCTTCCGTTCGAGGAACCATCAGATTCTGCCGCCATGTGCCAAGCGAAGCGAACCAGAGATTCCAGTCGAATCGAGGCTGATAAGGCGCATAGATTCGCGGACGCTCGTTTAACTGCTGCGGCTTATACCGGAACGGATAAGCAACCCAATCCTCCCCATTATTGGATCCCTGAAACTCAATCTCATAACGGTGCGGTGTCATCACCGCAAACAGTCCATACTGGTTTGCAATTCGAAATGGCTCAAGTACAACCACGGGCTTCTCCGGCAGCGGAGCGTCATGCCATGACATCTGCACAAGTGGCACTGTCGTCGCATAAAAGACCCAGATGAGCGCAACCGCAAAGGTAGCAGTGCGAAGAGATGACCACCGATATGAATTCGTTTGAGTCTCTTCCTGAGAGGAAATTTCTACCTCGGCATCTTCAACACGCGTTCCCCGGAAATCCCGATCGAAAACCATCCGCAGCCGCGGAGGCAAGAATCGTTGCAAGAACACATCGTCCACCAAAAACACAGCCAACGAAAGTACAAGGTAGTTGAGGAACGTATAGTTCGCCGTGGAAATAACGACGATCTGCCAGGCCGTGACAACAAAGAAACACACAATCTTCCGGGGACGCGAAAGAAATGCCATCCACACGAGCACGAGTTCCATCAAGAGCGTCGCTGCGGCGGTCGCAACATGAAACCAACTCGGCAGATGCTGTACATACCAGCCGATCCAGGTCGGCAGCGGACCGTTCTGATAGTACTCGTAGGTTGCCGTCAGGTTTCGCCAGGTCGGGTCTCCACTCGCGAGCTTGACCACGCCCGATTCGAAGTAGATCCGAAACCACTCCCACAACAGCAGAAACATCGCCGCCCGCTCAGGACGCTGCCTGAACCCCAGTCCTGGAAAAAACCCCGAGGGCGCAAGAAACAACGAAAGAAAGCCCGCCTCCAACAACATGCCGTCCGACTGGTATCCGGAAAAATCCTGTGCCGCACTCACAAACGAGAGAAAACAAACAAAGCAGATAAAAAGCATCGCCCGGGGCCAGACATTCGCTATAAGAACTACCGAAGCGATAAGCCCAGCCCAGCAGATCGCCATCAGCATATGGTCGGTTCTCGAAATCCAGAGCAGCGACGGAACATACCAGAAGCGCAAAGCGCCCAGACTGCTCGCCTCTCGCAGGTAATCGGCTGCAGGAAGAATTCCCCGGACCCCAATAAGCCCGCGCACCTGAAAGAGCAGCGCAAAGAATGCCGAAAAATAAATTAGGCCCATCGCCCGCAGAAAGAGCCATCGTGCCAAAAAGTGATCGCCGGAACCATAGTTCGAATCGAACAGGTAGCGGTACATGTGCTTTATCTTGTCCATGGCACACCGTCTAAGCAGTTGCGGACGCGGGGCAGCCGATCACGACATCATCGTGCAAACTAGCTATGGATTATCTGAACCCCCGAAACATCCTTCAGTAAAACCCCATTTACTCATGAAATTTGTTTTTCATTTGTTACTATGGCGGGTGATGAAAACGACACCCCTCTCAATCCTGCAAAATCCGGTGTTCGCCGCCTTGATCGCGACGCTGACGATGAACGCTGGCGCCGCAGACTCCCATCCTTCCCGTAGCCAGTGGGTCTATTTTGACCCTTCGGGCAAATTGGCCTATCGAGTCATGCCTGCTGGCGATCGCATCCTCGACTTTTCCTACGCAGGATACATGGGAGGCGGCGTTGCATTGCCGGCGGTTCCAGTAAAGAAAGCGCTAACCCCATCAGGAGAAGATGACAGTGCAGCCATCCAGGCAGCGATGGATGAAGTCTCCAAATTACCGTTGGTGAATGAAGTGCGGGGTGCGGTTCTCCTTAGACCCGGGCACTATCGTTGCAAAGACACGCTCAAGATCCTTACCAGCGGTGTCATATTGCGCGGCAGCGGCCCAGATGAAAATGACACGGTCATCGAGTTGACCGGCGATCCTCACCTAGCGATCTCAATCCTCGGCAAGCGAGAGCTTCAGCCGCTGGGCGTAGCCACCACAGTCGCAGACGCTTACGTTCCCGCCGGCACATTGTCTGTACATGTTCAGGATGCCTCGGGATTCAACGCCGGAGACACAGTCGAGATCGTAAAACCGGCAACAGCCGAGTGGGTACGCTTCATGGGAATGGACACCCTAGTCCGCAATGGCAAGAAAGAAACCTGGGTAGGCAGCGACATCAAGGTCGAGCGCCGCATCGCCGCAGTAAAGGCCAAGACCCTTGTCTTCGACGTGCCGCTCGCCGACTCGTACGACGCCAAATACCTGGGACACAACGGCACGACCATCACGAAAGTCTCGGACACCGGCCAAATAGAACAAGTTGGCGTGGAGAACCTCAGAATCGTCGCACCCGCACGCAAAGTCACCTTGAACGACAAACACTTCAACGGAATTGAGATGAAGAGCGTTCAGAACGGCTGGATTCGTAACCTTCGCATCCTCAACACCACCGGACCGGTAAACCTCGACCACGACACCCGGCGGGTCACAGTCCAGCAGGTCAACGTAACCCAGAGCATCGCACTCATTGGAGCCGCAAAGTCGGCCGACTTCTCCGTCGACGGAACCCAGATCCTGGTCGATCGATGCACAGCAAACGAAGACAACGTCTTCTACATCGCCACCGGCGCGAGACAGCAGGGACCGAACGTCATCCTGCACTCCGTCTTCCATGGCGACGGACACATCCAACCCCATCAACGCTGGTCAACGGCACTTCTCGTCGATAGCACCGAGGTCCCCGAGGGCGGCATCGACCTCATGAACCGCGGGGAGATGGGATCCGGCCACGGCTGGACCATGGGATGGGGAGTCGCTTGGAACAACACTGCAAAATCCTACGTCATCCAGATGCCTCCCGGCTCAGCAAACTGGGCAATCGGCAATCGCGGAGAGCAGCAATCGGCAAAGATGCCTACCTTCGATCCTGGCCCCGAACTGCCAATGCTCCCGCAAGGAATCATCGACTCGCCCGACAAACCCGTCACTCCCTCGAGCCTCTATCTCGAGCAATTGAAAGAGCGCCTCGGCCCCCAGGCACTCAAGAACATCGGATATTAGGCACAGACTCTGCGCGTCATCGAAATGCGTCGCCAAACCTTCGGCGCGTCCCTGTCGCCTAAAACGCAACAGAGAGGCGCCGAATTGGCTCGCAAGCATTTCACGCCGACGCAACCGTTAGAACTGAATCTTCGCGGCAAACTGCAGGATTCGTTGTGAGTTTCCAAACGCTGTGGTGGTTATCTGGGCGAAACTCGACGCCGTTGTGACGGTCGTCCCCGGACTGCCAAGAACTGGGTGATTGAGGACATTGAACGCCTCGACATCGATCTTCAGAGCCACACTTTCCTTGATCGGGAACAACCGATGAATGGATGTGTCCAGATCCCAGAAGTTTTGGTCTTGCAGGAAGTTGCGTGGCGCATCGCCCAAAGTGCCAATGGCTGGGGCCGCAAACGCGCAGGGGTTGAACCACTGCGTGCGAGTTCGCGTCGGACCGGATGGTGGCGTACAAGACGGGTTGCCCGCAATGGGTCCGCTTTGGTAGGGGTTGCCGACCAGATTGGCTCGTTCGTAGGTGCCTCCATTTCCTGTATTGGCAATATCCCCTCCTGCCACGATATTAATGTTCTGCCCGGAGCGGGCGGAGAAGATTGCGTTTACCTGCCAGTTACCGATGACATAATCCGCAATCCGGTTCCCGGTTGCGAATTGTTTGCCAGTCCCGAAAGGAAGTTCGTAAATAGTATTGGCGGTGAATATCTGCGGGATATTGAAGCTTGCCGGGCCACGGCTACCCTTCGGATTATAGGGGTCCTCCGGGACGCCACCTTCGACTCCAAAATAGCCATCTCCCCCTTCATTCAGCGACTTACTCCAAGTATAGGCGAGAGTGTAGCCGAAGCCGGTACTGAACTGCCGCACCAGCGAAGCCTGCAGCGCATTGTAGGATGCGCTCGCCGCATTGTGGTCCCAGGATTTTTGCGGGACGGTATAAGGATACGGTTGCCCCGTGTTCGTCCCTCGGGAGGCGAACGAGATGCAAGTTGTGCACGGTGTTCCGGTGTTGTACCAGCCGCCGACATCCATCCGGTGCGATGACGAGCCAACATAGTTTAGAGAGAGGATGGTACGGTTGCCGAACTGCTGTTCGATCCCCACGTTGTACTGTTCGGAGTAGGGATTCTTCCACAGCGGATCGACCATGTAGTTCACGTTCGAAGATCCGAAGGGAGTCGCTGCTGGCAGGTTCCCACCGTTTTGCGCGAATGGATTCTGCGCCGAGGTATAGATCGTGCCCGGCGTATTCGTATTGCTGATTTGCAAAGTACCGGTATCAGGCCACGAACCTTGGTAGTTCTGCGTCATCTGAATAATGGCTGCCCAGTTGTCATACGTAATGCCGAAGCCGCCGCGAACGGACATCGTGTCATTGACTCGATAAGCAAAGCCCGCACGAGGACCAATATTGTCTTTGCTGCCATGAAGTATCTTGCCACCGGTGGCAACCACAACATTTGCCGGCAGTGTCGCGCTGGGTAGGCACGGAGCGTGCCCGCGAACGCTGCAGAGCGGTGGCAACTGCTGGACAATGTACTGACCAGTATTGAAATCGAAATCGCCAGTCTCAATGCTCCCTTGCAGCCCCACCGAGGCCTCCGTGCCATACGCAGGAATCGCGCTGCGGTCATAGCGGACGCCATAGTTTACGGTCAGACTCCGAGTCATCTTCCAACTGTCCTGTATATAGGCGCTGCCGATGCCGCCCGGACGCTCTGTGAGAAGAACGTTTCGTTTGTTTTCTGAGTTTGGATAGTCGAGGAGGAAGTCCGCCAAACCGAATCCTGACTGAGCACTGATCTGGGCGCTGGTTATAGTCGTAGGTGATCCGGGATTTGCTCCAGGCTTTCCAGGAACGGCACCGAAATTTGCAGTAGACGTACCGGAAAATGTAACGGTCCCTTGGCGCAGCTCGGCCGTGTAGTTCACTTCGTCCCAGCCGCCTCCTGCCTGAAACTGGTGTTTGCCGAGCGCCTTCATGAAGCTACCCGACCACTCATGGATGCTGGACAGGTTCGCTGACGGACTATTGACCTCGCCTCCGCTGAAGCCACCCGTCACCGTCTGCGTCACCAGCACAGCGGCCCCTCCCACGAAGGAGTTGCACATGTCCGTTGAGCATCCATAGACCTGCCACAGATTGTGGTTCTGGAACTGCGTCAGCGTGTCGTCCTCGACATGGGTCCTGCCATATTGCACCTGCATACTCGTGGTCGCGTTGAAGACATGGTTCCAGTTGACCCCGTACTGCTGTGCAGGTATCTGAGTGGAACTAAACAGGGTCGGCATTGTGCTCGGGGAGGTTTGATACCACTGAATACCGGAATACCGGAAGAAGATGAAGTCCTTCGACCCGATATGCTGATCGATCCGTCCCGTGTAGTTGTACACCAGCTGTCGCGTAGGATCCGTAATCTGATAATTGGCGGTCGTGGGAGCGATTCCGGGAATGACAATCGGCGTCGCCGACCCAAATACTGCGTTCACAAAAGCAAGCGAATACGGATTCATCTCGGAGACTGGAATCTGATTGCCGAGATAACCCGGCCGGCTGGGGGTTGCGGCATTATTAGCGATGGTCGGGTCATATAACTGACATGGGTATACCTCGACTTTAGTGTCCCCGGCGACGCAAGTGCCGCTTTTGGTCACTCCTGTTGTCGCACTGCTGAAGTCACCCTTGAGTTGGGCCGGTGTGGGAATGAGAATATTCGACGAGCCTGCCTTGGAGTAGTGTGACCCCTCGGCCCCAATCTCAAAGAAGGTCTTATTACGGCCGTCGTAGAGGTGGGGGATTCTTATCGGTCCCCCCATCTGACCGCCAAACGTGTTCAGGTGATAAGACGGCGGAGCCGAAATAAACGGCAGAGCGTCAAAGCCGTTGTTTCGTATGTACTCCCACGCGGTGCCATGATAGGAGTTTGTGCCCGCCTTGGTCACGATGTTGACTACGCCACCAAGAGACCCGCCATACTGAGAGTCGTTATGGGAGTTGATCTTGAACTCCTGAATGGTATCGATAATCGGCGGGACGGCATAGGTGTTGTACAAGGCCTGGTTATCATTCATACCGTCTACCAGGTAGATCGTCGAACGGTTGCCCGCTCCATTGATCGAGGGGAAGGCGTAGTTCGTCGTGCTGGCGGCAACGACAGCAGTATTGCTGCCGCTACTGTTCTGGCCGGTGCTGATGGGGGTCACACCCGGCGTGAGGGTAAGCAATTGCGTGAAGTTGCGTCCATCCAACGGCAGATCGTTCACCGCTTTTTCGTCGATCACCGTGCCAAGCTGCGCGGTGGAGCTTTCCACCTGAGTGCCGGACGCTTCCACCGTTACAGACTGAGACACATCGCCAACCTTCAGCGAAGCATTGATGGTCACCGCCTGAGCCACTGCAACCTCAAAGAGGTTGATCGTCTCTCTTTGAAAGCTCGGTGCGGTAAAGGTGAGGATGTATCGCGCCGGCGGCACACTACTGAAGAAGTAGTCTCCGCCGCTATTGGACACCGTTGTGCGCTCAACGTTGGTATCCACATTTTTGAGGATGACCTTTGCCCCGGGCACAACTGCTCCGACGGGATCAGTAATGATGCCATTCACCGACGAAGAAGAACTCTGAGAGAGCGCTGGTGTGGTTATGCCAGCGATGCCCGCTAGTAATAGACAAACGAGCATCGCCGCTCTGATGGCGGTTTTCTTTGGAAATATCCGAATAACTTGCATAACAGGTCTCCTGAGGGGTCGCTTTGAGGGAGCGGTAGTTGACCCGCGAATCGTAGCTGTCGGCAAAAACAACTGTCAAGGAAACTTTTACTAATGGTTGTTTTTTTTTGCTTGCTAAAAAGCGAACCTCGGCTTGGCTCGCAAGCTAAATTGCATCCAACAGCTCTTCGCCGCAGCGCGTAACTTTTGAAGCACCGCAATTAAGAACGAGCAGTTCCACCGGAGACACCGATAGGAAAGATCGAAATCCTCTGAATCAGGACGCCTGCGTCATGGAAACCGCCGAATCTCGAGCTACCGAAGCACGCCATCCAGCCACGTTTCAACAGCTTCGGCCCACAGAAGCCCATGAGCTCTCAGGCCTGCGTCGTTGAAGTGTGTGCCCTTGCCATTGTTCTGGCGATAAGCGGCAGTAAGCGCATCGGTGTCAGGTCCTTGCAGCGCGACCTTGCTCGTCCAGAGACTTTCTTGGGCGTCGCGAATCGACGGATTCGATGGGTCCTCCGGATTGTGGTAACTCACCTGCGCCACAAACCAAGGCATCTCCCAACCCGCCTGCTTCCGTGCAGATAAGATGATGTGTTCAAGCATGCTCCGATACTCCGCAGCCGAAATCTCATGCTCCGCCGGCTGATGCGAATCAGACTCCCCCTGATGCCAAAGAACTGCCCGAAAACCATGCGGCCCCAACTGCTGCATCCGACGCATCATGCCATCGAAGAGCGTCCCGTCGCTCACCAACGCGCCATCCGCATTGCGGCTGACATATTTCGTCATCGTTGGCATCACCTTAATCGATTCGCCCGCGGGCAACCATTGGCGAACACTGGTCGAGCCATGACCGACCGATGCAATCCCAATAGGCACCTTGTATTTGCGGGACAGAGCATCCCCAAAAGAAGGAACAAAGCTGCCCTTCTTACTGTCGTCCTGCGTACCAGGTTGTGGATCATCCGCAATTCGCCACGACTCCCCATTGAACGTCGTCACCATCCTGGTTTGCGTCGTCTGCAACACCTCGCCGTAGTTGGTCGAATTGGACTGACCAGAGATCAGAAACACCTCCCCGACGCCCACATGAGGAATCGCGACGCTGCCGGCCACCCGATGACCGCGCCGCGCCTGCACCTCGACCGAATAAAAACCTCCCGCCGAAACGTCTAGGCGCGCATGGAACTCTCCGCCAGGCCCAGGCAGAATATCGCTCCAACTTCGAGAGAACTGCCCTAAGATCGATTGCCCATTCACCGAAACACGCACACTCTTCACGCCTGCCTCGGCATGTCCACGAACGACAATCGTACCCATCTCGCGGGTCTGCCGCTGGAACACCTGATAGTCAAGCGGCGACGTGACACGCAGGGTCTGAGCCTCGAGCCGAACCGCGAAGAAAACCAAAGCAATAAAAAAGAACGAGAGTCCCGAAACCCTGATCCGCGTCATATCAATCTCATCGTAGTGCAATCACACCAGCCCTTCGCCCTTCCATCGACTCAACAACATCGCAATAGCGTTACGATAAAACACATGGCAACCAATAGCTGTGTCGAGATCATCGACTCCCACACGGAAGGGGAACCAACGCGAGTTGTCGTCGCAGGTGGACCCGATCTCGGCACCGAAGATCTTCCCAATCGAGTGCGGCGTTTTCAGACCGAATTCGATCATTTCCGCAGCGGAGTCATCTGCGAACCCCGCGGATCCGAAGTCGTCGTCGGAGCGCTCCTCTGCAAACCAGTCGATCCCGAATCCACAGCCGGAGTCATCTTCTTCAACGATGTCGGATACCTCGGAATGTGCGGCCACGGAACCATCGGTCTCATAACAACCCTCGCACACATGGGCCGAATCACCCCTGGAGAACATCGCATCGAGACGCCAGTAGGCGCCGTTTCGACTCACCTCCACGAAGATGGCCGCGTCTCCGTCGCAAATGTCCCAAGCTATCGTCTTCGAGCCTCCGTTCCCGTAGATGTCCCCGGTTACGGACAATTCAAAGGAGACATCGCCTGGGCCGGCAACTGGTTCTTTCTCATCGGAGACCATCCGTTCACACTCTCTCTCGCCAACCGCGCCCAGCTCATAGCCGCCTCCACAGCAATCCGCTCCGCCCTGATCGCCTCCGGCATCACCGGCGAAGCCGGCGCCCTCATCGACCACATCGAATTCTTCGCCGCTCCCCAATCCCCGGGCAGTTCCTCGCGAAACTTCGTCCTGTGCCCCGGCGCGTCCTTCGATCGCTCCCCGTGCGGCACTGGCACGAGTGCAAAAATGGCATGCCTCCACGCTGACGGCAAACTCGCTCCAGGGGAAATCTGGATACAGGAGGGAATTCTCGGCACCTCCTTCGAAGGGAAAATCGCCGGCGCCTCTAACGGGCATATCCACCCCGTCATCACGGGACGCGCATGGATTACCGCAGAGTCCCGCCTCTTCTTCCAAAACTCCGATCCCTTCCAAAGCGGCATCGCGTTCTGATGAAAAACTACGACGTCCTCATCGTCGGCGCCGGTATTGTTGGCTGCGCCTGCGCACGTGAGCTCGCTCAAGCCGGCGTGCAAGTCGGCATCGTCGAAAGTAATATCCCGAGCTCAGGAGCCACCGCCGCTGGCATGGGCCATCTCGTCGTCATGGACGACTCTCCCGCTCAGCTTCGACTCACTCGCTATGGTCGCGCCCTCTGGCAGCAGTTAATCCCCGAGCTACCCGGTGCAGTGGAATATGAGACACGCGGCACTCTCTGGATCGCAGCCGACGAACAAGAGATGGCCGAGGTGCACGCCAAAAAAACAACCTACACCGTAGCAGGAGTTCGCGCCGACATCCTCAACGAAGCACAAGTCGCCGCCGAAGAACCAAACCTCCGGCGAGGCCTGGCGGGCGGGCTTTTAGTTCCCGACGACGCAGTCATCTACCCTCCAGCCGCATCCGATTTTCTCCTCCAGCAGGCCGTGGCGCATGGCGCAACGCTGTTGCAAGGCACCGCCGCCGTCGCCGCCGCAAACGGCAATCTCCATCTCGCAGACGGTACCGTTCTGCACAGCGAGCGCATCGTCCTTGCCACCGGAGCAGATTGCGCGCTCCTGCCCACGCTGCCGATAAAAAAGCGCAAAGGTCATCTGGTCATCACCGATCGCTACCCCAGCTTCCTTCATCACCAGTTAGTCGAGCTCGGCTATCTCAAGAGCGCCCATAAACTCGAAGCAGATTCGGTAGCATTCAACATCCAACCGCGCAGGACAGGCCAGCTCCTCATCGGGTCCTCCCGTCAATACGGCGACGAGAACCCGCAATCAGACGCGCGCATTCTCACCCGGATGCTCGAACGCGCCGAAAGCTACATGCCCGCATTAGCCCAGCTCTCCGGGCTCCGCGTCTGGACCGGTTTCCGCGCCGCCACACCCGACAAATTGCCGCTCATCGGACCCGCCGCAGGTCTCAGTGACGACCCCTCCCTCTGGCTCGCCGCCGGCTTCGAAGGCCTCGGCATCACCAACGCTCTCGCTGCCGCTCGTCTCCTTACGGATCAGCTACTCGACCGCACCTCCGAGATCGACACCGTTCCATACCTGCCTCAGCGCATCACTAAACAGGCGGCCCTGCATGCCTGAAAACGTAACACTCCACATCAACGGGGCTCCGGTGCAGATGCCAACCGGCTCAGTCGTCTCCGCTGCGCTTCTCAAGGCAGTTATACCTCCCCGCCGTTCAGTCACAGGCGAACCCCGATCCGCGCTCTGCGGCATGGGCATCTGTTTTGAATGTTGCGCTACAGTCAACGGCATCCCACATCGTCGCACCTGTCAGTTAATCTGTAGCGATGGCATGGTGGTCGAAACAGAACGATGAATCTCGCTGAGATCATCATCGTCGGTGCAGGACCGGCAGGTATCGCTGCCGCCGCGGCCGCTGCTCATCACGGACGCAGCGTGCTCCTTCTCGACGACAACCCAACTCCCGGCGGCCAGATCTGGCGTAGCGGCGCACAATCCTCCCGCCGCCGCAAAGACACACGAGAAGACGCCATAAAGGCGAACGCTCTCCATCAACTCCGCTCGTCCGGAGCGACCATTCTCTCCGGCACCCGCGTCTTCGACGCCCCCGCCCCATCGACACTCCTCGCCTTGCGCGAAACCGAAGCCGACCCAGAAATCCTCAACCTCAAGTACGACCGCCTCATCCTCGCCACGGGAGCCC
>Ga0210398_10001258_pt1 | contig 26661 bp, 20 predicted proteins | sample IncBWC4OmetaG_FD_161047 | JGI IMG/M metagenome (GOLD analysis project Ga0210398, IMG submission 161047) | Forest soil microbial communities from Barre Woods Harvard Forest LTER site, Petersham, Massachusetts, United States - Inc-BW-C-4-O | ecosystem: Environmental > Terrestrial > Soil >... | reverse complement strand
GATGATCATCGCGCTGGCGTTCATTGAGGCATTGACCCTCTACGCATTCGTCGTGGCGTTCCTGCTGCAAGGCAAAATCTAGGCGACCGCGAAGTATATTCGCATCGACGGGGTCCCACTCGGGGCTCCGTTTCTTTTTCTTCTTTGCGACCAAGAAAGATTCAGAAAAAAATTCGATCCAACTTGTCAGTCCCGCCGCTTCGCGCCTTGCAAAACATCGAAAGCAGCGCGCCGCCGATCGCGCCTCAGCAGGACGTACATGGCACCCGCGCCGCCATCCTGGGGACGCGCGGTCGCGAAGGCATGCACGTGCGCGCCGATTTCCCCGTGCGATAGCCATTGCGCCGCCGCATGCTTCAGGACCGGCCGACCTCCGGGGGAGCCGAGGCCGCGGCCATGCACCACCAACACCGAGCGCATCCCCTTGCCGACCGACTTGATGACGAACTGCTGCAGCGCGAGCTTGGCGTCGGGCTGAATCATCCCGTGCAGATCGATATGGTCCTGCACCGCGAATTCACCGCGCCGCAGCCGGCTCAGCAAGCGCGGATCGAGGCCGACCCGCGCGCCTTCGACGTATTCGTCCGTTTCGGTGAGGTCGAAGTGACCTACTCCCGACACCAGGTCGGACAGCGCCGCGAGGACCTCGGCCTCCTCGCTCACCACAGCGCGGCGAATTTCGGGAACCACCGGCATTCGATGCCCCGTCGAAGCGCTGCCGAGCGGGCGCACTCCGGCGTAAGCCTCGCGCAGGACGGCGGCCTCATCGACGACTTCGGGCGGCGGCGCAACTGTTGCCGTTGGCACGAGCGGCTTCGCGGCGGGTCTGAGGACGGCAGGCTTTTTGACCGGGAGTGGCCGCTTGGCAGTCTCAGCGGCTTTGTCGGCCAGCATCTTCTTCAGGTCTTTGAAAGGCGAGAAGGAGACCGGCGTCTGCCTGGGAATCTGATCTGAATCTTCCCCGCCATTGTGGCGCGAACTTTTCTTCTTCTTCGCCATGTTGTGAAGATTCCGCGGAGCGCATCAAATTGTATCGGAAACGCGTGAGATAGTGACGCGGTTCAACTACACTCGTCGGGTTGGGCGCTATTTACCTCGCGTAAACCGGAGCTCTCATGCGAAAGGCCGTAATGATTGTCGGCGCCGTGGTCGCGGCCGTCGTCATCGTCATCGCCGCAGTTGTTCTTTACGCGGCGCGCAACCTCGATTCGATTATTGCCGAACGGCAACCAATTCTGCTGCAAAAAATCAGCGATTCGCTTGGCCGCAAAGTCGAAATCGGCACCATCAAGGCCTCCGTCGGGTGGGGACTCGAAGCGCAACTGACCGGGCTCAAAATCGAAGACGATCCCGCGCTGTCGGATCTGCCCTTCGTCGAGGCCAGCGATGCCTTTGCGAAAGTTGACCTGCTCCCGCTGCTCTCGCGCGACATTCACGTGAGCGAGGTGATGCTCAAGAATCCCATCGTGCGCATCATTCGTACCGAGCAAGGCGAACTGAATGTTTCCACCCTTGGAAAACGGGCGCCCGAACACGAAGCTTCGCCGGCCGAGACCCCGCCGCCAGGTATGATCCAGCAACCTCCGACTACATCGGAAGACGGCAACCTTGCTGCGAAGCCGAAGAAAGGGCGAAACGAAAATCTCGCCGCCATTTATGTCAAAAACCTTCTCGTCGATAATGGCGTCATCGTCTACGAGGAGCGCGGCGCCAACCAGCAGACCCTGACCATCAACCAGGTGGATCTCACCACCACGAACTTCCGCATCACCCGCCCCTTCGATTTTTCACTTAAGCTCGCGGTCCTTTCTGACAAGCAAAATGTCGATATCTCGGGGACGGTGGGTCCGCTGGGCACCGTTCGCGACCTCGATCTGAAGGATGCGCATCTCTCGATCGACGAGAAGATCGGCCCGCTCGACCTCGCAAGGCTGCGCGCGATCGGCTTGATTGGCAAAGCCATTCCCGAGGCTCTCTCGGTTCCCGATCCGGTTTCGCTCGAGGCCAACGTGAACGGCACGCTGGCGGCGGTCAAGTTTCACGTCGAGAGTGACCTCACCGGCAACCGCATCGCGTGGGGGAATTCGTTCGACAAGCCCGCTGCGGTGCCTTTCAAACTCAGCGCCGATGGTTCCCGCGTTGATACCAGCATCGAGGTAGCGCAGGCGAATCTGACTCTCGGCGACCTCGACGCGAACGCGACCAACATCAAGTTTGGCGTGGCGACCATATCCGCGCGCATCGATACCAATCGCTTCGATATCGGTTCGCTGGCGAAAATGGTGCCGGCGTTGCAGAAGTACGATGCCTCGGGTCACGTCGAGGTCCACTCCGAGGTGCAGTTGGCGAACAAGCAACCGAGCGCGCATGGCAAGGTCTCGCTCGCCGAGGTTTCGCTAACGCGTCCCGATGACAAGAAGGCCCTCGTCGACAATCTCAATGGCGATATCAAGCTCAACGGAAACGCGGCTGAAGCGGGCCCGCTCAAGTTCGATCTCGGCGATGGGCATGCGACGGCGACGTTGAGCGCGACTTCGCTGCAACCGCTGAAGGGGACTTACAATTTTACCATCGATAAGGTTAAGCCCGCCGATCTGATTCCCGATCGTCCCGCGGACGAATATCTGAACACGGTTTTAGCGGTTGGCAACATCAATCAGATCGAGCCGCTGCCGAAGCTGCCTTCGGTCACCACCAAGGTCTCGGTGGCCGAGGGAAATATCGCCAATGCGTCATTCAAGGACTTGAGCCTCGCGGCGACGACGGATGGCCAACAGGCCGATATCCAGTCGTTCAAGGTCGCGGTCTTTAGCGGCAACGTCGCCGGCAGCGGTACGGTGACGATCCAAAAGGCGCCGCAATTCTCCCTCGAGGTGAACGCCAACAGCGTAGATATACAACAAGCCTTGATGGCTCAGGATCCAAAGTCGGCCGCGATGTTCCGGGGCGTCGTTGACACGCAACTGCAGGTGTCCGGACGCGGAGCGAAGTTCGACGATATCAAACCTACCTTGAAAGGGGGCGGGCGCGCCGCGGTGCGCGATGGCAAGTTGGTCGGGGTAAACCTGGTTCGTACGGCGCTCGACAAGACCAAGGGAATTCCCGGGGTCGGTGATCTGATCCCGGGCTCGCTCATAAAAGGGCATCCGGAGCTGTTCAGTAATCCCGATACCGACATCAACACCGCGAGTCTGACCTTCACCATCAATGGAATTCGCCTAAGCACCCGCGACCTCGTGGTGCAGGCGCAGGACTACGGCATGACTGCCGCGGGATGGTTTGATCTGGACAAGAACGTGGACCTCGACGGGCACGTGCTCCTGACGCGCCAGTTCAGCCGGGAAATCATGGATGCGAAGCGCAACGTCGTCTACATCACCAATGAGGATGGGCAGGTCGATATCCCGCTCAGCATCAAGGGCAAGCTCCCGAAGCCCGACGTGTCGCCGGACCTGGCCACATTGGCGCAGAACGCGACGGGCCATTTGCTTCGCCAAACCGGAAAGGGCGTGGTCAACCAGCTGTTCGGCAAAAAGAAAGGCAAGAACAACAATCCCCTTGATCAGCTGAAAGGATTGTTCAACTGACGCGACCTCGGAAGCCGCCCCAGAAGCCGAACGCCAGTATCCAGACGAAGGTAAGTCCTGCGCCCAGTTGCATGTTCATCGCACCCCCGGGTTGGGTAAAGCCGGTCGAGCCGAAGATGGTGATCGTTTCTACGGATTGCTCCAAGAAGGCGATCAGTCCGAGCGCGCCGAGCCACCGCGGAATTCCAGACTGACCGCGCAGCGCCAGCAACGTCACCGGCGCCATCATTGTCGTAGTCGAAGCGGTCAACACAGGACCCATGAATACCCCAACGTCAAGAATCGCGCGGGCCATCGCCGGCTGCAACTGATCCGGGTGCAACGCGAGTCCCGCCCAGAACCACGACCACACCCCGATTTCCGCCGTGTATGCAACCGCTCCGAACAGGAACATGTCGCGGTGTGGCGAGGGGAGCAGGCGGCGCAACAGCACAACCATCAGAGCGAATGGTGGCGCAGCAACCGTGAATGCCCATACACCGTATCGCACAGAATTAGCATTCTCATGGAACCAGGTAACCACTTGTGGCCCAGTCTCGGAGGCGGCGGGTAGCGTTCCGAACCCTACCAAGGCCACCGCACCCAGAACGCCGTATGCCACCGTTGCGGCGGTAAGCACGCGGGACCCCAGGCGCTCGGCTTGAATTGACTGTGCGTCGAGCTGCTCCATCGGGCTGCCCTCGTGGCCGTTATATCGCAAGTTGCGCCGAGGGCAAGTCGCGCAAGTCAGTCGGATCCGGTTCTACAGGTTGAGTTGGACCACGGTCGCGCCGGCGCCGCCGTGATGCGGTTCGGCCTCATGGTATTCGGAGCTGTAGGGCGAGGTGCTGAGATATTCGAGCACCGCCTTGCGCAGCGCGCCCGACCCGATGCCGTGGATGATGCGCACCTCTTTGCGATTGGTCAGGTACGCCTGATCGAGGAACTCCTCGAGCTTGCGGAGCGCCTCCGTGGTGCGCATGCCGATAAGATTCAGCTCCTCGCGCTCGCTCGCACCCGAGCTGACGGTGACCGAGGGCATCGCGCGCCGCTCGCGGGCATCGGCAGCGACCGCCTCGGCTTTGGCGCGACGCAAGCGCTCCGGCGACACCTCGATGCGCAAGCCGCCGCGGCTGACGACCGCCTTGCCCGGCTCCATTACCACCAACTCGCCGCGGATACCGCCGAGCTCCACGGTATCGCCGACTTTCAACGGCGCCTGATCGGAATCGGGTTCTTCGTCATGCGGAATTGGCGCCGCGGTCTCGAGCTTCTCGGCGATGCGCGCCTGGAAAAGGGTGAGATCGCGCCGCGATTTGGCGCCGCTGCGAATCTCTTTGAGGAGCTCGTCGCCCTCGCGCCGAAAATCCGTCATCAGTCCGGTGACTTCGTCGCGAAGCCGTTTGCGGTCGCGCTCGAAGCGTTCACGCGCGCGTTCTTCGGCGGCGGTGGCTTCGCGCTGGCGCTCCGCCAGCTCCGCGGATCGCGTGCGCGCGCGCGTGATTTCTTCCTCGAGGACGGCGCGCTGCTGTTCGAGGCGTTCGATCGCGGTTTCCAACTCGAGGGTGCTCTCGCCCATCACGGCCTGCGCGCTCTTGATGATCTCCTCGGGCAGCCCGAGGCGTCGCGCCACGACGAGGCCGTAGCTCTGGCCGATGGTGTGCGGCTTGAGGCGATACAGCGGCACCAGGCGCTCGGGATCGAAATCGACGGCCGCGACCTCGAAATCGGATCGCGAGTAGGCGTGCAGCTTCACGGCGGTCGAATGGGTTGCGACGGCGACCAGGCATCGGCGCGCCGCGAGATGATTGATGAGCCCGATCGCGAGCGCAGCGCCCTCGGCCGGATCGGTGCCCGCGCCCGGCTCATCGAGGATCACCAGCGCCGGCTCAGCGAGGGAGCGCACGATTTCCGAAAGATTTGCGATGTGCGCCGAGAACGTCGAGAGGCTGGTCTCGATCGATTGCTCATCGCCAATGTCGGCGAACACGCTGCGAAACACCGCGAGCTTGCTGCCCGGCCGGGCCGGTATGAGAAGACCCGCCTGCGCCATCAATGACAACAGGCCGAGAGTTTTTAGCGCGACGGTTTTGCCGCCGGTGTTGGGTCCCGAAATTACGATGCCCTTGTGGTCGGCGGGGATGCGGAGATCGATCGGCACCACGTCGTGCACCGCGACCGCGAGCAGCGGATGACGCGCCTCGAGGAACTCGATTTCGCCCGCGCCGATGGCAGGCTCGCTGCACTCGAAGCGCTCCGCGAAAATCGCGCGCGCGTTCAGCGCATCGAGCGCGACCATCGCGTCGAAGGTGAGATGCAGCTCGCCCGAATAGCCGCGCACCATCGCGGAAAGTTGCATCAGGATGCGATGCTCCTCGGCCTCGACCTCGCTCTCCAGCATCATCAGGCGGTTGTTCAACTCGACCGCCCACATCGGTTCGACGAACAGCGTCTCGCCCGACACCGAACGATCCTGCACGATGCCCGCGAGCTTCTCGGTGTGATTCAGCTTGAGCGGAAGCACGAAGCGATGGTTGCGCAGGGTGACGAGGTAATCGGAGACGAAAGCCTCCATTCCGGGTTGATTGAGCGAGCGCAAGAGGCGCGCCTCGAGCTCGACGCGTTCGGCACGCAGGCGATTGCGCACGCGGTTGAGCGTCGGGCTGGCGTCGTCGAGGAGTTGGCCGTCATCGGCGAGCGCTTTCAGGAGCGCGTCGGCGAGTTCCTTGGGCGCCAGGAGATTGGCGGCGATCTTCGCAACATGAGGAAACGGCTCGACGCGCGAGCGGATAAAGCTTTGCACGTGACGCGATGAGAGTACGAAGTCGCGGATTTTCACCAGCGATTCGCCGTCGAGGATCGCGCCCTCGCGCGCGGCCGCGAGGAACAGCCCGCGCAGGTCGGAGAATTCCTGGATCGGAATCGAGCCGGTGTGCTGGCGCAATTCAGCCATCTCGGCGGTGGCGCGCAAGCGCTCGCGCACGATGTTGGCGTCGAGCGCGGGACGCACGCGCGACAAAACTTCGCGCGCCGGCTCCGACGCGGCCATCGCCATGACCAGGGTCATGACCTTATCGAACTCAAGTGCTTTGAGATCGCGTTCCCGCATAGCGTTCCAATTACTGCGCCGATTATTTCACTGAACTCGACTTCAATACAGGAAATCGAGGATGAGGACGGTGAGGGTCACAAAGTATGCGGCGGGCACCAGCCATCGGGAGACGTGACGGATGCGCTTGCTGGCATCGGGGCCGCGGCGCCGGTGCGTGTAGTGGACCGTCATCAATTCGACCACCGCAATGAAAACGAACACGTAGCAGGTCAGGAAAAACGCATCGATAAAGGTGATGTATGGCACGCGCGGCATGGTGGCGGATATCGCGAAGGCGAAGGCGATAACGGTCAAAATCGTGGTCACCGCGATCTCCACCTGGTTGGACAGATCGAACGGATCGACCCAGAACACCGCCCACGAAAGAAACACCATCAACAACAGTGGCAGGAAAACTTTCCAGATATAGAAACCATAATGCCGCGTCACTTCGATGCTGAAGACTACCTCGCTCGCCTGCTTTTTGAACTGACGAAAGGTTCCGGTGCGGGCGCTGATCGCGCCGACCTGCCATTGGGCCAGCGAATTGTAAGCACTTTGTTCCGCGCGTACCGCACTTTCTCCCGAGGCCACGGTCAGAATCTCGACGCCAAGGTCATTAACGAATGGGCAGATGTGAATGGTCAGCAACTGCGAGTCGAAGGGAAAGCGCCGCAGCATGAAGCGCGAGGACAAATTCGCGTGAAAACGTTCCGCATAGTGCACCGTGCCATCGGGCGAGACGGTGAGCGATTGATAACGTTTGTCGCGGGGGGACACCCCGTTGAACATATCGAGCGACGGCATCCAGATGGTGCCGAGCTGGTAAATCCTGTCCGGATCGGAAGGTTGAGCCGCGATGTAGGCGAGGCGCGGGTCGTTCCACGATGCGAGCAGGTCCCCATCGACGCCGAACTGTTCGGCGACCTCATCAATTTGAGGAATGTTTTCGATTTCGAGTGCGATGGCGACCGGGATCGGTTTGCCGGCAGCGTCGGGCGAATAGATCAGACGGTTGTCGGCGGCCGCCGCCGATGCGAGATTCATCTCACCCATCGCCGCTATTAGCAGGATGAGCATGAACACATGCAGAAATCTTCCCTTCGTCAACCTCCCCACCATGCCTTCGGGCATCGAACCCCCGCCCGCCGCGATTATGCCTCAGCCCTCGGGGCCGAGCATCTTGTCGGGACGCACCAGCCGATCAAAGTCCGCCGCGGATAAGTATCCGAGCGCCACCGCAGCTTCCTTCAGCGTCGTGCCATCAATGTGCGCTTGCTTGGCGACCTTGGCTGCCTTGTCGTAGCCGATGTGCGGGCTGAGCGCCGTCACCAGCATCAGCGAGCGGTCGACATACTCGGCGAGCTTCTCGCGATTGGGAATGATGCCTTCGACGCAATAACGCCGGAAACCATCGCAAGCGTGCGCGAGCAGCACCGTCGAGTGCAGGAAATTATGGATGATGATCGGCTTGAAGACATTGAGCTCGAAGTTGCCCTGCGAACCGGCGACCGAGATCGCGGTGTCGTTGCCGATGACCTGGATACACACCATCGTCATCGCCTCGCTCTGGGTAGGATTCACCTTGCCCGGCATGATGGAGGAGCCCGGTTCGTTCTCTGGCAGGCTCAGCTCGGCCAGTCCGCAGCGCGGCCCCGAGCCCATCCAGCGGACGTCGTTGGCGATCTTCATCAGCGAGGCTGCCAGCGTCTTGAGCGCCCCCGAGGCGAACACCAGCGCATCATGCGCGGCCAGTGCGGCGAATTTGTTGGGCGCCGATTTGAACGGGAGGCCGGTCAGCTTCGCGATGCGCGCGGCGACCTTCTCGGCGAATTGCGGATAGGTGTTGAGGCCGGTGCCGACGGCGGTCCCGCCAATCGCGAGCTCGTAGATGTCGGGGAGAGTCGCCTCGACGCGGCGCAAATCGTATTCAAGCTGCGACACGTATCCGGAAAATTCCTGCCCGAGCGTGAGCGGCACCGCATCCATGAGATGGGTCCTGCCGATCTTTATAATGGATGCGAATTCCTCGGTCTTCGCGCGCAACGCGTCGATGAGCCGTTTGAGCGAGGGAAGAAGTTGCCCGTTGATCTCCTCGGCGGCGGCGATATGCATCGCGGTCGGAAACGTATCGTTAGATGACTGCGCCATGTTGACGTCGTCGTTGGGATGAATCGGCTTCTTGGATCCCAGGGTACCGCCGGCGAGCTCGATCGCGCGATTCGAGATGACCTCGTTGGCGTTCATGTTGGTTTGCGTGCCGGAGCCGGTCTGCCAGATGCGCAGAGGGAAATGGTCGTCGAGTTTTCCCTCGACTACCTCCTCGGCGGCTTGCACCATAAGCTTGGCTTTCTCCGCCGGCAGCTTGCCGAGTTCCTGGTTCACTTCCGCGCAGGCGCGCTTGAGCAGGCCGAATGCGCGAATGACGGAGCGCGGCATCCGATCGAACCCGATTGCGAAGTGCAGCAGCGAGCGCTCGGTCTGCGCGCCCCAGTAGCGATCGGCGGCGACCTCGATCGCGCCCATGCTGTCGGTTTCGGTGCGGTGGGGACCGCGGTGCTGCTGCTCACTCATGATGCCTGCTCCTTAGAAAACTGGTCCAATCAGCGCCTCTTCCCTGCGCCGGCAACCGTCCCTATTGTACTTGAGGTTTTGTACGCGGAAAGCGATATTTGGCGCGGAACTTTTCAAGGCCGAGCGCTCCATATAGGTTAGAAAAACACGCCCCACAAGAGAGGACATTAACCCATGCCGTGGACGATTACCCGACTTTGCATCGATTGCGTCGACACCGGATGCGTGAGCGTTTGCCCGGTCGATTGCATCTACGAATATGTAGGATCCGATAAAGAGAAGTTTCCCAACATGCTCTACATCGATCCGGATGAATGCATCGACTGCGGAGCGTGTGAGCCGGAATGTCCATGGCAGGCGATCTTCGAAGAGCCGGCGGTGCCTGAGATCTTCAAATCCGACATCGATCTCAATCACGCGCTGCTCGAGCTAAAGGATCAATTCAAGGTAAAAGCCTTCGAGCAGGGGAAACATCCTAATGCGGATGAGGTCGCCGCTAATAAAAGGAAGTGGGGCTTAGATCCTAACGCATAGTTTCTAATGGTAAGATTTCCGTTAACACCGGCTCATCGCGATTGCGATGAGCCGGTTTCATTTTCAGCGTGCTCGGCGTGCATACGGAAACGAAGCAGTCGACCTGAAAGTGAGGAAAATCAGCGTATAAGTTGTCATTAAAAATTCAGAAGGCCGGCCGTGCAGGCCCTTATGACACACTTCCGATCAGCCTTATCCGATACGGCTTTTCGCGCTTATGTCTCGCATTGATACATTGGCAATTGAACGAACGGTATGTGATCGCGCCGAAATCGCATTGACTTGAAATGCGAGGGATCTTTATCGTCATAGCATTCAAACGTGCAGCGCTGTCCATGCGCTGCCAGTTCTAATTGGGAGATCTAGGGAGCTTATGCGAAGGCACAACGGATTGTCGTCCTTTACGATGGCGACCGCCGCGGCCTTGGTACTATCCGCGCTAATCAGCGTACCAAGCTACGCGCAAGTTAAACCCGGCGATATGATCGGCGCCGATTCTGCGGCCAAGGTCCAGGACCTGGTATCGCCAGGAGTCTATTACAAAGTCGCGCACGGAATGGAGTTGAAGATAACCCCGTCGCAGCGCGTCGACTGGCCGCCTCCGTACAAGGACGCGACGGAAAAATATTCCGCCCAGGTCCGGCTCAGTCAGAATCACAAAAGCATCGTGGGTTATGTCGCGGGACAGCCGTTCCCATTGATCGATCCCAACGATCCTGACGTGGCCGAAAAAATCGTGTGGAATAACGTTTTCCGCCCGATCACGACCGATGACTATGATCTGCGCTTCTATGATTGCGATTCTGCTTTCGAGAAACGCGGGCCGCAGACCCAGCAAATCGAATATTTCCAGATCGGCCACTACGCCGGTTACGACCTGGTCGGACGCACCGAGGTCGAGCCGCTCCCGACCGACCCGGATTTCAAGACCACCGGCCGCTACTGGCTGTTTGCCCTCTATCCCTTGCTTGCTCCCCAGGAAATTCGCGGCACCGGCTTCATCCGCTGGCGCTACGCTGATCCCAGGAAGGGCGATGATACCTGGAGTCTGGGTGCCGGCTCACGTCGCGTGCGCCGCGTTGACGAATCGATCCTGAGTTCCTCGACCACCGCGGGTGGAACCTCCGCGCACGCATGGGACCCCGATCACTATTCGGGCTTCAATCCCAAGACCGAACAGTACGACTACAAGTTCCTCGGCGAGAAGAACATGCTCGGGGTAGTGCATGCCGAGCACTCGCCTGAGATGCGCTGCGCCACTGACGGTGGAACTAGTGCGTGTCCAGAGGCCTGGGAAATGCGCCACATGTACATCGTGCAGGCGACGCCGAATCGCAGCAAGGTGAACGCGCTCGATGGGCGCACGGTCATCTACATGGACAGTGAAATGTGGTTCGAGCCTTACATCGATACGTATGATCGCGACGGCAAGCTCTTCCGCAACCACATTTACTGGCTGGCTACCCGCGATCGTCCGGTGCCCGATGCGAAGGTCGCTATCTATCCCTTCAAGCGCTCGTTCGTAGTCGGTGCGTGTGCAACGGACATCCAGTCGGGCCTCGCGTCGATGTGCTACCTGCCCGGCATCGAAACACCGGAACGGGAGTGCTGGTACATCAATATGGGCGCGGTGGACAAGCAATTCTTCACCACTGACGCAATGGTGCGCGCGGCAAGCTTCTAGCCTCTCGCGAAAAGCTGTTAGTGCAAGTGGCGCGGCCTCTTCGGAGGTCGCGCCATTTTTTTGGGCAATTACTCCAGCTAATAATGCATAAAACCCCTGCTAATACAGGGTAAAATGAACGCTTCTGTGCAAAGAAGTTGCGTTGACATTCATATCCCTGACCCCTAATGTTCGGCCCAGATGAGTTAATCTCTGATCGGAGGTCTGCTTATGCGGTTTGATCTAGTACAGGGAACCAAGCGCAAAATCACCGCGCTGGTCGCCCTCTCACTCTCCCTGTTATTGGGAACCTCGGCATTCGCCCAGGTAAAACCCGGGGACTTCATCACCCCGGAAAATGCAGCCAAGGTCAGAGACCTGGTCTCCCCTGGCGTCAACTACAAGGTCGAGCATGGGATGACGATGAAGATCATCCCGACGTCCCGAATCGACTGGCCACCTCCGTACAAAGACGCGACGGAAAAATATTCTTCGCAGGTTCGGCTTAGCAACGATCATAAGAGCATCGTGGGCTACGTCGCCGGACAGCCTTTCCCGTTGATCGATCCTAACGACCCGTGGGTTGCCACCAAGGTTGTCTGGAACAACGTGTTCCGTCCTATCACCTCAGACGATTACGATTTGCGCTTCTATGATTGCGATTCCGCCTTCACCAAGCGCGGACCGCAGACCCAGCAGATCGAGTATTTTCAGATCGGCCACTATGCTGGTTATGATCTGGTTGGACGCACCGAGGTCGAGCCGCTCCCGACCGATCCCGATTTCAAGACCACCGGCCGCTACTGGGTCTTTGGCCTCTATCCGATTCTTGCTCCGCAGGAAATTCGCGGAACCGGATTCATCCGCTGGCGTTACGCTGATCCTCGCCGTGGCGATGACATCTGGAGTCTCGACGCCGGTTCGCGCCGTGTCCGCCGCATCAACGAGTCGATCATGAGCTCGTCGACCACTTCCGGAACCTCCGCCCACGCATGGGATCCGGATCACTACTCGGGCTTCAATCCGAAGACCGAACAGTATTCCTACAAATTCCTCGGCGAGAAGAACATGCTCGGGTGTGCGCATGCTGAGCATTCACCCGAGATGCGTTGTGCGACTGACGGTGGAACCAGCGCGTGCCCCGAGACCTGGGAAATGCGCCACATGTACGTAATCGAGGCGCTCCCCGATCGTAGCCGCATCAATGCGATCGACTCGCGCACCATCATCTATCTCGACAGCGAAATGTGGTTCGAGCCCTACATCGATACCTACGATCGTGCGGGAAAACTCTTCCGCAACCACATCTACTGGCTGGCGACTCGTGACCGTCCGGTGCCGGACGCCAAGGTCGCTATCTATCCGTTCAAGCGCTCGTTCGTCGTGGGCGCGGTCTCGACCGACGTGCAGTCCGGCCTTGGCACTATGTGCTACCTCCCGGGCATCGAGACTCCGGAACGTGAGTGCTGGTACATCAATATGGGCGCGGTGGACAAGACCTTCTTCACCACCGATGCCATGGTTCGCGCCGCTACTTTCTAAGTCTGCGCGCGAAAGCCTGTGAGCAAGCTGGCGCGGCCTCCATGAGGTCGCGCCAGTTTCTTTTGGCACTTATCTCATCCCCGATACAGAGACCTCGATTAGGTCGGATTTCTTACGTAATGGTGACGAAACCGAATTTCAGGCGGGCCTTCAGCGTCTTAACTTCGAGGTCAAACGTCCTATCTCTAACTCTGGGGTCTGAAGCATGAAGAAAGATCGTTTCGGCCGATACCTGCCTATCATGACTGCGGTCACCGCGATGGCTCTTTACCCTGCGATATCGAAGCCTCAAGCGATAGCCGACGGAGCGAAGTCGGCGCTTAGCGATCCCGCTGAACCGGCCACGACGCTCCTCGAGGATGCTTCCGCGGGTACCTCCGCCGATCTCCTTTCCCCGCCAAGTTCGAATCATCGTACAAGTTGAAGGCATCCGCGCGCATTACAGATTGTCCAGCTTTCCGACTACACTACTGGCGACATGATCCGTGCTGGTTGCCGTAGTTCCTTTGCCGCAATTCAGATCGCCGCGCTAGTGGCCCTGATTGGTTGTGGTTCCACCGCGAGTGTCGCCGGCTCTACCATCGATTCGAAAACGCCGAGAATCGAAGCCGTTCGAGGCCAGTTCGTCTCCGATGGCGTCGCAATCGATGAGTTCCATTGCGCACCGAGGGCGGAGGGCAGGCACCCGGTCGTGATGCTGCTCCATGGATGTGCGCCGGAAGGCTTCGGCGCCGGCGAGTTCCACCAGATGTGCCTGGGTCTCGCTGCGCGCGGCTACTTTGCGACCTTCATCGAATACTACGGCGCGGCGGGCGGGGCCAATTGCAGCGACCTCGCGATGATTCCGGCCGTCAGCCTCGCTCCTCAAACGGAAATTCCCGATGCTACCTGGATGCATGAGCTGATGGCGGCGCGCACCGCGCTGGTTAAAAATCCCCAGGCCGATACCACGCGAATCGCGCTGGTCGGGTTTTCTTTCGGCGCCACGCTCGCGGTAATAACCGCCGCGCTAAATCCAAATACCATCGATGCCGTCGTCGACTACTACGGCTATTCCAACGCGAAGGTCGAAGATGCGGTCGCGCAACTTTCTAACTTTCCTCCGACGCTGATCCTGCAGGGCGATGCGGACCGGCGCGCCCACGTCGCCGACTCGATTCATCTGCACAACGTCATCGCGAAGCATCAGCCTGGCAGCGAGGTTCGTGTCTACCCCGGCGTCGGCCATGGATTCAATTTCCGCGAGGCGCCCGGCTACGACCAGGAGGCCTCGGAGGACGCCTGGTCGCACGCGCTGTCCTTTCTCGATCGGCATTTGAAGTAGGATGCTGTCAGTGGTGACAGTCAGCCTGCGTCAGGTGATATTCCCGGATCCTCTGCGCTCCATAGGCAGGCTCCAGCAGTCGCATATCGAATGACTGATCGGAAGAAAGTGCTCCCCGTCGCGGCGAGATTCCGTCGCCGTGATGTAGCGTCACGCAAATGTATTGCTCCTGACCGGCCGTCACTGACACCTTCAGTGGTCGAGTCTTATGACGAGAGAGACCTAGCAGGTAGTCGCCGGGGTCGACGTCACAGTATAGCGCATTTCCTGCGGTGATCCTTTGCACCGTAGCGCCATCGATCGTCAAGAAATCATCGATATGAGCGCCGAAGGATCGAATCATCCTGAAAACGTAGATGCGCCCCTTATTGCTTTGCAGCGTAGCTAGTCCTTGAGTTATCGGTGTGGTTGAGGTTTCTGCCGCGCGAGGCGAACCACACAGAGAAAGGATTAGGGCGGCGATAGCAGGCAAGGTCTTCGCCATTATCGAGAGATAGCCGCCTTTCCTTCGATAGTTCATAAATCCCGGCTCTAGAACAGTACCTGCAACTGGACGCCGAGCACCGCGGCATTCCTGCTCCCGCTTCTCCCATCGGGGTTGAAAACATATTGCCAGTCTGGCGTGATTCCGAGCCATGGCGTCGCCCAATACGTGTAGTCTAGTTCAAGGACCTTTTCCCCTGAAACAGTTGTAGCCGCCGAAGAAGTGGTAACCGCACTCGTCGGAACAATCGGCGTTGCGGTATTAAGCTTGCCATAATAAAAGGCCGCTGCGGTGCTGTCGTCGCTGCGGCCCGGAAGCAAGCCCTGATAGGCGAACCCAACCATGACCAGGAGTGGAAGTTGATTGATGCTTTGCTCGGGATGGTAGCTTACTGCAAGCCACGGAGTTAGCCCGACGTCGCTGCCCGCCCCGCCTTCGCGATAAATCATCTGCTCGGCTTCCAGATAGAAGCCATAATTGCCGCTTTTGCCACCGCTCCCCGACACTGCCTGATAGTCCGCACCCGAATAGAATTCCCCAATGTTATAAGTCCCAGGAAGCCCGTTCTCATCCGATCCGTGGTTGAGGTAGTAAGTAACCTGCGCAGTTTCCATAGGGCCGCCATTCTCATCAAATGACAGATCGACCCCGTGGCGTGAGGCGAAAGGCTCCGCCGAAGCCAGGTTGGTATCGTAGACTCCAACGCCCACAGCGACAGATTCAATCGGAGCGATGGTGCCGACCGCCGCCCAGGTAACGGCCGGGAGACTGGTGAAGTAGATAGTATTGTCAGTGAGACTGACCGGGATCGGGTTGTCGGTGAAAGAGATATAGTCATTGAAAATGGGCAAGCTGGCGAAGTTATTCGCGGTTGTCATCCGGCCAGCCTGCAAGGTTAGTTTGTCATCGAATAGTTTTTGTTGCGCGTACATCTGACCGAGGTAGTACCCGGGTTGCGCATAGGCAGTGGCCACCTGCAGAACATTACCCAGCGTCCTGGTGGAGAGATTTTGACCTTCTACCACCGTAAATTCCGTGTGAAAGAGCAAACCGCCGAGTCCCGCGAGGGCCTTCAGATCCGCGTCAAGTGCAAATACTGAAGAATCAGCAGCGGCAAAACCCCTACGCTCACCGCCCGAAACGTTACCTTGCAGGTCTGCTACGGTAGTTCCGGAGAAAACCAGTCCTCGCTCCGCCAATATGTGCCGATAGCCGGCCCAGTCGCCATCGACGGTTGACCAGGTCCACCATGGTCCTTGTTCCTGCGCGAATGCGCCGCCACAGAGAGTCACTAGCGCGATGAGGCATAGCGTGCCGATGCGCGCCGGTTTCATCGCGTCGACCGACCTAGGAAATCAGAAAGTTCTTGATCATCGCCGAATCCTCGTGCGGAAGCACATGGCAATGATAGACGGTTTTTCCTTTCCAGGTTTTGAACCGCGTTCGCATAGTGAGGCTCGAAAATGGCGGCAGCCAGATGGTGTCATGCAGCCGATGATAGCCCGGGTCGGACGGCAGCCCCATAACCTCGAACGAGTTCACATGGATATGAAATGGATGGATCCCGTCGGAGTTGTTGACGATGTGCCATTCCTCGGCAGATCCCACTTTGACCGTGGGACTAACCGTCCCTTCCCGGTATAGCTCGCCGTCGATGAGGTATTCGAATCCATCGATGATTCTTTTGCTGCCCGTGGTCATCGAAAATGTCACGGTGCGACGCGCCTTGATCTCGGAGTCGCTGATCAGCGGATACTCACGACTGGGAGTGGGCAGCTTATCCGGAATACCCATTTGCGTGGGCGCGCCTGAAACTTCAAACGCCGCGAATGCGATCTCCGGCGTCGCCATCATTTCGCCCATCTTTTCGCTCATCAGGTTGGGAGACTTAGCCATCTGTGGGAGCGCGCGCAGCGTGCCTTTGGTGGGAGTCATCGGCGCGCGAATCAACAGCTCGTTGCGATTGCCGGGCGCCATCCGGATTGCCGACTTGAGTTCGTTACCGGCTCTTTCAGGTTTCAGCAGATTTATGCCGTCCTGTCCGATGACGTAGACCTCAAACCCCGGCAAGGTGAGCGGCAGAAAAATTCCATCGGTGCCGTTAAGGATGCGTAGACGCAACACTTCCCCCGGGCGCATCTGGTAGACCGGGAGTGTCTGCGGGCTCGCGGCGGGCGTGGCGCCGCGCCGGTCAATGATCATCACCGGCTTGCCGTTGGTGGTCAGCAGTTCTACCTGACTTACAGGTGAGTAGCCCCCGAGACTGGAGGGTTGATAGGCGAGAGGGTCGAGTCCCCATCTACCGGAAGACTTATCCAGTGGATTAATCTTCAGATTCTGGATCGCGAGGAGCTCATCGCGCGCCGCCGCTATCTCCGGAACCTCATCGATCGGGCCTTTAACCAGGATCAGCCCGGCCATTCCATTTACCACCTGCACCCCGGCCGAACCGTGATAGTGGGGATGGTACCAGTAGAGACCGGAAGGGTGATCATCGGGAAGCTTGAATTCGTAACTATAGCTCTGGGCGGAGCGAACACTGATAAGAGAGGCTGCAGGATCTACCGTGCCGACCGGCTGGAACAGGTGTGGAATCACCTGAAGCCCGTGCATATGCAGGTTGGTGGTATTGAACGCGTGCGGATTGTTAAGGGGATCGATACCCGCCGGCGCCGTCGCCGGAGGGTCGGTGGGCAGGTTGTTGGTGAGCTTCACCCGCAGCGTATGGCCGGGCCGCGTGACCATAAGCGGACCCGGAAGCATCGAGCTATAGGTGCGGGTGCGAAGCGCGAAGCCGCCCAGTTGTCTTTCCGCATAGCCGACTTGGAGCGCGTACTCGTCGACGCCACTTTCGGTGGCCGCGATACCGCTGCGGCCCCCCAGAAAAGCTCCGGCGGCTACCGTTCCTCCCGCGATAAGAAATTGTCTTCGCGTCAGCCCTGGCTTGTTTCGCATATCCTTAGTCCGCGCGTTTCCCAACTTGCAGATTTAGTTACAGGAAGTAGTACCTTAAACGCCAGATGGCGATGATGAGATCCAAACGATGCCCAGCACGTATTTCCCGAAGTTTCCAACTGGAAGGCTGCAAAGCAGAGTTGCCGCGGCTGGCGGCGATCAATGAGGCACTCGACAGCTATCGACGGGTCCTGAACCGGCCACTGCGGAAAGGCAATCGGTCGCCTTCGGATCGAGGTTAAGATTCGTCACGCCGGTGGCGCAGTACGGTTCCTCCCCGTAACAGAGATCTGGCTGTTTGTAACCAGAAAGAAACCCGCCAACCGAACGCAATACGTCGATTCTCTCGCCGGCGACATTCTCCACTGGCAGGGGCAAAGTTCCGGACGCACCGAAAACAATCGTTGGGCCTAGAACAACCGCTTTTGGCCGTGCTTGAAGCCGCCTTGCTCACCGATCGAGGATTGCCCCGGCGACTGTCCTTGAGGCGAGGGGCGCTCGCGCGGGCGCTCCCTCTCCCGAGGACGTTCCTGCTCGCGGTCGCGATCCCGATCGCCCCGGTTGTCGCGCCCGCCGCCGCGCCGTTCGCGTTGTCCATCAACGGGAACGATCTCGACCGTGCGCAGGAAACCTTCACCGGCTGAGCGCGTGGTGATCATCGGATCGTCCTTGAGCGCGAGATGAACGATGCGCCGATCGCGCGGCGGCATCGGATCGAGCTTCACCGCGGTGTGGTCGCGCTTGGCCCGCTCGCCCATCGAGAGCGCCATCCGATGCAACTGCTCGCGGCGGCGCGCGCGATACGATTCGGTATCCAGCAGTATCGGCATCGCATCTTTGATGCGGCGCGCGACGATGCGATTGAGCAGGTACTCGAGCGCATCGAGGGTTTGCCCATGACGCCCGATGAGGATGCCGGAGCCGTCGCCTCGGATCTCGAGTTCGAGCGATTCGCGATCGCCCGGGCCGCGGCGAATTTCCGACTTCTCGTTCATCAGCTCAAGGATCTGCACCAGGAGGGCGGATGCTTCCTTGACTTGTTCATCGAGATTGGCGGTCTGGCGGTTAGCATCGCCATTGTCCTCGAGTGCCGTTTCGGCCGACAGATCTTCGGTATCGACGTCGGCCGCTCGTTCCTTGCGAGGCGGGCGCGAACGCTGCTGCTCGCGCTCGGGCCGACGCGGCGGTGGCTGCGGTTGCGCAGGACGCGGTGCGGCTTCCGATTTCGGTTGCGGCGGCGCCGGTTGGGCCTCGCGCCGCGGTTGCGGACGCTGCGCCTGCGGTGGCTCGCGACGCTGGGGTGGTGGCGCGGGAGGAGGCGCGGTGACGCCGCTGGTCGCGGCCACGTCGGCGCGGCGGGAAACGCGGACGCGCGCATCGCGCGCGCCGAGGCCGAGCAATCCCGAGCGCGGAGTGGCGAGGACCTCGATAACGACATCGTCCTCGGCGGCGCCGAGTTGCTGGAGGGCCTCGGAAATGGCCTGTTCGACGGTGGAAGCTGAAATTTCGATTGAGTTGTGGTTGCTCATGATGCGGGGGCGGCTTGTTTGAACTCGCGATTAAGCACGAATTGCTGGATCGCTCCCAGCATGTTGGAAGCGAAATAGTAGAGCGACAACCCGGCGGGAAAATTGACGAAGAAAATGGTGAAAATGATCGGCGACAGCATCATCATGCGCTGCTGGTTAGGATCCGGCTGGGTCGGCGTCATCGACTGCTGCAGATACGCGCTCACTCCCATCAGCAGCACCAGCACCGGGATTCCCTGGCAATGCATGATGGGCAGCTTCGGCATCCACGCCAGCGGAAAGCAGTCGGGCGCCGAGAGGTCTTTCATCCACAGCATAAACGGCGCATGGCGCAAATCGACCGCATTGAGCAGCGCCTCGTACAATCCGATGAACACCGGCAGTTGGATGATCATCGGCGCGCAGCCACCGATCGGATTGACGTGGTTGCGCTTGTAGAGGTCGACCATCTCCTTGTTGAGACGCTCGGAATCGTCTTTGAACTGCGCGCGCAGACGTTCCATTTGCGGCTGCAAACGCTGCATCCGAATCATCGAGCGCTGGCCTTTTATCGACATCGGCAGCATCAGGATTCTGAGTCCGAGCGTCATCAGGATTATGTCCCATCCCCAGTTCGGGACGAAGACGTGAAATACCTTGAGCACCCGCAAAAACGCCAGCGCCAGGATGCTCGCCCAGCCGAAGTTGATCGATTTGGTAAGCGTGGGGCTGACCGCCTCCAGCGCCTCCAGCTTCTTGGGCCCCATGTAGATCTGGGTTTTGACGCTGGTGGCGCCGGGGAACAGCAGCCGCGCGCTGGCCTCGGTCCCGAGGAACTCCATGTCGAGGGTGCCCGCATCGGGAGTCTGAGGCAGAAAAGCAGTCAGGAAGTAGCGATCGCCGAAGCCCACGAATGCGATCCGGCCTGCGACCGGAGGAATGCCCTTCTTCAGCGACTTCTCGTTTTCGTTGAGGACCTTGTCGCCGACGTCAGCCTGCAGCGCCGGGATGTCGTAGTAGCCCTCGCCGCGGTCGGCGAGCGATTCCATCATCGCAAGACTGATGCTCGCGGGCGGCTTCGGCGCATTGACCGCGACGTTCATATCGAAGACGTACTTGTCACCCACGAACGCGAAGGTCTTCTCGATGGTGGCGCCGTCGGCCGTCTTGGTACTGAGACTGAGAGTGGCCCGCTGGCCATCGCGGAGTTCTACCTGGTTGGGCTGGTCGGAGGCGTAATCGAGCTCGCGATCGTCGGCCACCTTGCCGTCCTCATCCAGGGTTACCCCGAGCGGAAGCTCGTCAGCTCCGGTCGCCCGCACCATCTCATAGGGCGGACTGTTGGAGGCCGCCGCCGTGCGATACTGCTTCAGCTGGTACGATTTCAGGCGCGCTCCGCGCGTGGTGAAAACCGCGCGATACAATTCGGTGTCGATCTCGATGGTCTTTTCGGGCGCGTTCGAGGACCCTGCGAGAGCCGCCGTGATCGGCGCCATCGGAACTGGAACGGGCGCCGCCGCTGCCGCTGCCATTTCGCCGGAGGCAGTCGCGTTCGGCATCTGCTCATTGGTCTTCTGCGGTGGCGGGGGTGGCAGCATCCGCTTGAGCACAAATTCCTGGTACACGAAGACCAGCCCCAGCGAGAGAAGGATTGCGAGCAGGAGTCTACTGGTTTCCAAACGATGCCTTGCCTCCGATTACTCGCGTCCGATTTGTGTGCGCGCCGGCACCGGGTCATACCCATGGCCGCCGAGCGGATGGCATCGCGCGAGGCGCCGCGCCGCCATCGCACTCCCGCGCATCACTCCATATGTTGCGATGGCCTGCTGCGCATACTCCGAGCAACTCGGTTTGAAGCGGCAGGCTGGTCCGTAGAATCCCATGATCAAAGGCGAAACGATCGCGCGATAGATGCGCAGTGTCGTCAGCGCCATCCGCGTCGTCAGGTGCGGCGGGCTCGATATAGATGATTGCGTTGTCATAGGCGATGAGCGACGACGCGGGCCGCCGCTACGAGTTCGCCACCGATTGCCTCGGAGGTCAACTCGCCCGCACCCGCACGCGCGATTACGACCAGCGAGATTCCGGGCTTGAGCATATCACGCAATATCAGGCGGTAGGCCTCGCGCACCCGGCGCTTGATGCGATTTCTGATCACCGCGATACCCACGCGTTTCGAGACCGTAACTCCCAGGCGCGATTTCTCGTCGCCCGGAAACCGTCCTGCATAGAGCACGAAATGCGCACCCTCGGCGCGGACTCCGTGGCGTTGCAGGAAGCGGAACTCGGCGCTGTTGTGGAGACGGTCGGCGGGCGAAAAGCTCGCGGCCCCACGGATGTGCGTCAACCGGGCTGCTTGGCCGGAATATCGATCGCCAGGCGATGGCGTCCTTTGGCGCGACGGCGTTTGAGAATGTTGCGTCCGCCGGGGGTGGCCATGCGGGCCATGAATCCGTGGGTCCGCTTTCTGCGGCGATTGTGGGGCTGGTAAGTCCTTTTCATCGTACCTGACCAATTTTAGCGATACTCGGGGCTCTGCGCGCAGCCCGGGGATTTAGCGATATTTGCAGGATGATTCTCTATGAAACGAACTGACAATGGAACCACACCAGTGCCATTGGAGCAAGAGGATCGCCCAACTTGGTACTGATTGAACTTGACTGTTTGATGTTGAGGCTTCGATTCCGATTTCCGGTACGGGCCATCGAAGATTTTACGGGCGGTTCGCGAACGGTGAGAGGATCCCAAAATCCGACTGCGGCCATGAGGACCGAAGCCAGCTGAGGATTCCATCGAGCGATCGCGAACGCCCGCTACAGGAAAAACCGGTCGGCACCGGCGGCGTCGATAGAGCGCCCGCGCCGCGCTCCTCAACGGGGTCAGCTAATCCTGAGGCCCTACGGCTGTTTTCGGACCGTGGCAAGCCGCGACCTGATCCACCGACGCGCCCAGATCCGTAGCGATTTTGGCGTCAGTGTCCCCAGCCTGTTCCTGATTTTTTACCGCGTTGCAATCCACGGGAACGTTGTTGGGGGAGAACATGCTGCATCCCGAAATCCCGCAGAGCAGGCCCGTGATTCCCAAACCGGCCGCAATTGTCAGACTAGATAGCTTGCGCATTTGATGACTCCTCCCTCGCGAAATCGCCAACGCTTATACGATGGATTAGAATTCAGTAAGCGATAGTCCGCTTTGAGCACGCGCGCAAGACAAATCGTCAGGATTGACGCGCATTCAGGCAGGTGGGAACTTCATTTCTTTACAATGTGGAACCAGTTGATTAGGGAATCGTCGGCCGCTACGCATAGCGTCGAGGATGCGGGGCGTTGGCTCAACTGCACGGAATTCATCGCTGTCGAGTTTGCTACCTGCAGATAGCCGCATAGGCGGAGAATCCCTGCGCGCGAGCCGCATCGCATTGCGCCGCGTGATCGAAGAACGCGATCGATTGCCAATCCGACAACGGAGCGTGGGTATTCGGACTTCCATGCTGCACCGGAGGCTGTATCAAGTACCCCAAACGGCGGCGAGGTAGCGGGGTGACCAAAAGGAATTATGCTGCCCCCGGGACTTTTGGGAATCCGGTATAATATGGAAGGGTTGGGGGACTCGGGCGCGAACTAGGCATCTCAGGCAGGGATGGGAACATGAAAAACGCAGAAGCAAAACCAACTTCGGTTCCGCGCTGCGAGGCGGTGACAATGGGGAGAAATCGATAAACGAACCCAGCAAATCCTAGTCTTTTGCGGATCAGCGATAGTACCGAACCTGAATCGGAGCCATCAAAGATAGCGGCGGCTTAGATGAGATGTTTACCAAACGAAGCCAAATGATCGAGGAAAATAGGCAAACTTTCCTGAAATGTACGTCGAAGACACCATAGTTGCGGCCGCTACCCCGCCCGGAACTGGCGCCCTAGCCGTCATCAGGCTCTCAGGACCGGCTACCCTCCAGATTCTCCAATCGATGTGGAATCCACCAAATCAGGCCACCTTGGAGGCTCGACGCCTCTATTTAGGTGCGGTGATAGATACAGACTCCGACGTTCAAATTGACCAGGCGATGGCAGTCTTCTTTCCCAAGCCCCATAGCATCACCGGTGAAGACGTTGCGGAATTGCAATGCCACGGTGGAGGCTACTTGGTCCGACGAATTGTGGCTCTCGCGATGCGGTTGGGCGCTCGCATGGCCGAACCTGGCGAGTTCACACGGCGGGCGTTTATCAATGGAAAGATGGATTTGACCGAAGCCGAAGCTGTTGCCGACTTAGTCGAAGCTCGCAGCGAAAGCGGTCTTAAGCAGGCTATTTCACATCTAACTGGAGCTTTGACACGTAAACTGACTCAAATGAGGCGAGAGCTTATCTCGATTCGTGCCTATCTGGAGGTAGAGATCGATTTCTCCGACGAAGAGGTCCAGCTTCCCACTCGTGGCGACATCGCATCATCTATACAGCTGCTCATAAATGACGTTGCGATCCTGCACGAGAGCTTCGCGAGGGGACGCCTGATGCGCGAGGGTGCCAGGGTGGCGATAGTCGGCAAACCTAACGTCGGTAAATCCAGTATTTTGAACTTGCTGCTCGGGATCGACCGCGCAATTGTCACCGCGATACCCGGCACCACCCGCGATGTTATTGAAGATGCGGTCCAGCTTGGCTCCTATCGTGTTGTCCTTCAGGACACTGCAGGGATCAGAGAGAGCAGCGATGAGGTTGAGATAATTGGCATCGAGCGCAGCCGGCGCGCGCTCGAGGAGGCGGACATCGCAATCGCGGTTTTCGATTCTTCGCGGCCGCTGAACGCCGAGGATTCCGTGATCGCGGAACGCAGCAAGGGGCGAATCGGCATTGCCCTCCTTAATAAGAACGATCTTCCGCCGAAGATCGACCCGCGCGAGTTGCGAATGCTAGGAGTCGAACTTCCTATCCTATCGTTCTCGGCATTGCGCGCCGAGGGGATGGAAAATCTCAAAACCGAGTTGCTGCGGGCGCTGGAATCGCTGCGCGGTCCCGGCGCGGGTGACGAACTGGTGATCTCTCGCGAGCGCCATCGCGACGCTCTTGCCCGTGCGCTCGAAGCGTTGGCCGCGGCGAAGCAGAGCGCCTTGCAATCGATGCCGCCGGAGATCATCGCAGTCGACGTCACTCTCGCATCGGACGCGCTGGGGCAAATCACCGGCGCAGTGCATACCGAGGATGTGCTGGATGCGGTCTTCCGCGAATTCTGCATCGGCAAATGATCTGCTAGGATTCCAGCTCGAACTAATTTACGACTGCTCTCATAAGATGTAGATAAATCCTACAAACTGTAGATGTCGTACGATGTCATCATAGTCGGCGCCGGACACGCCGGAATAGAAGCCGCGCTCGCCGCTGCGCGCATGGGCGCGAAGGCGCTGATGCTCACGCTCAATCTCGATCACATCGGCCAGATGTCGTGCAATCCCGCGATCGGCGGAATCGGCAAGGGCCACCTGGTCCGCGAGATCGATGCGCTTGGTGGCGAAATGGGCGTCGCCATCGATGAGACCGGAATCCAGTTCCGCTTCCTCAACACTCGCAAGGGCCCCGCGGTTCGTGCGCGTCGAGCGCAGGCCGACAAGGCAGCATATCGCGCGCGGATGAAGCGTGTCCTCGAGACCACGCCGAACCTGCAGATTCGCCAGGCGAGCGTCGAGCGCTTAATCATCGAGAACGGCGCGGTGCGCGGCGTGGAATCGCTTATCGGCGAAGTCTTCGAAGCGCCGACAGTGGTGCTGACCACGGGAACTTTTTTGAAGGGACTGGTCCACGTCGGCGAGAAACATTTTTCGGCCGGGCGCGTTGGTGACTTCGCCGCGATGGGCCTCAGCGATCATTTGCGCGAACTCGGCTTTCGCGTCGGCCGCCTGAAGACGGGAACTTGTCCGCGCCTCGATGGCCGGACGATCGACTACTCGCGCCTCGAGGCGCAGCCGGGCGATGAGCCGCCACCGCCGTTTTCGTTTCGCACGAAACGTATCGAGCAGTCGCAGCTCCCATGTCATCTAACCTTCACCAACGCGCGCACGCACGAGGTGATTCGCGCAAATATCGACCGCTCGCCGATGTACTCAGGTACGATTCAGAGCCGCGGCCCGCGCTACTGCCCGTCGGTCGAGGACAAGGTGATGCGCTTCGCAAGCAAGGAGCGGCATCAGATTTTTCTCGAGCCCGAGGGGCGCGACACCGTCGAGGTTTATCCCAACGGACTATCTACCAGCCTGCCACTTGACGTGCAGATCGCGATGGTGCGCTCGATCGAAGGCCTCGAACGTGCCGAGATCATGCGTCATGGCTACGCTATCGAGTACGACTTCTCGGACCCGACGCAGCTTGAACCATCGCTCGAAACCAAGCTCGTGCACGGGCTGTTTTTCGCGGGGCAAATCAACGGCACCACCGGCTATGAAGAAGCCGGCGCGCAGGGGCTGATGGCGGGTATCAATGCGGCGCTGCAAGTGCGTGCCGAGCCGCCGCTTATCCTCCGTCGCGACGAGGCCTACATCGGCGTGATGATCGATGACCTCGTTACCCGCGGCATTGGTGGCGAGCCGTACCGGATGTTCACCTCGCGCGCGGAATATCGCCTCGTGTTGCGCGAGGACAACGCCGACCGGAGACTTTCGGGAATCGGCGAGCGATTGGGCCTCCTTGGTCATGCCGCGATGTTGCGGATGCGCAGCAAGACCGAAGCGGTCGCCGCCGAGATAGCGCGCCTCAAGGCCGTGGTTGTTGCGGATACGCCATCAAACCAGCAAATCCTGTCGGAGATGGAATCATCGCCAATGACGCAGTCTGTGCGCGCCATCGAACTACTTAAACGACCAGAGCTTTCGTACGCGACCGTCGTCAGGATGATCGGCCGCGAAACCGGCCTCGACTTCGATGAGGCCGCCGAGTTGGAAATCGAGATCAAGTACGACGGCTACGTTAAGCGGCAGACCGAGACTATCGAACGATTTCGCCGCCTCGAAGATGCGCCGATCCCCGAATGGGTCGATTTCAGCGCTGTGATCGGGTTATCGACCGAGGTGAAAGAACGCCTCTCGAATCTCCGCCCGCGCTCTCTTGGTCAGGCGGCCAGGATGCCGGGAATCACGCCTGCTGCCGTATCGTTGCTGGCGGTGTATATCAAAGTGAAGCGCAACCGAGGCACGATCGCTATCTGACTCGGCGTACGTTTCACGTGAAACATTCCCGGCCCGAACCACTTGTCGATCCCGCCGAAATCGGAAGGTCGGTGCGAGCCTCGATCGAGGCGTTTCTACACAGTCCTCCCGATGGGATCGATACTGAGTTTCCTCACCGAATCGAAAAGCTCGCGGCTGCGATAGCGCTATGGGGCTCCAAAATGAACCTGACGGCGCATCCCGAAGACCCCGAGGAAATCGCGTTTCA
>Ga0210398_10001257_pt1 | contig 26669 bp, 10 predicted proteins | sample IncBWC4OmetaG_FD_161047 | JGI IMG/M metagenome (GOLD analysis project Ga0210398, IMG submission 161047) | Forest soil microbial communities from Barre Woods Harvard Forest LTER site, Petersham, Massachusetts, United States - Inc-BW-C-4-O | ecosystem: Environmental > Terrestrial > Soil >... | reverse complement strand
ATTGATCTTCGCATCGACGAGTTTGTTTCCCATGCTGTTCCCTGCGTGGTGCGACGGCAGCGAGGCGAACTCTGCTGCCGCGCCGTCACCTGCGCGCACATGGCGTGCGGAGCAGAAGTGCAGGCTCAGGAGGACAGTCGCCGCCGGTTTCGAGGACAATGAGAGTATGCCCGAAGGGTCGATAGATCTTCGCACCGCTCGTCTGCGCAAGCACGCAGACTATCAGCGTGTGTACCGGGAGAGCCGCAAACATTTTTCGCCGTCGATGAGTTATTTCTTTCGGGTCAGATCTGCGGGCGATACCGCGCCGCTGGGTCCGCGCGTTGGCCTCACCGCTGGCCGTGTGCTCGGCAAGGCCGTCGAGCGCAATCGTATCAAGCGCCGCCTGCGCGAGGCTGTGCGTCTCAATATCAGTTGCCTGCCGCAGACTGTCGATGTCGTGCTGCATCCACGCAAATCCGTCCTCGATATGGAATTCGCAAAACTTCAGAGCGAGGTGGCGCGTATCTTCTCCTTGGTGACTTCTCAACTCGGGCCAAAATCCGGTGGGAAGAAGGAAGGTCAACCGCAGTGAGCTTGCGTGACCGCACCATCTCGGTCTTGCTCGGCGCGTACAAGTGGGCGCTCTCGCCGGTTCTTCACGCGATGCCGGGAGTCGCCGGGGCGTGCCGCTTTCAGCCCACCTGCTCGGAATACGCGGCCATCGCCATCAGTGAATATGGCGTCGTGCGCGGCACATGGATGGCGCTTCGCCGGCTGCTGCGCTGTCACCCTCTTCATCGCGGGGGCTTCGATCCGGTGCCTGCGAACCCCTTCCGGCCCGCAGACGCAACCCACTCGTGCAACCACCGCCCGCTCGCGCAGCGCCAGTTACCATGAAGAGAGCCGCACTCCACCCAGCCAGGAACAGAACAACAACGCAATCGATAGGAACGCAGTTTTGGCAGAGATAAGAAATCCGAATCAACAAGGCGGCGGTGGCGGTCAGGACTCGCGCACGATACTGATCTTCTCAGCCGTTTTTCTGGTGCTGTTTGTCGGCCTGCAATACTTCAAGACGAAGAATCAGCCGGCGACGCCTGCCGGTCACTCGCAGACAGCCGCTACCACGACTACGCCGTCTTCCAGCGACGCGTCGAATACCGCAAGCACGCCTTCTGCGCCCACTGCGGCTGCGCCCGCTTCGGTAAACACCGTAACCGCCTCGGCCGAAAACACGACCGTCGTCGAAAACGAGCTCTACCGCATTACCTTCACCAATCAAGGCGCGCAGGTAAAGTCGTGGATCCTCAAAAAGTACAAGGACGACGACGGCAAGCCGCTCGACCTTGTGAACCACGCAACCGCTCCCAAATTCGGGTACCCGCTCTCGCTTTACGCCTACGATCAGGGGTTGCGCAGACGCTTGGCCAGTCCTCTTTATGTGCCCTCAGCCACAGGAACCGTCGAGGCTCCCGGATCGATCAGCTTTGATTATTCCTCCGGCGGCCTGTCCGTTCATAAGACCTTTCATTTCGATTCGACCTATGTCGTCCGTGCTGAAGTCTCCGTTACCCAGAATGGAGCGCCGGTCACCGCTCTGCTCGCGTGGCCTTCGGGCTTCGGCGATCAAAGCACCTTGCCGCAGTATGCGGGAGGCACGGTCGACAGCTCGCAGAACGGCAAAGACGATCAGATTGCGTATAAGAAGGTTGTCGGCGGGGAGACTCTTCACGGGCCGTTCGACTGGGCCGGTGTCAGCGATCTGTATTTCGCAGCCATCTTTCTTCCCGACGATCCTTCGAGCGCTACCCTGGTAAGCTTTCACAACTCGATCCCGGTGCCGCGCAATCTCAAGAAGCCCGATCCGAATCAGACCGACCAGGCCTCGGTTCTCGGGGCTGCCGTGGGCGACGCCGATGGATCCACCCGCCTCCGCATCTTCGTCGGACCGAAGTCGCTCGACGTACTCGGATCGGTGCACGCCGTGAACGGCGCGAGCCTTGAGAAGGTCGTCAGTTTCGGCTGGTGGGGAGTTGTTGCCAAGCCTCTCTTCGTCATCCTCCGCTTCCTCTACGAACACATCGTGCCTAACTGGGGATGGTGCATCCTCCTGCTCACCATCATCCTCAATGTGGCCATGTTGCCCACGCGCTTCCAGATGATGAAGTCGTCGCTGAAAATGCAGCGCATACAGCCGCAAATGGAGGTCATCAAGGCCAAGTACGCCAAGTACAAGGCCACCGACCCGCGCAAGCAGGAAATGCAGCGCGAGATCATGGACCTGCAGAAGCGCGAGGGAGTCAACATGTTCGGCGGCTGCCTGCCCATGCTCATCCAGTGGCCGCTGCTCTTCGGCTTCTATCGCATGCTGGGCAACGTGATCGAGCTGCGCCAGGCGCATTGGCTCTGGCTGCCTGATCTCTCCGCTCCAGATCCGTGGCATATTCTGCCCATCTCCGTGGTCCTGTCTATGTTCCTCACGCAGTACTTCACTCCCTCGCCCGGCATGGACCCCGCCCAGCAGAAGATGATGGCCTTCACCATGCCCGCGGTCTTCGGGTTCATGATGTGGAACTACGGCTCCGGCCTCTCGCTTTACTGGGCCTGCAGTAACTTCTTCGGCGTTGCGACCCAGCTGGTGATCAATCGCAGCAAGATGGGCCGCGAGATGCGCGAGATTGCCGCCAAACGCGCGGCTAAGCGCAGTGGTAAAGTGATTAACGCGCGAAGATAGTAAGTTGCTCTAACTACAACTTGGCGTCTGGATTTCCAGGCGCCTGTTCACTTATTCGTTATCACTGACGAATTAGACCGGGAGTGAGATACTAAAAAGCGATGCCCATCGAGGATTACTCAGCAGCCGCCCAACGCATCGCTTCCCTTCTTAAAACCCTCACCGCTCCCGGCAGGCTTCGCCTCAAGTACCGGATCACCGCGGGCGCAGGTGCGGCCGATCCAGATCAACTCGAAGCGCGCGAAATCTATGTGGAACTGGCGGGCCCGGACGCGGGGCTGCTCACCCAGCGTGGCGGTGAACTGCTACGCGCCCTCGAGCACGTTGCCGCAAAAATGATTCGCCTCGAAAACGAAGAGCACGACAAGGTCTCCTTCGACGCGAACAACTTCAAGGCCATGCGCGCCCGGGAGTTGAAGCTCGCCGCCGAGACTGCCGCCGAAAAGGTCCGACGCACCGGTCAGCCTTTCAGCTTTACCCCGATGAGTTCGCGCGAGCGTCGCATGCTGCATCTTGCTTTCCGCGCGTATGACGACCTCGCCACCTCTTCCACCGGCGAGGGCCTCAACCGTTTCGTCGTGGCGCATCCCAAAGGATATGACACGAGTAAGATCGCCGCTCCACCCAGGCGTCCTTTCGCTGGCGGCGGCCGGGGCCGGCGCTAAGTTCGTAGAATATCCTGCATAGACAAACCCTGGGTGCCCCATGTCCGGATTTTCGGACGTGGGATTTCAGCCGTGAATCCCGTGCAGCCCCATCCCCAACTCGCCGAGCAGGAATCGGTTGCCAACGAGACCATCGCGGCCATCTCCACACCGCCCGGCCGCGGAGGCATCGGCATCGTGCGCCTCTCCGGACCGCACGCGCTCGAAATCGCGAACGCGCTGCTCACGCTGCGCAGTCCCTTCGCCCACGCCCGCGCGCTCTTCGCCGAAATCCACGACCCGGAGACGCGGCACAAGCTCGACGAGGTCATCGTTACCTGGTTCGCGCGACCTAACTCCTACACCGGCGAGGACCTTGTTGAAATCGCCGCTCACGGATCACCGGTCATCCTTGAATTGCTCATGCGTCTAGCTCTGCAGCGCGGCGCGCGCCTCGCACGTCCCGGCGAATTTACCGAACGCGCGTTTCTGTCCGGCCGTATCGACCTGACGCAGGCCGAAGCCGTGCGCGACCTGATCGAATCTCAGACTCTTTATCAGGCGCGCATCGCGGCCGAGCAGATGGGCGGCGCGCTCTCCCGCGGCATCCAGCCGGCCAAGCAAACGCTCGTCGAGCTGATCTCGCTGCTCGAAGCGGGCATCGACTTCGCCGAAGATGATGTCGACGTAACGCCCGATGTTGAAATCGTAACTCGCATTGATACAATTGCTGCCGATCTCGAAAAGCTCGCCCGTTCCTTCGAGCATGGGCGCCTCGTTCATTCCGGACTGACGCTTGCCATCGTCGGACGGCCCAACGTTGGCAAGTCATCGCTCTTCAATCGCCTCGTCGAACGCGAGCGCGCCATCGTCACGGCCACGCCGGGAACGACGCGCGACCTCGTCTCCGAGCGCGTGTCGCTCGGAGGCATTCCTGTCGAACTCGTCGACACCGCCGGCCTCCGCGAGGCCACCGACGAGGCTGAGTTCATCGGTATCCGCAAATCCCGCGAGGCACTCGCCGACGCGGATCTTGTTCTGGTGGTTCTCGAAGCAGGAATTCCGCTGCGCGACGACGAGGCAGACCTAATCCAATCTCTCTCCGGACGCCGCGCCCTCATCGCCCGCAACAAGAGCGATCTGAACTCTGAGGACTCAGGCCTGGTGAGCGTTACAGAAGAAAAGAGTCCGGCAGATGGACTGTCCTCGGTCTTCACCTCCGCCCTCACCGGGCAGGGGATCGCCGAGCTTCGCGGCACTCTGCTCGGCATGGTTCGGAGCCCTGCCTCCGAAGCAGAAAGCGGCATGCTGACGAATCTTCGCCATCACGAAGCGGTCACCGCTGCCCTCGCATCGCTCCACGCCGCGAAGACCGCCGTCGGCTCCAGAATTCCGCACGAAATGCTGCTCCTGGATCTCTACGCATCGCTGCGGCAACTTGACAGCCTCACCGGCGAAACCACCGCCGACGACATCCTTAACCGCATCTTTTCCACCTTCTGCATCGGAAAATAGAGCGGCTGGCCTGCCTCCCATGCGTGCCGAATGTGCAACCTTGCCCCGCCTGTCGCCCTCTAACAGGCTACTGTCCTTTTTGCATCTCCGCTGGCGCGGATCTGTTGCACCCTGGGTTTGAACGATGACTCGACGGATTCCTACTGCTACATACCGGCTGCAGCTTCACAAGGGGTTTACCTTCGACGATGCCGCGGCCATCGCCGGATACCTCAGCGAACTCGGTATCTCGCACGTCTACTGCTCGCCGTACCTGCAGGCCGCGCCCGGCAGCATGCACGGCTATGACGTCGTCGACCCGCAGCGCATTAACGAGGAGCTCGGCGGTGCCTCGGCGCACGAGCGTTTTGGCGCCCGGCTTGCGGAGCTCGGCCTGGGGCAGATCCTCGACATCGTTCCCAACCACATGTCGCTGGGCAAGGAGAATCGTCACTGGTGGGACGTGCTTGAGAATGGCCCCCTTAGCCGCTATGCCTCTTATTTCGACATCGACTGGAATCCGCAGGAAGAGCGGCTGCGTGACAAGGTTCTGGTGCCTGTCCTCGCCGATCAGTACGGGCGCGTCCTGCAAGACGGAAACATCAAGGTTACACGCAGCGGCGTCCGCTTTCAGGTCGAAGCGGCGGACCAGACGTGTCCCGTCGCGCCCATCTCGCTTCCCGTTATCCTCCATCGCGCAGCCGATTACGCAAAATCGGACACCTTAAATTTTCTCGCCGCGTCCTTCGGTCGTCTGCCGTCTCCCGAATATGTCGATCGTAGAACAATCCTTGCGCGTCATCGCGACAAGCTCGTCCTTCTTGGCCTGCTTGAGCGCCTGTGTTCTGAAGAACCAAAAGTGGCCGAGATGATCGACCGGTCGATAACTGAACTCAACGCAAATCTCGACGCGCTCGACGACTTCCTCAACCAGCAGAACTATCGCCTGTCCTACTGGAAAGCCGCCGATCAGCAACTCGGGTATCGCCGATTCTTCGACGTCAACACGCTCATCGGTTTGCGCGTCGAGCGCGAGCATGTCTTTGAGGAAACCCACGCGCTGATTCTCGATTGGCTGCGCGGCGGCGTGCTTGACGGAGTCCGCGTCGACCATCCCGACGGCCTGCGTGATCCCCTCGAATACTTTCGCCGCCTGCGCGAACGCGCGCCGGACGCATGGATTGTCGGCGAGAAGATTCTCGAGCCGGGAGAATTCCTCCGCGAAGACTGGCCCATCGAAGGCACCAGCGGCTACGATTTTCTCAACACCGTCAACGGCGTGCTCGTTCACCGCGAAGGCGTTGCGGAGTTGCGCAGCATTTATGTCGATTTCACCCGGGAGCCCGGCGATTTCGAGGCTCTCGCGCACGACAAGAAGATCGCCGTCACTCAGGAGGCCCTCGGCAGCGACGTCAACCGCCTCACGTCGATATTTGTTGAGATCTGCGAGGCGAACCGCAACCAGCGTGACTACACGCGCGCGGAAATACGCCGCGCCATTCGCGAGATGGCTGCATGCTTCCGCATCTACCGCACCTACGTCGTTCCTGCCCGCAACGAGATCACCGAGGAAGACAGAGCCTTCATCGCCGAAGCCGCCGAATGCGCTAAGCAGCACCGGCAGGATATCGACGGAGGACTCTTCGACTTCCTCCGCGATGTGCTCACCATGGTCGTCGCCGGAAAGAAGGAAAGCGAGTTCCTCCTGCTCTTTCAGCAGTTCACCGGACCCGTAATGGCCAAGGGCGTGGAAGACACTACCTTTTACTGTTTCAACCGCCTCATCGGCCTGAACGAAGTCGGTAGCGATCCCGGCCGAGACGGAATCTCCGTCCCCGACTTTCATTCTTACTGCGAAAAAATGCAGGCTACGCGTCCGCTGACGATGACTACTCTCTCCACGCACGACACCAAGCGAAGCGATGACGTACGCGCCCGTCTCGCCGTTCTCTCTGAACTGCCGGGCCGCTTCCGCTCCGCCATCCAGCGCTGGTCTCGCCTCAACAGCGAATTCCGCATCAAGTCCGCATCAGGCGTCGAATATCCCGATCGCAACACTGAGTATCTCTATTACCAGACCCTCATCGGCGCGTGGCCTCTTCCTCTCGACCGTGCACAGGCATACATGCTCAAGGCGGTGCGCGAAGCCAAGCAGCACACCTCGTGGGTGGCCAACAACAAGGAATTCGAGGACGCCCTGAACAGCTTCATCGAGAGGACACTCGCGCACGAGCCCTTCATCCAGAAGCTTGAGGAATTCGTTGCCCGCATCGCCGAGGCCGGCCGGGTCAACTCGCTAGCCCAGACCCTGCTCAAGTCCGTCGCACCCGGTGTTCCCGATCTCTACCAGGGCGGGGAGCTTTGGGATCTCAGCCTGGTCGATCCCGATAACCGCCGCCCGGTCGATTATGCACTGCGCCGAAAGGTCCTTGAAGAATTACAGCAGCTCTCTGGCGACGACGTTGTCGCCCAGATCATGCGCCGCGCCGATGATGGACTTCCCAAGATGTGGATCATCCATCACGCTCTTCGTCTTCGCCGCGAGCATCCGGAGTGGTTCGGAACTGACGCCGCCTACCTTCCGCTGAACGCCGAAGGTTCGAAGGCCGACCACCTCATCGCATGCATGCGCGGCGATTCAGTCATCGCCGTCGTTCCTCGGCTTGTTATCAGGCTCGACGGTGCCTGGAGAAGGACGCGCCTCACTCTGCCCGAAGGCCGCTGGATAAATCGTTTGACGGGTGAAAGTCTGAAGGGCGGCAGTATCGAAGTCGAAAACCTGCTGCGCCATTTTCCAGTTGCACTGCTCACTCGGGAGACGGACACCAATGCATGAGTTCACCCTCTGGGCTCCCGGAGTGAAGAAGGTTTCCGTGAAAGTCGGCGATGCCACCTATCCGATGACCGGGACGGATCCTCGAGGATCGTGGAAAGTTGCTGTCGACGAAGCCGGACCGGGCACCCACTACGCATTCGTTCTCGACGAAGATCCAACTGCCTACCCTGATCCGCGCAGCCTTTGGCAACCCGGCGGAGTCCACGGCCCCTCACGTGTCTACAACCAGGCGGCTTTCTCCTGGAACGACACTGATTTCCAGCCTCCGCCGCTCTCCTCGGCCATCATCTACGAGCTCCACGTCGGGACCTTCACTCCCGATGGCACCTTCGACGCCGCAATCGTTCGCCTCGACTATCTTGTCGAACTGGGCATCACTCACGTCGAGCTCATGCCGGTTGCTGAATTCCCCGGCAGTCACGGGTGGGGCTACGATGGCGTTTCACTTTTTGCAGTGAGCCAGGCCTACGGGGGTCCGGATGGGCTCAAGCGCTTCGTCGCCGCCGCCCATCAACGTGGTCTGGCCGTGCTGCTCGACGTGGTCTACAACCATTTTGGACCCGTTGGCAATTACACCGGGAAGTATGGTCCCTACCTCACCAGCAAACACCGCACGCCGTGGGGCGACGCCGTAAACTTCGAAGGCCCAGGCAGCGATCAGGTGCGCCGCTTCTTCTGCGACAACGCTTTGATGTGGATGCGCGACTACCACATCGACGGCCTGCGCCTCGACGCCATTACCGAGATCGTCGACCGCTCCGCCATCCACTTCCTCGAGCAGCTCTCCACCGAAACCGAAGCTCTCTCCGCCGATCTTGGCCGCTCGCTGATTCTCATCGCCGAAAGCGATCTGAACGATCCCCGCGTCGTCACTCCGCGCGAGGCTCATGGCTATGGCCTCGACGCGCAGTGGAGCGACGACTTCCACCACGCTCTCTTTACCGTCCTCCACGCCGAGCCGGGCAAAGGCTACTACCAGGACTTCGGCACGCTCGAGCAGCTGGCCAAATCTCTTACCCGCGTCTTCGTCTACGACGGTGCATACTCCCTGTATCGCAGGCGTCACCACGGCCGTCCGGTCGAAGGGCTTTCTGCGCACCGCTTCCTCGGCTACATCCAGAACCACGACCAGGTCGGCAACCGCGCCATCGGCGACCGTGAAGAACGCATTGTCGGCATGCAGCGCGCAAAGGTCGCTGCCGCACTGGTCTTCACCGCGCCATTTGTCCCGATGCTTTTTCAGGGGGAAGAATTCGCTGCTTCGACGCCCTTCCAGTACTTTGCCGATCACGACGAGCCCAAAATGGCGAAGTCTGTTTCCGAAGGTCGCCGCCGTGAATTTGCCGCCTTCGGATGGGATCCCGCGTCCATTCCCGATCCTGAAAACCCCGAGACATTCCAGCGCTCAAAGCTCAACTGGGAGGAAATCGGCGAGGGCCGCCACGCAGAGATGCTCGAGTGGTATCGAAAGCTCATCCATCTGCGCCGCAACTCGCGGTCGCTCAACGACGGCGAGCTCCATAACATCACAGTTGCCTTCGACGAAGACGACCGGTGGCTCACGATAGACCGGAAGGAGGAGCACGGCTCAATGAGAGTCGTCTGCAACCTCGGCGAACACATGATCGAACTCCCGAATCCGGGTCCCCTGCCCGTGGTGCTTGCATCACCGAATGGACTGCAGACAGTAGAAGGCAAAATCTTTCTTCCGCCCGATAGCGTCGCCATTCTTTCGAACGAATCGCACTAGGTTGTCAATTCATAGCGCCGATATAAGTGATCGGTCCGCGATCCAGTCGAAGTGGCGAACGCTCCAGTCTTTCCCCCTGACAGCGAGCGCTCCGGCGAATTGCGCTCCGAGGTCAAGCGACACGAATGACCAGCGCTTCGTCTCCTCCGGATCCCATTTGCATTCGAGGAGAGCCGGTGTCGCTTCCCGGTCGAGGCTGACCGCGAAGGAGTCGAGAGGTATCGAGAGCCCTCGTCCATGAGCCTTGAGGAAAGCCTCCTTGCGGGTCCAGCAACGGAAGAAGGCATTCTGCCGGTCGGGCTCCGCCGTTTGCTGGAGCGCGGTAATTTCGCTTTCCGAAAAATGCGACTGGGCAATGCCACTCCAGTCATCCATCGGCCGCACGGCTTCAACGTCGATGCCGACCGGAGAATCAAGACAGAGCGCCAGCAGGCTCAGCCCGTTTGTGTGGGAGAGATTGAAGCGGATTGAAGCCGAGTCATTCGCCAGCTCCGGTTTGCCGAATTCATTGTAGGTGAATACAAGATTCCGAGGCGCAACTCCGATATAAGCGCCGAGTATCAGCCTCATCCTCCCATGGTCGACGATGAAGTTGCGGGTGAGATGCGGAAAGCGGAAGCGCGCGGCGCGTTGCTGCTCATCGCTGCTGAGCAGATCGGAATAACGCGAGGGATCTACCAGAGGCTCCGGCTCAAGCCTCCAGATGTGGACTTCGTTATCTCCGGGGCGGCAGGTGGGATTTTGACCCGCAATGGGAGGATTACCCATGACGATGAGAATCAGGCGTCGGCAGGCTGAGGCTTCTCCAGGCTGCCGCGGAGAATATCGCCAACAACGCTGAGATTCGGCTCGATGAACATGGTCTCATGATTCCCCGGAGCCCACTCGACGTCGACGCCCTTGGAAGCCAGGGCGCCCCAGCCGCAGGCTGGCTCGGCTCCTGGAATGTAGATAGCGTCAGTGGCGCGGATGAGCGTAATGCGTCCGGGAAAAGACTGGCCGCTGTAGGTGCGGATGGATTCGAAGGTTTGCAGGCTCACGTTGTGCATGAAATGCGGCAGCGGTAGCCCAAGAGACTGAAAGAGCCGCTGGGCAAACGCCCAGTGCTTCAGGTAGAGCTTGCCCCGTGTCGACGATACCTTCTGCTTGATCGCGTTCCAGGCATATTTTACCTGTCCACGCGGCGACAGTGGCTGAAGCTTACCGCGGTGGAACCGGAGTTTCCTGTCCAGCCGGGCCCGGAGCGTCATCTCCGGCATATGCTTCTGCTGTACCGCCAGTTCTGCAGCGTATCCGGGACGCCAGGAGTCAAACAGCACCACCATCGCCACGTCCTCGCCCGATTCGATGATCTGCCGCGCCGTCTCGACCGCGAGCGGGCCGGCGGCGCACCATCCGCCGATGTAGTACGGGCCATGGGGCTGTGCGGAACGGATCTCCTTCGCGTAAAGAGCGACACGCTCTTCCATTTCCATCGACTCATTAAGCTCGCGCAGACCATAGAAGGGCCGATCTTTGCCCAGTACCGACGGCAGTCCTCCGTAGAGCAGGTAGGAGTGGATGAGGAAGAAGGGCGGCTTCGAGCCATTGGGCTGTACTGGCACCAGCGGCGAGTAAAGTGTACGGCCGCGAATGATATCCGCCAGCTGCTCAATCGTGGGGGCATTGAAGATGGTGGTAATCGGCAGCGACAGGGAAAGTGCGCGGTTGATATTCGCAAAGAGACGTACGATCATCAGCGAATAGCCGCCAAGAGTGAAGAAGTTGGTGCGGATGCCGATGCCATGCACACTCAGCACCGACTCCCAGATCGAAACCAGGGTAGTCTCAAGCTCGTCGCGCGGCGGAACAAATCCGCTGTCCTCGACCGTAGCCTGCGGCGAAGAGCCCGGGATGGGAAGAACCTCGACGTTCACGGAACCATCGAGCCGCCGGGGAATGGAGACCACCGGAACGATTTCGGCTGACGCAAGATGCTGTGGAGCAACGGTCTTAACGTGCGTTCGGATCGCCGGGATCGAAGGACGTTCCCCATTTCGGCCCGCAACGTAGGCGACCAGTACGGGTGTGCCATTTACATCGGGCCGAATCGCGACGCCCGCATCTGCCACCAATGGTTCGTTAAGAAGCAGGTCCTCCAGCTCGCACAAACGGAGGCGGTGCCCGTGAAGGCTGACCGTTCGATCGAGGTCATCGAGCACTTCGAATCCGCGATCCGGAGAGTAGCTCGCGGCATACCCTGAACCGAGCTGATCGGAACCCCGATGAACAACGAGTTCGCCGGGGACTGCAAAGGGCGCGGGAATGCCGGACTCATCGAGAATCCGCAAAGTATCCCCTGGCAACGGTGCTATCGGCCACTGCCGCGGCTGTTGTGAAGCGTCGAAGCGCGCCACTCCAGCGGGGCCTGCGGTTCCGGCCGACGAAAGCAACGACCAGGCGCGGCAGCGGGACTTTGCCAACTTGGTAGCGATGGCCGGAAAGAGTCGGGTGCCGCGAGATACGAGGTTGACCCTGCGATCGCCGGGCCAGGTATCAAGAAGATGAGACCATTCAGACGGAGTGCCGAATGCGAAGGAGACCTGCTCCCGTTCGAAAATCAAGTTGAGCTGTTCTGACCGGGCAATGCCGGGATAAACGATGGTTGCACCGGAAAGCAGCGGTAGAAACAAGTCGGTCCATGCATCAGTTGCGGCGAGCGGCGAAATCTCGCTTGCCGGCGAGACGAACACGCGATCGCCCGCTTCGATTCCAAGCGCGTGGGCGGCACCGTGAAGGCTTCTCAGGGTAGCGGCATGGGAGACAGCCGTTAATTCGTATCTTCTATCGTTACTTATTCTAGCTCCCAGCCATGCTGCGTCGGTCGCAGCAGGCGGATTGCCAACAGGCCGGTCAACCACAACATCCGCTTCCAGCTGCTCGTACGCTGTTACCGAAGAGAACTTTTCGGCGAAGTCGCGTCTGGCCAGGCACAGCGCGGGTTTCAGCTGGCTCCGGATCTCCTGCCATTCCGCTGAGCTGACGCTGACAGGAACCGGCAGAACCACGGCGCTTATGCGCAAAGCGGCGATAACGGCAGCGACCGAGTTGGCGTCCGGCTCCAGGCGCAGTGCTACTGTCTGGCCCGCAAGCAGACCCCGTCGTTCCATTGACTGAGCGAAGCCGATGCTGCGATTGCGGAGTCCCTTCCAGCTGATTTGCGATTCACTCAGGATGAGGGCAGGCGAATTGCCAAGAGCGTTGGCGTGGCGATCGAAGACCTCGACGAGCGAAGAGAATTCCGCTTCGCTGCTCCCGGAAGCCTCCACGCTCGCCGCGTGGCTTCGGCCGGCGCTGCTCAAAGCCGCCTGCTCCTCCTGGGAGAGCATTGGCAGCTCGGACACCCGCAGCGTGTCGTCATCCATCACCGCTTCGAGGATGCGCGTGTATTGATCGAGCATCCGCAGCACGCGTTGGCGCTCGAACAGGATCGTGTTGTATTCGATCTGCAAGCGAGGGCCTTCGTTCCGCTCGACAATGCTGACCAGCATGTCGAAATTAACCCCGCCACTCACCGACGGCCGCGGAACAATGCGCAGCTCGCCGGCAGCTTGCGGCTGCATGAAGGCCTTCTGATAGACGAAATAGACCTGTAGGAACTGCGAGGTTGCGCCCGCCTGATCGATCTGGAACTCCTCAGTGAGGCGTGAGAAGGGCAGATCCTGATGCGCATAGGATTTTGTGCTCCAGTCGATAACCCGGCCGAGAAGCTCGCCATACGTCGGATTGCCGCGCACATCTCCGAGAATCACCTGCGGATGCGCAAAGCGGCCGACCACGTTCTCCATCCCTGGTTGCGTTCGGTTGGCGATGGTCGAGCCGAGCAAAAACTCGCTCTGGCCGGTGTAGCGCGAAACGAGCGCTTCGAAAGCCGCCAGCAGCACCTGATGCATGGTCGCATCATGCCGGCGGCAGTAGTTCTTGAGTCGCGCCGTAAGCGCAGGCGACAAAAGCCGGCCCTCGATGTCGCCGGGAGCGCTCTTCAGTGCTGTGCGCGGAGAATCTGTAGGCAGCGCGACGGCCGGCATCTCCCTCTGGATATGCTCCTTCCAGAAAGCCAGCGCCGCTTGAGCGGCCCTGCTCTCCAGCCATTCCTGTTGCCACACCGTGAAATCGGCGAACTGAAACGGCAGCTCAGGCAGCGACGGCTCGCGGCCGGTCGCGGCAGCCGCATAGAGATCGGCAAAGTCGCGAATGAGAATTCCGTTCGACCAGCCGTCACAGGCAATGTGGTGCACCGTGAAGGCCAGGAAATGCTCCCGATCGGTTACGTGAATCAGGTGTACAAAAAATGCCGGTCCGTTGGCGAGATCAAGCTGGATTCGGCTGTGATCGTGGATCAGTTCTTCGGCGCGTTCCGTGTGTTCGGAAACCTCGAGATTGCGCAGATCGGAAACCGTAAAGCTGTAAGCAGGCTCCTCGGAGATAATCTGCGATAGACTTCCGTCGACCATCCGGAACGTAGTGCGCAGCGCCTCATGGCGCAGCACCAGCGCGCGCACGCATGCCTCAGCGACGTCGTCCCGCACTGGACCTTCGAGGCGGAAGGCCACAGCCATATTCGAGGCTGTCGAGGCGCCCGCGAGCTGGTCCAGCAGCCAGTACCGGCTCTGCTCGAGGCCGGCAGGAAAGACGTAAACCCCGTCCAGGGACGAATCCGCCCCCACGGCACCCTCGGCCACAGACGGATCGTCAGAGCTCACGTTTTGCACCGTACTGACAGAATTAGAACGAACCATAGGACGCCAGAGTTATGCTGCGGTCACACCGACTTAGTTGCAATTGATCATTCGTGCTATTGCAACACCGTACGCGGTCTGCGATGCAGCGAGCGGGGAACCGGCTGGATCGTTGCTCCGATCAACTCGGCGGGCTTGTCGTCACGGTTCTCCAGAACCTGCGCGCAGATCGCCGCGATCGTCTTGTACTGAAAGATATCCCGGGCGGATATTTTGATACCGGCCTGGTTGGCGATCGTGTTGATGCGGAAGATCATCAACGAATCGCCGCCTAGCTCGAAGATACTATCCTCGACGCTAACTTCCTTAAGGTTTAGAACATCACTCCATATCTTTGCAAGCTTTTCTTCCACCGGATTGCGCGGATAGACAATCGCCCGTTCGCGCATCAATTGCTCCGGCTGGGGCGCGGGCAGAGCGCGACGGTCCACCTTGCCGTTCACCGTCCGTGGAAAGCTCTCAACCGCCATGATCGCCGCCGGCTGCATATATTCGGGCAGCTCGGTCTTCAGGTACGCGCGAAGCTCGGCGATCAGGCCGGCGGCCTCCCCGGCGCTCTGTGGAATCACGTAGGCGGCCAGCCGCTTGTCTCCCGGGGCGTCATGCTCGGTGACCCAGTCGGTGCGCACACAGGCCACGGCTGCGCGGACCAGCGGCGAGCGCTCCAGCGCGTATTCGATCTCTGCAAGCTCGATGCGGTAACCGCGAACCTTGACCTGGGTATCGGCCCGGCCAAGGAATTCGACCGTGCCATCGGTGCGATAGCGGGCCAGATCGCCGGTGCGGTAGAGCCGTTCGGTAAGACCGGGCGCGAAGGTGTGGCTCAGGAACTTCTCCGCGGTCAGCTCGGAGGCATTCATGTAGCCACGCGAAACGCCGTCTCCGGCGGCAAAGAGCTCACCGGTCACTCCCACAGGCACTGGCTGCATTGCCGCATCGACGATGTATATGCGGGTGTTTGAGATCGGCCGGCCGATCGGAACGGTTCCCGAGGTCAGGCTGTCGAGAGTAATCGTGTGGCAGCACGTGAAGGTCGTGTTCTCTGTTGGGCCGTAGCCGTTGATCAGCCGCAGATGCGGCAGCTCTTCGAGTACGCGACGCACGTGGGTGACGGAGAGGACATCACCTCCGGCAAGAAGCTGGCGCAGCGGCTGCAGGCTCTCAAGGTGCGTGGTTGCAATCAGATGGAAGAGCGCCGCGGTGAGCCACAGCGTGGTGATATCGTGCCGGCGAATCAGCCCGCCGATGTCTTCCGGTGTCACCCGGCCGGCGGGAGCAAGAACCAGGCGGCCGCCATTCAGCAGCGCGCCCCAGATCTCGAAGGTGGCAGCGTCGAAAGAGAGAGGAGCAAGCTGCAGGAAGACCTCGTCGGCAGAGAAGCTGGCGAAGGAGTTGTTCTTGACCAGCCGCACCACGGCCCGATGCGGCACGAGAACACCCTTGGGGTTTCCGGTCGAGCCGGAGGTGTACATCACGTACGCCAGGTCTTCGGATCCGCCGTTGTGCCCGAGATTAGCGCCCGATTCGAGCGCAATAGCCGGCCAGTCGGCGTCGAGACAGATGACGTTGGTGGCCAGCTCCGGCAGCTTGGCCGCGATGGCGCGGTCGGTCAGGAGTGCCTGCGCCTGCGAGTCTTCAATCAGGAAGGTGAGACGCGACGCCGGGTAGCTCGCGTCCACCGGTACGTAGGCGGCGCCCACTTTCAGAATCGCCAGCAGGCCGGCAATGACTTCGAGCGAGCGATCGAGGCACAGCGCAACCCGCGCGCCCGGCTTGATTCCGCCGCTGTCGAGGAAGCGCGCCAGCTGGTTTGCCTTCTCGTTCAGCTCGGAGTAGGTCAGCGACTTGTCGCCCGCGGTGAGAGCGATCGCGTCAGGCGTGCGGCGCGCCTGCTCTTCGAAAATGCGATGGATGGAGCTCGTCCGCGGATAGGCGGTTGCGGTGTGGTTCCAGTCGATAAGCAGTTGCTGCTTCTGAGCAGCGGTGAGCACGGATACCTGGCCGGAGGCCTGTGCAGCTTCCTCGACAAATGCCTGCAGGATCGCCTGAAGGTGGCCGCACCACCGCTCAATGGTGGCTTCATCGAAGAGTCCGGTGTTGTAGTCGCAGTCCAGCCACAACTCGTTGCCGCGATCGATGAAGTTGAAGAACAGATCCATATTGACGCGGGTCTTCGGGTTACCCGCAAGGTCGACGTCGAGGCCGTCGAACTTCAGGCCGGCGCCCACCGTCTCCACGTTGAATTGCACCTCAACCAGGGGCAGGCGCGAGGAGTCGCGCTGGATCTTCAATTTACGCAGCAGCGTTCCGTAGGTGTAATTCTGGTGATCCTGCGCGTCGAGCAGCTTCTTGCGCGCCTGCTTGAACGAATCAGCCAGCGACTGGGCCGCATCGAAACGGCTGCGGATAGGAAGGAAGTTGACGCAGTGTCCGACAAGCGTGCCGCCGTTCTCAAGGAGCGACTGCCCCGCCATGGGAATCCCGATAACCACATCGTCCTGCTGCGAGAGCCGATGGATGAGCTGAGAGAAGCCGCCGAGCAGCGTGGCGAACAGCGTGCTGCCCTGCTTCGCGCCGGCCTTTTTCACTGCCTTCAGGAATTCCGCCGGGAAGATGAATCGCCGGGTCGCGCCCGTGTTGCCGCGCATCGCGGGACGGGGTCGGTCGGTGGGCAGCTGCAATACCGAGGGCGTGGTCTTAAACTCGTTCAGCCAATAGGCTTCGACTTCGCTGTTCTCCTCCGACTCGTGGCGCGCGTTCTCGTCCGCAGCGTACTGGCTAAAGGTGAGAGGCGCGGGCAGTGAGGCTGCCTTGCCCGAGACCGCAGCGTTGTAAAGCTCGCCAAGCTCGGAATAGAGGACGTTCGTCGACCATCCATCAAAGATGATGTGATGGGCGCTGAAGATCAGAACATGCTCAGCGGGCGCCAGACGAACCAGGTGCATGCGGAACAGAGGCCCGTGCTGCAAATCGAAGGGCGTGGACGCCTGCTCGGCAATAAGCTCCTTAAGCCTCGCCTCGCGGGCTTCGGGTGCAAGCGCACTCAGGTCTTCACGCTCCAGCGGCAGCGGAATCTCCGCCGAGATGTGCACCGTCTCGCCATCTTCCCGCACGACGGCGCGCAGCGCTTCATGCCGGACAACAAGCTGCTCCAGGCTGCCCGCCAACGCCGCTTCATTCAGTTCGCCCTTGAGGCGCAGCGAGGTGCCTTCATTGAACGAGCAATTGGCTTCGTCGCCAAGCTGCGTGCCAAACAGGATCTCGCGCTGCGGCTCGGTGATCTGGATGTCGCGCTCCACAGGCGCGGGCGCAGCAGCGGGCACGCTTGCAGCAGCGGGTCTCTTTTCCTGAGCAGTCGGCACTGCGACAGCAGCAGGTGCCGATGCCTCCCCCTGACCAATTGCCTGACCTGCATGCATCTGGCGCAGGCTGGAGCGGAATGCCTCGCGCACGAACTCAAGATCCGCATCGGTGTGCGCCGTGGTCAGGAAGCATGGGAAACCTTCCTGAATGTGAACACCCTTCTCGCGGAGGTGGTAATAAAGCATACGCGCCAGCTTCGGCTCAGTGGGCGCGCTCATGTAGAACCACGATGAAAAGGTCTCGATCGTCGTGTGATACGAGAAGTCGCGGAACATGGAGTTCAGATCGCCGACCAGCGACGCGGTCTTGGCGGCGAGATCGGTCTGCAGCGATGCTCCGGACGACTTGATGTGTTCGAGACTGGCGCGAACCGCAGCCAGCGCCAGCGGATGGCGCATGAAGGTGCCCGCGTAGAAAGTGACTCCGACCTGCGGGAAGGAGTCGTCGCCATACTGCCACGCTCCGCCGTCAAGTGCGTCCATATATGCTGGGCTGCCTGCGAGCACGCCGACCGGCAAGCCGCCTGCCACGACCTTTCCATAGGTAGCAAGATCGGCGCGAATCCCGTATAGCTCCTGCATGCCTCCCGAATGTGTACGGAAACCGGTCACAACCTCATCGAAGATTAGGCACGACCCACTCTGTTCGGTAATCCTGCGCACCTCGCGCAGGAACTCAACAGGGCGCAGTTCCGGATGACGGCTCTGAACAGGCTCAACCAGCACCGCCGCGATTTCGTCGGCGCGCTGGCGGATAATCTCAAGGCTCTCCGGCGTGCCGTAGTCGAGCACCAGGATATTCGCCACGCTCTCCCGGGGAATGCCCGGCGCCACCGGCATCGACCGTTGTTTTCCGACGGCCTTCACCAGCACTTCGTCGAAGCTGCCGTGGTAGTCGCCGGTAAAGAGCACAACCAGGTTGCGTCCGGTAACCGTGCGCGCCAGGCGCATCGCACCCATCACAGCTTCCGATCCGGTGTTGCAGAAGGTAACGCGCTTCATGCCCGTCAGCTCGCTGACCAGCTCGGCGCAAATGCCGGACAACTCAGTCTGCGGCCCGATGGCAAAGCCAAGATCAAGCTGGTTGCGCACCGCTTCAACAATGAACTCGGGCGAATGGCCGTAAAGGATCGCTCCGTAGCCGTTGAGGATGTCGATGTAGCGATTGCCGTCCTTGTCCCAGAGGTAGGCGCCCGACGCTTTATTGACGACCAGCGGATAGACCAGCTCCTTGGTCTGCGCATTGAAACCGGAGACAACGCGGCCGTCGGCAAAAACGCCGCGGTGATCCTGCGTGAAACGCTTCGATCCGGACGTGCGGGCCGTGTAGCTCTGAATCAGGTTCTTAAGGTAAGTCTCCTGTTCCGGATTCAACCCGCCGGTTTCCCCGCGCTGCAGCGGCTTGAAGGGTGTGAATGCCGGCTTCACAGGCTTCGATTCGATGGTTGCCCAGCTCGCTGGGGCTTGAACAGGCGCAGGCTGCGCAGCACTTGCCGCGAGCTGCGCCGCATTTGTATCTGTAACAGTTACTGATTGCGCGACAACCGGCAGATTTGTAACTGGCACAGGAGCAGAAGTCACGGCGACTGGCGCATGGCCCTGCAAAAACGCCATCTGCTGCTGGAACAGGCTGGTAAGCGCCTGCAACTGGCCGGCAAAGAGCGCTTCATAAGATACGGCCGGAGTTGCTGCAAACGCCACCGGTGCCGGAACGGAAATTGGCGCAGCAGGAGCAGTCTGAACGGGTGCAGCCTGGACGGCAACCGGTGCCGCCGTCGGAGCTGCGCGAAGCTCGGGCGCGACACTTGAATCCAGGTGCGCGCTCAGCGATCCAAGCGTGGGATAGCTCTCCATGATCTGACGGAACGTCAGCTTGACGCGGAATTTGCTCTGAATACCCTGCGTGAGCTGGGTGAGGAAGAGCGAATCGAAGCCAAGTTCGAGGAATAAGGCGTCAGGCTCAGCGTCGCTCAGTTCAGTGCCGGAGAGATCGGTAATCAGAGCCTTGAGCTCAGTCAGCATGGTGTCGTTTGGGGCGGCAGAAGCAGGTGTAGCCATGATTAGAACCTCAGCAGGTGGCACAGATGCCTGAATTTGATCGAACGAGGGTAACGGTGATGTTGCTAGCGCGGCCAATTGTGGCTGCGCGGGTTTCGAACCTGGTGCGTCCACCCAGTGTCTGTGGCGCTCAAAGGGATATGTGGGCAGTAGAACTCGTTTGCGGCGGTGGCCGGCGTGAAATGCATTCCAGTCGGGGTTGGCGCCCAGTGTCCACAGAGAGCCAAGCGCTGTAAGCACGGCCTTGTCGTCAGGCGCATTATCGTGAGCCGATCCGAGCGACGAAAGCGCGGCAGGCGCTCCCGCTCCTGGTCCGGCGATTTGGCGAATCAGCGGAACCAGCGTCTCCGCCGGTCCCACCTCGAGCATGATGCGTTCAGGTGTATTGAGAATCTCGCGCGCCGCATCCGCAAAGCGCACCGTACGGCGAAGCTGATTCGTCCAGTATTCGGGTTGCGAGACTTCATCCAGCGTGATCCATTTGCCGGTCAGCGTCGAGACGTAGGGAATCGAAGGCTCGGCGAACTCAATGGTTCGCACGACTTCGGCAAACGGCGCCAGCGCGGGTTCCACCATACGGCTGTGGAAGGCGTGCGAAGTCGCCAGCCGGCGGTTCACGATCTTTTCGCCATTCAGCTTCTGAATGAAGCTGTCGATGGTTGCATCCGGACCGGAGACGACGCAGAGCTGCGGGCTGTTGACCGCAGCGAGGTCGAGATCCGGCTGATCCGCGATCAGTTGCGCGATCGTGGCTTCGTCTTTGCGCACCGCGAGCATCGAGCCGCGAGGCAGATCCTGCATGAGGCGGCAGCGGGCGGCGATTAACCGCAGCGCATCTTCGAGCGAGAAAACTCCGGCCAGGCAGGCGGCAACGTGCTCGCCAACACTGTGGCCGACCATGGCAACCGGCCGGATCCCCCATGACATCCAGAGCTGGGCAAGCGCGTATTCAAAGGCGAAGATGGCCGGCTGCGCGTAGAGCGTCTGGTTGAGCCGAGTCTGCGCTTCAGGCCCGGGCTCACCCGGATAGATCACATCGACCAGCCGCACGCCGAGTGCGGATTCGAGCAACTCGCTGCAGCGATTGAGCGCCTCGCGGAAGGCTGGCTCCGAATCATAGAGTCGCCGGCCCATGCCGATCGACTGCACGCCCTGGCCGGGAAAGCAGAAGACGACCGAGGGATTCTCGAAGGGCTTATCCTGCTTCAGAATGGCTGCGCCTTCGCCGGCATTGAGAGTGCCAGCCGCCTCCTGCGCCGACGCGGCGACCAGCGCTCGCCGCAGATGATGACGGCTGCGCCCGGTCTGCAGCGTCCATGCTGCATCGGCAAAGTTGAGATCTGCGTTATTCGATAAGTGGATGGCAAGCGATTGCGTGAGATTGCCCAGTGGCGCAGGGGACTTCGCCGACCAGACGAGAAGCTGCCGCTCGCGCCCCGCATCCGAAGCCGGAACCTGCGGCGGCTCTTCGACAATGATGTGCGCGTTGGTGCCGCCAACTCCGAAAGCACTCACCCCGGCGCGTAGCGGAGATCCGTTGGCATCCCACGGCTCAAGCTTGCGGCTGAAGTAGAAGGGGCTGTTTGCCAGCTCGAGATGCGGATTCGGCTCCTCGAAATGAAGCAGTCCGGGAATTGCACGATTCTGGATCTGGAGGACGGTCTTGATAAGGCCAACGCCTCCGGCGGCTACGTCCAGATGTCCGACATTTGCCTTCGCAGTCCCCAGCGAGCAGAAATTTGTCTCAGTAGTCGATGCTCGAAAAGCTTTGTTCAGCCCCGCGACCTCAATGGGATCGCCGAGCGGCGTACCTGTGCCGTGAGCTTCAAGATAGGTGATCGATTCGGCCGAGACGCCGGCCATCTTCTGAGCGCGCTGGATCACCTGCGCCTGGCCGTCGACACTCGGCGCGGTGTAACCGACCTTGACCGAGCCGTCGTTGTTGATCGCAAAGCCGCGTATGACTGCCAGCACCTGGTCCCCGTCTGCGACCGCCTCTTCGAGGCGCTTGAGCAGCACGACCGCTGAGCCGGATCCGAAGACGGTCCCGCTCGCTGCGCGGTCGAAAGGCCGGCAGTGTCCGTCCAGCGAAGCCAGACCGCCTTCCTGCGGAACATATCCGCGATGCTGCGGGAAGGTGATGGAGACGGCTCCCGCCAGGGCCATGTCGCAGCCGCCGGTAAGCAGGCTCTGAGCCGCCTGACAGATGGCGACAAGCGAGGTCGAGCACGCCGTCTGCACCGTCATGCTGGGTCCGCGCAGGTTGAGCTTGTAGGAAACGCGCGTGGGCAGGAAGTCCTTATCGTTGCCCAGCATGGTCACGTAGTTGCCCACCTGGTAGGAACCGGTGAAATCCTCGAGAAACTCGCGGCCGGTGGCGAGGTTGCGCATGAAGTAGGTGTTCATGCTGCAGCCCGCGAAGACACCCACCGATTGGGTGGTGTGGGCAGGATCGTAGCCGGCTCGCTCCAGCACCTCCCAGGCGCATTCGAGGAACACGCGGTGCTGCGGATCCATATGCGCAGCCTCTTTCGGATAGATCCCGAAGAAAGTGGCATCGAACTTGTCCGCGTCATTCAGTATGGGGCGTGCAGCCACGTAGTTCTCGGAGCGACTGGCGGTCTCGCGCTCGAAGGTGTCGAGTTCCTCGCGATCGAAGAAAGTGATCGACTCGACGCCGGCGGCGAGATTGCTCCAGAATTCTTCGACGCTGTTGGCTCCGGGAAAGCGGCCGGTCATGCCGATGATGGCGATTGCCGACGACGGAATCGAACCTGTAGATGCCTGCGCTGTAGCGATCGCCCGGGTTGGAGTGCTGCTCTCCGGCGTCGTGCCCGGCTTGCCCAGAACCAGCGAAGTCATGGCGCGCAGTGTGGGATGTTCGAAGATCGAGGCAATAGACAGCTCGACCTGATTCTCCCGGCGAAGCATCTCATTGATCCGGGAGACAAGGACCGTGGCCAGCAGAGATGTGCCGCCGCTTTCGAAGAAGTTATCGTCGATGCCAACGCGGGGCAGGCCGAGGACTTGCTGCCAGATTGCGGTTATCGCTTGCGAAAGATTTCCGGCCGGCTTTTCAGCCGCGTGCGGAGGCACGCGCGCCTCCGCCGCGTTCGACACGGGATGGTTGCCGCCTTCCGGGATTTCTCTGTTCCTTGGCATGCATGACCGGGGATTCGATTTGAGCTGCGTTTACGCTTCTCGGGCGGCCGGAACCTCTTCAGCCTCGACGACATCTTCGGCAGCGACAAAGGGGACAAACGGAGAAACATCGGCGCGCTGATATTTCGGCTGCCACCGCAGGTTCATCTTGTTGACACGTGTTTCAAACTCGGTCAGGTCCTGCTTCAGACTCTTCTCCGCGCGCAGCAGACCGACCTTATTGATAATGACGGCGACACCGCCCACGTTGAGTCTTTCGAGCAGACGCGCGGAACGCTTTAACTCCGCTTTCTTGGTCTTGGCCGACTCGCCGACCAGAATCGTGACGTCGGCAAACCGGGCAAGGTACTCGGTTTCGGCAGAGGTGAGAATCGGAGCTGCGTCAATCAGTACGATGTCGTATTCGTTGGTGAGTTCCTGAAACGCCTTGGCCATGAAGCTGGTCGCCAGCGGAGTCACCTTCGAGCTCAGAGGCTGGGTAACCACGGTTGACTGGATCTCTGTGCCGGGTCCACGCTGCGCAGCCGGTTCGCCACCGGTCTCACTGGCTCGCGGCGCTTCCGTCAGGTTGACAGTGGCATAAGCGACCGGATTGGAATTGCCGGAAGAATCTATCGTCAGCGTTTTGCGGCCGAGCTTGGCGAGCGTGCTGCCAATGTGGCCCACGATGGTCGTGGTGCCTGCGCCGGCCGTAATTCCTGTGACCACGAAGGTTCTCACCCCAGCCGAGTGGGCTGCGTGATCGATACCCGCGGCCAGACGTAATGCGCATTCGTCGTAGACAAGCTGCGTCACTTCGCGATCGTCAAGCAGCACACCTATCGGAGAGAAGCCCATCACGGCTTCGACATCTGCCCCGGTGTAGAGATGCGGATCCAGCAGGTCGAACAGTACTGCCGCCGCGATTCCCAGAAGAATGGACATGGGAAACAGCATGAGCAGATACTTGTGGGTCTTGCTGGGCGCGGGGCCAAGCGGTGTTCGTGCCGGCTGGAACAGATGCACGGATCCCGGCGAGCTGCTCTCGAGCTCGAGATTGCCGATACGTTCGTCGATCGTGTTGTAGCGCGTCTGCAGGCGTTCGACGTCGGCCTTGATCTCGTCGGAGCGTTGGAATTTCGGAGTAGCGGTCGTGGCGGCATTCGTCTGCTGTTGCAGATCGTGCAGCAGCCTGGATTCCACAGTTGCCGCGCGATTCACCTCTGCGTGTAGCTTCTCTTCGAGGCGGGCCGCTGCTTTGGCGCGCAGGGTGGTCTGCATCTTCTGCAGCGCAGCTTCGGTGTCGGCCAGCTGCTCTTCAGTCTGCTTGCGCAGCGGATTGTTGGGAGTCAAGCCAGCGAGTGTTCCAAGTAACTCGCTCCGCTTCTGGCCGAGCGATGTTTTCAGAGCGGTGAGCTGAGGGTCGCTGGCAACGATTTCGTCGGCAGCCGCACTCAACGCGGAGTTGGGAGCTGACGGATCGCCGTTCTCGATCGAGCTAAGCTGCGCCTCCGCCTGGATGCGCTGTGAATGCGCCGTATTGAGGTCGGTGCGCATCTTCTCGAGCTGGCTGTCAAATGGATCGGATCCCTCGCCGCTTACGATCGCCACGCCGAGGGACTTGGCGATGGTTGCCTGCTCTTGGAGGAGCGAATCCAGCTCTGACTGAATGCGTGCGCGCTCCTGGCGCAGGGTATCTAGGCGTTCATCGCGTCCGTAGAACTCCTCATCCTTCGCCTTCTCGATGTAGGTGTTGGTCACCGCATTCACGATCTCGGCAAGACGGCCGGGACGCCCGCCCTGTAACGTGATACCCACCTGGTAAGTGTTGGCGATGCGGTCTATCTCCAGCGATCCCTGGAGGCGGTTCACGGCAGACTCTTCGCTTTCGCCCGGGAACTGCCATGTGCCCGGCGGCAGCTTCTTGATCGCGTCCGCGATTACGTCATACCGCGTGACCGAGTGGATCTCTTCCTGAATGTAGGTTTCGTACTGGTACTGCTGTTCGCGATCGTCCGTGAGTGTCTTGGGGAAGTTGGGCGAGACATAAATGATGCTGGTCGCCGAGAATGTGGGGCGATGGCGCAGCAGGACTGCCAACCCCAGCCCACAGGTCACGAGGGCAATCAGGCTCGCCGTGATCGCATGGATCTTCAAGCTCCTGAGCACATTGATCCGTATTGCACCTGCCGGTGCCGACGGACGAGGTGCTGGCGGCGGAGCTGCCTGTGGTTCGAGATGCCGTGGGGTGATGTACATGAATTTCGTGTCCTTCGGGTCCCGTACTGCAAGTAAATCCAAATCTCTGATATTCGCCGCATCCGGCGGCGAGGAAACTTACTGATTGAGCAACGGCCTAGGGAAGACCGGCCAGAGTACCCAGCGTCAGCAAACTTGTTATCGGGCTGATCTTTTGCATGAAGTAGGCGACCTTGTTGAAACCGCTCCTCGGAACGACGACGACATCGCCCGGCTGCAGCCTGACCTCGGCCAGACCACTTGGAGTCATCAACTGCTTCCAGGGAACAACCCGGGAGGTGTTGGCTGACTTCTCGATGATCTGGATATTGGGCGACGTTCCCGCCATATCGCCAAGGCCGCCGGCCTGAGCGAGCACCGAGGGCAGCGTCGATTCCGGGGTAAGCGGGATCGCGCCGGGATTTCTGACTTCGCCGAGCACGGTGACGAACTGATCGGCCTGCGAAGGGATAAAGACAATGTCGTTGCGCCGCAGCCGGATATCAGCCATGGCGCTGCCGCTTCTCAGCAGCGTGCGCAGATCGACTTCGAGTACCTGATCGTTGCCGCGATAAATCATGACGCGATCGGGCAGGCCGTCCTTGTTGGATGGAGTGGACTGCAGCCCTCCGCGCGAGACTGCGTCGAGCAGGGTCGGCGTGTTGTCGAAGTAGAAGACGCCCGGATGCTGCACGTTGCCAAGTACCGTAACGCGGTTCGAGCCGTACTTATCGATATTTACCGTGACGGTCAGGTTTGTGTAATCCGATGAGAGAGCGTCGACGATCGCCTTGGCCGCACCTGCGCGAGTAAGGTTGGAAACCGTCATCGGACCGGCGATGGGCAGTGTGATGCGTCCATCGGGGCCGATAATATATTTCCGCGACAGCTCCGGCCGTCCGGGAAAATCAAGGCTGATCTCGTCACCTGCACCAAGCTGATACTCTTCATCCGCCGCGGGCTCGAAGCTCTGCAGCTTCTTTTCCGGGCTCTGCTTCAGCTGGGGCACGGCGGCGGTCTGATCTGGAGCTGACGGGGCAGTTGTTCCCTGTTGAGCAAGCAATGACAGCGCACCCAGACTCATGACCAGTCCGATACAGGTTGTCCGAGTTGACCGAAGTGCGAATCTCATGTTGGCAGACCTTTCGTAAACAATCGAGCCTAGGAACGAATGGTGTTTCCTCAGGCCGGTGCCAGTGTTCCTAATCATGCAATTAGCCTGAAGATTAGGAAATACTCCTAAAGTTGGAGTCCCGATTCGTGCGAACCCAAGCCGCATTTCCCGCCGATCCACGAAGAACAGAGGGCAGCAGGCGAAGCTTCCACACAATGTAAATTGGCGCCATCGCCAGGAAGCCAAGTGTCTTCAAAAAGTCCGGTCCGCTGGCCGCTGCAGCTAGCACGTGAAGCACGACCACCAGCAGCGAGGCGAGAGCGTATATGCGAATCCCCGTCACCGGTATGCAAAGGGCCAGCAATAGGGAAAAAACTCCGTAGGCCATGGGTAAGCCGGCAACGTCGAGCAGAGGCTCGGCCATGCGCAGCTTTCCGCGCACAACCTGCTTCAGCAGAGGCCAGGTCCAGGTCCGGGCGGCGTGAAATCTTCCCCCTTCCCAGCGCGAACGCTGCACATTTTCCCCCTGCTTCGAGGC
>Ga0210398_10001256_pt1 | contig 26692 bp, 24 predicted proteins | sample IncBWC4OmetaG_FD_161047 | JGI IMG/M metagenome (GOLD analysis project Ga0210398, IMG submission 161047) | Forest soil microbial communities from Barre Woods Harvard Forest LTER site, Petersham, Massachusetts, United States - Inc-BW-C-4-O | ecosystem: Environmental > Terrestrial > Soil >... | reverse complement strand
ACTTCCACGGTGGCGCGGTTTGGGACTACTTCCATCGTTGCGACAACTGTTACCGCGCCCGTCGATGAGACGTGCCATAGTTTGGAAGGCATTGCGCAGTATGTGCGCAGCCATGAGAAGGCAGAAGAGAACACGCGGGCTGCGGCAGAGATCGTGGGCGTGCATCTGGAAGGGCCGTTCATCAATAAGGCGCGGCGTGGGGTGCATCCGCCGGAGTCCATTGCGCTCCCTTCAATTGAAATGCTGGAACAATTTCGAGCTGCTGCGGATGGGTTGGTGAAGATCGTGACGGTGGCGCCGGAAATTCCTGGGGCGCTGCAATTGATAGCTCGGGCGGTGGCTGACGGGCTGGTGGTTGCAGTCGGCCACACGGATGCGGACTACGATCAGGCGCGCGCTGCGTTTAAGGCGGGTGCGCGGCACGCGGTGCACGTTTACAACGCCATGCGGCCGTTTACTCATCGCGATCCAGGTGTGATCAGCGCGATTATGACTGACACGGACATCACCGCTGAAATCATCGCCGACGGCGTGCATGTGGCGGCGCCGGCAATCCAGGTGCTGCTGGGAACCAAAGGATTCGATACGGTGCTGCTGGTGAGCGACGGGACTGCTGCGACGGGAATGCGCGACGGGATTTATCGCCTGGGGAATTTTGAAGTTACGGTGAAGGGCGGCGTGGTGCGGAACTCCGAAGGCAAATTGGCTGGCAGCACGCTTACGCTGGATCGCGCCCTGCGTTACATGGTGGAAGTGGGCGTGCCGTTTGTGGACGCTTTGCGCATGGCGACGATTTTGCCGGCGCGGCGCCTGGGACTCGCGGGGAAAAAGGGAATTTTGGCGATTGGCAGCGACGCGGATTTAGTGATTTTGACACCGGATCTGCATGTGGCGGGAGTAATGACGCGCGGCGTGGGGCTGATGTGACGTACCGGCGTTGCGGTGGCAGGCGCGTCTGAGACGCCCCCTACACATGTGACTCGCGGCGCTGACGAAGCAAAACGCACGCGACGATGCGAAAAACGACGCGCCGCCTGAATTACTTGTTCAGCGGGATTTTTAGTTCTTCGGCGAATTTATAGGGATCGAACGGGCTTAGCGAGAAGTAGCGGCCTTCGATGCCGATCATCGGCACCTTGCGCTTGCCGTTATTGATCTGCAGGACGATCGCTTCGGCGGCGGCGTCATCGTCGATGTTGACTTCGCGGTAAGAAATGCCGCGGTCGCGCAGAAAACTTTTAGCCCGGCGGCAATCGCAGCACCAGGAAGTTGAATACACGGTAATGTCTGACATACGCCCCTTCTACTCTTACCCTTCTACTACATTTGTACCATAGCTATCAGATGCAGCCGCGAGTCTGGAGATTCGACGATATCCAAAAGTAAACAAGGCACATACGGGCTAGGCAGCCTGATGCTGCACGGCTCTGCTGGCAGTGCCCGCACCACCCGAACCTGACCCGGCTTTGGTAGCCGCTTGGAGGCGAGCGGTGGCGCGTTCGATTGCAGCATTCGCGCGGTCCCAATCGGCTTCGGTGGAACCCGCCTTCGGCGTGTCGGACTTGGCGCGTTCCAGCGCGGCGGTGGCTCGCGCAACGTCAATTTCTTCGGCACGCTCGGAAATTTCCGCTAGAACGATCACGCGATCCGGCAGCACTTCGGCGAAACCGTACATCACAGTGAGGTACCGAGTTTCGCCGCCCTTGTGATAGGTGAGGATTCCGACGCCCAGCTCGGTGATCAGCGGCGCGTGGCCTGGCAGAATACCCAGGTAGCCGTCTTTACCCGGCATCTCGAGTGAGTCAACATCCTCGCTGAGAATGTGCCGCTCGGGCGTCACCACTTGCAGCTCGATTTTTTCCGGTAGCGTGGCCATTTATTTTGTTTCGTCTGCGTCGCGTTTGCAGGCGCGAACTATGCCGCTGCACCTGCCGCCATTTTTTCTGCCTTCTCGCGCACTTCTTCGATGGTGCCCACCATGTAGAACGCTTGCTCCGGCAAATCGTCGTGCTTGCCTTCGACGATTTCCTTGAAACCGCGGACCGTGTCTTCGATCTTCACGTACTTCCCTGCCAAGCCGGTAAACTGCTCGGCGACGAACATCGGCTGCGAGAGGAACTTTTCGATTTTGCGCGCTCGGGTGACGGTTTGCTTGTCATCGTCGGAAAGTTCTTCGATGCCAAGAATGGCGATGATGTCCTGCAATTCCTTGTAGCGCTGCAGAACGGCTTTCACGGAGCGCGCCACGTTGTAATGTTCCTGGCCGACGATGCGCGGATCCAAAATGCGCGAGAAGCTGGCCAGCGGATCAACGGCGGGATAAATGCCGCGCTCGACGATCTGGCGGCTCAGGTTCGTGGTCGCATCCAGGTGCGCGAAAGTTGCCGCGGGGGCGGGGTCGGTGTAATCGTCTGCCGGAACGTAAATGGCTTGCACCGAAGTAATCGAACCATTTTTGGTGGAGGTGATGCGCTCCTGGAGCTCGCCGATTTCGGTGTTGAGGTTCGGCTGGTAGCCTACGGCGGAAGGCATGCGTCCGAGCAGCGCGGAAACTTCCGAGCCGGCTTGCACGAAGCGGAAGATGTTATCAATGAACAGCAGCACGTCGAGTTTTTCTTCGTCGCGGAAATATTCCGCCACCGTGAGGCCGGTTAGTCCGACGCGGAGTCGCGCGCCGGGTGGTTCGGTCATTTGTCCGTAAATTAATGCGCAGCGCGATTTTTCGGAATTTCCGGGGACGATTACGCCGGATTCCTGCATTTCCAGCCACAGGTCGTTGCCTTCGCGCGTGCGCTCGCCGACCCCAGAGAAAACGGAGACGCCACCGTGTTTCATCGCGACGTTGTGGATCAGTTCTTGAATCAGCACGGTCTTGCCGACGCCCGCGCCACCGAACAGGCCGATCTTTCCGCCTTTCAGGTACGGCTCGGTGAGGTCCACGACCTTGATGCCGGTCTCGAACATTTCGAGCGTCGTGGATTGGTCTTCGAGCAGCGGAGCTGGGCGGTGAATCGGGTAGCGTTTTTCATATTTCACGGGGCCGAGATTGTCCACCGGGTCGCCGAGCACATTCAGCACACGTCCCAGCACACCGCGGCCGACTGGCACGGAGATGGGCTCGCCGAGGTCAAGCGCTTTCATGCCGCGGACCAGACCTTCAGTCGGTTTCATCGCCACGCAGCGTACGCGGCCTTCGCCCAAGTGTTGCGCGACTTCGGCGACGATGTCGAGCGGCTCGGGATTGTTGAAGCCTTCGCTGGTGATGCGGACCGCATTGTTAATGAAGGGGAGGTGTCCCTCTTCGAATTGAATGTCAACAACTGGGCCGATGACTTCCACAATGTGTCCGGTCTTCAGGTCATTCGTTGCCATTTAGTGCTCCTTGCGAGTTCGTGTGTATTCGATAGTGAATCGCGCGCCGACGCCAATCACGACGTCGCCGACGCCGCGCCGCTTACGATTTCGATTATTTCCTTGGTGATCGCAGCTTGCCGGATGTTGTTCATCCGCAGCGTTAGCTTTTCGATCAGCTCAGAGGCGTTGCGCGTTGCTGCATCCATGGCGGTCATGCGCGCGGCGTGTTCGGCTGCGGCGGATTCGAGCAGGATGCGAAAAATTTCGGCTTCCAGGTAGCGCGGGACGAGGCCCGCGAAAATTTGCTCGACCGGCTGCTCGTAGATGTAGTCCACCAGGCGGCCTTGGCCGTCCGGAGCAGGTTCGGTGGGCAAGGAGCCCCCGGGGCCGGCATGGGCAGCGAGTTCTTCACCATCGGGCGACTTCTTGATAACTTCAGGATCAACCGGCAGCAGTTTTTCCGCGCGGAGATTTTGCACCATCACGTTTTTAAATTCATTGTAGATCGCGTACACCGCGTCCACTTCGCCGCTGGTGTACAGCTCGGCAACGCGGGCGGCAATTTCCTTGGCCTTCGCGAATTCCACCTTCGAGGAAACGTCGAGGTATTCCGCGACGAATGAATAGCCGCGCTTGCGCAGCGTGTCGCGGCCCTTTTTGCCGACGACGATCAGCTCCAGCTTCTGGGCGTGATGCTCGCGGATGAAGTCCAACGCGTGGCGCAGCACGTTGGAATTGAATGCGCCGGCGAGGGCGCGATCGCCGGTGAGAACCATCACCAGAATTTTTTCCTCGGGACGCCGTTGCAACAGAGGATGCGCGGGAAATTCCATGCGCGCCGCGGCGGAGCGCAGCACGCGAATAATTTCCTTGGCATAGGGGCGGGCGGCGAAGACGCCTTCCTGCGCGCGCCGCAATTTGGCCGCGGAGACGAACTTCATGGCGCGCGTGATTTGCTGCGTGCTCTTTACGGAGCGAATGCGCCGCCGATAATCGAGAAGTGTGGGCATCGAATAGGACTAGTTCGCCTGGGCCGCCGCAGGTGCGGCCTTGATGGTGGTCTTGAAGCGCTCTTTGAACGCGTCCAAAGCTTTCTTAGCTTCGGCGCGGTTGGTGTCGTCAAACGCTTTCTTTTCGCGCAGCGATTTCAGCAGGCCGCTGTAATTCGTTTCGATGAACGGATACAGCTCGAGTTCGAAACGGCGGCACTCACTGACAGGTATATCGTCGAGATATTTGTTGGAAGCAGCGAAAATAATCAGTACCTGATTTTCGACGGAAAGCGGCTGGTATTGATCCTGTTTCAAAATTTCCATCAAGCGCTGGCCTCGGGCGAGCTGCTGCTGAGTGGCTTTATCCAGCTGCTCGGTGCCGAATTGCGCGAAGGCCGCGAGGTCGCGATATTGCGCGAGATCGAGCCGCAGAGTGCCGGCCACCTGGCGCATGGCTTTGATTTGCGCGTTGCCGCCGACGCGGCTGACGGAAATGCCGGCGTTCACGGCTGGGCGGATGCCGCTGTTGAAAAGGTCAGCCTCGAGGAATATCTGGCCGTCAGTAATGGAAATCACGTTCGTCGGAATGTATGCGGAAATATCTCCGGCCTGCGTTTCGATTACAGGCAGCGCGGTCAGCGAACCCGCGCCGAGTTGGTCGTTCAGTTTCGCGGCGCGCTCGAGCAAGCGCGAGTGCAGGAAGAAAACGTCTCCCGGGAAAGCTTCCCGGCCGGGCGGACGCCGCAGCAAGAGCGAAATTTCGCGGTAGGACTGCGCGTGCTTGGAAAGGTCGTCGTAGAAACAGATGGCGTGACGCTTGGTGTCGCGGAAATATTCGCCGATGGCGCAAGCGGCGAATGGCGCGATGTATTGCATGGACGCGGCTTCGGACGCGGTGGCCGCGACGACAATGCTGTGCTCCATCGCGCCGTAATCAGTAAGCGTCTTGATTACCTGCGCGACCGTGGAGCGTTTCTGGCCGATGGCGCAGTAGATGCAGATCATGTCGCCGCCACGTTGATTTAAGATCGTGTCAATGATGATCGCGGTCTTGCCGATTTGGCGGTCGCCGATGATCAACTCGCGCTGGCCGCGGCCGATGGGAATCATGGCGTCAATGGATTTGATGCCGGTCTGAATGGGTTCGCGCACGGGCTGGCGATCGATCACGCCGGGCGCGAGCCGTTCGAGCGGATTGCGCTGCGACGATTGAATGGGACCTTTATCGTCAATGGGATTGCCGAGCGCGTCCACCACGCGGCCAATCATTCCATCGCCCACCGGCACGGACATGATTTTCCCCGTGCGCTTGACGGTGTCGCCTTCCTTGATTTCGGTGTAATCGCCGAGAAGCACGGCGCCGACTTGATCTTCTTCGAGGTTCAGCGCGATGCCGAAAACGTCGTGCGGAAACTCGATCATTTCGCCGGCCATGCACTTGTCGAGGCCGTGGATGCGCGCGATGCCGTCGCCGACGGAGATGACGGTGCCGACTTCCTCCACCGCGAGGGTCTGCTGATAATTTTCGATCTGCTCGCGCAGGATCTTGGTTATTTCGTCCGCTTTGATGTTGGCCATCCTGACTCCTGTTTTCTAGTGACCGCGTTACGCCAGCGCTGTAACGCGCGATGCGGCGTCGTGTTTTTATTCAGTTTCGAGCTGTTCGCGCAAGCGATTCAGTTGCTCGCGCACCGAGCCGTCGTAAACCGTGGAACCGACGCGCACGACGGCACCGCCAAGCAGGGTGTTATCTTCGGCGAAGCGCGCTTCGATCTTTTTTCCGGTGCGGCGCTGCAGCACGGCGAGCAAGTCTTTTTTCTCCGCGTCGCTCAGCGCGCGCGCGGTGGTGACTTCGGCTTCAGCGATGCCCAGTCGCTTATTCAGCTCCGTGCTGAACACCGGCAAAATCTCTTGAAACAGATGCGTGCGGCGGTGATCCACGATCAGGCAAACGAAATTGCGCACCGCGTCGATCAGGCCCATTTTCGCGGCAATCGCGGTAATGATTTTATTTTTTACCGCGCCATCCACGGCGGGACTTTCAAGAGCGTTGCGCAGATCGGCCGAAGCAAGAAACGTTTCGACGAACGCCGCAAGGTCCTCGCGAATTGCTTCGCCGGACTTCCGTTCCAGCGCCACGTCGGCCAGCGCCGCGGCGTAACGTTCGGCTACCGCGCTCAATTGACGCTCCCTTCCAGCTCAGCGATGAAAGTGCGGATCAGCGTGGCTTCCGATTTGGGCGCCAGCTCCTGCTTTAGCAATGCTGCGGCGCGTTCGACCGCCAGGCGCGCGCCCAGCACCTTCAATTCGATGCGCGCCGCGCGGCCCGCCGCTTCGATTTCGGCGCGGGCGGCGAGTTCGATTTTCTCGGCTTCAACGCGGCCCATGTCGCGCAGGCGCTGCGCTTCGGCTTCGGCGTCGCGCTTGGCGTCCACTCGCAATTGTTCAATTTCGCGCTCCAGGCCTTCGAGCTTGGTCTTAATTTCGCGGCGCTGGCGCTCGGCGGCCTCGCGGGCGCGCGCGCCTTCCGCGATTTTCCGGGAAATTTCATCGGCATTCGCGCGAAAAGCCGGTGCGGCATACTTCACGATGCAGTAAGCGATGGCGCCGAATACCAGCGCGAAGTTAAGCCAGCGAAAAATCCAGCCTGTAGTGGAATCCGCCGGAGAATCTTCGTGCTCTTGCGCAAAGACCGGGACGGCGGCCAGCGCCAAGAAAATCGCGAGAAAACCCAGCGCGCGACCTGCGGACTTCATGTGCTGAGTGAACCGGAAAATCATCGGCGCGCACCACCGGGCGAAGGACCCGCACCTTCGAGAATGCTTTTCGCAATGGCGCCGGCCAGTTCCGGAGTTTGGAGCTCGACTTCTTTGCGGGCTTCCACCAGTTCGGCTTCGATTCGCTTCTTGGCCTCGTCCACTTCCTTGCGCGCCAGGGTGCGTTGCGCCTTCAGATTCTTGGCACGCTCCTCGAGTACAGCCTGACGGGCCGCTTCCTGTTCGAGGTAAATTTCTCCCTGTGCCTTGCGCAGAGCCGCATTGTAATTTTCCAGATCCTGGCGCGCCGCGGCTTCCACGGCCGCAGCCTCCGCGCGCGCGCCTTCGATTTTCGCGCTGCGCTCCGCCATGGCTTTCTGGATGGGCGTGAAAAAAGCCCAGCGCATGAAAACATAAAATAGGAAAACGATGATGACCGTGGGCACAGCTTGAAGAAACAGGTCACCGAGCTGGCGAAGGATTTCCATCGTTAGGAAAGCGAACGAATACTTTTGCCCCGTTCTTCTATTTGCACTGTTGCCCGGAAATGCGATCAGCCGCTCCGGGACACACTTCTAGGCTCAAGCAAAGGCCGCGATTATCGCATCGAGTCCCGCTCCCGTCAACGCTTTACGGCCCTTTTAGCGCGAAGGAAGCGAGGCGCGGTGTACACCATTCTACTTCGGTGGAGTGCCGTTATGCCAGCCGCAGCTGCGAATTCGACGGCCGGTCAGCGCGGGGCGAGCGGGTTATGAGGGTGTTCAAAAGATTGCTTGCGCGTTACCACGAACCACAATTGGATGCCGATCCACGGCAGGGAGAAAACCAGGCTGAACCACAGTGGAAACTGGAGTTGCGTTGGCGGCAGGCCGAGTGAACCTTGCATCGCGGTCATGGCTTCTACGTAGCGTGCCTGCGCGCCAGGAAGGATTACGGAAATGACGGAATTGAAAATTGCGAAATTAAAATAATAGATGGCGAGGTTGCGGCCCCACATTTCCATCTTCAGCAGGCCGTAAGCCATCAGGAGTTGCACCGACATGTAACCGACCACGATGAGTGAAGCTTTTCCTCCAGTAAAGAAGAAGCCCAGGAACGTGAGAGGCAAGTGCAGGATATTGAGAACCGGAAACATGCAGGCGCCCACCAGCGCGAGGTACGCAATGATGGTGATGCTTACCGGCCGTTTCGGCGAGCCGGGAACTTCTGTTGGCGCGAGTACGGCGGGCGTCCAATTGGAAGCCGGCGTTGCTGCGGCGCTGCGGAATACTTCTCTTATCGGCCGCGTGTTGAAGAAATACAGCCACCAGCCGCCTAGCAGCGCAAGCAACGCGTAGAAAATCGCCATCCCGACGCGTACCGCGGTCATCAGGTGTTCGAGCGGTACGGTGGAATCGCCGGGTGGGACGGCGGATGCCGGAGGAATCGGCAGGGGCATCACCAGCATCATGAGCAGGCCCGGCACGGCCATCACCAGAAGCAGGCCGCTGAAAACGACGACGGAAATTCTGGCCCATTCGCGGAGCTGCAGCAGGCTGATACCGGTGGCGATGCCCCACGCCGCGAAGCCCAGCATAAAAATGGACATTATCAGGCCCGCGCCACGCGTGAATGCAGGCGTGGATTCCGCGGCGGGCAGCACGGCGAAGGCGAAGATCATGAGCGCGCCGGAGAGCAGCGCGAGGCCTGAGCCGATGAAGATTGCTACTGCCGCTATCGTCACACCTGCCGGGCGCCTCATCGTTTCTCTCTGGCCTCTCTTGCGACGCGTGCTGTTTCTTTTCGTGGAGTATATACCACGGCGTGCGGCGGCTGGCAGATGTGTGAGGCGGAGCCCGGCTGGATTGGATTAGTACGCGTAGGCCTGCAGGAGCGCGAAAACCACTACGCCAGTGACGGAGACGTACAGCCAGATGGGAAAGGTGTAGCGCGCGATGCGTTTGTGCTGCGGGAACCGGCCGCTGAGCGAGAAAAAGAAAGTGATGAGCACCAGTGGCAGCGCCACCACCGAAAGAATAATGTGGCTGGCGAGAATCGAGAGGTAGATGGCGCGAATCGTCGCGTGGCCTGCAGGGAACCGCGTGTCGCCATGCAACGCATGGTTGACGATATAGCTCACCAGGAATAGCGACGAGAAGCCGAAGGCCAGCAGCATGCTGGCGCGATGGGATTTGCGGTCACGTTTTTTGATGAAGTAAAGGCCGGTGCAGAGCGCGATGGCGCTGAGGGCGTTCAACACTGCATTCAACGCGGGCAGGAAAACAAATCTGCCTGCGAACTGCGCGGGAGCGTGGTGCAGGTAGAGCAGCCAAAGCAGAAACGAGATTGCCGCAGCACTTACGACGAAGATCGAGCCGAGTACCGCGCGTTGATTGGTCTGCGTTTGCTCCATGGACCTTCGAACGATACTACAAATTTTCGAATCGGGCATTGAGTGAAAAATATGGTAGCGGATTAATTTGCGGACGAATTAACGGCGCGTGGCGTTGCGAAACCGTGACGCAGTTCCCCAGTCCCGCAACGCGGGATTGGCGTTCCCAGGAACGTCCCGCGTTCGGCGGGGAGGCCGGAGCGCGAGCCTAAGCTATTGGGCGGCCGGTTCGGGTTGAACGGAGACGACTGATTCGGTGTTGAAGCGCGTGCGTTGCAGGCGATAGCCGTCGCGCGTGCGAATGTGGTAGCGCTTGTGCTGGTCGCTTGCGAGTCTCACGGTGATGGTGCGCCAGCCGCGGTTGGTATTGGGCTTTGGATAGTAGCTCAGCGAATAAAGATGGGCCAAATCATCGCGGATCGAAGCGAAGGCGCTCTGTTCGTCTTTCCAGCTGTGCGCGAAATATACTTTGCCGCCGGTGGCAGCGGTCATGCGTTGAAATACGGCGTTGGAGATGGGTTCGAGGTGAGCGTCTACGGTGCTCACCATGTAAATTGTTGTGCCGGTGGATTGCGCCAGCTCAGCAACGTCCTCGGGCGGGACCATGCTGTAATTATCGGGACCGTTCGAGAAAACCACGATGACTTTTCGTCCAGTGAAGTGCGCGGCGTCTTGCACGGTGAGCAATAGACAATTGTAAAGCGCGGCATCGTCTCCAGCGACCGTGGTACGCGCGGCGCGCAGAACCTGCGAGCGGTCGGAAGTAAGCAACGCGGCACGGGAAAGATCGCGGCTGTAAGAGTAGAACGCCACTTTGTTCGCGCTCTCCAGCGAGCGCACGAAATCAGCGATGGCGTCTTGCGCAAATACAAAGCCGCGGTACATATAATTGCTAGTGTCGAAAAGAACGAAAACGTTGGCGCCTTCGACCAGCGAAGTGAGCTCGCTGGCTGAAACACGGTCACCGGAATCTTTTTGTTGGTCGGCCGAGGCGTCGGCCGGCTTGGCAGCGGACGGCGGCGCGCCAGCGAGAGAGCGCGCGGATTCATTGCCCTCTCCAAACGTCGCGATATTTTCCGCTATGCCATCTTCGGTAATGACGAAATCCTCGGGGTGAAGCCCGGTGACGTACTTTCCCTTGTTGTCAGTGACGGCCACGTTCAGCTGCACCAAATCTACCGTGACGTTTATGCGCGGCGGAGCGCTTTCCTGCGCGACCGGCGCAGTGCGGACGAAAACCGAGAGTGCGACCACCAAAGCGAGCGCGACCACGAATCGTTTGCACATGACGAGCCTCGATGTAGTTCGTTGCTACATTTCCTTCGCAGGGCCGAACGGGCGTATGCGAATCCGCCCACCCGGCGCCGGAATATCCTAAGGTTTAGGGCTGCCGAAACTCGCAGGCAGCGACGTAACTTTGCCCTGGCGGAACTCTTCTCCGGTTTCGCGCATGGCGCGCAGTATCGCCGGCCAATCGTTCAAGTCCGTCGCGAAAATCTTCGCGACCATACGCTCAGTCAGTTCCGGGGCCAGGCGATTCAGCGTCACCGGCGGATAGCCCATTTCATCGGCCAGGCGCGCCCAATAAAGGTTCGTGGAATCCCAAGTTTCGGCCAGCAAACGGCTGGAATAACCCTGGAACATGGGGAACGGCCGGACGTTGAGCAATTCGCGAGCATAAGAGCGCGCCAGGACGGGATGCGGCACGCCGAAATCCTGCGACAGCCGCGCCCAGGTGATTTCCGCGGGATGATCGCGGGACAAATCCTGCAGTTCGCGGCCAGCCGTTCCCCAGGCACTCGAATCGTCTGGAAATCTGCGGCGAAATTCAGCGGTCAAATAGAAGGCATCGGCAGGCGTGATCTGCGAGGAAACTGCCGCCAGCTGGCCTGCGCGCAGAGTGGCATCGAGCTGCGCGGCTCTTTGCGGAATCATGCGATCGGAAAGGATGCTGGTGACTTTCGCGCGCAGATTTTCATCTTGCACCGCGGAAGCGAGCATTTCGTCGCCCGCCCGTTGATAGAGCGCGACGGCGTGCAGTTCGTCACGGCTTACGTTCCACCAGCGCGGCAGAACGGCATTGGTCATAACGGAGGGCACCAGGTCCGACCAGATCAGCGCCTGTACGTTCTCCGGCGCAATAAAATCTTCTTCCATTTGCGCCAGCACGTAAGGCAAGTCGGCGAGCGAGCCCACCAGATGAGCGCCACCGCCGGCGGGCGAGCCCGCGCCGAACAAGCGCGGCGTGAGCCACAGGGATTCTTCGGTGCCCATCACCGTCTCGCCGGAAAAATCGTGCGAGCGGATGAGCAACGGATTATTGTGCAGAGCCTGGGAGCCGGGAGGCTCGTAATAGGCGTAGCTGAAACCCACGAGCGTGTCGCGGAGGAAAGGAGCGAGGAGCCCGCGAGCCTGATCCAGTTCCGGACCGGAAACTTGCGATTTCAGAATCTTGGCGAGGTCCGTGCGCATTTCGATTTCGGTGTGGCGATTGTTGTAAGATCCGGCGGTGAACATCGTGCGCTCGCTGCTGGTGAAGATGGGGCGCGGCATCTGGAATTCGCCGAGCTGCTCGGCGAGCGGCAGCAGACGATCGCCCGCGGGAGTTCCTTGCGGCGTTGGCGTCATGCCGTCGCCCAGCGCGAGCAGCGTGTCGAGCGAAACCAGGCGCTGGTCGTCCAGCACCGCGCGAATTCTTTCCGCCAACTCGCGGTGGATGCGCTGGCCTTCGGAATTTGTTTGGCGAGGGCCGGCGATCAATTCAATGATTTCATCCTGCGAGCGACGGGTCTCACCAGTGGCGCCGCGCAAGACGTGTCCGAGCGACACGCGCCCGGCGTCGAAGACCTGCGTGGACGAAGTGATGTGCGCGAAAGGCTTGATCATCTGTTGCCAGGATTCGTCGCGAGCGCTTAGCGGGATTTCGCCCTGGCGAGCGAGGATTTGCCAGATCATGACATTGGCTTCGAAGATGCCCATCGCGTTGCCGCGCAGCGTGTGATCCGAAATTTTCCAAAGGGACCCGGCGGTGGTCAGGAACGCGGTGATAGACGCATCGCTCAATTCCGGGAACTCGGAAAAGATCGAATATTGATTGCGAAATTCCGGGAACTTGCCGGCCATGAGCTCGACCGTCGGCGCGCTCAGGCGCTGCCCAGCCGGGCGCTTCGCGTCAATTTCACTGAGCACCAGATAGGCTTCTGTGGGAGTGCCTTCCATCCCCACGCGCGAGAGAGCGAACATCATTTCTAGCAGACCGTCCGGAGAATTCCAGCCTCTGGTTTCCACACTCCACGCGCGCGCCAGCTCGGTATTGGACTTCTGCTGGAGAATCTTCTTCCACGCCTGGACATTTCCAGGCACGTGCGGATCGCCGTTGGGCTCCCATTGCAAGCGCGTAGTCAGAAGCAGCAGCGATGGATCGGGGCGGAACACCGACGACATCGCACTGGGAGAAAGTGTTCTGCCGCGGAGCGCGTCATAGCAGCGCCGCAGCCGCGGCGTTTCGACAAAGTGCGCTTGCTGTTCCGGCGGGATGCGCGAGAGTGAGTCAAAGTAAGCGGCCAGCCAGCCGTTATCTTTCGCGAGGAGCCGCGAGACAAATTCGCCGGTGGAGCGTGGGCTGGCACCGACCATTTCCTTCCATGCCGCCTCGGCGCTGGGGCCGCCCGGAACAATCACGCGGCCTGATTCGATGCGAATGTAACTGCCGTAGAAATCCAGCGACGCGGAAAGAGGGACGAGCTTTTTTAGACCCGGAGAATGCAGCAAAGCAGTCTGCGTTTCCGGATCCACGTGGGCCCAGGCGTAGTAAAGACGAGCCAGAGCAGCATCGTGCAAAAGCGAATCGATCAGTGGACGGCTCTCTTTGTCTCTGCCGTTCTCGCCGCTGGCCTCCGACCATTCTCGTTCGGTGAGAACGATCGGGACTTGAGAGTTCGGGTACGGGTAAACGAAGGGCTCGCCCCCCTGCAGAGTTTTCTCGAGGTCTGGGAGCGGGAAGCCGGAATCTATGGTGAGAAACGCTCTGCGCGGATCGGCCGTCTCGACGTAAGTGCTGCTCTTTCCACATTCCGCAGCCGTTTTGTAGCCGAGAATGTCGAGTAATTGTTTCGCGTCGGCGCAACCAGTAACGCGGATCACCCCGTCGTGCCCGGCCAGACTCGAGAGTTCCCTGGCCTGCTGCACGTAGCGGCGAAGCAGAATCAAGAATTCGGTGGGGCGGCTGCCAAGGCCGGTGCCCTGATATCCGATCAGAAATACGTTGCGGGCGAGCAGGGGCATCACTTCTTCGCTGCTGGCTTTCTGGCTGATCCCCGCGATGCGCAAGAAGGAACGCAACGGGCCGGGAATCGTAGCCGTTGTCGGCGCAGACGGCTGAGACGGTTCGGGCGGTTCGGGCGACTGAACGATGCGCTCTTGCGGTGCGGCCGGGCCGGGAGGAACAGCGCCACGAACTGGACTGGTCGAGCTAAGACAAGTTAACGCCGGGAGGACAACAAGGGCCGAAAGACGCAGGGGAAATTTCATTGTGGCACCACCCCAACTGCCTTCGAGACGTACCGAAATCGCTTTAAGCGACCGGCGTGGTTTGCGAGGCGCGCTTCACACCGGGTAAAACTTTCTAACGAAATCAAGCTCCAAGCCTGGACGAGGGCATGGACTGGCTGGTTGGTGCATCCTACGCTTCTCCGGGTGCGGACGCAACGAGTATGGCGGCGATCTCCCAAATGTTACAAGCGCGAGACACGGCGAAAATTCAGAGAACCGGGTACGGCACAGGTTCATCATCCACGACGACTCGGGCCGCATCCAAAAGGCGATTGGCACAGAGCGACCTCAAGAGGAACAGGAGAAATTCAATGTCCAAGAAACTGGAAGGAAAAATTGCACTCATTACCGGCGGCTCGCGAGGTATCGGCGCGGGAATCGCCAAGCGCCTTGCAGAAGATGGCGCGAACGTGGCCATCACCTACACCAAAGGTGCCGATGCGGCCGCGGCGGTGGTGAAGGAGATCGAACGCGCCGGCGGAAAGGCGATCGCGATTCAGGCGGACGCCACGGATGCCGCCGCCGTGATTGCCTCGGTAGAAAAGACAGCCAAGACCTTCGACCGGATTGACATCCTGGTGAACAACGCCGGCACGGCCATTCCCAAGCCGTTCGAGCAGACCACGGTGGAAGATATCGACCAGATGTTTAACCTCAATGTCCGCGGCGCGCTCGTCGCAACGCAGGCTGCGCTGAAGCACATGAAGAACGGAGGCCGCATCATAATGATCGGCTCCTGCGTCGGCGAACGCATGATGACGCCGGGCCTGGTGGCTTACTCCGCCACGAAGGGAGCCATCAAGATGTTCACGCAGGGATTGTCGAGGGAGGTGGGCCCTCGAGGCATAACGGTGAATAACGTCCAGCCCGGTCCGATTGACACGGATTTGAATCCCGCGGCCGGAGATTGGGCGGTGCCGCAAAAGGCCAATACGGCGCTGAACCGCTTCGGAACTGTTGCGGAAGTCGCCGCGTTGGTCGCCTTCGTGGCTAGTCCCGATGCGTCGTACATCACCGGCGCGAATCTGACCGTTGATGGCGGCACGAACGCGTGAGCGATGCTGACTGCTGATTCGTCGCGCGCCCGCATTTCTGGCGCGCGATGGATCACTTTTTCGATTACCGCGCATCGCGCTACCGTACATAGCAGGCACGATTCACTTATGCCAATGCGCTGGGGTGGTGACATCGGCGGGCAAAATAAGCGCGTTAATACTGGCGGGCCGAGACTGTGTTTTATATCATGCGCTGATGCATTAGATTGGGAATGAGGATTTCAGTTATCGCGACCCGTCTCGAAGCGTGAGCGAAGATGCAATTGCATCGGTATGCTTGAGTTCGTCATGAGGACAGACCCGACTATGCCGAAGAAAGTCCGCTGGGGAATTCTGGGCACCGCTAAGATTGCCGTCAAGAAAGTCATCCCGGCGATGCAAAAGGGCGATCGCTGTGAGGTGGTCGCCATTGCTTCCAGAGATCGGCGCCGAGCGGAGCAAATCGCGCACGAACTCGGCATTGCAAAGGCCTACGGAAGCTACGAGGAGTTGCTAGCCGACGCGCAGGTGGAAGCAATCTACAATCCGCTTCCAAACCATTTGCACGTTCCGTGGTCAATCAAAGCCGCGGAAGCCGGAAAGCACGTCTTGTGCGAAAAACCGCTGGCGATGACGAAGGCGGAAGCGCTCACCCTTTTGGCACGCCAGAAACAGGCGGCCGTCAAGATTGGCGAAGCCTTCATGGTGCGCACCCATCCCCAATGGTTGCGCGCACGGGAGCTGATCACGTCCGGCCGGATCGGGGATTTGCGCTCAGTCACCGGCTTCTTCAGCTACTTTAACCGCGATCCCGCTAACATTCGCAACATACCTGCATACGGCGGTGGGGCGCTGATGGACATAGGGTGCTATGCCATCACTGCATCGCGCTTCGCGTTTGCTGAGGAGCCGTCGCGCGTTCTGGGGCTGGTTGCAAGAGATCCAGATATGCAGGTAGATCGGCTGGTCTCCGCCATCCTCGATTTTCCGTCCGGGCACGCCACTTTTACGTGCAGCACTCAGCTGGCTCCCTATCAGCGGCTTCATTTCCTGGGAACGCAGGGCCGCATTGAAATCGAGATTCCATTCAATGCTCCCAATGACCGGCCATGTCGAATATTCATTGCCGAAGGCCGCGACGGCGTCGGCAAAGAGATCGTAACCGAGACTTTTGACACTTGTGACCAATACACGATTCAAGGCGACGCCTTTTCCCGCGCCATACGCGAGGATGGCGAGGTGCCAGTTTCAATTTCAGACGGAATCAATAATATGGCCGTGATTGAGGCGATTTTCCGCTCCGCGGACTCCGGCCAGTGGGAACGGCCATAAACACAAGTGGCGCAACCGGAAAGATTTCTTCCGGTGCCCACAATCAAGCGAACGACGTTTATCGATGATCTGACCGGCAAGGGCGGCCTTTACATCAAGAAGCTCGCCGATGTGGACCAACGGGTATTGCAGGCCCTGGCCGCCAAGTCCGTCGCCGCCACGCGAGCACGGAATCGCAACGCGGCAGGCAAGGCCTAAGCTCGCGAATTGCCGACACTTCAATCAGTGAAATTTTGAGCCTCGGCTCAGTCACTGGCGCTCTGTGCCGCGAATTCGATACAATCGCGGTTTGGGCTGCGACGTAAATCGTTGCCTGCCGGTGCGCGCGGTCCATATTCAAGGAGAAATTCCATGCCATCGTTCCCCGGGGTTGACTACCTCGACTTCGATTCCCTGCTGAGCGACGAAGAAAAGCTGGCGCGCAATACGGCGCGGCAATTTGTGGATGCCGAGATCATGCCGATCATCGAGGAATACAACCGCGAAGGAAAATTTCCGGTGCAGCTGGTGCCGCAAATGGCGGAGCTGGGACTTTTCGGCGCGAGCTTGAAGGGCTACGGATGCGCGGGCATGTCCAACGTGGAATACGGACTGGTAACGCAGGAGCTGGAGCGCGGCGATTCCGGGCTGCGGAGTTTTGTTTCGGTGCAATCGGCGCTGGTGATGTATCCGATCCACGCCTTCGGTTCAGACGCGCAGAAAGAAAAATGGCTGCCGCTGCTCCAACAGGGAAAAGCGATTGGATGCTTCGGCCTCACCGAGCCGCAATTTGGTTCGAATCCCGGAGGGATGCTGACGCGCGCGGTGAAAAAAGGCAGCGACTACATTTTGAACGGCGAAAAAATGTGGATCACCAGCGGCTCGATTGCAGATGTGGCCGTGATTTGGGCGAAGTGCGAGGACGATGTGATCCGCGGATTCCTGGTGGAAAAAGGCACGCCGGGCTACAAGGCTTGGGATGTACACGGGAAATATTCGCTGCGCGCTTCGGTGACTTCCGGCCTGGCAATGACCGACTGCAAAATCCCAGCCACGAACCTGCTTCCTGGCGTGCAAGGATTGAAAGGCCCGCTTTCCTGCCTGAATCAGGCGCGCTACGGGATTGGCTGGGGCGGCATCGGCGCGGCGATGGCTTGTTACGACACCGCGCTGAATTACGCCAAGCAGCGCAAGCAATTTGACAACAAGCCGATCGCTTCGCATCAATTAGTGCAGGAAAAATTGGTGTGGATGGTCACCGAAATCACCAAGGCGCAATTTTTGGCGCTGCAGGTGGGCCGCCTGAAAGACGCGGGGCGCGTGCATCCGTCGCACATTTCGATGCTCAAGATGAACAACGTGTGGATGGCGCGCGAAACAGCCCGCATGGCCCGCGAAATCCTGGGCGCGAATGGGATTGTGGACGATTACTGCGTGATGCGCCACATGAACAACCTGGAATCGGTGTTCACCTATGAAGGCACGCACGACATACACAAATTGATCATCGGTGAGCGCATCACCGGCATCGCGGCGTTTTCATGAGGCGCGCCCGGATTCGAAGCAACGCGCTGACGCTGGTCGGCGTAATCTGCGCGATCGGCGCGATTTTCGCCGCTGCGTTTCCTGCGCATGCGGCCGAGGATGTGCGCTCGAAGCCGAAAGTGCGCGCGATCACCGCGTTCGTGCGCCTGGACCCGGCGAGTTACCAAGGGCAAATTCAAGAGACGCTGAAATTTTTGCGCCAAGCCAAAGCCGCCTACGAAAAATCCGGCTATGAAGTGGAAACCATCCGCATCACCACGCAACCGTTTCCCGAATACACGCGCGGGATGACCGACGAACAGGTGCTCGCCTTCTTCCGCGACTACGACGCCCTCGCCGTGAAAGAGAAATTCGACGCGGCAATCGGCCCGGCGATGATGAGCGATGCCGACGACCCGCACCAAGCCGAGTTGCTCGCGAAAATTATCGCAAATTCCAAAACGCTGGAAGGCTCGGTGTTCATCGCTGGAGAAGATGGCATCCACTGGAAATCCATTCACGCCGCGGCCGGCGTCATAAAATATCTGGAAGCGAACACGCCGCACAGCCAGGGAAATTTCAGTTTTACGGCCGCGTCGCTGGTCCCTTCCGGCACGCCTTTTTATCCGGCGTCTTATTTCACCGGCGAAGGCAAGCAATTCGCGATCGGCCTGGAGTCCGCGAACGTGGTAACCGAAGTTTTCGCTTCGACGAACTCGCCCGCCGTTGCCGAAGAGCGCCTGAGAAGTGTGCTGACCGTATATGCCACGGAAATCGAAAAAACCGCCGTGGGAATCAGCGACATCAGCGGCTGGAAATACGGCGGGCTGGACCTTTCGCCCGCGCCGCTGATGGACGTTTCCATCGGTCGCGCGATTGAAAATTTCCTGGGCGGCCCCGTAGGCTCGAGCGGAACGATGACCGCCGCGGCGATCATCACCCGCGCCCTGAAGGCAATCCCAGTGAAACAGGCAGGCTATTCAGGATTGATGCTGCCGATACTCGAAGATACGGTCCTCGCGCACCGCTGGAACGAAGGGCACCTCTCGATGGACGCGCTGCTTGCGTACTCCGCGGTGTGCGGCACCGGCCTCGATACGATCCCGATGCCCGGCGACGTCACAACCGAACAACTGGAACGCATCCTGGGCGACGTCGCCAGCCTTTCCGTGAAATGGCACAAGCCGCTTTCGGCGCGTCTGCAGCCGGTAACCGGAAAGAAACCCGGCGACATGACCGAATTTGACGACCCCTTCCTGGTGAACGCCAAGATTCAGCCATTGCCCTGACCCCAACGTACCTAGGTTGATAAGGCAACACTTCATAATCTACTTCGCGTGGCGCCCGCCTCTTCGTGTGAGAATCAAAGCAGAGGTTCTGCCGTGCTAATTCAACGCAAACTAGCCCGCGACGGCTCTCGACGAGCGATGCGCGCAGTAGTTGTGCCGCTCGCTGCGATTGTGTTGGCCTGTTGTGGTGCCGCAGCTCCGGCGCGCGCCCAATCCGACGGGCACAGTTATCTGCACATCGAGGTCGCGGGGCGCCCCATGACGAACGTCGTGCTAGATGAAAAATATACAGGCTGGCTGGCAATCGAGGATGTGGACGCCAAATCCGACTCACCAGTCCCCAACGAAAAGAGCCACGCCGAGGACTACGATCCGTCATGGCACCCGAACGAGAAAGACGGCAGGCCCTGGACCGATTTCCCCGTGATATTGCGTTCCGGGCGGGCCGGCTCCGGACGATTCAGCTTTGGAGCTGGAGATAGCGGAGGCCTGGAACCGCTCATTGACGCGCAGAAGCGCAAATTGCTGATTGCCTCGGCGGAGCTGGATCTCTACGACCGGGACAGCCATGCACTCATCGGCAAATACCGCATCAAGGGAATTCACGTGCTCTCGCTGGTTGATGTGCAGGCGTCTGCGTGCGCCATGTACGTAATAACGATGCGTTTCGAATCGGTGCAAAAGATTTAGCTCCGCGCTAATTCCCCGCACCGCAGCCGCAAAATTCCCAAGCTCGATTCCTACATCCAGGAGCAGCACTTATTGTGATGGCTACTTCGCGGCGTCATTCTGCCCGGCAGCCACCAATTGGCGCGCTTGGTCAATCCAGTTGAGTGACACCGTGGGTCCCGAAGCCGCGGCGGTTCTGCCGCCAGTGAGTTGCAGCATCACGAAGTGCTGACCATCGGGCGTCACATCGTAGGAACCGAGCGGAGCGCGCATCTCGAAGCGGTCTGCGAAAATCTGCTCAGGTTTTCCCGGTTGGAATGAGCCTTTCTCGACGGAGTAGGGCACCGCGATCAGCGCATGCCCATCCACATAGAACAGTTCGTGACCACTCTTCGACCATCGTGGGTCGAATCCGCTGCCGGTGGAGATTTGCCATTTGCCTCCCGGACCGGGAAAGGGCACCACAAAAATCTGCACGCTGCCGGATTCCGGCGAGGTATAGGCCAACCAGTGGCCATCAGGCGATAATGCCGGCGCGAAGCCCCTACCCACCCCAGGAACCTGACGCGCTTCTCCGGGTTTCCCCGCTTCGTCCACGCTGAGGGACCAGATCTCGCAGCAGCTCCCATCCTTTGCCGAGAGCCGTTGGAACGCCAGAATTCTGCCGTCCGGCGACCAGGAGGACGGATAGGCGTTCAAAATAGTTTCCGGGGTCAAAGGCTGCTCTTCACCCGATCCATCGGCGCGTTCCCAGTAGATGGATTGCCCGGACCCGTTCGCGGTGGTGTGAGGATGCGAATAGGTGAGCCGTTGGCCGTCGGGCGTCCATTGCGGCCAGCTGGCGCCAACGGTGCCAAGCATTGCGCGAGACGTAGTTTTTCGCTCCAGGTCGTATATCCAGATATTTCCTGTCCCCTGCTGAAAGGCGAGCCGCTTGCCATCCGGAGAAAGGCGTGGCACAGCGGCGTCCGGCTGATCGCTCACCAGCACTGAGGAGTTGCCCTTGCGATCCATCAGCACCAGATTAAGATTCTCACCCGCCGAGCCGCCGTCCAAGTGAACCGCTGTACCATCTTTGGACACGCTGAGCTGCGCGCTGCCGTTGGATATGTCGTAATTAACGGCCTGCATGACCGGAATCGCCGTCCCGGTGATTTTCAATGCGCTGGCATCAAGCGGAGCAACGAATACGGTACCTTGGGACACGTAGGCGAGATAGCCACCGGCAAGGTAGCGCCCAAAATATGCATTCTCCACCAGGACTTTTGGCACGCCCGTATCGAGCGGAGCGACGTCCACACTGGCACGCCCGAAAAAGTTATTGTCCGATGATGCGGTGAATAGGACAGCTTTGCCGCCTGGGAGAAATTGCGGCCAGCGGTGAGTGATCTCCGAACGCGCTGCATCCAAATGCGTGGCCGCCGCCGGCGTGCCGCCGTTTGCGGAAACGCGATACAGCGCGCTGGTAAATTGCGACGGGAAGATAATCGTGCCGTCTTCACTCCAATCGCCGCCGCGAGCGCCGCCCGCGTCACACAACGCAATGGGCGCGCCGCCGCGCACCGAGATTTTCTTCAATTTTCCGTCAGCGAAAAAACCGATCCATTGGCTGTCCACGGAAAAAAACGCGGCTTGCGCTCCCGCCGCGCCGTCCAACTGCACGGCCACCACTTTGTCCAACTCGCGCACGTAAAGCTGTCCCACAGCGGAGCCGCCCGCGCGCGTGACATACGCCAGGCGTGTGCCATCGGGAGAAATGACCGCACCCGGCCCGCTGTCTAACTGGAGCTGCTCGGCTGCCGGAATCCACAGCGACAGTTCCACAGTCTTCCGCGCGGGAGGTTGCCCGGCCTGATGCAGCGCGAGCATCGCAACCAGTAATCCCGCGGCGAGAACCGCTGCAAAAACCCACGGCACGAAGCGCTGCCAGGAAGGCGTGCCACCTTCCGACGATAGATGTGTCGCGCCTGAGGCCGCCGCAGCTTCGGCGGCGAGCTCTATTTCGGAAAGGCGACTAGAAGATGCCTGGCCTGCAGAACCTTGAGTCAATCCCCGCGACGAACCGCCCGATGAACCGGTCGTCGAATTCGATAGCCTTCCGGACGCTTCTTCCCTCTGCTGCGCCGGAAAGGACGCGGAACGGCCAGTGTCGCCATCGCGTTTCACACGCTTCAAATCCGCGCGCATGTCCGAAGCATTCTGATAGCGTAGGTCGCGATCTTTCTCCAGCGCCTTATTGATGATGTCTTCCAGCTTCGCAGGAATTTCCGGGTTCAGCCGCACCGGCGCGGCCGGCGCGCGATTCAAGATCGAGTCGGTTATTACGCCCGAAGTTTCGCCGCGAAACGGCACAGAGCCGGTCGCCATTTCGTAGAGGACCACGCCAAATGAAAACAGATCGGAGCGCGCGTCGAGTTCCTTCCCGCGCACCTGCTCGGGTGACATGTACGCGACCGTGCCCACCGCAACACCTGGGCTGGTGAGATCTTCCGGGTTCACTCCAGCCGTCAACTGCCCCGCGAGCACTGCGTCCTGCGTGACGGTGTGCACAACCGCGCGGCGAATCTGCTTGGCTAACCCGAAATCCAGAATTTTGGCGTTGCCGCGCTCAGTGACAAAAATATTCGCGGGCTTGATGTCGCGATGCACGATGCCCTTGCTATGCGCGGCATCCAGAGCGTCGGCAATCCCGATCGCCAGACCGAGCAGAACGTCAATGTCCATCGGTTGTCCGGCGATGCGATGCTTCAGTGTGGTGCCGTCCAGATATTCCATGGCGATGAAGGCTTCGCCGCTGTGATCGTCAATTTCGTAGATGGTGCAAATGTTAGGATGATTCAGAGCGGAGGCGGCTTTGGCTTCGCGCTGGAAGCGGCTGAGGGCTTGCGGATCTTTGGCTACGTCGTCGGGCAGAAATTTCAGGGCCACGAAGCGGCCGAGCTTTATATCTTCAGCCTTGTAAACCACACCCATTCCGCCACCACCGAGTTTTTCGATGATGCGGTAATGCGAGACGACGCGACCGATTGGCGGCGGAACTTCAGGCATGAGTGGCGCTCATATTAGGATGGGCGCAACGGCAAGTCAACGAACGCAACGGTGGGATTGAATACATTTCGCGTACGAGTAGCCGGTGAGAATCTGTCGGGGCGGGTCCCGCTTTGCGGGACCCGCCCCGACCTCAGCGTCACTCCGACGGCGCGTTAATTCGCGCCGTGCTGACCTCCTACGTCTTGTAGGGTGTGGGCTGCGGTTGATCAAAAGCGCGCAGTGGTTTGGTGGCTGAAAGTTTCTTGGGTTTTTTCAGCCGCTTCGTCTTTTTCGCCTTGGGCATGGCGTCCTCCCTGTTTCTGAGATCCGGCTCCGTGTGAACCTGACGTCGCTTCGTTGCGACTGGTCCTATTTGTAAGCAGTCGCGATTTTGGTGAAATTAAGGCTAAGCGATTCGCTTGGAACGTCCAACTTGGTAAGCGGCTTTTGCTCTTCCAACTTCGAACCCTTGCGGAGACGCTTTGCGGTCTTCTTCGATTTCTTCGCGGTGGCCATGTTTTCCTCCGTTAATTTAACTGCCAGTCTGCTGAATGCATGATAGATGCCAACGCTTCGCCGGGATCGCAAGACTGAAATAGTTGCAGTTAGGGGGACCAGCCGCCTCTGTCGCGTTGAAATTTTAATCATGCATTGAAAATTTCAACCGTCTTTATCGCCGCTACTTCATGAAGTCGCGGATGTACTGGGCGACCTGATCGGCCGCGGTGTCCAACGCGAAATGCGGGCCATCAACGATGTGCACTTCGGCCTTTGGCACATCGCGGCGATAGGATTCCGGCTCCGAAGGGTCGAAGGAAGCTTCATACTTGCCCCAGATCACCAGCAGGCGCGGCTGCTTCTCGCGCATCCATGCCTGCCACTTCGGATAATTCTCAACATTGGTGCGGTAATCGTAGAAGAGGTCGCTCTGAATATCCGCCTGCCCCGGCTGATTCAGAAAATAATATTCATCGGTCCAGAGGTCGGGGTCGTGGCGCTCCAGGTTGGGATCGTCACCAACGTGGCGCGCGCGTGTGGTTGCAAGCGAAAGGAGATTGGTGCGCAGCGCGCTTTCGTAGGATGCGCGATCGGCCCAGAAGGCGCGGCGCGTCTTCCACTTTTCGCCGAGGCCTTCGTTGTGCGCCACCGCATCCTGCACGATTAGAGCCTCGACCCGTTCCGGGTGCGCCAGAATCATGCGAAAGCCCACGGGTCCGCCGTAATCCTGCATGTACAGCGTGTAACGCGTCAGACCGAGCGCTTCCGTGAAGTGATTCATGACCTCGGCGATGTGATCGAAGGTGTACGCAAATTTCTTGGGGTCGGGCCAGTCGCTGTGCCCGAAGCCCGGGTAATCGGGTGCGACAAGATGATAACGATCAGCGAGCCGCACGAAGAGCGGATCGAACATCCGCGACGACGACGGCAATCCATGCAACAACAAAAGCGTCGGCGCATCTTTCGGCCCAGCCTCTCGGTAAAAAATGGACAGGCCGTCTACCTGTGTCGTGCGATAAGCGATTGGATTTTCCACGGGACGTTGCCTTCCTTGTTCCTGGCCTTGGGCTTGGCCCGACAATTGAAATAACGCAAGCATCATGAATATCGCAATTACGAATATTTTTCCTGGGACCTTTGCCACGACAATTCCTCCATCTGGGAAAACGCGCCGGCGGCGTTCAACTGCACGTTTCGTTGCCACGTCCAGCTGTCACCAGCGCTGCACAGATCGTGCGCGCGCAATATCTACTGCGGCGCCACTTCGAAAATGAGTTCCAGCTCGACCGCCGCGCCGAGCGGCAGGCTGGCAACTCCGTACACCAAGCGGCAGGGGTTCTTGTCTTTTCCGAAGACGTCTTGCAGCAGCTCGGACGCACCGTCAGCAACTTTGGGCTGGTCGCGGAAATCTCCCGCAGTTGCCACCATAACGCCCAGCCGGACGATGCGCGTCACTCTATCGAGCGATCCCAAATGTTGCCGCGCGACTGCGAGGCCGTTGAGCGCCGCCAGGTGAGCTGCCTTGCGCCCAGCTTCCGCATCGAATTCCGCTCCGACGCGCCCAATGAATTTCGCCGCGCGGCCTTCGGTGGGCATCATCCCGGTGAGAAAAAGCAGATTGCCGGTCAACACCGCTTCCGCATAGGTGCCGAATGGCTCCGGCGGCGCTGGAAGCTTGATCCCAAGTTCTGCCAGCCGCTGCTCGGCGCTGGCCTGCCGTGAGTTTACGGGACTCACCATTGGTCAACCTGTGCGGCGCGGTTCACGCGCGCCACCTCCCCGGTCACATGACCGGCCATCAAGTGAAAAACGCTAAAGTACTTGATGTCTGCCACAGGGGATCGGATGCAGTGAACCACAAAGTCTGGGGAATCGATGACCGTCAGGTTCGGCCACGCATGCAAATAACGGCTTGATTGGATTTAGGCCATTTGGATTATGATAGGCCGCCCGGAAGGAACGTCCCAGCCACCGGAAGCAAATCACACTTCAGGAGCTACCGTGGAGAAAGAACTCAGCCTCGAATTTCTGCGCACTGTCGAAAACGCGGCCATCGCTTCGGCGCGCACCATGGGCCAGGGCGACCGCTCGGGCTCGGACCAGGCCGCCGTCGAAGCCATGCGCGCGGAAATGGATCGCGTCGGCATGGACGGCACCATCGTCATCGGCGAAGGCGAGCGCGACGAAGCGCCCATGCTTTTCATCGGCGAAAAAGTAGGCGCGGCAGTGCGCGACAAAAGCCGCGAATACCCCAAGGTGGACATCGCCGTGGACCCGTTGGAAGGCACCAATCTTTGCGCGACGGGCGAGCCGGGCGCGATCGTGGTTCTTGCAGCCAGCGAGCATGGCGGCCTGCTGCACGCGCCCGACCTCTACATGGAGAAAATTATTGTCGGGCCGCCGGCGAAGGGCGCGATTGATTTGGACGCGCCGGTAAAAGATAACCTGCGCGCCATCGCCCGGCGCTACGACCGCGACGTGGAAGACTTGGTGATCGTCGTGCTAGACCGCCCGCGGCACGAGAAGCTGATCGCGGACATACGCAAAGCCGGCGCGCGCATCCGGCTGATTTCCGATGGCGATCTTTCCGCGGGGATTTCGGCGGCAGTGCGCGGCACTTCCGTACACGCGGTGATGGGTACTGGCGGTGCGCCTGAAGGAGTGCTCACCGCAGCTGCTTTGCGCTGCTTGAACGGGCAAATTCTCGCGCGACTGGTGGTCTCGAAACCCGAGCATTTGGAACGTACCGCGGCGATGGGCATCAAAGATCCCAAGCGCGTTTACGAAACGGTGGATCTGGCCCCCGGAAAGAAAATAATCTTCGCATGCACTGGCGTCACCGGAGGCGGCTTGCTGCATGGCGTGAACTTCTTCCGCGACGGAACGCGCACTCATTCCCTGATCATGACGCTCGAGGAAGCGGAAGTGCGCTTCATCGATTCCGTGCACCTCGACCGGCATCCCGGCGTCGAAGTGCGCTTCAACTAAGGCGCTTGAATTGAGGCGCTCGCCCGGGCACACGCGAAACATTTTCAAGCTCCATTGCGTATCTGTAAGCGTCTAACAAGCAAGGGGTGAATTATGTCTAGCGCTTCCGGAAGGCCACCGGCCGCGATTCCTCCGCAGCGGCGCGGCAACAACGCTGTGTGGTGGATTCTGGGGATTGTCGCTGGCGGCATCGTGGTAATGGTGCTCTTCGGCTTAGCGCTGGCCGGCCTGTTCATCCGCAATCTGCGCGTCCACAATCAGGGCAATAACGTTGAGATTCAGACGCCCGTCGGCGCCATAAAAGTGAATAAGGATGTGCCGCGCG
>Ga0210398_10001255_pt1 | contig 26718 bp, 16 predicted proteins | sample IncBWC4OmetaG_FD_161047 | JGI IMG/M metagenome (GOLD analysis project Ga0210398, IMG submission 161047) | Forest soil microbial communities from Barre Woods Harvard Forest LTER site, Petersham, Massachusetts, United States - Inc-BW-C-4-O | ecosystem: Environmental > Terrestrial > Soil >... | reverse complement strand
TGCGGGCGGCATCGGCAAGAGCTGCATTGCGAGCGACGGCCAGGCGCACGGTGAAAAAAATCACCAGGCCGACGACGAGCGTTAGCACGGCTGCGACGGCCGCAACCGGCTGCCGATTGCGCGTGACGAATTTTCTCGTGCGGTAGGCAAGCGTGTCTGGCCGCGCCTCCAGTGGCTCGCCTTTGAGGTAGTGATCGATGTCCCGGATCAGCGCTTCGACGGAGCGGTATCTGCGCTGAGGATCCCTGTGCATGGCGGTGAGGCAGAGCACATCGAGATCCGCCCATTGGGTCCGACTGGCGGCGGCAACATCGTCACGGTTTTGCCGTAGGCGGACGATTCTGTTCACCACCGTAGACGGCTTCTCCGTTTCCGCTGAGGTCAGAATTTTCTCGGCCTCGGCCGGGGTTCGGTTGAAAACATCAAACGGGAGCCGTCCGGCGAGTAGCTCGTAGAGCATGACACCGAGCGAATAAACATCCGTATGGATTCCAACCTGTTCCCCGCGGATTTGCTCCGGTGCGGCATACGCAGGCGTCATCAGACGCAAGCCCGTCATGGTTTGCTTGGCAGAGTCGCCGAGGCTCTCGAGATGTTTGGAGATGCCGAAATCGAGCAGGCGAAGTGTTTCGTCGCTTTTCACCAGGACATTGGAGGGCTTTAAATCGCGGTGAATGACGGCATGCTGATGGGCGTAGAGGACCGCCTCCGCAACAGATCGAAAAAGGCGCAAGCGCCCGTGGATCGAACAGTTGTTCTTGTCGCAGTAGACGGTGAGAGGCACACCGTCAACGTACTCCATGACAAAAAAGGGAGAGCCGTCCGGCGAAGTGTCCGCGTCGTACAGGCGCGCGATCGATGGATGATTGAGTTGCGCGAGGGTGCGCTGCTCTGCGGCAAAGAGTTCCCGGCGGGCAGGCGAAAGCCACGCATCGCGCAGAATTTTGATCGCCACTTGGCTGCCCAAGTCCACGCGCTCGGCAAGATAGACCACGCCCATGCCGCCTTCACCGAGCGATCTTTGAATGCGATAGGGGCCGAACTCCTTAAAAGGAGCAGGGGCGGAAGCTGGATCGCTGAGAATTTGATGCGCTACGTGGGCGATATCGCCGTCCAGCAAGGAAGCGCCGCGGGCGTCTTCCTCCAGCAGAATCATTATTTCGGAGACGAGCGCCGGATCATCGGTGCACAGGCTTTCAAGATAAACGCGCTGCTCGGCTTTGGGAACATTGACCGCTTGGTGAAACAGAGCCTGGATCTTTTGCCAGTGAGCGCTGTCCATCTCTGCCCCTCAACACGCGGAAGGAAGAAAACGATCGTTCAGCAGGCTTCACGAAGCTCGTGCGCCAGCCACGCTTTGGCTGCCCGCCAGTCGCGCAGTACGGTGGCCTCAGAGACGTTTAAGAGAGTCGCCGTTTCGGGTATATCCAGCCCGCCGAAGAAGCGGCTTTCGACAAGGGTCGCTTGACGAGGATTCATGCGCGCGAGTTCATCGAGAGCGCGGTCGAGGCGAAGCAAATCTTCTCCGCAGGAAGGGGCTTTTTGGCAGGAATCGTCGAAGCTGACGGTGACGTCCTGGCCTCCGCCCCGCTTTCCGGCGTTGCGGCGGCGGGCCGCCTCAATCAAGACTTGGCGCATGGCGCGGGCGGCGATGCGCTTGAAGTGCAGGCGCGAGGTCGCGGCGATCTCCGGAGACTTGGCCATCTTCATCCAAGCTTCATTGACGAGGGCGGTGGGATTGAGCGTGGCGCTGGGATCGCCGCGACGCACGCTCGAGGCGAGCCGCCGCAGCTCTTCGTAAGTCGCACTAAACAGGTGGTCTAGGACGTGGCGGTCTCGCGCGGGCAAACCCAGTTGAGAGGGCTCAAGTTGGGGTGTATCGGGGGGCGCTCCAGGGGTACTCTCGGGTGAGTTTCCTCGCGGGTTTCTCGCCGTCATGACGGTTTTCTCATCGCTTTTACGCAATGCGTAGTAAGAAGCAGCAAACCTAACGGTTTGCCGGTGCGGGGAAACGGGGAACTTAACCCCGTCAGCGGACCGAACTTTATCACCGGGGCGGCTAGGCGGCAACGGGCAAGGTGGATTTCGAGAAGTGTGTGGCGGTTTCGGTCGGGACGGTCCCAGTTCCAGCTTCAGATTTTGGAAACTGGAGCAGGTCAACAAAATTCAACACGTCAAGAAGGAGAATTACGATGGATCTGACATGCCCGAAGTGCAAGAGCCAGGACACCCAGAAGCTAACCATGTCCTCGGACAATACCTTGTTCGGAAAGATAATGCGTTTTGGTGCGGTCTATGTTTATAACGTTTGGATTCCCGTGGCCTCGGTATTTTTCGGAATCGCGTTCGGAATTGTCTTTGGTCTGTTCAACGGGTACCTGGGATTCTTTGCCTTTGCCGGCACTCTGGTTGCAGGCTTCTTTGCGCGGAAATGGGTCAAAGCAAAGACCAGGTCCAAATTTGCGGATCTTTCCGACAACATGAAGCAAAACGGCTTTCAGTGCAAACGCTGTGAGCACCGCTTCATCCCGGTAGAGTATCTGCCGGCCGGAAGGGCACAAGCAGCGTCCGCCTAAATCGATTCCCGCCACGCAGCATTTCTAGAGGTCATGTCCGGCATTTTGCGGCGGCCTCGTATTTAACCTGTTGGTTAAATACGAGGCCCTAGAAACCACCGGCTGGTCGCCCTTCCCGAGCACGTAACCTAGGCCACAAGACCTCGCCTGGATTCCTCACAACTACCTCTATAGATGGGACTTAGTGTCGGCGGACAGTATCCTTTATTAGGCCCCGCATCCCCCCTTTACAGGCACGCGCCAAGGTTGCCCCTGCCCGGAGAACAGACTATGCTGCTTGTGCCGCAACGGGTGCCGTCGAGGGTGTGCTGCGGGGTGCTGACCTCATGCAAAAACTGAAGAAGTTGTACGCCTGTCGGCTTTGTTTTTTTTTGTTGAACGCAGTTCCCTCTTACGCCGCGACCGACGCGAAACCCGAACAACACGCTCTCGATCAGATCCGCGCATACATTTCAACGGGATGGGATTCGCTCACGCGATCGCTTACGGATTGCGCCACGGTGGTGGACACCAAGCTCTCCGGTGCGTCCGTGCTTTATATTCCCGCCGATTTTCGAGTGCCCGCCTCGGTCGAGCAGCTCGAGAAACAGTGCAAAGTGCAGGTCCAACATTTACCGGCGGTCATTCACCACATCGGCGAAATGGATCCCGGCAAGATTGATCCCGCTGGGCTGCTGTACATGGAAAATCGCTACGTCGTGCCGGGCGGAAGATTCAACGAGATGTATGGCTGGGACAGCTACTTCATCATTCGCGGATTGGTGCGCGACGGCAGGATCGATCTCGCAAAAGGCATGGTGGAGAATTTCTTTTTTGAAATCGAGCACTACGGCGGTGTGCTGAATGCGAACCGCACCTATTATCTGACGCGGTCTCAGCCGCCGTTCCTTACTTCCATGATCCTCGCAGTCTTTGACGCCGAGAAAGCCAGCGGCCACCAAAGCAACGAGTGGTTAGCGAAAGCGTACGACCATGCCGTCAAAGACCACGAATTGTGGACCAGTGAACCGCATCGTGCGGGATCGACCGGCCTCTCGCGTTACTTTGACTTCGGCAACGGTCCCGCGGCCGAGAGTGTGAAGGACGAAACGGGGCACTATCGCCAGGTCGCAGCCTATTTTCTCGAGCAGCCGGATCTTGGCCGGAATTACGTGATGGAATCCAGCCGAGCCAAACCCTCTTCTCTCGCCGCTGGCCCGCTGTTTGCGTTAGAGATTTGCGATGTCGCGAAGACCATGGCACAACCGGGCTGCGATTCTGCCGGAACGGTCGCTTTAAGTGCGGACTACTACAAAGGTGACCGCGCGATGCGCGAGTCCGGATTCGACATCTCCTTCCGCTTCGGTCCTTACGGCGCCGCAACGCATCATTTCGCTCCGGTGTGCCTAAACAGCCTGCTCTACAAAACCGAGAAGGACCTGGAACAAATGAGCGCGGCGCTGGACCGAAAAGAAGAATCGGAAAAGTGGCGTGAACGTGCCGAGCAACGAAAAGCTGACGTTCAGAAATATCTATGGGACAGCGAACGAGGTCTCTTCTTCGACTATGATTTCGAGAAGCAGGCTCGCTCGACGTACGAGTATGTCACTACTTTTTATCCGCTGTGGGCCGGCATTGCGACGCCCGAACAAGCACGAAGCGTAATGCAGCACGTCGGCAGGTTCGAACGGCCTGGCGGCTTGGTGATGAGCCCGTACGAAACCGGCGCGCAGTGGGATTTCCCGTATGCCTGGGCGCCGAATCAATTGATGGCCATCGAAGGCATGCGCCGAAGCGGATTCCATGAGGATGCCGACCGCCTGTCCTACAAATTTCTATCGATGGTCATGGAGAACTTCCGGCGCGACGGTACGATTCGCGAAAAATATGACGCGGTGAAACGTTCTTCGGAAACACAGGTGACCGCCGGCTACCAGATGAACATAGTCGGTTTTGGCTGGACCAACGGCGTCTTTTTGGCGCTGCTGCACGACCTGCCCGCAAGCGAGGTCGCGCGGCTCTCCAAAGAGCAGGACGAAGCGCCCGGCTCGGCGCACTAGCGAATCGTTCTTGTTTCTGTCATTCGCTCGCCGAGCGGATTGCTTCCAGCCTGGCTTCATCGGGAGCGGGCGTAGCTCCGGTCTGGCTCGCGACCCACGACCCCATGCGATTTGCCGCCTCGTTCATGGTTGCGAGAGAATCGCGCCGCAAATAGTGATACACGAGCGCCGCCGTGAACGCATCGCCGGAGCCCACGGTGTCGGCCACTTGCACGCGAATGCCGGGATGCTCGTGTTTGGCATACTCGCCGACAAGCAGACTTCCTCTCGCGCCCCGTGTGATGCAGACCAGCTTGATGCGAAATGTGTCCAGGAGCCAGTGCGCCGCTGACTCCTCGTCGTGAAACGGAAATCCCAGCAGCTCGACGACTGTCGGCAATTCGTCGTGGTTTAACTTGATGATGTCGGTATGTTTCGCGGAATCGGCAAGAATCTGCGCGGAATAAAAGGACTGCCGGAGATTTACGTCGAAGACGCGCGTGGTTTGCTGCCGAATGGTCTTCAAGAAAAAGAAGATCGTCTGGCGGGACCGCGGCGATCGCTGCGCCAGAGAACCAAAACACACGGCGTCCGCTTTCTGCGCCAGCGCTCGCCACGCCGGCGTCCATTCGAAGGCATCCCAGGCGACGGGCTCCGCGATTTGAAACGTCGCCTGACCTTTCGCATCCACCTCGACCTGCACAACTCCGGTGCGAAACGTTGGATCGAGCTGAATGTAGGAAGTGCCGAGCCCGAGGCGCTCCAATTGGCGTTTCGCTGCTTCCCCGAGATCATCGCTGCCGACTCGGCTGGCTACGATTCCCTCATCGCCCAGCAGACTCGTCATGTATGCGAAATTCGCGGGAGCGCCGCCAAGCTGGCGCCCCTCCGGGAATTTATCCCAGAGCAATTCGCCCAATCCGACGGTTGTGAACTTTTTCATGGACGACCCGCTTTTTCGCGGACAGGACGGCATTCTTGGCACAGAGGCGCTCCATGGCGTCCTTATCCGTCTCAGCCAACCCCCAGGGACCAGGGACCCCCAGCGCTAGCGCCAGACCGAGCCCAATTTCCAGACCGTGAGCGAAAGCACTTTGCCCTTCCCGGCATCCGAATACAACTCAATTCCGTCGCTTCCGGGGGACGGATAGATGCGCTCCGTCAGGACCACCTGGCCATCGTTGACGAAAACCTCCAAGCTGGAGCGGTCCAGAAAGACATGGAGCTTTACTAGCGAGCTCTGCCGCAAAACCGCTTTGTGGCGACCAGAAAATTCCGGCGCAAAGGCAACTTGTCCAGACCGGGTCCGATCCACGAACACTTCCCTGGTTGTTGAGCTGATTCCCAAAACGGTTTCTTCTGCCCCGCCTTTGCGCAGGCGGAATCCTATCTCTTTTGCGTCCCCGGGAGCGAGCTGTGCTTCGATTTCCAGCGTTTCTCCGCGGAGACTTGCCATGCGCACCGCCTCGCTCGCCATCAGAACGGAAACGCCTGAGAGTTCCAGCAGCTCTCGTTCGCGCAGCCTTATCGTTTCGGCAATGGGTTTTTGCACCAGCGCGATACCATCCGGAAATTGCCGAAGACTCAGCTCCCGCGGCAACGACTGAGCCCCGCGCCAAGCCGCAGTAGGTTCGCGGTTCGCGTATTGCCAATTGCTGATCCATCCCATCCATATTCTGCGGCCATCCTGCGGAGGAAGATCAGAGAACGAATTCGTCGCGTAGAAATCCTTGCCGTAGTCGGCCCAAAGTTCTCGCCCGGCCGGAGTTTCATCCACAAAATGCGTTCCGTCGAAGCTGCCCACAAAATATCGCGTGCCGGTGCCGCCTGCCGGAGCGCCGGGGTTGCGATTTACGACCAGCACCCACTTTTTGTTCTTGGGATTGCCGTCCACAGCCAACTCGAAAAGATCGGGGCACTCCCATTGCCCTTTCTCCTGGGCCGCTGCTTCAAAAGAACCGCGGAGAACCCAGGTCTTTAAATCCTGCGAGTCAAAGAACACGGCTTTTCTCTCATCCGCGAGGACCGCCACCATCACCCATTTCTTCCGGGCCTCATCCCAAAATACTTTGGGGTCACGAAAGTCGGGCTGTTTCAGGTCCGCAATCGGATTGCCTTCATAATTTGTCCACGTACGGCCCCGGTTGTTGCTAAAGGCGAGATGTTGTTTTTGTGAGTCGGTCCCCGCGGCGGTATAAATCGCAATCAAACAAGAAGGATCAGCCGCGCGGTCGCCCGCGCACAATCCGCTGGCATTGTGCCAATCCACAATGGCGCTGCCCGAATAAATCATGTATTGCCCCGGCACTTCGGGAATAGCCACGGGCAGATTTTTCCAATGCAGCATGTCCGTGCTGATCGCGTGGCCCCAGCTCATGTGGCCCCATTCCGTCCCCTGCGGATTGTATTGGTAGAAGAGATGGTATTCACCCTGGTAGTAGACCAGCCCATTCGGATCATTCATGAAATTTTTCGGCGGAGTGAAATGAAATTGTGGCCGCCACGGTTCGTTGTAGGTTTGTTGCGCAAGTAGCGCCGGCGCGATTACCAGGAAAAGCGGTGCGCAGAAAATCCCACGATCCCAAACGCCGCGATGACGCGCCAGTTTCGGACTTGATCTTCTCGCCATTCTATAACTGCTCCCCAGCTTTAGGTTCAAGCTCCGCTCTTGTTAGGCCCAAAAGCACTCGAATATCTGACCGCCCCAGCGCCAAGCTTCGGAACTATCAACCTACGGTGGAGCACATCTTGGAGGATCCGCGCTCAAATAACGCGCTAGAGTGTTGGCAGCGGGCAAGTCGGGATTGAACTCCAGGACGCGCACAATATGCGCGTGTGCTTTGTCGTACTGTCCCAAAGTGCAGAAAACGCGGACCAGGTTCATTCCGATGGCGCTCTTCGCCGGGGCGCGCTCGAACGCACGCTCCCATAGAGAAACCGCGCGCTCCGCATGCCCGTCCTGCGCCTCGATTACGCCGAGATTTGTCGCTGCGTCGTTGTCGTAAGGATCGAGCTCAAGAGCGCGCTGGTAATGGCTCCGTGCGTCACGGAATCTTTGGCGTTTCTGCTCGAAGTAACCGATCGCGGATAGCAGCGCCGAGTCGTCTGGGTTTTCCTGGATGGCTTTCTGAAGCAGCTCCTCCGCTTGAGGAATAGCCGATTCCATTCCAGACTCGGCAAGAGAGGTCCACGCTAAGCCCAAGTCACGTGAATCTTCTTTCGCCGAATCAGGCGGGAAGCGGACCAAGAGCGGTGTGGAAGTCGGAGCGGGGCTCTGCAGGGGCACGGACGGAAGACGGAGGATGCGGTGGTCAGTCGCCTGGGTATGAGCGATCCGCGCGCTGTTGATGGCAGGCATGTGGCACTGCGCACAATTCGGCACGTCAGCATGGTGCTTGACCCCGAACTTGTCTCCATGGCATGCCAGGCACTTGCTCCGGTAAAACGAAACCTTTTCTTCCGAGTTCGGCGAGGAGTGGGGATCGTGGCAGCTGGTGCAAGTCATTGCATCGCCCGATTTTCGCTTGCAAACACTTTGGGCGAGCGCTTCAAACTGGCTGAAGGCGCCGAAGCCTTGCCGGCCATCGTCAGTGAGTTCAAAGTAGCTCACATACTTTGACAGCTCATCGCCAGGCTGAAAATCGTACAGATGCTTGCCAGGCCGCTCGATAGCAATATTTCCTTCCAAATGGCACTGCATGCAGATAGCCTGCCGGCGGCTGGCGGGGAGCTTCGAGGGATTGAGCATCGGAGTGTTTAGGCGGATGTGCGCCGCGCCTGGCCCATGACAACGTTCACATGTAATTCCCGAGTGGGCGAAAAGTGGCAACCCGTACTTGTTCTCTGTCCCTATCGCTGGCGTTTGCATGTTGCTGGTGTGGCAGCTGAGACACGAAGCTGCGGCGGGCAGGTTCATAGGGATGTGGCGGGCCGACTGGTATGCCGGAGCCATATCCCAGACGCGCTTCTGAGCGTACCAATTGATCGGAGATTCAAATACGAATCCGTCGTCAGAGAAAAGGTAGGTTCGTCCCCTGCTGCCCGAGCCGATGAAGTACAGCAACTCCCGTGTGCCGCGCACTGACGGATCGCCGGGGCGTTCGTAGTTGAGCCACGCCGCTCCCTTCTCAGCATAGACGCGATAATGAACACCGGAAGGGGCATGATCGAGCTCACCCGGAATCAACTCCTGGGTCGCGCGCCCACTCGCGCGTGCCATGGCGGTTTCCTGATAGCTCGCATAAATCTTGGAATGGCAGCCAGAACACGCCTCCATTCCCAGATAGCCCTTGGAATCAGCAACAACAGAATTGTTCTGGGAGGTTGCGGCTTTCCTGACCAAGGCGGGCAGCAGAAGCACAAGAAGTGCGAGGATTAGTTTTCTTTCGGCTACGAGGCGTTGTCGTATTCGATTTTTTTGCATCAGTAAGTCGATCGCACCCAGTTTATGCCGCGCCGCTCAGTCTTTCGCCCGCGTGCCGCAGGACATCACCCGCCGAAACCCGGGCTTCATTCCAGCACGAGTGCCATGGTGAACTCGCTCTCAGGGCTTCGAATTCTGGCTTTGCTCCAGTTGACCGGCCACCTTGAGCTCTCGCTCCGCCTCTTCGTTCTTACCTAAGTCGCGGTAAGCCTGGCCCAGCAGGTGGTGCGGTATGGGGTTGTTGGGATCCATCGCCAGCGCCCGCTGCAGCGCGCGCACGGCTAGTTCGGTCTCGCCTTTCTTTTCTAAGACCTTGCCAAGCAGGATGTACGGACCTGTCGATGTCGGGTCCAGCCAGATGGAGCGCTGCAGAAGCCGCTCCGCCTCATCGAATTTCTGCACGCGCGAATAGCCATCCGCAAGTTTGTAATACGCCGTGGCGCTACCAGGATTGATCTCCAGCTCTTTCCGGAACTCCCCGATGGCCTCGTCTATCTGGGAGTGATATAGGTACAACTCCCCAAGAAGCTGGTGCGCTAAAGGAAGTTTCGGATCGAGCGCCACGGCCTTATGCGCATACTCTTCCGCCACGGGTCCGAAATCCTGCCGCAGTAGCATGCGCGCCGTGAACAGGTAGCTGGCTGCGGACTCCGCAGGCACGTCGAACATTTTCGCAAATGCCTTGCGCGCGTTGGGATAGTCCTTCGTCTGGATGTAGCAAATCCCAAGGATGTACGCCGCATCGACATTCGCGCTGGGAAACCACCTCTGGACCCTTTCAAGCGCTGGAATCGCCTCCGCGGGCCGCCCAGAGAGGTAATAGGAAAGGCCCAGCAGTTGCTCCGCCTCTGCGTCCCCTGGATTTTCTTCCAGCGCTTTCTTCAAGGAAGCGATCGCGTTCAGATAATCACTTTTCTTGTAATACGCGGCACCCAGCTCATGGGCAAGCCCCTTCAGACGCGGATGCGTGGACTCCAATTGATGCAGCGAGGCGATAGCGTCGTCATAGTTTCCTTGCTGCGAAAGCCGCCTCGCCTCTTCGAATTCGGCTCCGGGGGGCTGGGCTTGAGCGGCGTGAGGAGAATCGATATCTGAAGAAGACTCGGCCGCTCGCGGCATTTCAGCGCCACGATTCGGCCAGCACGCGAGCAAACTCCCCGCGAGGGCAACGCGACACCAATAAACCTGAGCCATGGGGTCCGTTCCGATCCGACCAAAGCAAATTAGAACACAAAAAACGGGGAGCCCGTGAGGGCTCCCCGTCGGTTTGGGGTGTTGTTTTTTTGTCTTAGCGTCAGAAGATCACTCTCACGCCAAACTGCAGTTGTCGCATGCCAGACGGAGAGCCCGGGGAGTTATCGTTTTGGATGTTGGTGATCTGACCAGCGGTGCCGCCGCAATCGATGCAGGTATTGCCCTCGTTGGCGTCGAAGCCGAGCACGGGGTGGTTAAAGACGTTGTAGGCGTCGAAGCGGAACTGCGCTTTGACGCGCTCGGTGATGGTAAAGGTCTTCATCAACGACATGTCGTCGTAGAAGACGTGCGGCCCGCGATAAGAGTCAAAGCCGGCGTTACCGATTTGGCCGCACGCTGGAAGAGCGAAGGGCCCAGAGGTCGGTCGGGCAAATGTACATGAGTCAACGCCAGCGTTCGCAGCATTAACGGCACTCCCGTAGGAGAGCGGAGACACGGGAACAAACCAGTACAACGCTCCATTCACCTCCTGAGTGCCGGTCTTCAGTTTCTCACCGTTAATCACATCTGGACGGCAAGGTCCAGCATCCGCGATGGCGCCGCATTCCCCGATGCTTGGCGTCCATGGCAGACCGCCGCCCCAGGTCAAAGTGTTGCTGACTTGCCAGCCGCCAATTGCAAGATCCATCGCCCGGCCGGCGTTGCTCAGGAATTGTTTGCCTTTGCCAAACGGGAGTTGATAAATAGTGTTGGCCACGAATTCGTTGTTCCTGTTGTCCGGGTTGGGACCGTATGCGAACGCTTTGTCCACGTCGTAATATCCTGAATCGTACGCGTAGGCTCGGGAGAAGGTGTAATGCGCAAGGAACTGCAGTCCGTAGCTCGTCCGTTTTTCTGCCTTTATTTGAAGTGCGTTGTAATTATTGTTGGCGTCGTTGCCAAAATAGTTGCCGACGCCCCCTGAGCAACAAGGCGTGTAGCCTGTACCCGTGTATGGGAAGGAGTAAACACCGTTCAAGAAAAACTCGCGGCGCTCGTTTGGCGGTATGCTTGGAGTGAAGGACACCGAGCAAGTCGTTGGCGTTGAACAACTTACAGGAGCCGTACCGCTGCCGATCGCAGGGTCGTTCACGGTATAGGAAGGACCTGTTCCGGCAAACATGTGAGTTCCTTTGTTGCCGATGTAACTCACGGTGATGTTAAGAGTAGAGGTCACTTGGCGCTGAAGGGTGGCGTTCCATTGATCAATCGTTGGAAGCCTCTGAACCCTCGGACGGATATACGTGGAAGCTGTCCCGTCAGGCCCGAGCAGCGGCAAATAACCATTCGTATTCAAGTCGCTTATAAGATTCGCAAATGGGTATGCTGGCGGGCCGGTAGAAAGGTTGAAAACCGCGCTGCGATTATCAGAGTACGCAGAGTTAATGTTTGAGTCTGCGATCGATTGTGATGCGAGAACTGGAAGGTTTTGCGTGACAGCGTGGCCGAAATTGGAACCGAATACGCCAATGTCGAACCCGCGGCCGTACCCGATGCGTACAACGGTCTTGGGATCGAATTGATAAGCAAAGCTGACGCGTGGACCGAAGGCTTTGAACGTGTTCGCCACACCGCCGTTATCAGGAGTCCCGCCATAGCCAGCCACCAGCAGCTCACCGGTATTCAAGTCCGCAAAACCGGCGTTGCCTTTGGCGGTGACGGCCTCTGGATTGTAAATTTCCCAGCGCACGCCATAGGTCATGGTGAACCTCGGGCTGACTCGCCAGGTGTCTTGGATATAGGTGAATTCGCGCCACTGGTGGCCGATGGCTTGAACGTTGGGCGGGCTTACGAAACGCTGAAAGGAGGAAACATCACCGAGCAGCATCGTAGCCAAGCCCAGACCAAAACTTCCGGCGTCGCCTGTCCCGTACTGGTCGAAGTTCAGAATACCTGTGCGGCTGGAATCGCTGGGGATGCGAAGGTTCGTGGCGTAGCGAATGTCCGCGCCAAACTTAATGGTGTGATTTCCTCGAATCCGCGTCCAGTTATTTACAAACTGGATCTGACGTTCTCTTTCCGTCAACGGGCAGTTGCAACGTCCGATGTTCAGCCCGTCTCCGAACGCAGAAAGGCCGCCGTTTCCGCCACCGTTGCCGTTTTGCGTGAAATTGAACCCTGAAAGACCGCCGGTAGTTGGCGGACCCTGGATGCCGGGACCTGAGTTCAGGCCGGGGAACCCAAATCCGTCCATGGGGCTGGCAGATGCGTCGGAGTAATGGGTCAGCGGATTGTACTGAAACCATCCGATGCGGAAGTCAGTAAGCCAATTAGTGCCGAACGATTTCGTGAAGCCGCTTGCGAGGCTGTAGTCGTGGTTAATGGAAGAGCCATTCAAACCGCCAGGCCCAAAGCCGACACCCCCGAGGGCACCCAAGCCGCCAAGGCCCGACAAGTTGAAATAGTCAAGGCTGAAGCGCCCGAAAACCTGGAAGTTTCGCGGAGCGTTGTAGTCAATTCGAGTGTCAAATGAATACTGATTGTAGGGACCGCTGCCGGTTGAAACGAAGTTGTTGTTAACGCCGGTGGCGCTCGGAGTCGGAAACTCGGCGAGGAGCTTGCCCATCCCCGCCGAAATCATAGAGATGGGTATCATGTTATTCGCGAAGGCAGTGCGACCCGACCCGTCCGCTGGGTTCCCAGTGGCGGGATTATAGATTTGGCCGCTAGCAACCCCATTTACGGGCGAACCAAAGGCATTGAGATACTGGCTCAAATCGCAGAAGCCCGGCGTAGCGCTCGTGGCGTTCGTCGCGGGATTGCAAGTGCTTACCACTTCCGCAGTCGGAATGGTATAGAGATTTGTGATTCCCTGAATCTGTCGAGTGCCCTGATAATCTCCAAAGAAAAATAGTTTGTCCTTGAAGATCGGACCGCCAATCGAACCGCCATATTGCTTCCAGGTTGCAGCTGCGAGCGGCACGCCGGGCGCGTTAGTGAAGGGGTCGCGTGCCTCCTGGTCGCTATTGCGGTAATAGTAGAAACCCGTGCCGTGGAATTCATTGCTACCGGATTTGATCTGCACGCCAACCGTGCCGGCGACCGCTTTGCCCGATTCGGCGTCGTAATCTTGAAGCGCAATCTTGGATTCGCCGATGGCGTCGAGGTTGGGGTTCACCACGATAATGCCTAGGATGGCATCCTGGTTGTCGGTACCGTCGAGTTCGAAATTCGTACCAGAAAAGTGCTGTCCGTTGACAAAGATTTGGCCGCCACCCTGAGGGTTCTCAGTAGCTGCGTGGCTCCAACCCACGAGTTTTTGGCTGCCGGGTGAGAGCAGCTCGAAGTTAGTGAAGTTCCGATTGAGGACTGGCAAGTCTTCGATATACTTCTCGCTGAACTGGATGTCCACGTCGGCGCGGTCCGTTTGAAGTTGAGGAATCTCGCCCGTGACTTCGACGGTTTGCGTGACAGCGCCAACCTGCATCGCTGCGTCAACGCTCACGGAAGTGTCCGCGGAAACGGACACACTCGGAACATCGTAGGCTTTAAAACCAGTGGCCTCAATGTGTACTTTGTAAGTGTCGGGGATTAAGTGCGTAACAGCGTAGTTCCCGCTTTCATTCGTAGTCGTATCATAGGTAAAGCTTTTGGTCGTCGAAGTGACGGTGACTTTAGCCCCGACAACGGCATTGCCCTGCGGGTCCGTCACCGTTCCAATGATGCTTCCAAAAACCGCCTGCCCCGACACTTTTGGAGCATGCAACAAAAACACGCAAAACAGAACCGCCAAACCTAGAACTACGAGTCGTTTCGCCATGCCACCCCTCCTAGCAGATCCGTTTCCCATATCTCGAGAAGAGCGCTTCAAACCCAATCGCCGAACAGCTTGGACCCCGACTACGCCAACGACAAACTCGCCAAGCTTTGGTGGACTACCGATTTGGTTGAATATTACTCACGAAGGAAGGCTGAACCGAAACTCGCGACCGAACGAGCCCAGCTCAACCGCTAAAGGCACCCCCACAGCGAACATAAGGCACCCTCGACACGCGCCTCGCACTAAAGCATCAGGCCAGCTAAGGCCACCGCGTCCGCCCCAGACGCAGACCACGCGTCGGCACCCACCTGCGGGCGGCTGATGCGGCAATATTGATGCGTACTATTCGTTTTTTGGGTTCCTGTTTGAAGTCTCATTGCGTCTGATACGGTTACATCTAATAACTCTCCTTCTTGCAGAGAGATGCGCGACTTGTTACACTCCTGTTACTTCAACGTATCAGGAACACCGTGATCGAACGGGAGCATCTTCTCGAGCAAGTTAACCGGCTGGTCAGCAGCCATGCCCTGCATGGTTCGGAGTCCCTTTGCAAATTGCTACGCTATTTGGCGAAGCACGCCGTGGAGCATCCGGGCACTCCCATTAAAGAATTCCAAATCGCTACCGAGGTCTTCGGACGCTCCCCTGATTTCGATCCTCAGCTTGACTCCATGGTCCGTGTTCAGGCGGGACGCCTTCGCTCGAAGCTTACCGAGTATTACAGCTCGGACGGCCTTGACGACCCGATCGTCGTGGAACTCCCCAAGGGCACTTATGTGCTTTCCGTTCATCATCGCAACGCTTCGACGGCAAAGTCGACCCCCAGCACGCTCAACGGGGTTTTACGCACCGAAGGCATCGAGAAGAGCCCTGAGCGCAGATGGGGAACCGAGGTTATTTCACTTTCCATCTTTCTTGCGGCCGCCATCCTGGTCATTGTGTGGCTCATGGCGACTCGCAATTCAAGCCCAGTGGGTCTTGCGAGCGAGGGCGACCCCGTGCCGGCCGCATTCCGCGTCTTTTGGAAAGGCTTTGCCACTGGGCCGGAAGAGCCCTGGGTGGTCTTCAGCAACGCCGCCTTTATCGGTCGTCCCGAAACTGGAATGCGTTACCGCGATGCAACGCGCGACGCAGGGGCGCCCATTCTCGACCATTACACTGGGGTCGGTGAGGTCTTGGCTGTCCACGAACTCGACCGCGTGTTCGCCCTCCTCCACCGCCGCATCCGCGTCAAGCGGGGAAGCCTGTTTTCGCTGGACGACACCAAGAACAACAATTTGATTTTCATTGGCTCGCCGGTGGAAAATCTTTCGCTGCTGGAAATTCCCGGCACTCAAGAATTCGTTTTCGAGCAGCTTACTTCCGGTCCTCGCAAAGGCGACCATGCCATCATCAACAAGCACCCGCAACCTGACGAAGGCAAGGAGTTCTTCGCGACTCCTTCTGGTGTGCCTCTCGCCGAGGACTACGCCCTGCTCGGCCTAGTCAAAGGATTGAATCAGGGTCAATCCGTGCTAATCCTCGCGGGAAACACCACGATCGGCACGCAAGCCGCCGTTGAGTACGTCTGCCGGCAAAGCTCTTTGGAAGAACTGCTCTTACGCCTTTCCGTTTCACCTGATGGCGAGCTCAAACCTTTTGAAGCCGTCATTCGTGCCAAAGTCGCACGCGGTGTGCCGGTTGAAACCGAGCTGGTGGCCATTCGAAAGACGGCGTTCTAGCGCAGCTGTTTCGTTGATTCTCTGTGCCGTCTATTGGCCGGGCGCTTTCAAATTTGGATCCAGTTGAGCCGCTTTTTGAAATTCCTTTGCCGCCTCGTCCCGGGCGCCTTTCCTCTCTAGCGCCAGTCCTAGCTGATAATGCGCGGGAGCGTAGGCCGGCAGCGACTGAATCGCCGCGCGAAATTGCGAAATAGCGCCATCAAGATCCCCGGCGGTCAAAAGCTTGCGTCCGGAGTTGGTCGCAAACGTCGCTGCCTGCTCGCTCGACTTTTGTTTCAAGAGCTCCAGGCCGGCCCGGCTCTCAGCAGCGGCTCCTTCCGCGTCCCCGAGCTGCCGCAGAACGGCCCCCAGATTCGTGTGCGCTCCCGCAAAATCCGGCTGCAAACGAATGGCCTCCCGCAGCGCGTCAGCCGCAGGCCGCAAGTCTCCCTTCTGCTTCAGCACCGAACCCAGGGTGTAGTAAGCCTCCGCATAATCGGGTTTTGCCTTTATCGCCGCACGCAGCTCCGCGTTGGCCGCCTCTAGTTCTCCCTGCTGCCACAAGGTTACGCCAAGAGTGTAGTGAGCATCTGCCAGCTTGGGGTCCAGCTCTTCAGCCTTCTCGAATTCGGCAATGGCCTCCGGCAAGCGGTCTTTCATCTTAAGCGCCAGCCCTAAGTTGTAGTGAAACGTGGCGTCCTGTGGCGCGACTTTCAGTGCGGCCTGAAAATGAGCCACTGCCGCATCGAAATCCGTTTTCTGCAAATAAGCGATGCCCAGATTACCTTCATAGCCAGCGTCGTTCGGTTTCAATTTCAGCGCCGCGCCAAATTCCCGAATACTGTTCTCCGCATCGCCGGTCTGCAGTAAGGCCAGGCCAAGATCATTGTGTGCATCGGCATTCTCCGGCTGAATCCTCACGGTTTGCCGGAATGCGGCTAGCGCATCCTCTCCGTTTCCCAAACGCTGCAGCAAAATCCCCAGATGTTTTTGCGCATCCGCGTTCTGGGGATCCAGTTTTGCAGCTGCCTGATATTCCTTGAGCGCGGCGTCAGCCGCCCCTTTCGATTCGAGCGTCTGTCCCAAGTAGTAATGCGCCAGCGAATCTCCCGGATCAAGGTTTGTGGCCATGCGCAACTCAGACTCCGCTCCTTCGATATCCTTTTGCTCGAAGCGCAAGACACCAAGATGCAAATGAGCCTCTCGAAACTGCGGTTGCAGCTTTAGAGCTTCAGAAAACTGAGCCGCCGCTTCCTCCATCTTCGATTGCTGAACCAGAACAGAACCAAGATCATCATGCAGCTCCGGCCGGTTCGGTTCGATCTCGATTGCGCTCTGCAATTCCGCGGCAGCTCCGGCGGCATCGCCGGAATTCGCGAGCACCTTTCCCAGGATGTGGCGAGTTTCTGAGTCCTGCGGAGCCAGGCGCACCGCTTCGCGCGCCTCGTGGATTGCGCCCTGGGTGTCTCCTTTTTGCATCAGCGCACTGGACAAATTCATGTGCCCTTGTGCGAAATCCGGTTTCCATTTCACTGCCGCTTTGAACTCGGCAATGGCCGCGTCGGTTTCTCCCTGCACCAGCAAAACCCATCCGAGCGAATTGTGCGGTTCGGGGCTCCGCGGAACCAATTTCACTGTCTTTTCAAAAGCCTCCCGCGCCCCGGCTAAGTCCCGCTGTTGCAAAGCGGCAATTCCCTGGCTGTAAATCGCATTGGCCGCCGCGGCGTCGGAACCCGCTTTCGACTTCTCCGATTGCGCATGTCCGCCCGTGCAATCGAGAACAAGCGCCGCGGCCAGCGCGCCAATTCTCAGCGCAACCCTCAATCTGTGATGCTGTTCGACGGAGTACAAATCAAATCCCATCCTATTTTCTCGGACCAAGCTTAGACCGCTGTTGCGTCTTGACCCTACTTTATCCGCACCTTAGTATGCCAAGAGTTCATGATTTCCGGTCCAACTCATGGTTCGCCGTTTCATTTCAAACTCTCTTGGATTTCACTTGCTTTGCTTTTGCCTTTTTCTTTTTTCTTCAGTGCCGCGCAGCTTCCGAAGAGCAATCCCAAACCTCTCGCCCATTTTACCGACATCGCCAAAAAAGCAGGTCTCACCGATGCGGTGGTTTTCGGCGGCGTGGACACCAAAAAATACATCATTGAAACCACCGGAACCGGCGTCGCCATCTTCGACTACGACAACGACGGCTGGCCCGACATCTTCATCGTCAACGGCACCAGCCTCGGCGCGTCTCCCTCCGGAAAAGTTCCAACAAGCCATCTCTATCGTAATAATCACGACGGGACTTTTACCGACGTGACGCAAAAGGCCGGCCTGACCCACACCGGGTGGGGCCAGGGGGTTTGCGTCGGCGACTACGACAACGACGGCTGGGAAGATCTGTATGTCACCTACTACGGAAAAAACGCCCTATATCACAACAACGGCGACGGCACCTTCACTGAGGTAAGCGAGAAAGCAGGCGTCGCGGGCTCCGGCAAAGCCTGGGGCAACGGCTGCGCCTTCGTCGACTACGACCGCGACGGCCATCTCGATCTAATGGTCGCCAACTATGTGGACTTCGATCTCTCGACCGCTCCTGCTCCTGGTGAGCGGGCCTCCTGTGTCTGGAAAGGAGTTCCCGTGATGTGCGGCCCGCAAGGACTGCCTGCCGCAAAAAACATTCTCTATCACAATAAGGGCGACGGCACCTTCGAAGATGTCACCAAGAAAGCCCACATCGACCAGGCTGACGGCCATTACTCCTTGAGTGTGTCCACGCTCGACTACGACGACGATGGCTGGCCCGACATTTTCGTCGCCGACGACAGCACCGCCAGTATTCTTTACCACAACAATCGCGACGGCACCTTCACCGATGTCGCCATCACCGCGGGCGCCGCTTTCAACGAAGACGGCCGCGCCCAAGCCGGCATGGGCTCAACTGTCGCCGACTACAACGGCGACGGCAAACTCGATATCTTCAAAACCAATTTCTCCGACGACACCGCCACGCTCTATCGCAACAATGGCAATGGCACCTTCGACGACGTCACCTATTCGGCTGGCCTCGGCCTCAACACCAAATACCTCGGTTGGGGCACCATGTTCCTCGATTTCGACAACGATGGCTGGCCCGACCTTCTTCTCGTCAATGGCCACGTCTATCCCGAAGTCGACAGCCAGCACCTCGGCAGCGCCTTCCAGGAACCGCGCATCCTGTATCACAACAATGGCAACGGCACGTTCACCGACATCTCCGCCGGCGCCGGTCCCGGCATCACCGCGGTAAATTCTTCTCGCGGCTTGGCCATCGGCGATTTGTGGAACGACGGCCGACTCTCCGCCGTCATCAGCAACATGAACGCCCCGCCCAGCCTCCTCGTCAACGACGTGCGCACGCCCAATCACTGGATCGCGTTCCATCTTATGGGCACTTCCTTCGATTCCTCATCGCGGAACCTCCGCACCAATCGCGACGCCATCGGCGCTCGCATCACTATGAAGGCCGGCTCGCGGATCTTCGTCGACGAAGTCCGCAGCGGCTCGAGCTACGATTCCAATAACGACATGCGCGTCCACTTCGGCCTCGGCTCGCTCACCAAGATCGATTCCGTCGAAGTTCGCTGGCCCAGCGGCCACCTCGAAAAATTCGACAACCTAGCCGTTGACAAGATCCATACGCTCAAAGAAGGCTCCGGCATCCCAATCCCGGAGGCCCCGAAGAAAAACTAACGGGTCAGTCCCTGCCAGATGGCGACGCAACAATTGCCCTCTCGGTTCGGCAGAAACTGGCAGCCACCTTCTCCCTCATCGTTTGACTCTCGGCACGAGTAAAAAGCAGCTCGCCCTTGGCGGCGTTTGCCAAATCCCGCTCGTTCCAATGAGGGCGCATGATTCCCGTATCCGAGTGCGCATTCGTGCCCAGCAACAGATGCCCTAGCTCGTGCGCCACGACATGCCCCAGCAGCGTTCCGAGGTTCACATGAAGGCGCGCGTGCAGTTCCTCAGCAGGCTCGAAAAATACATTGCTATAGCACCCGCTTCCGTCTTCGCCCAAGTAGGAGACGCCAAAAACAGAGGCGGTCAAATTCCTGGACCGTCGCGCAATCGTCAATTGCAGGTGCTTTGGAAACTCCGTAATACGGCAGGACGCAGCGATCTCGACGTCAACCGCAGGCAAATCGCAATTTGCCCAATCCACGTTTACCCCGGCTTCCTTGAAGATCGAACTCGCCGTCCGCTCCGCCTGAGCAAGAGTATTCGCACCAACCGCCGCGTGGTCGTGGACAGCAATGATCACGAATACGTCTGGCGGCCGGTCATCTTCGGCCCGCGCTCGAAATGCTCGGAAACTTAAGATCAGCCCTAAGAAAATGCACTTTCTCCAGGTCTTGTTTCGCACGGCCTCACCTCCCGGGTGAAGCCCAACCTCGGCCAAGCGCGAAGCTAGCTCAATGCTCGGGGGATGACGCCGGTCGCATCTCTCGATGACGAATTAACTTCTTTGACGTCAAATAGATGTGCGCCCGGGTGACGGAGCGAACTTCAGAAACATCTTCTCAATTCGACCGTATTACTTAAGGAGTGGCACTGATTTAGGGGGCCAGCCGTGCCAGAGACCAGTCCAATTCCCACCGTGCGATTCGGCATTTTCGAAGCTGACCTGCGGGCTGGCGAACTTCGCCGCAGCGGCTCAAAGGTCAGACTTCAGGACCAGCCCTTCCAAGTACTAGCCATGCTCCTGGAGCGTCCCGGCCAGATCGTCACTCGCGAGGAGCTGCAAACCCGCCTTTGGCCCGCGGACACGTTTGTAGACTTCGACCACGGCCTCAACGCTGCAATCAAACGACTTAGGGATGCTCTCGGAGACTCCGCCGAAAATCCGAGGTTTGTAGAGACTCTAGCGCGCCGAGGCTACCGTTTCGTCGCTCCCGTCAACCGAGCGCCGCAGGAAATCACTTCTGCCGCCCCAGCCTCTTCTCGAACACAGCAGATGAGTAGTGGCGCGCCCCCACCGCGCCGTCGCTGGCTGTTCCCATTGGCAGTGGCGGCCCTGTTGTTCGCGGGAGTCGGTGCCGGCTGGCACGCGGGCCACCGCTCCGCGGCCTCGGTTCGCTCGACCGAACGCCGCTTGACCGGCAATCCGGAGAATGACCCCGTCCTCAGCGCCGCAATCTCTCCTGACGGCAAATACCTGGCGTTTGCCGACCGGGCTGGTCTCTTTCTTCGTGTTGTGGGCACCGGAGAAACTCACCCCGTCGCTTTCGCGGACTCACTTAGGCCGAGCTATGTAACCTGGTTCCCGGATGGCAGTCATGTTCTTGTATCGAGCGCCTCATCCGCGGCGGAGAGACCCAGCCTGTGGAACGCATCTATCTTCGGTGGCGCACCGCTCAAACTCGCCGACAACGGGTACCACGGGGTAGTCTCGCCGGATGGCTCAAAAATAGTCTTCCTTCGCAGTGAATATGGCCGCGAGGAAATCTGGCAGATGCAGTCCGACGGACAACAATCGCGCAAGGTTCTTGGCCAACCCGGAGATAACTTCCAGTCCGTCGTTTGGTCTCCCGACAACCGGCACATCGCCTTCGTTCGGACTTATGTCCACGGATGGGTGGAACCGGAAGCGTCTCTCGGCATTTCGGATCCCGCCGCCAGCAAGACCAGCTACATCCTCTCCAGCACACGCCTTCATGGCCCTCTTGTCTGGGCCCTCGATGGGCGGCTCATTTATTCTCTCGGCGAACCACCGCCAGAGCAGTACGATTCGAATCTCTGGGCCATCAAGGTTGCCGCAAACGGTACTCAAACCTGGGGTCAGCCAGACCGCCTGACGAATGGTCCAGATGCAAAAGTGGGCGCCGGCATCTCTCGGGATGGCAGGCATTTGCTCTTTTTGCGTTGGACTGGCGCTCCCGAAGTATATGTTGCGGAGATAAAATCACGCGGCAGCCTCGGTACTCCTCATCGCCTCAGTCAGGATGAGTGCCGCAATATGCCCTTTTCTTGGACGCCGGACGGCAAGTCGGTTATTTTTGCTTCAGACCGCGATGGCGCACTCCACATTTTCAAGCAATCCATCGATCAGCCGGCTCCAGATCTGCTCGTTGGCGGCGACAGGAACGTCGAGGGTGCTCGCTTGAATCCCGATGGTTCGGAGATTCTCTACCTTCTGAATCCCTCGCCGAGCGATGCCGATCGCCGGACCCAGTTGATGCGCGTCCCCCTTTCCGGCGGAACACCGCAATTGCTGCTGGCTGAGCTTGGCATCACCAATGTGCAATGTGCGCGCGCGCCTGCTACCGTCTGCATCTTCAGCAAATTCTCTTCGAATGGACTGATGTTCATGACCTTCGACGCCGTTTCCGGAAAGGAGAATGAATTTACAAGGATCGTGGACCAGGAGTGGTACTTGCACAACTGGACGCTGTCTCCCGATGGCACCACCCTCGCGCTCTCCAAGAAGCACCGCATTCAGGAGCCGGCAGCTATTCGTTTACTGCCGGTTGCCGGTGGGACCGAGCGCACCATCACCTTTCCGCCGTGGGCCGGAGTCGCGTATATAGACTGGGCGGCTGATGGCCGCAGCCTGTGGGTTCGCGCTTCCAGCCCGGCCGGGACACAAACCCTCTTAAACGTTGACCTGCACGGAAGAGTTAAAACCGCCCTCCAGGAACCCGAAAGGGATCTCGGGTGGGCGATTCCCTCCCCGGATGGCCGCCACGTGGCCATCTGGGAGGCGAGCGGCAGCTCCAACGCTTGGCTTCTCGAAAACTTCTAATCGCTTCCGATTTATTTTGCGGCGCCATAGTAAAATCGGCTCGCTGCCTCCCGAGCGATTACAGAGGACATGCCCAAGACCGCGAAGAAATCGTTTCGAGCCACCCTCGAGCGCCTGCGCTCGAATCTTGGCTGGGTGATTGTTTGGATTCCGTTTAGAGTCCAAAAGATCTGGGGAACGCGCGGGCGTTTGCGCATAAGGGGCGAAATCAACGGCTTTCCGTTTCGCACCTCGCTCTTTCCCACGCGCAAGGGCGAACACTTTTTGCTTGTAAACAAAAAAATGCAGGCTGGCGGGCACGCATCCGAAGGCACCATGGCGGAATTCAGTCTCGAACCCGACACCGAAGAACGCCTCGTCGTCGTTCCCGCTGAACTGAAACATATTCTCGCCGAGGACAAGACATTTCGGCGATGGTTTGACGCGCTGAGCTACTCCATTCGCAAGTGGATTTCCGACTGGGTCGTACAGCCTAAAAGCGCCAGCGCACGCATCCGCCGCGCCGAACAGGTTGCCGAGCAGCTTTTCTCCGCGATGGAAGCCGAGCGCGAACTCCCGCCCGTTCTAAAGCTCGCCTTCACGCGCGATCCCCGCGCCTTCGAAGGTTGGAACCTCATGTCGCCTTCGCATCGCCGCGGCCTGTTGATCGCCATCTTCTACTATCGCTCGCCCGAGGCGCGTTCGCGCCGTATCCAGAAAGTGGTAGAAGAAGCGATCGCTCTGGCTGAGAAAAAATCGAATCGGTGAGTTCCTGCCCGCCTTCTTTTATTTCAAAACATCCGCGCCCGCTTTGGCGCACTGCGCGTCTTGCGCGCTCGTCGCACCGGACACGCCGATCGCTCCAACAATTTTGCCGTCCATCACCAGCGGAATACCTCCCTCGACGGCAAGGACTCCCTTCAGGCTCAGAGTCCGCAGCCCATCTCCCCCACCTGCCAGTACGTCTTGAAACGCTTTCGTCGGCCGCTTGAAGAGCGCCGCTGTGCGTGCCTTCTCAATGGCCACATTTGCGCTGCCGATTTGCGTGTTGTCCATTTTCTCGTAATACACGAGGTTTCCGCCCGTATCGACAACCGCCACCGCCACATTCCAGTGATTTTTCTCCGCTTCCGCTAACGCTGGACCAGCCGCCTTCCTGGCGTTCTCCAGGGTAACCGGCCCCCCTAACGGATTCGGCATTTGCGCCCGGGCAATCGCCCAGCCGCAAAACGCAATCATCGCCGCAACCACCGACCTCATCACAGTTTTCCGCGACATACTCTCTCCTCCTCCAGTTTCGGCACACTTCACCGCTCGCGTCCAAACAGCCGGCACACTATATCGAATTTTGACCTTTGCCGGAGCAAACTTGAGATTCCCGAGCCACGCGGGTCGCTAGCCGGGCCTGGTTATCCAGTTTGTCCGCTCACTCGTAACGTAGCGCAGTGATGGGATCCACTCCGAGAGCACGCCGCGCCGGAACGTATGAAGCAAGCATTGCCACACCGATCAATCCAATCGCAACAATCGAGTACGTCACGAGATCCGTCGGTTTCACTCCGTATAGAAACGTCGCGATGAAACGAGTCAATCCAAACGCCAACGCGAGCCCGGCCGCCACTCCCAACACAGCCAGCTTGAACCCCAGGACCGCAACCAACTTCAACACATCCCCGCGGCCGGCACCCAGCGCCACTCGAATTCCAATCTCGCGCGTCCGCTCGCTCACAAAATACGACATCACTCCATAGATCCCAATCGCTGCCAGCAGCGCCGCAATGCCCGCAAATACTCCTAGCAGTTGCATGTAGAATCGGTAGTCGCCCATTGACTCCGACAGGACATCTTCCATGCTCCTGACCGCGGTCACCGGCAGATCAGCATCGATTCCAGCAATGGCTCTCTTCACCTCACCCGCCAGCTCGTTCCCGCGACTGCCGAGCCCGGAAGCTTTCCGGATGACCACGAAATGATGCAGGTGCGGTAGCGCCGTGCCCCCGGGGAACACCGCCTGCTGCTGAAGATACGACGCGTACATAAATGGCGGTGCTTCTTCTCCGAGCCCGAAATGCTTCACGTCTCCCACAATGCCCACGATCTGCCGCGGCCGCTCTTCATCCACCGGATAGGGGTCGTATCGCAGGAGAATCTGCTGGCCGATCGGATCTTCGTTCGGAAAATACTTCCGCACAAAAGCCTCATTCACCACCACGGCCCACGGCGCGGTTTCGGTGTCGTGCGCATCCAGGAATCGCCCTTTCTTCAGCGGAATGCGGAAGGTCTTGAAAATACTCGGGCTCACATCGTCGTACCCTGCCTCTGGTCTGCTCTCTGGTGCTGGCGCCGGATGTCCCAGCACGGAAAAACTGAACATATACGCCCCGCGCATGGGAATAAAACTCATGATCCCCGAGGACTCCACTCCCGGGAGCGCTGCAATTTTCTCCGTCAGTTGTTGATTGAAAGCCGCTACCGCCGGCAAGGTTCTTTCCATGTCCCCGCCTGGCTCCCTCTTCAAGTACTTCCCTCCCTCCGGCAATTGCACCAGCATGGTCAACAAATTCTTCGCGTCGAACCCCGGATTCACATGCTCGAGCCGCAGCATCGTATTGATCATCAAACCCGCTCCCACGAGCAGCACCATCGCCAGGGCCACTTCCGAGACCGCCAGGACGTGCCGCGTGATCCCGCGCGACCCCGCCACGGTCCGGCCTTCTCCTTCCCGCAATGCCACGTTTAGATCAGGATTGGACGCCTCGAGCGCCGGAGCCAGTCCGAAGATCGCCGCCGTCAGCCCGGAAACGCCGAGCGTAAACATCAGCACGCGTCCATCAATACGGATGCTTTCAACATTTGGAAAATCTCCGAGCAGCTTCCGCAGAATCTGAATGCCCCAGTAGGCAATCAAAATTCCCAGCCCGCCTCCCAGAAACGCCAGCAGTCCGCTTTCAGCGAACAATTGCTGCATCAATCGCCGCCGTCCCGCTCCGAGCGCCGCTCGCACGGAATATTCCTTTCGCCGGGTTTCCGTCCGCGAGCGCATCAAATTGGCCACATTCACGCAGGCGATCAGCAGCACGCAGGCCACCGCTCCCAAGAGTGGATAGAGCGCCTGCCCCGCCCACCGGTAAAGATCCTGGTGCAACGGCCGCACCAGTTTTCCGACTCCCTTATTCGTCTTCGGATACGCCAGCTCCAGCCGTTTCGCGATCACCTCCATCTCCAGTTGCGCTTGCCGGACCGTCGCCAGCGGTTTGAGCCGGCCCACAGGCATCAGCCAATGATCAATGCGCTCAGCATACCTTGCGCTTTCCGGATTTACGGGTATCCATAGATCAAGCTTCCCGCCATAAAACGGCGCAAATCCCCGAGGCATCACCCCAACGACGGTAGACAACACGCTGTCCACGTTGAACGATTTCCCGAGCACCTGCGGGTCACCGTTGAAGTGGCTCTTCCAAAACCCGCTGCTGATTACCACCGCATACGAGTGGTCCTGCATCTCGTTCGCAGTAAAAATCCTCCCCATAATCGGCTGCACGCCAAGTAAAGCGAAAAAATTCGGCGTGACATACTGCACGCGCACCGGCTCGGGCTCCCCAAGCCGCGACAGAATCACTTCCTCGGTAGAACTGGTCAGCGCGATGTCCTCGAAAACCGTGTTCTGTTTTTTCCAATCCACCAGCTCCGCGATCGGCGGCGCCTCGAAATCGCCTGGATGTTCTTTCTCCGTTTCCCAAATCACCGTCAGTTGTTCCGGATGATCGTATGGCAGCGGCCTGTAGAGCAGCGCATTCAGCATGCTGAAAATCGTGCTGTTGGCTCCCACCCCCAGCGCCAGGGAGAGGACGACCACCGCTAGAAACCCCGGGCTTTTCTGAAGTCCGCGCGCCGCAAGCCGAAGGTCCTGCCAGACAGTCTCAAACCAGCTGAAGATTGCCATCCCGAGCTACCTCCCCCAAACGATTGGCCCGCTCACTCCTCGCGCTGGATCGACACGTAAATAGGTCCGGCCCCAAACAAGCTCACCAGAAACCAAGAAAAACGCCCGGCTCGGCTCTGGGTTTGAAACTTCAAGTGGTCCCCCGCCGCAACATCGAGATCCACAGTCTTCCAGTTCCAGGTATTGTCTACCCGCAAACTGTGATGCCCGGCCGTCACGGGGATGGAGATGGTGTCCCCATAAAACAGTTCTCCCACATTCTCTCCGTCCAGTTTCACAATAATTTGCCGCTGCTGCACATCGTCAGG
>Ga0210398_10001254_pt1 | contig 26756 bp, 20 predicted proteins | sample IncBWC4OmetaG_FD_161047 | JGI IMG/M metagenome (GOLD analysis project Ga0210398, IMG submission 161047) | Forest soil microbial communities from Barre Woods Harvard Forest LTER site, Petersham, Massachusetts, United States - Inc-BW-C-4-O | ecosystem: Environmental > Terrestrial > Soil >... | reverse complement strand
CGCGCAATATCTACTCGATTTATGCCTTCGACCCGCCGCTCGCTCCCGGCGAAAGCGTCACAATTACCTGCAACGTCGGTCACCAGACTCGCGGCTTTCGCGACGGCAACGAGCTTCCGGAACTGGCTTACAACGGCACGTTTTTCGACTCCGACTATTTGCCCTTCGTCGGCTACAATGGCGCCGTCGAACTCGATGACCCGCGCCGCCGCCGCGAAGAAAAGCTTCCGCCCCTCGAAGAGATGGCGCATCGCGGCGATGCTGCTCACTCCCTGAATAACGTATTTTCCGCACAGGACTCCGACTGGATCACGTATCACACTGTGGTGAGCACGACGCCGGACCAGGTCGCCATCGCCCCCGGATACTTGCAGCGCGACTGGCAAGCCAACGGCCGCCACTACTTCGAATACAGCCTGGGATCGACTCACATCCTCGATTTCTTCTCCTATATTTCCGCCCGCTACGAAGTGAAGAAAGACACCTATCACGGGCCAAACGGCGATGTCGCTCTCGAGGTTTATTACGATCCCGCGCACACTTACGACGTCGACGACATGCTGTCGAGCGCGCGCTCCGGGCTCGATTACTATCAGCAGGTCTACAGCCCATATCAGTTCAAGCAGTTTCGCATTTTCGAATTTCCGCGCTATCGTGCGTTCGCGCAGTCGTTCCCCAATACGGTTCCCTATTCTGAAGGCATGGGTTTTATCGGCCGGGTGAAGAAGACGACCGACGTCGACTACACCTACTTCGTGACGGCGCACGAACTCGGCCACCAGTGGTGGGCCCACCAACTGCTCGGCGCGGACGTCGAGGGTTCGAACATGATGTCGGAGAGCCTTGCCGAATATTCGGCGCTGCAGGTCATGGCCCACAAATACGGAAGGGACCTGATGCACCGCTACCTGCGCAACGAGATCGACACCTACCTGCGCGGCCGCGCCGGCGAGTTCCGACATGAACCGCCGCTGGCGTTGGTGCAGCGCGAGCCTTACGTCTGGTACCAGAAGGGCGGGCAGATTTTCTATACCCTCGCCGACTACATCGGCGAAGACAAGCTCAATCTGGCGCTGCACAACTTCCTCATGCAGTATCGTTACGCCAATGCCAATAATCAGGTCGATGCCGACGCCGATCCGCCTGCATCAAAGGCCGCCGACGCCAACTATCCGGATACGCGAATGCTGGTGGACGCGATTCGCGCCCAGACGCCGCCGGAGCTTCAATATCTGGTGGACGACGGTTTCAACCGCATCGTTCTCTACGACAACAAAGCCGTCTCCGCCACATCGCAAAAGACGCCGGATGGAAAATACAAAGTCACCCTCGAAGTCACGGCGCGAAAAGTGCAGGCCGATGGCAACGGCGCAGAAACGCCGATGCCGTTAGCCGACTACATCGAGATCGGAGTTTTCAGCGGGAAAAAACTGGAGGAAAAGCCGCTCTATCTGAAAAAGGAGAAGTTTACGGAGGACCACAGAACGTTCGTGATTACAGTCGATGAGCAGCCGACGCTCGCCGGCATCGACCCCTACAACAAACTGATCGACCGGAACGCCGACGACAACATGATCGATGTCAGCAAACAATAAGGGATTGACCGCCGATGCCTAATTCACCCAGCCCGATTTTGAGCCGCCGTTCCCTTTGCTCGCGTCGTCATCCGGAGGGACGTAATTCCCGTGCTCGTCGAAGTGCACGTCGCGGTCGTGTTTCCGCATGTAGACTTCAAACTTTCTCGCCGCCCTGCGACGCCGCCAGCGGTAATATTCGTTGCGCATGCCGAAGTATTTCTCCGACGCGGAAAGCGTCAGCCCTTTGCGCGGCATAAACTTCAGATATAAGTATCCGAACAGCAGCCCGCCCAGGTGGGCAAAGTTCGCGATGCCGCCGGTCTCCTGAATTGCACCCACCATCGTCAGAAACACGATGCCCCATATAAAATACTTCGCCTTGATCATGAACGGCAGCGGGAACATCATGATCTCGCTCTCGCCGTACAAAACGCCGAAGGCCACCAGCAAACCGTAAATGCCGCCGGAAGCCCCAATCGTCGTGGTGAGCGGAGTGACACCGGGCAAATGCATGTAGCTGACGGCAACGGTCGTCAACGCCGCCATGACTGTGCAGAAAAAATAAAACTCGATAAACCGCTTCGATCCCCAGTCGGTTTCCAGTTGGGCGCCAAACATCCACAAGGCCAGCGCATTGAACAACAAGTGCAGCACTCCAAAATGCAGGAAGGAATAGGTGATAAGTTGCCAGACCATCCCATGCACGACCTGCAAGGGAATCAAGCCTAAGTAAATGCGCACCCAGTAATGCGCCGCCGGAGCAGCAACCTCCAGCAACGCCATCAGCAGATAGATTCCGGCGTAAATCAGGATCAGCCGCTTCACCCAGCGCGTGAAGGGTGGCAGGCTCAATGAAATCGTTCGTCCGCGATTCAATGCCAAGGTGAGCGTCCTAAATTACTAACGAGTTACAGAATCATGAGTTTCATAAATACGAGTGGCACAGACTGTATGTGGCAAGCGGTAAAAGCCGCAAACCCCATGGTACCAGTTTGCCAGCGGCGCCCTCAGCGCTCCGGTACAGGAACCACCGGCAGGCTTGTATGCCCCTGCGAGTCAACTGCCCGCACTGCAAAGATGACATTATCCTTCGAAAGTTTCATCGTGGCGCGGGTCGCCGCGCCGACCTTTTGGACGTATGCCCATTCCGAACTGGTCGTGTCCCGCCACAGAACTTCATATTCATTCGCCTGCCCTCCCGGCGATGCATCCCATGTGAGCGTCGAATCGTTCTCCAGGTTCTTCGTCAGCAAGTGCACGTTCGCCGGTGGCGCCGGCCCTAACGCCAGCGAAGCCAGCGTAGCGGCATTCAGCCGCGCCACGTTGGCGACGTACTCAAAGTCGACGAACTTCAGCACATCGCCATACTCGGTTCCATTTTCCGTACGCACATTCTGGTGCTGATGGTGAAAATCCTCGCGATACTCCGTAAAGCGCACCCCGGCAAAACCCTCCTGGTTAAACGAATAGTGGTCGCCGCCGCGCAGATAACGGTCCAGCCGGAAGATCAATACCGGCTTCACGCCGGCGTCGTAGCTGCGCCCTACGTCATAGATGTACCGCGCCAGCTCGCGCGAAGCCGAATCGTTTTCGCCCCCGAGAGCGCGAATCCGCTGGATCTCCTGCTCGGTGGCCGCTGCCGGCAATCCCTCAGAGAAAACCCGCACTACCGAATGGTCCTGTTCCGCACTTTTGTCGCCGCCCACAATGTCGTTATTGAGAACTGCTTCTAAATCCCATTTGTGATCCTTGGCCATTTGGGCGAAGTGATGGCTGCCGTTTAACCCCTGCTCCTCGCCCGCGACGGCGAGAAAAATAATCGTCGCCGGAAACTTCATTTGGCTCGACATGCCGCTTAAAACCCGCGCGCACTCAAGGCTCACCGCCGTGCCGCTTGCGTCATCATTCGCGCCCGGCGCATTATCTTTTATATTGAACGTGTCGCTGTTGCGCGAATCGTAGTGACCGGTGACCAGCAGCATGCGTTTGGCGCTTTCGGGATCAGCGCCCCGAAGAACCGCATAAACATTGGCGATGACCGTCGGCTGTGGAATGCGATCCTGCGGCTTCTCGGTAAAGGTGTCGGTCATGACATCGAGGCACCCGCCGCACGCCTTCGAGTAACTTGCGAATTGCGCCTTGATCCAATCCCGCGCTGCGCCGACGCCGCGGCCCGCCGTAAGCGAAGCTTCGTCCTGCGCCGAAATGGTTGACCGGGTCCCGAAGCTCACCAGCTTCTCGATATTTGCCCGAATGCGCTCGGCTGACACTTGTTTCAAAGCGGCGGTAATCTGCGGATCGGCAGTCATTGGCCCATCCGCAGCCGGTTCCTGCGCCGCCATTACCCGGCCAACCGCCAGCACCAGTCCGACAACCAATAGCCGGCTTCTATTCATGCGAGGGAAAATCATTTAGGCTCCTTGTCTAGAATTGTCAAGAGCTGCTCCGCAATCCGCGTCGGATAAATAAATCCGTCGTCTCCCGCGCCCAGCCCTTGACCTGTAGCGGCGAAGAATCTAAATATTAACAAGGAGTATCTAACAAGTTCATCGGACAGCCTAATCGAAGTTGCCCAAACGGAGTGTAGAAATCATGGTTCTTTGTCCCGAATGCGAAACCCACCTAGATGTCGAAGAGGAAGAGGTCGACGAAGGCGAAATCGTATCGTGCCCCGAGTGCGGCACCGATTTCGAAGTCGTGACCACCAGCCCGCTTGAGCTGAAGGCGATCGAGGCCGGCTATGTGGAAGAGGAAGAAGAAGTGGAGACCGAAGACGGTGACGAGTAGCAGCGCCCACCGCATCCGCAGTGGATCGACCGCCCATCGCGCCGTCCTTTATCTTCAATGTTTTCTTATCGCGTTTCTCTTCTCTACTTTTAGCCAGTGCGCGCTGTCGTTGGGCCAAGCCGCGTCTTCCCATAAGCTGAGGCCGTCCGACCCTTACGCGCTCATCTTCGGCACCATATGGGGGCCCGGCGACCAACCTGTCTTCGGCATCAGGGTCAAAATCCGCCGCGCCACGGACAAAAAGCCCTACTGGGAGGTCGTTTCCGACCATGCGGGAGAGTTCGCCCAACGCGTTCCCGCCGGCGAAGCCGACTATATTATCTATGCCGATCTCAAAGGCGTGAAGACCACCGACGGCCTGCGAGTGCATCTGGCGCAGCCTGTCACGGTTCACGTGGAGTACGACGAGCGGGTCGACATGAGTTTGCGTCTGACGCAATGAACCCGAACTCCGGTTTGTACAACGAGCGAGCGGTTTGAACCTCGCCACAATGACTTGAAAATGAACTGGCACTTTAGCCCTGGATTTAGGCAAGAGTAGAATTCACACTATGATTCCGCTCAGGCACTCCGCTCTCATTTCTTGTGCATTCTTGCTGGCTGTCTCATTCGCTTTGGCCTCCGCCGCACCTGACAAGAAAGAGCAGCAACAAGGCCGCCTGCTCTACGGCAAAGTTCTCGACGATCACGACAATCCCGTCCCCAGCGCCATCGTCTATCTCACCAACACGCGAACCCACGCGGTAAAAACCTACATCATCGGCGACGACGGAACCTACCGTTTCCCGGGCCTCGCCAACGTCGACTACGAGGTCTACGCCCAGTTCAAGGGACACAAGAGCGATACGAAATCTGTGAGCCAGTTCGACGACCGCTCACAGGTTTACATTGATCTGAAAATCAGCACCCAGTAAAAATGTTGCCAAATTGGGTGCCATACAACTTTTTCCGGGCTTGAGGGTTCAATTCAGTATCAGAATGTTCTCATTCGGAGGGAAACCCTTGAACGTATTGCGCTCGCTTCAAAGCTTGAACCGCACGTGGGTGGCCGGACTCGCCACTCTGACTCTGATTGCCGCCTCGGCCGTATCGCTCTTCTCGCAGGGTGCGATGAGCCCCTACCAGGATGAGCAGGATGGCGTCAGCGGCGGCGGTAAATGGATGGTCTTCCGCCGCGAAGACAAGATGACCGGCGCGAAGAAAGTTCGCTTCGAGCTGATGTCGAACAACTATCTCCGCGAAGATCCCGATTCCAAGCCCCGCGTCGAGTTGGTCTGCAGCAACGGAAAATACGCCTATTCCGACTTCAATCCCGGCGCACGCCTCGGACGCCCTGATTATCCCGGCTTCTGGGGACAGCCCAAGATGGAAGTCCTGGTGCGCATCGACGGCTACCACGACCACAAAGGCTGGAACTGGGTTCGCGACCACTTCCTCGCCATGGATAAAGGCACGATTCGCGGCATGCTGGGCGCGGAAGTATTCAACATCGAAGTCAGAACCCGGACTGGGCCGCAGATTGCCGAATTTTCTCCGGCCGGACTCAATCTGGACGAAGTAAAGCACGCCTGCGATCTGACGCCGCACAAGCCGTAAGTTCGCCAATCGTCTGAAACCCGAGTCTGTCGGGTCGCCCCACTTATCGCGTGGCCAGCGAGAAGTGGGGCTTTTCTGCCTCCACGGTAACTTGCGCTTGGTCCCTCTCTTTGTTTCACTTGAAGCGTCTTCAGACAAATTAAGGGATCAATATGGACGCTCCGTTTATCCAAGGCGCAGTATTTCTGCTCTTCGCCGTAGGAGTGCTGGTCTACACGGTCATGCTCTACAACGAGCTGGTGCGCCTGCGCAACGATAACGACCGTGCGTGGGCCAACATTGACGTTCTGCTCAAGCAACGCCACGATGAGATTCCCAACCTCGTCGAAACCGTCAAGGGATACATGCAGCACGAGCAGCAGACTCTGCTTGCGGTCACGCAGGCGCGCGCGGCCTCGATGAACGCGGCCAGCATTGGCCAGAAAGCTCAGGCCGATCTCGCCATGACCGGCGCCCTGAGAAGTCTCTTCGCCGTGGCCGAGAATTATCCGCAACTGAAAGCCAACCAGAATTTCCTGAAGCTGCAGAATCGCATCACCGAATTGGAGGATCACATCGCCGATCGGCGCGAGTTCTTCAACGACGATGTAAACACCTACAACACCCGCATCGGCCAGATTCCCTTTGTTTTCGTCGCCAGTTTTATGAGCCTCAAGCCGCGCAGCATGTTTAGAGTTTCTGACGAAGACCGCAAACTGGTAGAAGTTAAATTCCAGCGTCAGGACGCTGCCGGTGCATAGGCGGTCGCGCCCCGAAGCCTGCTTGATCAAACCTCGCCGCTGCGTCTTCCCAGCCGATCTCAGCAAATAATCCAATTCTCCGCAAGCCCTTTGTGCTGCTCCCGCAACTAACCTTGGGAGTATGATCTAACTATCACCGAGAGGGGCAGTTTATGAATAAATTGTTGAAGTCGGTTCTAAAAACCGTAGTCTACGTGCTGGATCAGGCCGAGGACGTCGCCGATGACATGCGGGGCCGAGTTTCCGACACCGTCGACCGCGCCAGCGACCGGGTTTCCGATCTGCGCGACCAGGCTCACGATCTCTATCATGGCGAAGACCACACCCTGCGCAACGTCATCACCTTTGCAGCCGGAGTAGGCGTTGGAATTGCAACCGCGATGTTATTCTCTCCCGCCAGCGGCGAAGAGATTCGCGGACAGATCGGAGAAAAGGTACAGGACATCAGCGGGCGCGTTCGTGACCGCTTTTCGGCGGAGTCTGAGCGGCGAAGCGCGACCGGGACCGAAGGAGTCTAGCAGCGCAAGTAAGTCTCAAAACGTTCAAGAAAACCGGGAAATCCACGGATCTGAATCCGTCGATCTCCCGGTTTTCTTTGCGGCCTGCAATCCAATTGCGCTTAAATCTTTGACCTCGCTCAACCCACTCAGGGCGCCAGCAATCCATAGATATCCAGTTCCGTCGCGGTAGGAACGAAGACTCTCCCGTTTACTATCGTGGGCACGGTAAACTTCAGAGCCAATCCGGCCGTATCTCGCCCGTTCGCGGCCTGTGAGCTGTTGTACAGCTCCGTGGCAACGTTGCTCGCATCATAGGCATGCAGAACTGACGGTCCGCTTTGCGATGGATCGCATCCGCAACTGGTATAAGCCGAGTTGTCGATATCCCAGATAATGCCGTTTATGTTACCGTTCGCTGAGAGCGAAGGCGTCGCTCCGTGCGCCGAAGTGTAGGTTACGGTTCCCACTGAAGTTGGCGTTGTCGAAAGTGGCGCGGTTGTGTTGCTCGAACTCCAACTGAACGCCTGGAGGACGCTATCGTTACAATGGTAATAAACTGAGCCGTTCCAGTAGGCCGGGGTCGAGAAAATGTTGTTGTAACCGTCGGTACAGATCGGCACCGTTTGCACTACGTTGTTTGCCCCGCCGGGGTTATATCCTCCCATATCGTTTTGATTGACGACGAAGACGTTTCCGTCTTTCCCTCCACCGATCGCCATCGGTTGAGTGGAAGGACTCGGCAATAGAACATTTCCGCCACTGCCTAAGTCAGCATCCCACTCGGCGAGCGTAAAGTTATCGGCGGGGGTGAAGTATGTAACGATCGACAGCGTATTCGACTGAAGGCGCAGGAACGAATCGTTGTAGCCGTTCGTCACCGGGTCGCCGATGCCAGGGTTTCCCGCCTGTAGTTCGTCGACTCCGCTCAACAGGTAGACATCGCCGGTCGAATCGTCAATCGCCGGAGCGGCGCCACCGGCCCAGAATCCGCCGCCATCGCCGTCTGGGGTAGCGTTGAAGACCTGCTGGAAGGTTAGCGTCTCCTTATCATAAGCAAAGACCCAGCCATGGAGGCAACTCCCAAAAGCGATGTAGAGCCAGTTCGTCACCGGATCGAGCGCCAAGGCCATGCGTTGATAGCAGGAAGTTTCCAGCGATATTTCGCCTCCCGAACTATCGCCGCCGGTGCCGGCGACTGTGCCATTGATCACCACCGGGCCTAACTTCACAGCACCGGTCGTCACATCAAGCCCGTACAACCGGAAGGGGGTTGGATTGTTTGGGCTCGACTCGGAGACCAAGTACATCGTGTTCGTTGTTGCATCGATCACCGGAGTCGAAAGGATGCCGACATTCGGGTACGCCCCTCCCGTGTCATCCACGGTGACTGGAGGTCCAATTTGAATGTCCTGCCAGAACGTTTGGGCATTCTGCGAAGAGGTTGCGTCTGCATCGAAGGCGTAGACGCTATTGTTCTGAGTTTCAACGAAAACTACATCGTGCGTGCCGCCCGCAATACTCAACTGTGACATGTACAGCGGTTGCGCGTAGATTTGGCCATCCACCGGATAAGCCAGCAACTTGCCGAACTGAGTCGACTTCACATTCGAGGGCGTTAGCGTTACTTCTTGAAGATAGGCTCCGTCCCGCGCGTCGTCGTTGTGGTAGGTGAGCACCGCTGCCTGCGCGACGTTCACGACCGTGACCGCAGCCGAAGCGCTCGCCGCGCTATCGGCGGTGCTGCTCGCGGTGATCGTATAGGCGCCGAGCGCCGAGGGCGCTGTGTACAACCCGGCACCGCTGATCGTGCCGGTCGCGGCACCGCCTCCCGCCACGCCATTCACCGACCAACTCACCGCACCGCTGTTCAACCCCTGCACGCTCGCGCTGAATTGTTGCGTGCTGGAGGGAGAAATCGTTGTCACCTGTGGTGAAACCGACAGCGTGAAAACCGATATGGCCGCACTGGCAACACCGGCAGGATCGGCAACACTGCTTGCCGTGATCGTGTGTGTTCCGACCGAATTCGGCGGCGTATAGAGTCCGCTCATAGAAATTGTCCCCACATTGCTACTTCCGCCGGGAACGCCATCCACCGACCAGCTCACGCCGGTCGATAAGGAAATCGCAGCCGTGAATTGCTGCGCCTGCCCGGTCGCTCCATCCAAAGCCGCCGACGCCGGAGAAATTCCCAAAGTAAAAACTGACACCGCAGCGCTGGCCGCGCTCGCCGAATCCGCCACACTTGTCGCCGTGATCGTATGGGTCTCCGCCGTGGTTGGCGGCATATACAAGCCGCCCGAAGAAATCGTGCCGACGCTGGCGTTTCCACCCTGCACGCCATCCACCGACCAGCTCACCGCAGTGTTCGAGAGCGAGACCGTTGCCGTGAATTGTTGCCCTTGTCCGGTTGATCCATCAAGCGTTGCCGAGATGGGCGAAATCGCCGTACCTGTGATCACCGTGACCGAGGCTTTCGCGCTACTCGTCGTCTGCGCCACACTTGTCGCCGTAACCGTATGCGAACCGGGCGTGGGCGGCGCGGTGTACAAACCCGCACTGGCTATCGTTCCCACGGTAGAGTTCCCACCGCTGACCCCGTCTACCGACCATGTGACCGACGTATTACTCGAGCCCTTAACCGTGGCGGTAAATTGGCTGGTTGATTTCACTACGACGCTTACCGTGCTTTGATTCAATGAAACCGTCACAGCCGGCGTGGGAGGAGGGGTAGGAGGAGTCGGATTTGACGTCGAGGAACTCGATCCGCAACCGGATAAGGCTATTGCAAGCGCCAGGGCGAAGCCGGGGAGGCACAACTTAGGCATCGAGCGCTGTTTCGTATCAAATACCAATGGACACTTCCTTGGGAGATGTTCGGACTGGCCAATCTTGGATGGTTGCCGCTTACTGAGCGTTGCTTCGAGAGTACGTCAGGATAATCCGGGACACACTAGAGGACTTACTGTAGAAGGCCGCGATAAACGCACACCAGGGTACGAAGCCAATCGACAGCCAAACGGCTTTGCATCAATTTGTCTGCGTGGACTTTACGCGAGCAGTTTCGCGGCGTCTTTCGCGTAATAGGTGAGTATCATGTTTGCGCCCGCGCGCCGTATGCTAAGCAGCGATTCCATCATCACGCGCTCGCGCTCAATCCAGCCATTTCGTGCCGCGGCTTCAATCATGGCGTATTCGCCGGAAACCTGATAAGCGGCCAGCGGTAGATCGAATCGTTGCCTGGCCGCGGCAATCACATCGAGATAGGGCATCGCCGGCTTCACCATGATCATGTCCGCGCCTTCTTCGATATCGAGTTCAATTTCTCGCATGGCCTCGCGAAGGTTTGCTCCATCCATCTGGTAAGAGCGCCGGTCGCCGAACTGCGGCGCCGAATCCGCCGCCTCGCGGAATGGCCCGTAGAATCCCGAGGCAAACTTCGCCGCGTAAGAAAGTATGGGAGTACTGGCCAGCCCCGCTTGATCAAGCGCGCGCCGTATCGCCGCGACCCGGCCATCCATCATGTCGGAAGGCGCAATGATGTCGATACCCGCCTTTGCCAGCGACACCGAAGTACGCGCGAGTAATTCGAGGGACGAATCGTTCTCGATTTCGAAACCGGATTGAGCTGCGCGCTCGACCGCGGATGCCAGTTTCTCGATCGCCTTGGTTTTCTCTTTCGTGTTCTTAACCGCAAAAACACGTTCCGGCGGGGTCAACGTGTCTCGAACCGCCGCGCCCAGGGATTTCGGCGGCGGGGCCGATTTAACGATTCCACAATGCCCATGCGACATGTATTCGCAAAGGCACACATCGCCCATCAGAAGCAGGCCCGGCACCTCGCGTTTCAAAGCCCGCGCCGCCTGCTGCACGATTCCGTCCTCAGACCACGCTCCAGTCGCAACCTCATCTTTCTTTTCGGGAAGGCCGAACAGAATTACCGCCGGCACGCCAAGAGAGCGAACCGCGTCAGCTTCCTTCACCGCCTCATCCACCGAAAGATTGAAGACTCCCGGCATCGATCGAACTTCCTTCCGCACTCCCTCGCCGGGGCAAACAAACATGGGATAGACAAATGCATCGGGAGTAAGGCGCGTCTCCCGCACCATATTGCGCAACTGTTCCGTGCGCCGGAGACGACGAAGCCGGGTAACCGGAAAACCCATACGAACCACCAGGATCGAAGACTAACTGCTTGAATCTACGATTCTAACAGGGTCACCCGCCTGCGCCGGTTTAGGGCAGACGGCAGCAATGTGTGACCAAAGTAACCTATGGTTCCCGGAAGCCATCTGGGAATTCCGTTTCTAATCCCTAGAATGTAACCGGATGGGTCTGTTCCCACGACACCGCTGGTTTGCGCTGGCTGGCGCGGTTACGCTGGCTTTCGCGTTGGTGTCTTTGACGTTCCCGCGCGGCTTCGCGCTGGTGGCCGTCTTCGACCTCGGATTTTTCTTGCTTACCCTCGCGGTTGCCGTGGCGATGCTGGTCAATGGGCGGACGGAACAGGGCGTAAACCGCCGTTTCTGGCTCCTCATGGGCTCAGGATGCCTTCTTTGGGCCTGCGATTCAGCCGCCTGGGCCTACTTCGAGGTCCTGCGCCAAGCGCCTGTGCCCCGCGAGTGGTTCATGAACGTCATCCTGTTCCTGCATTTCGTTCCCATGATTGCAGCGGTGGGCATGCGCCCGCACCGCGCTGAGCGCGAGCCACGCTTCCGCGGGGGAACCCTCGAGTTTCTTCTTCTGCTGGCGTGGTGGATTTTCCTCTACGCATTCATCGTATTTCCACCGCAATACGTGGCGATGAATACGGCACTGTACGAAAAAAACTCCGCCGCCTTGTATCTGGCCGAAACCGCCATACTGGCTTTGGTTCTGGGAATCGCCGCCCGCGGCGCTACTGCCGGCTGGCGATTAATCTATCTCAACCTGATGGGCGCCAGCATCTTGTATGCGCTCGACTCGCAGGGTCTGAGCTTTGCGATGGACAGCGGCAGATATTACACCGGCAGCATCTTCGATGTCCCCCTCATAGGCACGGTCTGCTGGATGGCTGCAACCGCGCTCACCGCAAGCCAGTGGCAGTCCGAGCCCGTCCCGCCGCAAGAGAACGATAAGTGGGGCGAGGTCACCCTGCGCCTGGCTAGTTTGGCAATTCTCTCCTTGCCCGCGCTCGGACTCTGGACATTCCTGCTGGACAAGTCGCCAGCCCCGGCGCGGACCTTCCGCCTATTCGCCGTTCTAGTCGCGATGCTCGTCCTCGGAGCCTTCCTCTTCGTGCGCCAATATCTTCAGGATTATGCTCTGATGCGCCTGCTGAACCGATCCCGCCGCAGTTTCGATAACGAACAGCGGCTGCAGACTCATCTGGTACAGAGAGAGAAGCTGGCATCCCTGGGCGAACTGGTCGCCGGCGCAGCGCGGGAAATCGACCAGCCACTCACCGCCATCATGAATTTCTCAGAGAAGCTGTGGTCGAATCACCGCCTCAGCCCTGAACAGGATACTCTGGTTCGTAAGATCGTCAGTCATTCTCAACGCACCCGCGACCTCATCGCCAACCTAATGAGCTTTGCCCAGCAAAGCTCCAACGAAAAAGCGATGGTCGACGTGCGCACGCTTCTGCAACGCAGCGTGCAGATGCGCGAACTGCAAGCGCACGAACACAAAATCCGTATCGAAACTTCGATTGAGGCGAACCTGCCCCGGGTTTGGGGAGACGGTCATCAACTCTTTCAAGCCTTCGTCCAGATCCTCGAAAACGCTCTTGACGCCCTCGAAGAAAGCCACGGAGGCTCGTTGCAAGTGATCGCCGCTCAACAGGGAAATCAAGTCGTCGTCGAGTTTGCCGATAGCGGCCCCGGAATCAAAGAGCCGCATCGTGTCTTCGATCCCTTCTATACGACCAAGCCCATCGGCAAGGGCACCGGCCTCGGCCTGAGCGCAGTCTACGGAGTCGTGCAGGATCACCGCGGGCAGATCACCTGCCACAACAAGGCTCAGGGTGGAGCGGTCTTCGTTCTTCGCCTGCCGACGGCCAGCCCAAACAGCATTCAAGCGCTGGCCGCTGCGCATCCTTAATTCAAGGCGGCATAATGCAAGCGTCATAATCAACCCGTGGCGCATTCCGCATCTGTCCTGATTTCCAGCGCATTCCTGTAACATTAGCCGATGCCGGAACCGCTCCTCCACAGCTCCGCGCGCGTGCTTGAGTTCGACGCTCTGCGTGATCTTCTGCGCGGATACGCTTCATCCCCGCTCGGTCAGGCAAAGATCGCCGCGCTCACGCCCTCGACGGACGGGTCATGGATAGCCGAACAGCAAGAACTTACGGCTGAGATTCGCGAATTCCGCCGCGTCGGCGGGCGGTTCGATTTCTCCGGCCTGCTCGATATAAGAAAATTAGTTGAAAAATCCAGAATCGCAGGCGTTGCCCTCGAAACCTCCGAGATCCGCGACGTCGTGCTGATCGTTGATCGCGCAGCCGAATGGCGCGAAATCGCGTCGCGGGCTCCAGCGGGCATGAGAGCACCATGGCGTTGCACGGTCGCGGTTTCCGCAGGTATTCCGGACTTCAGCGACTTCCTACGGTTCTTCCGCAATAAGATCGAGCCCGATGGAACTCTCGAAGATCACGCCTCGCCCGACCTCGCCCGCATTCGCCGCGAAATCGAAAAGCAACGGCGCGAGATTCAGCACTCGCTGCAAGGCTATCTCCGTCGCCTGGCCGAAGGCGGCGCGGTGCAGGACGAATTAATCACCATCCGCGGCGAACGCTTCGTTATTCCGGTAAAGATCGAACTGAAGCGCCGCGTACAGGGCGTTGTCCACGGAGCCAGCTCCAGTGGTCAAACCGTCTTCATCGAACCCATCGAAACCATCGAGCAAAATAATGAACTGGTTCGCCTGTTCGATGAAGAACTGGCTGAGATTCACCGCATCCTCGTCGAAATGACACGCCGCATTGGGGAGCAGGCGGATGCGATTCTCGCATCCTCAGCGGCCCTAGCTGAGTTGGAGTTGCAATTCGCCAAAGCCCGCTTCGCCGAAGACTACAACTGCGTCCAGGTAAAATACAGCGAAAGCCGGCGCGGCCACGAACCATGTGGGGACGGCCTCGCCCGTTCAGGCTCAGCCGAAGCCCCGAGCGGAGCCGAGGGAACGGCGAGCCTGATTCTGCACAACGCCCGCCATCCTCTTCTAGAACGCAACCTTAAACCCAAGGGCCAGCAAGTAGTCCCCATCACCGTCGAACTCGAAGGCGACCGCCGCCAACTGGTCATCACCGGACCCAACACCGGCGGCAAAACCGTCACACTCAAGACGATCGGCCTTCTGGCGCTCATGGCGCAGTCAGGCATTCCAGTTCCCGCCGACCGCGCAGAACTTCCAGTCTTCGACGCGGTCCTTGCCGACATCGGAGACTACCAATCGATCGAACAGAATCTTTCCACTTTTTCCGCGCACGTCACCAACATAGATTTCATCTCGCGCACCGCGACGCCGCAATCGTTGGTCCTGCTCGACGAACTCGGCTCGGCCACCGATCCCGAAGAAGGAGCAGCCCTGGCCGTGGCCATCGCCTCGTACTTCGGGCGCATTGGCTGCATGACGGTGATCTCCACCCACCACACGTCTTTGAAAGTTTATGGGGCGAATACCTCCGGCGTGATCAATGCCTCGGTTGGCTTCAACGAAACGACGCTGCAGCCTACGTACGAATTGAAAATGGGAGTGCCCGGAGCATCCGCCGGCATCAACATCGCACAACGCCTGGGATTGAATCCAGCGATTATTGAGGCCGCCCGTTCGCGCCTGGGAACGCAAGCCCGCGACGTCGGTGAATTTCTCGACCGGCTTCACGCCGAGCTGCGGACAGCGGAAGCCGAACGCCTGCGCCTGCGGACGGGCCAACAAGAGCTGGACCTAGAAAAAAAGCGTCTGGCAGTTGAAGAAAAGAGCGCCCAGCAGGCTAAGGTTCGCGAGATGGAGAAAAAGCTCGAAAGCGTTCTGCGCGATTTTGAATACCAGGCTCGCGAATCGGTGAATGCGATTCAGGATCGCGCTGCCGCGCAGAAAGTCTCCAAAGATGCCGAACGCCGCATCGCCAAATTACGCCGGGAATTTCGCGACCAGTTCGATTCAACCGTGGTGGCGCATGCGAGCGGAGCCGACCAGGGCGACCCAAACGCCCAGCCGCAAAAAGTGAAGCAGGTCTCCGAAGGCGACACGGTCAAACTGAAAACGACTGGCCGTTCGGCCCGCATCTCGCGCAAATTCGATGACGATCATTTCGAAGTCGAGATGGGCGCAATGAAGATGAAAATCCCGCGCGACGATATCGCGCAGGTTCTGGTACCCGCGCGCCCGGCCGGCGACTCCCCGGTGAAAGCGGCGCGGGCCCGCGGGATTTCCGTTTCAGTCGCCAGCGAGGGCGAGAACGCTCCGTCAGAAATCAACGTCATCGGCTACAACGTCGACGACGCCACCCGCGAAGTGGAGAAGTTCGTCGACCGGGCTTTCCTCGCCGGATTGCCCCGCGTCCGCGTAGTTCACGGCAGCGGCATGGGGATTTTGCGCAAAGCCCTGCGGCAATCCCTGCAACAGCACCCGCACGTCTCCAATGTGACCGAGGCCCGGCAAAACGAAGGCGGCGGAGGCGCAACGGTCGTCGAGCTGAATATATAGTCCAGCTCAACATGTAAACGGCCACGCAAAATCGAATGAAAAAATCCGCAATCGTCGCGTTGTTCTTCTGCATAACCCTGGTCCTGACCGCTTCACCCCTGGCCGCTTCCGATTCTTCTAAGCCTGCAAAGCAGGTTTGGATTACCGATGCCTTCATCGTCTCTCCGGAGAGCCTCGATCACATCGCCAAAGGCAGTGTGTTGATCGAGAACGGCCGCGTCGCCCGCATCGAACGAAATCGCCCCAGAATTTCTCGTGGATCCACGGTAATCCCCGGCAACGGACAATACCTGATTCCCGGGCTCATCGACTCCCACGTACACCTCGCCAACGTTCCGGGCATGAGCTTCGATCAAAGCCAGAACACACCCGAGATGGTTCGCGAATACTTTCGGCAACTCCCGCGCTCGTACCTTTACTTCGGTTACACGACTCTCGTCGATCTCGCCGTCTTCCGTCCTCAGGTTCTGCGAGACTTCCGCAACGCTCCATTGCATCCCGATCTGTACGACTGCGGCGGCTCGCTTCCCCTCGCCAACGGCTATCCGATGAATTTTCTTCCTCCTGAAATTCGGTTCCAGCCGTTTCCGAATTTTATTTATGATCCGCGGCAAGCCGGACGCATCCCTGCGGAGTTCAAGGCCGAAGATCACACGCCCGCCGCCGACGTGGCGCGGGTCAAGGCCTCCGGCGCAATCTGCGTCAAAACTTATTTCGAGCGCGGCTTCGCCGACGACAAAAACCTGCCGGTTCTGACGCCAGGAATGTTCGCTGAAGTTCGAAAGGCCGCGACGCAAGACGGGCTCGTGCTCATGATCCATGCCAACAGTTTTGAAGCACAGAAGTTCGCCGTCGATGGCAACGCCGACGTGATCGCGCACGGCATGTGGCACTGGGGATCTCTCGACTCGCAGCCCGATGTGCCCGAAGAAATCAAACACCTGCTCGATCGCATCGTGGAGAAACAAATTGGCTATCAGCCGACCATGCAGGTTTTGTATGGCGAGATGGCGTATTTCGATCCCGAATATCTGAAGCACGACGCGCTCACCAAAGTCGTGCCCAAGCCGCTGCTCGACTGGTTTCATTCTTACGACGGCAGTTGGTTCGGCCGTGAGCTGAATGAGGACCACATGCCCGACGCGGGGTTTATCGCGGGCTACGAAAGAGGGCCGATGCGCCGCGTGCGCCAGGTGACCGCTTATCTGGCCGCGAAAGACGCCAACTTCTTGTTTGGCACCGACACGCCGTCAAGCCCCACTTACGGCAATCTGCCTGGGCTGAACGGTTATCTTGAAATGAAGCAACTGCAGAAAGCGGGGTTGTCGCTGGCCCAAATACTCAAAGCCGCGACCATCAACAATGCGCGCGAATTCAAAATGGAGTCGGAAGTCGGAACCATCGAGCCTGGCAAGATTGCGAACTTGATCCTGATGAAGAAATCCCCGCTCGAGTCCGTAGACGCCTACGACAGCATCACTACCGTTTTCGTGCATGGGAATGTTATTTCCCGAGAGACCCTCGCCGCTGACTCGCAATAAGGCTCAGCTCCTCAGGAATCGCCTTTCCCTCAACTATTAACCGCTAACCAGCGTCTTCCACAGTTTCTCCACAGCAACTCATCTCGGGCATATTCCAATCATCTCGCAAATCCCGCACAATTCCCTCGGAGCAGTGTAACTTTCCTACATGGCCAACCCCGGCGATTTCGCGTACACGGTCAAGCAGCAGGCGGATATCGTCCGCATCGTCGGCGACTACGTCAAGCTGAAAAAAGTCGGGGCGCAGAATTTCTCGGGGCTTTGTCCGTTTCATGGAGAAAAGACTCCGTCGTTCTCCGTCCATGCCACGCGGCAGTTCTTTCACTGCTTCGGCTGCGGCCTCTCGGGAGACGTATTCAGCTTCGTCCAGAAGATCGAGAACATCACCTTCCCCGAAGCGGTGCGCGTGGTGGCGCAGAAGCTGGGAATTCCGCTGCCGAAGGCCACCTACTCAAATCCCATAGAGGCCAAGGAAGCGAAGCTGCGAGTGCAGTTGCTCGACGCCCAGGAACGCGCGGCCGCATTTTTCCAGGAATGCCTGAAACGGCCGGAAGGCGCGAGAGCGCGAGAGTATCTGGCAGGCCGCGGACTCGATGAAAAAACCATCGCAGATTTCCGCATCGGTTACGCGCCCGATTCCGGCTTCCTGCTGCGCGATCGGCTCATCAACGAATTCGGCGAAGAAGCTCTGCGCGAAAGTGGATTGTTCTCGTGGAAGCAGGACGAACATGGCGGCGAAAAGCAGGTTCCTCACCGCGCCTCCGGCGCGGTTCGGAATGACATCGGTGGAGAGTCGGACAGCGTGCCGACGACCGACAGCCGAAGACTGACAGCAATGTACTCCAAATTCCGCAACCGCGTCATGTTCCCCATCGCGAGCGACACCGGCAAAATCATCGCCTTTACCGGCCGCACTCTCGCCACCGACGAAAAAGCCGGACCGAAGTACCTGAACTCGCCCGAAACAGCGATCTACTCAAAAAGCAAAATTCTTTTCAACCTTGACCACGCCAAGGAAGCGATCCGCAAGCTCGACTACGCAATCCTCGTCGAAGGCCAAATGGATTGCATCTCCGTTTACGCCGCGGGATTTCACAACGTGATCGCCAGCTCCGGCACGGCGTTCACCGAGTTGCAAGCCAAGCTGCTCGCGCGATTCAGCAAGAACGTCGTCGTAAACTTCGATCCCGACACCGCCGGCGCCAAAGCCACCGAACGCACGCTGGCCTTGCTGGTCGAAGAAGAATTTCAAATCCGCGTGCTCACTTTGGAGCAGGGCTTCGACCCCGACCTCTACATCCGCCGCAAAGGCAAAGAAGCTTACGGCGCGGCCCTGCGCGGCTCGCAAAAATATTTCGACTACCTGATCGAGCGCGCTCGCAGCCAATTTCCGGTGCGCAACCCCGAAGGCAAAGTAAAGGCGGTGAATTATCTGCTGCCGCACATTCAGCGCATCCCCAACCGCATCGCCCGCGACGAACTGGCGCAAGAGATCGCTCAAAAACTCGGTATTGACTCCACGGTCCTGCGCCAGGAACTGCGCCACGTAGCCGCCGAACGCTCCGCGGCAAAAGTGAAGCCACAAGCCGAGACTCAGGCCACCGACGCCGAAAGGATTCTGGTCCGCGCTCTCGCGTCCTCGCGCCAAATGCAACCTGCGGGGGAACACGTCTCCGCACGCGACGGCGCGCGCGATGTTCTTAAAGAAGAAGAATTCGACCCCGCCCGCCAAGCTCAATTCGTCCTCCAGAACGAAGGCCTGCATCGCGGCCTGGCAACCGAATCGCTGGTCAAATCCCTCTTAGACACCGCAGCCGAAGTGGCCGACGTTATGGAGATCCCCGCATCCGACGCTGACCGTCGAATGCTGGCCACCATTCTGCTGAAGGAAGAAGACGAAGAACTAACCGCCGAGCGCCTGGAGGGTGCTGTCCGCGCCCTGCGCCGCATTCACCTGCGCCGACGGCTCGAAGAAACCCACCGCCAATTGAAGCAGCCCGGGCTGGCCGACGATAAAGTACGTATGCGCGAGCTGTTGCTCGAAGTCGAGCGGCTAAGTCGCGCCCTGCGCGATCCGAACCTGGGCGAAGCGGGACTGCAGAGGACAGGCTAGAAAATCGGCGGCAGCAGAACCGGCAGAATCCGCCCACAAATTGGCCCACAATCGCATGAAAAGATTCGGCGTTAAGGGGCAAACAGCATGAAACAAAACGGCCCTCAGAACCATCTAAGTATTTAGCGAAGTTGCAGTTAGCGATGGCTGGGCAGCCTTCTGGCGAGGCAAGTGATAGACAGCGCGGTACTTATATGTTAGAGTCTATAAGTTTGTGCTAGGCGCACAACTCCGCGCGGCCCCAGAATTCCCACCATCACAAAGTACCATAACGCTCTCCGCGAGCGAAATTGACAATTTGAGGAACACATCTTTTGGCTCTTGATGACAAGTACGACGATATAAAAAAGCTGGTCGACGCCGGAAAAGAAAAGGGATACCTCACCTACGATCAGGCCAATGAACTGATCCCGCACGACGTGCACAGTCCCGAGGACCTCGACGACCTGCTGACTACGATCGGCACGCAAGGTATCGACGTGCTCGAAGGCCCGAAAATGCCTTCGGCGGCGCTCGACAAAAAATTCGAAGACATCGAAGAGGGGGAAGATGTCGAACTCGACCTCACTCCTGGCGCGATGGAGAAGACCAACGATCCCGTCCGGATGTACCTGCGCGAGATGGGAACGGTTCCCCTACTCACCCGCGAAGGTGAAGTTGAAATCGCAAAGCGCATCGAACGCGGCCAGATCCGCGTGCTGAAGGCTCTCTCCCGCTCGCCGATCGTGATTCACGATCTGCTGGCCATGGGCGAAGACCTGAAGAAGGGCGTGCGCTCGATCAAGGAAGTCGTCACCTTCGACGAAGAAGAAATCACCGACGAAATTCTGCAGAATCGCCTTAACGAGTTCACTGGCAAGATCGACGACATGGCCAAGCTGTACAAGAAAGTCGGTGTCCTGCAGGAAAAGTACATTGAGATGTCGCAGAAAAAGCGGCCCAAGGATCATCGCCGCAGCCGCCGCAATCTCGCGCGGGGTATTGTGCGGGTTTCAAAGGCAGTCCGCAATCTGGGATTCACCAACGCCGAGCGCAAGCGGCTGATCGACCGCGTCAATAAAACTGTTGATGCCATGCGTTCGCTTGACCGGCAGGCTGGAAACCTGGAGCGCAAAGCCGACGCCACACGCAGCGAAGACGTAAAAAAGGAATACAAGCGGCAGGCGCGCGCGGTGCGCAGCGAAATCGAAAAGCTGGAGCAGGAAGCGGGCCTTCTATTCCAGGAGATCAAGCGCACGCAGCGCGAAATCATCCAGGGAGACATGGATGCCGAGCAGGCCAAGCGCGAGCTGATCGAAGCCAACCTGCGTCTCGTGGTGTCGATTGCGAAAAAATATACTAACCGCGGCCTGCAGTTTCTCGACTTAATTCAGGAAGGCAATATCGGCCTGATGAAGGCGGTCGACAAATTCGAATACCGCCGTGGCTACAAATTTTCGACCTACGCCACGTGGTGGATTCGGCAGGCGATTACTCGCGCGATTGCCGATCAGGCGCGTACGATTCGCATCCCAGTGCACATGATCGAGACAATCAACAAGCTGATCCGTACCTCTCGACAGCTTGTCCAGGAACTCGGCCGTGAACCTACCAGCGAAGAGATTGCCAAGCGCATGGATATCCCGGTCGCGAAAGTCCGCAAGGTTTTGAAGATCGCGCAGGAGCCAATCTCGTTGGAGACGCCAATCGGTGAAGAGGAAGATTCGCACCTCGGCGATTTCATCGAAGACCGAGCCGTCGTTTCACCCGCGGAAGCGGTGATCAACGTGAACCTGAAAGATCAGACAGGACAGGTCCTTCGTACGCTAACCCCGCGCGAAGAAAAAGTCATCAAGATGCGCTTCGGCCTTGAAGACGGCAGCGAGCATACTTTGGAAGAAGTCGGTCAGTCGTTTGCCGTTACGCGCGAGCGAATCCGGCAGATTGAGGCCAAGGCGCTACGAAAGCTACGCCATCCATCGCGCTCGCGAAAGCTGCGGGCGTTTATGGATGGCGTGAGAGACTAAGGGTTTTTCACAACGGATTCACGGAGAAACAGCGAAACGATATTGAGGAGGGCGCGGCTTCGATCGCGCCTTTTTTTTCTCTTCCGAATTAGTACCTGTTCCAAGCAAAGATTCCGCCGCACCCCACCACGCTCGCAAGTCTGGCCCGTAGAATCGTCGCTAGTGCGGTGAGTTTGAAATTCAAGCATGGTGGAGTCACGGATCGAGTTGTTGCCATAGGCGACTGGTGAATCTTTTCGATCCCGACTAGCATTTACTCAGGTAGCCGGATAATCCTGAGAGTTGTCTGCATGCCTAAACTGTGTCCCGGAGAGTTTTTCAGTTTTGCTTATGATGCTTTCTGCAGTGACAAACTGCAATTTGTTCTCACCACGCTGGGAATGCTGATTGGGACCGCTTCCCTAATTCTCGTCGTCACGATTGGATTGACCGGCAAGCAATATGTCTTAAATCAGATTCAATCGATCGGCGTCAACATGGTTGAGGCTGAGTATGCCGGCGGCGGGCGCGAAGAGAATGTGCCGGATTTCCTGACGATCAATGACATGCAGGCGGTGATGGAGCGGGTATCCGGAATCGCAAACGCTTCGCCTGTGGTCCCGCTGAATGAACGGACGGCAACTGGCGCGGGCAGGGAGAGCGATATTCACGTGCTGGGAGTTCTCCCGCAATACAGTTCTGTGCGCAACCTGGTCGTTCTCACTGGCAGGCCCCTGGACGCGAGAGATGAGCAGGCGCACAACAAAGTTGGCGTGCTGCAGCAGAAACTTGCCAAGGAGCTTTACGGATCTGTGCAGGAGGCGGTTGGCAAGACCATCACACTGGGAGGACTGCCCTTCACTGTCATCGGAACGTTCCGGGAGCGGGTGAATACCTACGGGCAATCGGAAGTCACCGACAATTCAATGCTAATCCCGTACAGTGTGAGCCGGTATTTTACCGGCACGCCGTATGTCCGGCAGCTCTACTTTTCGGTGACCGACCCGTCGATGGTGATTCCTCTGACGGGCCAGATTCACAAAGTGCTGGTGGCGCGGCACCGGCCACAATCGGAGTACGTGATGCAGAATCTGACGTCGCTGGTCACGCTTGCGGACCGCTCGGCAAATGCTCTGACGATGGTGTCGCTTCTGATCGCGACGGTGACACTGCTGGTCGGCGGCGTTGGAATCATGAACATCATGTTCGCCACGGTTTCTTCGCGAATTCGCGAAATCGGCATTCGCAAGGCGGTGGGTGCGACGAATGCGGAGATTCGCTTTGAGTTTCTCTCAGAGGCGATCCTGATCTCCCTGGTCGGGAGCCTGGGTGGGGTGCTGATCGGATTGGCGCTCCCTTTCTCGGTACGTTTCCTTACGGAGTACCGAATCCCCATCTCCGGCATTTCGGTGATCGTTGCCGTACTCACTTCCGCGACCGTGGGTATTGTGTTCGGAACGGTGCCAGCGGTTCGTGCCGCGAGGTTGGATCCGGTGGAGAGTTTGCGATACGAGTGAGAGTAGCTGGCTTGAACCGAACAGCAGCATACAACTTGGGGCTTCCACTGAAATCAAGTAACATTAAGTTCGCGGCGATTTGGTGGTTCGCGGAATATCGCCACTTTGCCTTGTTGATATGTGTTTGCTCGGCGAACCGCATTTGATCAGACAGAATGTCCATTGCGCCCATAAAATCTTCTTCCAGTCTGCACTTCAAGACCTATCTTTTGATCTGCCTGATGGTGATATTTGGTCCTCTGGGCAATGTACTTCTCGGCAAGGGAATGAAACAGGTCGGGGCGGCGAGCCCTGAAACAGCCGCTGGGATGCTTGGCCTCGTTCTCCACGTGTTCTCTTCGGGATCGATATGGCTTGGCATCGGCTCTCTGCTCACTTTTTTCGGGGCTTACATGCTGGTGCTCTCCTGGGCGGATTACAGTTACGTGCAACCGGCATCTGCGGCGGCCTATGGGATGGTCGCTTTGCTGGCTCATTTTTTACTGCGCGAGGTGATCACCCCGACGCGCTGGATTGGAGTTTCGCTGATTTGCCTCGGCGTTCTTGTAGTGGGTAACACGCCTCCGCGTACCACGGATCCAAGCTAGATGCTGGCGATCGTCTTCTATCTTTTAATTATTGGAGCCGGTACGGGCGGTGAATTGTGCGTGGCGAAGGCCATGAAAGCGGTCGGCGAAGTGAAAGACTTTCGCCCTTCTGCCCTGCTGCGCTTGATTCCGCGCGTCTTGCGAGTTCCGTGGATGTGGGCGGGCGTGGGACTCATGGCGACGGCGTTCTTCTCGCTGCTCGCTGTGTTATCGCGGGAAAACGTCAGCTTAGTGGTTCCAGTCACCGCGCTCAGCTACGGAGCGGGAGCGCTGGGAGGTAAATTTTTTCTCGGAGAGAATGTCACACCGCGCAGGTGGGCCGGCGTGCTTTTGGTATGTGCGGGCGTCGCTCTGGTGGTAATTGGCCACGGGTAACACATTGCGGCGCCCCCATGACGGATAAGGTGCAACTCTTTGGGCTAGTTGGTGTTACGGAATCTGTATCGTGTAAAATGGTCCAACCGGGAAAATGAGCCGCACATCTTAAGTTAATTCGCCGTTAAATCGTCCAGGTTCGCGTTATAGCTCGCAGAATCTCGCCGTGCCCAGTTCTGTAGTTCGTTCCGACCTCCACGGGCCAATTTGCGGGAATCGCAAGCTGATTCAGAGAAAGCAATAGAGGCGCAAGCGCTTGTGTGGAATAGTCGGCTTCACGCATAAACGTTGGGTACCGGATTCGGGGCGGATTCAGCGTGCCACTGGCACGCTGGTTCACCGCGGTCCTGACCAACAAGGTACATTTCAATCCAGCCTGTGCTCGATGGGCGCAACGCGGCTCAAGATTATTGACCTTGCCGGCGGCGACCAACCCATGTTCTCTGACGATGGCGAGGTCGCCGTCGTGTTCAACGGCGAAATCTACAATCACCGGGAATTGCGCCGCGAATTGCAGGAACTCGGTCACAATTTTCACTCCCACTGCGACACGGAAACTGTTCTGCGGGCTTTTCTGGAATGGGATACGGGTTGTTTTGCGCGCTTGCGAGGCATGTTCGCCATCGCCTTGTGGACGAAATCGACGCGGCGCCTCGTCCTGGCCCGGGACCGCATGGGGATTAAGCCGCTTTATTTCGCGCGGCGCGGAGCTGATTTGTTCTTTGGCTCCGAACTGAAAGCGATTCTGATCCATCCTGAGATTGAACGGCGGCTCAGCCTGAATGGCCTCGACTGTTATCTCTCGTTGAACTACGTTCCCTCTCCCCGGACGCTTGTGGAAGGAATCGAGAAACTTCCTCCGGGGCAGTGGCTGGAGTGGCGGGACGGCGAGGTCTGCTCCGATTCCTATTGGCGGCTGCCATTTGGAGTTGATCGCAACTGGACGCTGGAATCCGCCAAAGAAGAGCTGGACAAGCTTCTGCGGCAATCCGTTCGCGAGCACATGGTCTCTGACGTGCCGCTGGGCATGTGGCTGAGCGGAGGCATCGATTCCTCGACGATCTTGCACTACGCCGCCGAATCCGGCGCGCCGCTCAAGACCTTTTCGATTTCATTTCAGGGTCGAAGTTTCGACGAGAGTGCATATATTTGTGAGGTTGCGCAGAGATATCACACCGAGCATGAGGAGTTGGATTTGAATCCGGAGGTCAATCTCCGGGATGTGATCGAGCAGTTCGCGTACTACTCCGATGAACCTTCGGCGGACGCAGGAGCGCTTCCCGTCTGGTTTCTTTCCCGGCTGAGCAAAACCAAAACGACCGTCAGCCTGAGCGGCGAAGGCGCGGACGAGCTTTTTGGCGGCTATCTCACGCATCGCGCGAACCGGATTGCAGGCGTGGCGAGGTGGTTGCCTCGAAAGTCGATTCTGTTTGCGCTCGAGGCTCTCCACGCGTGGCCGGTCTCCGACGAAAAGATCAGCCTGGAATACCAGCTCAAGAGATTTCTCGAGGGCTGCCTGATGGCTCCCGACCGCGCGCACGTGTATTGGAACGGGACATTCAGCGACGCGCAAAAGACGGCCTTGCTTCGCACGGAGCTGCCAGCCGCACTTAACGATGTTTTAGCCGGCCTGCGTTCACGGCCTTCCGGCCCCGACGATCTGGCACCATTTTTGTGGTTCGATCAGAAGTATTATCTTGCCGACGACATTCTGAACAAATCGGACCGCATGAGCATGGCGCATTCACTGGAGGTGCGTCCCCCATTTCTCGATCACCGGATCGTTGAATTTGCCGCCTCGCTGCCCGCTTCACTAAAGATTAGCGGCTCGAGACAGAAACTCGTTCTGAAGGAATTGATGCGAGACAAGCTTCCCGCTTCGGTTCTTTCCCGCAAGAAGATCGGATTCGACATTCCGGCGCACGATTGGATTCGTGGTCCGCTTCGTTCGCTGATGTTGGATGTTTTGCTGGACGGAACTACTGAGCACGAGGGTTTATTCCAGCGGAATGTGATGGAGACTTATATTCGCCAACATCTGGAGAGAAAAATTAATGTTGGGTACCACCTATGGGGCCTGATGGTGTTGTCGTTGTGGATGAAAAAGTGGGCAATTCAAGTGGGCGCATCGTCAGAGAAGAACGTTTGGATACCGGAAAAAACCGGTACCTGTATTTAATCGTTCTACTCGTCGCGGGAGCGATCTACCTGGGCTGCATCATCTCGCCTCCGTCGCTGATGGATGACGTGGATGCAGTGCAGGCGCAGATCGCTCGCAATATGCTGACTTCGGGCGACTGGGTGACGGCCCGGCTGGATGGCGTGGTGTACCTGGAAAAAGCTCCGTTGGTGTATTGGGCGATGGCCGGCAGCTACATTGTTTTCGGCGCGCACGACTGGGCGGCTCGCTTCCCGATTGCGTTGGCGGCGATGAGCCTTTGCTGGCTGACGGCTGCGTTTGGTACCTGGGCATTTGGCAAGCGAGCGGGATTCTACGCCGGCCTATGCGTAGCTACATGCATCGGGCTATTTTTATTCACCCGAGTGCTGATTCCGGATGTCATGCTGACCTTCACCGTGGCTCTCGCCATGTGGGCTTTTCTTCGTGCTTTGGACGAAGATGAGCCGCATCCGAGATTTTGGGCTTTTGTGCTTGCTTCTAGCCTGGGAGTGGGACTCCTGTTAAAGAGCCTGATCGGAGTTCTGTTTCCGCTGGCGGCAGGTGTGCTTTATCTTGGAATCACTCATCA
>Ga0210398_10001253_pt1 | contig 26834 bp, 19 predicted proteins | sample IncBWC4OmetaG_FD_161047 | JGI IMG/M metagenome (GOLD analysis project Ga0210398, IMG submission 161047) | Forest soil microbial communities from Barre Woods Harvard Forest LTER site, Petersham, Massachusetts, United States - Inc-BW-C-4-O | ecosystem: Environmental > Terrestrial > Soil >... | reverse complement strand
CGGAACGCTGCCGAATACCTACGACCATGCTTCGAGCTGCGATCTGGGCCTTCAGCCGGATCTGCCGGTCACGCTGGCCGATGGCCTGACCCATCAGGTAATGGTTAGCTACATTCCGGATGCGTCGGGAGCGGGTCCCTTTACCGTGGTCGTTGACAAAACGGTCGTGCTAACGAGGATGTTGAACCTGAGCAGGCTGCTGGCGCTCAATGGCAACGACGCCTGGGTTGGATTCACCGCTGGATCGGGAGGTGACTGGGAGTCCGGAACGGTCAGGAATTGGACCTTTGCGAGCGTGGGAACAGCCGCGGCGAAGTGAATCGCAGCAACGCGAGAAGGAGTCGTGCCCACTTTTGGGTCGCGATTCGGGGATGACCTTCGCTCTTCAGAATCCCGTGCGGAGAAAGTTGGTGCTGGAACCGCACCAACGGAACTGGAGCAGCGCTCGCTACTATTTAATAGGAGAGAAGGGCACCGTGTCGGTGAACGAAAAGTTGTATGTCGAGATGCGAGTACGGCCAGTCGATTGAAGCAGCAGCGAGGCCCACCCGCCGAAAAGCGCGGCGGGTGGGGCATCCTCAGTCAGAAATCGTGCCCGTGAGGGTGGGCCAGCCGGCCCACCCGCCCCTCCTGTCAGCCGGGCCATTGTACTGGAAGGCGCAGCATTAGCGGTTTCCGGCTCCGTTTCCTTTCGTCGCTCAACGCTTGCCTAAACAAATCGCTTTCACGAGAGCACCATGCGCTATACTTCGGCCTTATCTGCGGTCACGCCAAGGAGGGTCGATGTCAGAGGATCCGACCGTCTTAAGTTGGTCACAAAATCCGCAAGGTCCCGGAACGCCGAACGCCGACGGAGCCGCAGCTGCTGTCAAGAGCTCACTCATTCTGCCGACTCAGATTGGCCGTTACCGGATTGTCCGCCTGTTGGGCAAAGGCGGCATGGGCGCTGTCTACGAGGCTGAGCAGGACCACCCCCGGCGCAAAATCGCGCTGAAGGTGGTCAGGAGCTTCTGGGCCAGTCCCGAACTGCTGCGCCGTTTCGAGTTGGAGTCCGAGATGCTGGGCCGTCTCCACCACCCCGGCATTGCGCAGATCTACGAAGCCGGAACTGCCGACACTCCATCCGGTCCTGAACCTTATTTTGCCATGGAGATCATCCACGGTAAGCCGTTGGTCGAGTACGCCAACGCCGCGAGGCTCAGCACGCGTCAGCGCTTAGCGCTGATGATCGAGATCTGCGAGGCCGTGCAGCACGCGCATCAGCGCGGCATCGTTCATCGCGACCTGAAGCCCGGCAACATTCTGGTCGACGAGAGCGGCCAACCCAAAATCTTGGATTTCGGCCTGGCTCGGGTCATGGACAGCGATACCGAGCAGATGACGCGCGAGACCGACATGGGCCAACTGCTGGGCACGCTGCCCTACATGAGCCCCGAGCAGGTCGCAGCCGACCCTATGGCGATCGACACGCGCACCGATGTTTATGCGCTCGGCGTCATTCTCTACGAACTGCTCTCGAATAAGCTGCCCTACAAGCTGTCCCAACATTTGCCCGAAGCGGTGCAGACCATTCAGCAGGTCGAACCCACTCCCCTGAGTTCCGTGAGCCGGACGTATCGAGGCGATATCGAGACGATCGTCGGCAAGGCGCTGGAGAAGGACAAGGCGCGGCGCTACAGTTCAGCCGCCGAGCTAGCTGGGGACCTTCGCCGACACCTGCACGATGAGCCCATCACGGCGCGGCCGCCCAGTACCGCGTACCAACTCCATAAATTCGCACGGCGCAACAAACCACTGGTTACCGGCGTCGCGGCGGTGTTTGCGGTGCTGATCGCGGGTGTGGTGGCCAGCACTTGGGAAGCGGTGCAGGCGCGTCGCGCGGCGGCCCAAGCCAGGCAGCAGTCGGACATTGCTCAGGCAGTGAACGATTTTCTGCAGAAAGATCTGCTGGGGCAGGCGAGCGCCTACAATCAGCCCGATCCCAACATCACGGTGCGGACGGTGCTGGATCGGGCGGCGCAGCGCATCCAGGGCAAGTTCGACAAGCAGCCCGAGGTGGAGGCTGCGATTCGCAACACTATCGGCAGTACCGACAACGACCTCGGGCTATACCCAGAGGCGGCAAAGCAACTCGAGGCGGCACTGGATTTGCGCCGTCGCGTGTTGGGTCCCGAGCATCCCGATACGCTGCTTTCCATGCACCAACTGGCCATGGTCTACGTGAACGAGGGCAAGTTCCCGCAGGCTGAGGCGCTGTTAAGCGAGACCGTGCAGATCCGGCGCGCCGTGTCGGGTCCCGAGCATATCGATACGATACGTGCCATGAACAATCTGGCCGTCGTCTACGAGGGCGAGGGCAATTACGCCCAGGCCGAGGCGCTCTTCAGCCAGGTCATGGAGATCGTGCGCCGCATGTTGGGTCCTGACGACCGCAAGACTCTGATATCCATGAACAATCTGGCCATCGTCTACGCGGAGGAAGGCAAGTACGCGCAGGCTGAGGCGCAAGACAGTCAGGCACTGGAGGCCCAGCGCCGCGTCCTGGGTCCCGAGCATCCCAATACTCTGAATTCCATGAACGGCCTGGCTAACATCTACGCCGAGGAGGGCAAGTACCAGCAGGCTGAGGCGCTCTTCAGCCAGCTCATGGAGAACAGCCGTCGCGTGATGGGTCCCGAGCATCCTGATACCTTAGGCCGCCTGGTAGATTTGGCGTCTCTATACCAGCGAGAAGGCAAATACGATTTGGCGGGCAAGTACGCCGCGCAAGCTCTGGCCGGACTACAGCACGCCCTGGGCGCACAAGATCCAGCCACGATGATTTCAGAAGCTGCCTTGGCCCTCGCCTACGTGTCGCAAGGAAAGTTCGCCGAGGCCGAGCCCGTGGCGCGCGAAGCCTTGGAGACGGAGAAGAAAGTCCAGCCCGACGATTGGCAACGATACCGCGCCGCGAGTCTGCTGGGCGCGAGCCTCGCCGGCGAGAAGAAATACGCTGAAGCCGAGACCTTACTGCTCGAAGGCTATCAGGGGATGCTGGCCCGCAAAGACCGAATCGACGTACCCAGTCAATACCACCTGCACCTGGCCAACAAATGGCTCGTGCAGCTTTACCTAGCCTGGGGCAAACCCGACAAAGCCGCCGAGTGGAAGAACAAGGAGGCCTGAAATTGAGCCAACAAGACAACATTAATGTGCAGAAGCAATTCGGCGACGCGGTCAACAACGGATCGGCGGGTGGCCCATCCTTTCGCGGTCGTTGGCCGCAAAATGAAAAAATGGGTGCCCCGCTCTTCGCGTAGTGTGGCGGGTGGCCCAGGCTTCCCGCGCCCCTGTTGGTTTTTGTGGACAGTATCCCCTGTGGAGGGTGCCCCATCCTTTCGCGTTCTGTGCGAAAGGGTGGGCAGCACAGACCTCAAACCCTCAAGTTGATACGTCGGTGATTCCCACCCTTGCAAAGGACGCAAGGATGGGGCACCCTGATTCGTGGCGCTCGGGGGCTGGCCCAGCTTTGCCTTTTGCGTGCGCCACCACAAATGAGGCTGCCCCAGCTTTCGTGGTTTTCGAAAGCTGGGCACCACACAGGCTAATGGCGGGTTTGTCCAGCCGTCACATACACGGCTTCAGATTCTATGCTAACTGTCCCTCGCGCCCAACAAAACGTCGTCGCTACTACGGTGCGGGATATCTCCATTTCATTACACCAGTTGTTATCAGCGGTGGGGGTGGAGCAGTTCCCGGCACTACGCTCTTGCCGAGTCTGGAATTATTCTCATAGAGGACAAGCAGAGGGCGCAGATGAAGGTTCGACAGATAATTGATGCATAGCGTTGAGGCCGGTGGTGCCCAGCTTTCGAAAACCGCGAAAGCTGGGGCAGCCTCAGTTGTAAGATGTCGGCGTGGAAATCAAAGTCGGGCCAGCCCGCCATCCTCAGTTAGAATCGTGCCCGTAAGGGCGGGCCAGCCGGCCCGTCATTGAGTCATTCTCTGGACCTCGGGTATTCCTAACTATCCGAATAAGAGGATTTGTATTCCCCTTCTATTATTGGGCCTTCGTCGTGGGTCTTTTCTTCGCTGGCTGCCGAGAGCTTCCACTTGCGATAGACATTTATTACGGAGAATGTCCAGAAGGGGACCAGATCTAATCCTGGGACGAGTTCGGCGGCGAAGGCTGGGAGGAACTCCCAATGCCAGCCTAGAAGGCGAACCAGAATGGCTGCTACGGCGATGTCGAGCAGGTCATCGGCGGGAGACAGTGCGCCTTCGGAGAAGAGCGGGAAGACGAGAATCTGAAGCACGTCGGCGGCAATGGCCAGGACCATCGCGGTTTTGAAGCGCGAGCGCTGCGACGTCTCCTGAAGTTCGTTGTCGCGCTGCATCATCTATTTTGCCTCATTATTATTCGCTGCAGGTTCGATGCGGGGGCGGGAAGGTTCGATGCCGGCGCGGGGGCTTTTGTTATTCGACATCGCGAAGTAGTTTCCTGGCATCGAAAAAGCAAGTCATGGAGATTGCCGTCTTTTACACCACAATCGCTGTCAGGGGTTCGATGGCGCCGCGGTTGGTTCCTGATAATCCCGACAAAACGTCCCGCTCGAAATAAGGAGAGTTATGTCTTCTGCACAGAAGAGCTTTGCACTTGACGGAAGTGAGCGCGCACCGCTGCCGGGAGCGCGAGAGGTTGGGCCGGCCGATCCGGACGAAATCGTCGAGGTGACGGTGCGATTGCGGTCGAAGGCGGGAAAGAAGCCTATTGTCGATCCCGAAGAATTTAAGAAACCGGTCAGGGAACGGCAGATTTTGAGCCGCAAAGAGTTTGAGCAGGAGCACGGGGCTGACGCCGAGAGCATGAGGCTGGTGGAGGAATTTGCGCGCGCGCACGAGCTCAAGGTGAAAGAAAAGAGCGCGGGGCGGCGAACGATTGTGCTTTCGGGCACGGTAGCGGCGATGAATGAGGCGTTCGGCGTGCAGTTGAAAGAGTATGAGCATTCGAATGGAAGATATCGGGGACGGACGGGCGCGGTGCATTTGCCGGTCGGACTTCGCGGTCATGTGGAAGGGGTATTTGGATTGGATAACCGTCCGCAGGCGAAAGCGCATTTTCGTAAGCGGCAGGGACGGGGCGGGGTCCGTGCCGCGGCGGTGAATTTGTCTTATACGCCGTTGCAGGTGGCCGAGTTCTACGACTATCCGACAAATGTGGATGGAACCGGAGAATGTATTGCGCTGATCGAGTTGGGCGGCGGCTATGCGGCTGCGGATTTAAGCGCGTACTGGGCGCAGTTGGGCTTGAAGAAGACGCCGAGTGTGTCGGCGGTTTCGGTTGACGGTGGCAGCAACAGCCCGACTGGAGATGCGAATGGTCCGGATGCGGAAGTGATGCTGGATATTGAAGTGGCGGGGGCGATCGCGCCGGGGGCGAAGATTGTCGCCTATTTTGCGGAGAACACGGACGCGGGTTTTCTGAATGCAATCACCACGGCGGCGCACGACAGCACCAATAATCCGTCTGTGATTTCGATCAGTTGGGGCGGGCCGGAATCGTCGTGGACGCAGCAGGCGATGACTTCCATGGACGAAGCGTTCCAGGCCGCGGCAGCGATGGGCGTAACGGTGACGGTTGCGGCGGGGGATAACGGGTCGACGGACGGGGTGAGCGATGGCGCGAGTCACGTCGATTTTCCGGCGTCGAGCCCGAATGTGCTGGCGTGTGGCGGGACCAAGCTGGTGGGCTCGGGGGAAACGATTACGAGCGAAGTGGTGTGGAACGAACTGGCAAACAATGAAGGAGCGACCGGCGGCGGAGTGAGTGACGTGTTTCCGCTGCCGAGTTGGCAGAGTGCGGCGGGCGTGCCTCCGTCGGCAAATTCGAATCATCATGTGGGCCGCGGAGTTCCGGATGTGGCGGGCGATGCCGACCCGAGTACGGGCTACGTCACCCGGGTGGATGGAAGCCCGGATGTGATTGGCGGGACGAGTGCGGTCGCACCGCTGTGGGCTGGATTGGTCGCGCTAATTAATCAAAGCGTCGGAGAGCCTGTGGGATTCATCAACCCGCTTCTCTACGAAGCGGGCGATGCATCAGGAGATTTTCACGATATTACTTCGGGCAACAACGGAGCCTATTCGGCTGGTCCGGGGTGGGATGCTTGCACGGGGCTGGGATCGCCGGTAGGGAGTGGAGTGGCGGGAATTTTGGGCTAAACCATGTCGAAGGCCGCTACATGAACATGCGGCAAGTCGCATGGCGTCTCGGAAAACGGGGATGCCTGCAGCTAATTGACACATAATACGTGTCCACATATACTGTGTCGATGAATGTGACTCTCTCCATCGACGATCAGCTCGTCGCCCGAGCACGCAAGAAAGCGGAGGCTCTCGGAAAAAGCCTGAATCAGCTGGTTCGCGACTATCTTCAGACCGTTGCGGGAGGAGACGACCCCGAGCGCAGCATCGCCGAGTTCAAGCGTCTTTCCGGACGTGGCCACTCTCGCGGCTGGCGTTTTGATCGCGATGAGATTCATTCCCGGCAGCGGCCGATAAGATGAAGACGAGTCCCGCTCGCAGCTTCTTCGACACCAACGTTCTGATCTATGCCGACGACAAGGCCGCGCCCGCCAAGCAGAGCCGTGCTCTCGAACTGGTAGCCGAGCATCGTCGCGCCCGAACCGGCGTGGTCTCGCTCCAGGTTTTGCAGGAGTATTTCGTAACGGTAACGCGCAAGCTGAATGTTGAGTCGTCGATCGCGCGCCGCAAGGTTGAATTGCTGACCGAGTTTGATGTTACCGCTCCGGACGTTTCCGATATTCTCGCCGCTATCGACCTGCACCGCCTACATAATCTTTCTTTCTGGGACGCTCTTGTCATCCGTTCCGCGAAGCAGTCTGGCTGCAGCGTGCTTCTTTCTGAAGACATGCAGCATGCACGCGAGATTGACGGCCTGCGGATCGTGAATCCGTTCAAATAGCTCTGAACTGGAGAGGGGTGACAGGCGGGGCAAGTCCTGTTGCACCTTGCAAAGAATGAGCAGACTCTAAATCGGTCGACTACCAAATTACAAAACTTACTCGATTTTTTCTCACTTCATCACGCCGCGCTGCGCGATCCCAATGTTGTCACGCGTGGTGTTCTTTACCAGATACATCATCTCGTCGGCCTGGCGGATTACGTCGTGGGCGTCGCGAGCGTCATGCGGATAGGTTGCCAAGCCGATCGACGCGCGGACGTTGAGGTTTAATCCCGCATCGTGGCAGAACTTGCTGGCGCGCATGGCGTCGCGCAGGCGCTTGGCTACCACGAGCGCCTGATCCTTTCCGGTCTGGGGCAGGAGCACGACGAATTCGTCTCCGCCATAGCGGAAGGCGAAATCGATCAGCCTGAGTTGGGCTTTTACCAGATATCCAATTTCGGCGAGCAGTTTGCTGCCGATTAAATGGCCGTATGTATCGTTGACCGCTTTGAAGTGGTCGAGATCGATGAAGAGCACGCTGAATTCGTATCCAAAGCGCGAAGAGCGGTAGACCTCGGTGTCGAGGGTTTTATACAGGTGCCGCGCGTTGTAGAGGCCGGTGCAGTCGTCGGTGATGGTGAGTTCCTGAATTTTTTCGACCCACTTCGCGTTTTCGATTGCAATGGCAGCGTAATCGCAGAGCGACTGCAGAAAGAAAACTTCCGGCTCGTTGAACTGCGCCATATCGACGTTCACCAACTGGATCACACCGAGCACACGCAGCCGCGAGCGCAGCGGCATGCAGATCACGGAGTGGGTTTGCCACTGCGTGATGTCGTCGACATGCTTGGCAAAGCGCGCGTCATTCTGAACGTCGTTAGAAATGACCTGCTCGCCGTGTTTGGCAACCCAGCCGGCAATTCCCTCGCCTACTTTGAGCCGCACATTTTTCAGCGCTTCGGCGGCTTCGCCGACCGCGATGGCGAAGTAAAGTTCGTCGCGCTGCTCATCGACCATCAGCAGCGACCAGGTATCGGGACGGAAATATTCCGCCATCTTCTCCATGATGGTTTGCAGGATGGAGTCGAGATCGAGCGAGGAAGTGAGCGCCTTCGCCACGTCGTGAAAGATGGTTAATTCCTGGCTCTGGCGGGTTAGTTGAATGCCTGTGGCCTCGGACATGCCTTCTTCCCTGAGCTGAATTTGTTCGATCTCTTGCACACTGGACGGAGTGACGGTTCGCACGAATGACAGTTCAAAAAATTATATGGCGGCAACTTCGATGGGGCAATAAACGTCGGTAACCAGTACCGTTAAAGCCAATGGGATGCGTGCCTTAGCCGACCCATTTAGTCTCAATAATCCAAATTCCCGGGCGTTCATTTATTCTTGTAGGCATGCGACCTGCAAGATTGCGATGGTTATTCGGCACATTTCTACTTGCGCTGCTTTCGTTCTCATATGTGCGGGCTCAGACTCCCGATCCGCACTCGGTCCCCGTTGTGGATGGCGATATCGGACCATGCACCGCTGATTTCACCATCACCGACAATGCGGGAAAACCGATCTACGATGCTCATATTAAAGTGCACATCGCTTACCGGGCCTTCGGGTGGCACAAACTTGACCTCGATGTTGGAACCAACGTCGATGGCAAGGCCCGATTCACCGGATTGCCCTCGAAAACCAAGCAGGGATTATTCTTCCAGGCCTCGAAGGAGAACCGCAGCGGCTCGGCTTTCGACGATACGTCGGCTACGTGCAAGGCGCAGTTTACTGTCGCGCTGGAAGAAGCCAAGCCCAGCGCGCGGTTTCGGGGCGGCTGCGAAATTTTGTTGAGCGATCACGTTCCTGAGGTTGCTGAACCACAGATTCCGGCATCCTTGTGGCATCTGCCCCCGGCTTCGCCTATCATTAGTTTCATTGCATTGCCAATGCGGAGGGCAAGTTAATCATCCGCAGGAGTGAATTAAGCTTTGGGTGCGTTCGGGGAAAAACTTCGCAGACAGCGCGAGCAGCGTGGCATCGCGCTTGAGGCCATTTCTAGCTCCACGAAGATCAGCACGCGCATGCTGCGTGCGATCGAAGAGGAGAACTTCGAGCAACTGCCGGGGGGAGTGTTTAACAAGGGCTTCGTCCGCGCCTTTGCGCGGCAAATCGGCCTTAACGAAGAAGAAGCGGTCAGCGACTATCTCGCTGCGCTGCGCGAGAGCCAGATTCAATCGCAGCAGATTCTGCCGAGTCTTCGCGGCGGAAAATCTTCCGGCCCGGCTGAGGCGCATCCGGGTGGGCGTCCACAACAAGTCGTGGATGGTCGTCATCCAGCGAAACCGACGATTGTCGAGGCAGTGCGCTCGGAATCCACGAAAGAGATTCACCCGGTTCATGTGGAAGCCCGCGAGCGCGTGCCAAGCGCCAGCACGGAGTCGAGTAAAAGCAATACCAAAGAGACTTCCCGTAAACAGGCTCGTCTTGATGAAGAGCGCCGGAACGAAAAACGGCGCAACGACGAACGCAGAGCCCAAAAGCGCAGGGTGAATGATGACCGGCGAGGCGAACTGAAATCGGACGAGCGTTTCACCGAGGCTGCGCCGCTGCTCGAGGGGCGTCGCGCCTCCGATCTGTTGAGCGAAGCGCCGCGAGATGGCGGCGATGCCGACCGCAGGTCACGGCCGACTCCACTCTTCAGCAGCGGAACCTTCGGCGAATCCGAATCGAACGGTGTGCCCTGGGGAAAGCTTGCCGCCGTGCTGATCGCGATTTTTGTGGTGGCCGCTTTCTGGAATCTGCATCGAAGACAGGCTCGGGTAGAATCTCACTCCTCGGCGCTGGCAGCGGCGCCCCAGCCGGCGGCGATGTCATTGCCTGTGCAAAGTGCAACCAGCCAGAATTTACAGAAAACACTCGGATCCGGAAGAGCTGTCGCTGGGCAAGCTTCGATGCCACCGACTCCCATCGCCGCGAACGGCGCTTCGCGCATGCCGCGAGAAACTTCGGCTGCCTCGAATCCGATCGTTCAACCTTTGAAATCCGTCGCGCGGGCGACGGTGGCGAAAGCGCCAGCTACTTTTACGCTGCGAATTCGTGCCCTCGAAACCATCTGGATCTCCGTTATGGCCGACGGCCGAAGTGTTGCCCAGGAGACGCTGATCGCTCCGGCAGAAACCTCCATACGCGCAAACAGCGAGATCGTTGTTAAGACCGGTAATGCCGCAGGCATTGGTTTTGCTTTGAATGCCAAGGAAATCCCGGCTGAGGGTAAAGAGGGCGAAGTTAGAACTTTCACCTTTGACAGCTCCGGGATGAAAGCTTCCGCTGCACAATCCACCAATCTGACGAACGTTAATTAGTCACCTCTGTTTCAGGATCGAGGGCAACGGAACCGGAGTGTCCGCTCCACACCGGCATGCATCCTGGGAATTTATTGCAAGGTTTGGCGGGAGGATTCCGGGCCCTGGCTGCCGCTGATGTTGTAGCGTTTTAGTTTGCGGTAGAGGGTAGCGCGGCTGATGCCGAGCATGCGTCCCGCTAAGGCTTTGTCGCCGTGGACTTGCTCGAAGACTCGCTGGATGGTGGCGCGCTCGATGTCTTCCAGGTCGGTGGTAGAGAGTGGCGCTCGCGCGGCTGCTTCGGCAGAGTTTGCATCGCTTGAGTTTGCATCGGCTGTGATTGCCAGGTCGGAAACTAATTCTGGCGGGGCGTTGATTGCGCGGGCGCGTGGCGTCAACGCAGCAATCGTTGGCGGGAGATCGCTTATATCGATCAGCGTTCCGTTGCCCAGCGCAACCGCGCGCTCCACGCAGTTTTCGAGTTCGCGCACGTTGCCCGGCCAATCGTAATTCATCAACGCCTTCATGGCGGCGCTTGAAGCGCGCAAGTCGGAGCCGGGGGCGTAGCGTTCGCAGAACCAATTCACCAGCAGAGGGATATCGCTACGGCGCTCGCGCATCGCGGGGACGTGAACAGTGACAACGTTAAGCCGGAAATAAAGATCTTTGCGGAAGGTTCCGTTTTTGTAGGCAGATTCTAAATCGCGGTTGGTCGCGGCGATGATGCGGACGTCTACTTTGACGCGTTGATTACTGCCGACTGGGCGCACTTCTTTTTCCTGCAGCACGCGGAGTAACTTGGCTTGCAGTTCCAGCGGGAGTTCGCCGATTTCATCCAAAAAGATTGTTCCGGTGTCGGCGGATTGAAAGAGCCCCTGCTTGGATTTCAGGGCGCCGGTAAACGCCCCTTTTTCATAGCCGAAGAGTTCGCTTTCGATCAGCGTGGGAACCAGCGAGCCGCAATCGACGGCCACGAAAGGGCGGTTGGCGAAGGCTCCGCGGAAATGGATGGCGCGGGCGATCAGTTCCTTTCCGGTGCCGCTTTCACCAGAGATCAGAACTGCGGTACGCGTGTCTTTGAGGCGCGAGGCAACGCGGAGAACTTCCTGAATTTTGGCGGACGATCCGATGATGCCGTGGACGGCGGTTTCGGAGTCGGTGCGCTGGCGGAGAAATTCGTTTTCTTCAACCAGGCGGACTTTTTCCGCCATGCGGCGCAGGAACAGGCGTAATTCTTCCAGCGGGGAGAATGGTTTGGTGATGTAGTCGTAGGCGCCGAGCTTCATGGCTTGCACGGCAGTTTCGATGGAACCGTGTCCGGTCATAAGAGCGACTTCGGTGCGCGGGAGAAGTTTTTTGGCACGCTCGAGGAATTCGAGGCCTGACATGTGGGGCATGACCATGTCGCTGAGAATCATATGAACTGGCTGCTCTTCGAGCAGGGCCAGCGCGGACTCGCCGCTATCGGCTTCGAGGCAGATGAAGCCCAGGGCTTCACCTACAGTGATGCAGAGCTTGCGGATGGTCTGTTCGTCATCGACGATGAGCAGGCGGACGCGCAGATCTTCCCTGTTCAAAACAGCTGCTGAGGGCTTGTTGAGGGCGGCGGTCACCGAGGTTTCCCCATAGTTTTTTCGATAGCGGCGATCAGGTCCTGGACGCGAAAAGGCTTCTCCAAATACAGGGCGCCGATCTTGCGCAGCGTGGTTACGGTCTCTTCGTTGGCGTAGTCGCCGGTGATGATGACAACTTTGTCGGCGAGGTCGGGACGGTTTTTGGAAATCCAGGTGTGAACTTGCGCGCCGTCGACGCCGCCGGGCGTGCGCATATCGGAGATGACGCCGAGGAAGCGTCCAGCTTCGAGCAGGCGAAGAGCCTCTGCGCCGGATTCAATGCAGACGACGGAATAGCCGTTACGCTCGAGCGTGGCGCTGACCAGCGACATGATGGAAGGCTCGTCTTCGATGAGTAGAACCGGCAACAGAGTTGGTTGCAGGTCCGGCGTTGTGCTGGCTGCGTGGCTCATGGCTGATTGACTCCTGCGGCCACACCCAAGGAAGCAGAGTGTGGCGCGGCGGGAAAGCGGACGATGAAGGTGGCTCCTATCCCGTTGGGATTGTTGTGGCAAAGAATTTCGCCACCGTGCTCTTTCACGATGCCGTAGCAGATGCTGAGGCCGAGGCCGGTGCCTTTGCCGACCTCTTTGGTGGTGAAGAAAGGATCGAAGATGCGGTCGGGATTGATGACGCCGTTGCCATTGTCACAAAAAGAAACTTCGACGGCGTCTCCCGACTTGGTGGTCATGATCTCGATACGGGCGGGACGCCCGATTTCGTGGACGGCATCGTAGGCATTGTTGAGGATGTTCAGAAAGACCTGCTGCAACTGTTGAGAGTCGCCGATGACTTCGGGGAGATTTTCGTCGAGGTGCTCGACCACGTCGACGCCGTGGCTGGCGAAATCGTAGGAACGCAACTGGATGGTGCGGCGAAGAATGAGATTGAGCTGCACCGGGTTGCGCTGCGGCGGCATTTGCCGGGCGAAGCTGAGCAGGTTTTGGACGATGGTCTTGGTGCGTTGCGCTTCCTGCAAGATGACGCGGATGTCTTTGCGCGCGGTATCGGGCAGGTCGGGATTCTCGAGGAGCAGGTCGGCGAAGCCGAGGATCGCGGTGAGCGGATTGTTGACTTCGTGGGCGACGCCGGAGACGAGTTGTCCGACGGCAGCCATCTTTTCGGCGTGGACGAGCTTGTCGCGGAGTTCGGCGGAGTCGGTAATGTCGGTCATGACTACGACGATGCTGTTGATATTGTTTTGCTCGTCGCGCATGGGGCTGAGGTTGACGGAAAATTGCCCGGCAGTTCCTTTGGCGCGCACGATCTGCAGTTCCAGATTATCCACCTGGCCGCCGCGAAGCGTGGCCTGGAGCGCCTCGGACAAAGCACGAACGTAGCCGGGAGCCGCAAGCTCCAGAAGCGGACGACCGAGAAGTTCGCGCTGCTCGAATCCGGCTTCGTACCAGCGGCGGTTGGCGTAGCTGATGAGACCGGCCGTATCGGAGACGAGAATCAGGCTTTGGGTATTGCTCAGAATCTTGCCGGAGAAATCGCGCTCGCGCTGGAGTTCCGATTGATAAGTGTGAAGGCCGGTGACGTCGAGCATCAGGCCGCGAATTTGGAGCAACTTGCCGGAAGAGCCGTACATGCCGAAGGCATTGATCAGAACGTAAATTGGAGAGCCGTTCTTGCGGCGAAGCGTGGCCTCGAAGTTGCGCATGTGGCCATCTTTTTCCATGGCCTCGGCGTGAATCAGGCGCTGCTCGGGAGAAAAATAAAGATGGGTGGGAATATCTACCTGTAGAAGCTCTTCGCGGCTGGAATAGCCGAGCATGGCGACGAGGGCGTCGTTGACTTCGACGAAGCGGCCATCGGGCGTGCTGAAGAATAAACCTTCCTGAATATTGTCGAACAGTTCTCGATAGCGACGCTCGGCCTCGCGGCGGTCGGTAATGTCTTTTAGAACGTGGATGGTTTGCAGCCCCTCGCCGGAAGCTCCGGAGACGCGCGAGGTGGAAACCAGATACGTGCGGTCGAGAGCGGGATGGACAAATTCGTCTTCGTTTTCGCCCATCGAGCGGCAGAACGGACAGGCATAAAGCGTGGACTCGCGGGTGAGAGCGAGCAAGGCGCGCATGTTCACGCCAATCAGTTCGTGGGGCGAAACGCCGATCAAGTTTGCCAGGGAGCGGTTCACGCGCAGGACTTTATCGGTCTCATCGTGAACAACAATGTAGTCGGTGATGGCGTCAAAGATTTCCGACCAGTGGCGCGTGGCCTGCTCCATGCGGCTGAAGAGACGGGCATTCTCGAGGACCATGGCCGCGTGGCCGGCGATTGCCTGGAGCAGGTCGCGATCTTCTTCTTTGAGGGGATGGGAGCGGCCGGAGAGCGCGAGCATACCGGCGAGTTCGCCGTTCGAACGAGTGATGCGGACGATTACGCTGTCGTTCCATCCCAGGCTGGCCGCCAGTTCGCGGTTCAGGAGTTCGGCAGCCGATCCGGAGATGATCGCGTCGGGCCTTTTTGCAATAAGATCGGAAAAAGCCTGCGACAACTGCTGGTGAAGGGCGCGATCTTCCTGGCTGTCGGGAACGTGGGCCTTCACACCACCTTCGGCCGGTTTACTTCCGGTCACAAGATGGGTTCCGTAACGATCTTCGGCCCGCGGCTGATGCAGCGCGACCGTATGAAATCTTCCCTCCTGAAACAGGGCGACGGCAGCTGAGTGAGCGTCCATCAGCTTGGCGGCACAGTCGACCAATCTGCGGGCGAAATCCGGGAGGTGCAGGACTCCGTCAATTTCGCGAGCGAGTTGAGTGAGAGCTTCGGCCCGGCGGCGGTGCTGTTCCGACTGGTGGAGATTGCGCGCGACCTCGAGCACCGCGGAAACCTGCGAAGCGAGGGCGCCGGCGCGGCGAATATCCTGCTGAGAAATGCCGCCTTGATCGAGGCGGTCGAGAACTCCGAACATGCCGAGCAGGACACCATCGGCTCCGAGCAGAGGAACGGTCAGCAACTGGCGAGCCTGGTATTGCGAAATCACTTGCTGGTTTACGCCGGGGATTTGGGTGAGGTCATCAGACCAGAAAACTTCTTTTGCCCGCAGGGAGCGGGTGGCGACGCCTTCAGGAAAGATATTGTCGAGGCGCTGCGCTTTTCCCCGAACCGAGGCGTAGCGCACGTGGAATTCTCCGCTCTCGTGCAGGGCGACGAAGCAGCGGCCGAAGCCCAGAAAATCGGCGGCGCGAACGACGAAGGCTTGTAGAGAATGTTCGAGATCGCGGCTGGCGCTTAGTTCGGAGGAGATTTCGAGCAACTGATGAAGCTCGCGCGCCTGACCCTGAGCGGTAGCCGAGAGTTCGGCGTGGGCCACGGCTACCGCGCCGAAGCCGGCAATTGCGGTGACCAGAGATTTTTCTTCCGCGGTGAAAGTACCGTCCTGGCGCGGGTAGACGAGGATCGCACCCTGGGTGCGCGAAGTGCGGAAAGGCGCGGCGATGAGCATTCCGGGAGAAATCATGTTCCCCAAAGAATGTTGATCGCTGCTGATGGAAATGGTGACGGCTTCTCCGGCGGAGACGGCGCGTTGCGCCAGGTCGACGGCGAACCGTATGGTCTGGCGATCGTGGCCGGCGCGGAACATGAGCGCAAGCTGCGGAGTTTCGGCGGAGACGGCGCGGAGTTCGAAGGGGCCTTCCTGGCGCAGGAGGACTGAGACCAGGCGAGTGCGCAGAAGGACGCGAAGGCGCTCGGCCAAGGCCTCGATAACGGCGGAGACGTCGGGAGTGCCGTGCAAACTGGTGGCGACCTCGGCCAGAATTGCAGTGCGGCGATGCTCTTCGCGCGAAGCCTCGCCGAGGCGCGTGGCTTCGAGCAGACCGCCTAATTGTCCGGCGAGGATAGTGGCTTTGGCGGCGAGATCGTCGTCAAAAAAATCGCCTTCGGAGTCGTGCAGGAATGTGGCAGCTCCGATGACTTCGCCGAAGACGACCAGCGGGGCGGCCATCATGGAACGAGCCGCAAACTGGTGCGCCGCGGGAAATGAGGGATCGGCCTTCCAATCGTTGATGAAGATCGTGCGGCGCTTGCGGACGGCTTCGGCGGTGATGGCGCTCTGTTGGGGCAAGAGCCGAAGGCCGAGAAAGTGCTCCGCCATCTTGCCGTCCGCTTGCTCGCCGACCAGCTCATCTCCGGCACGGCGACGCCAGAAATAGACGCCGCTTACCTGAAAAAAATCGCGAGAAGCACGGCAAAAGAGCTGGATCAGCGCCACCGCGTCGGCGCGTTCAGCGGCCTTGGCGGCGATTCTCAAAAGGAGCTTTTGGAAGGCCTCGTCAGGATTGGGCAGGACGTGGCCTTGCGACGCCAGCTTCGGATTGCTCGCGAAATCTTTCAGAGTCTCACCGCTTCCCAGCGAGGGATACCGATAAATCCTATAAGTGATTGAATCTATTGGAAAACTACGCTGTCATCTCATTTTGAGTCAAGGGAAATGGGGGAGGGGTGCCAAGGTGTGAAATCCCGAGAAAAATGGGGTCGGAACCATCTCAACATGAGAACAACGTATACATCAGGCGAAGCGTGAGACAACGCTAATTTTGAGATGGAGTGGAGTGCGAGCTTGGCCGATTGAACTAAGTAACGCATTTTCAGGGAGATCTTTGACATTACCTTGGTTTTTCCAAAAGTGGATGCGTGGCCACGGCTTTGCTCCTCCGTGGATACCATTATTGTGCCGGGAGGAACTGTGTCTCTGAGAAAGACAGGATTGCTGTTGGCCTTGATGGCGATAGCAGTTGGGACGGGCGTAGTTGGCGTGAAAGGCCAAGATGCGCAGGGCGACATTGTGCGCCGGGCGAAAAGCAAGGTACAGCCGACTTATCCGGACCTGGCGCGCAAGATGAATCTGACTGGCACGGTGAAGGTGGCTGTAGTGGTGGCGCCGAATGGAACAGTAAAGGAAGCCAAGGTGGTGGGTGGGCATCCGGTGCTGGCGACGGCGGCGTTGGATGCGGTGCGGAAGTGGCGGTTCGAGCCGGCGTCGATAGAGACCTCGGGAGTTGTGGATTTTAAGTTTGAAGCTCACTAGCGGGAAGCGATTCGCCGGAGGAACGGCATGACGATTGGCAAGAAACTCTATAAAAACTTTTCGATCATCCTCAGCATGGTGGTCGTGCTGTTCATCGTGAACATGCTGGCGGTGCACCGGGAGCATGCGGCGAAGGACGCCGCGAAAGTTTCTCTCGAACTGGCCGACGCCACCAACGAAGTGCGCTTCCAGATGATGCAGAACCGCCTTTACTTGAGCAATTACCTTTTGAGCGGCGACACGCGCGAAGTGGAGCGGATGAATGACGGCCTGCGTGTGCTTGGCGAAAAGCTGCAGGAGGGCAAGACGCTCGCGAGTTCGGAGCAGGAGCGAACGGCGCTGAGCAAAGTGGATCAGTTGGAGCAGGCGTGGTCCAAAGAATTTGCGCAGCCGTTGATCGACAAGCGGAAGGATGTAGATTCCGGGAACGCTACCGTAGCCGAACTGCAGATTTATTACCTGCAGAAGGATGCTTCCTCGTGGGTGAAGAATTCGACCGACGCTCTCGATGTGGCGGACGGCGAAAACCGCAAACTGGTGGAGGCAGGGCGCAAGTCGGATGAGACGGCGAGCACGCTGACGATTCTGGCGGCGATCGGGAGCACGATCGTGGCGCTGGGACTGGGCATCATTGTGGCTTTCAGGACGGCCAAGGAAATTACCGATCCGCTGACGAATCTGATGAAGGTTTCGCGGCAGATCGGCGACACCGGCGACCTGGAGCATTCGATCGATGTGAACCGGCAGGATGAGATTGGGGAGCTGGCGCGCACCTTCGCGAAGATGGTGAATTATCTAAGGGAAATGGCGGGAGTTTCGGAATCGATTGCGGGCGGCGATCTCACGGTTGAAGTGAAACCGCGATCGACGCATGACACGCTGGGCAATGCTTTCGCGAAGATGGTGGAAGGTTTAGGCCGGCTGGTGCGCAGCGTGCGCGATGCCTCCGCGCAGGTGGCGAGCGCCTCAGGGCAAGTCGCGAATGCGTCGGACGACTCGGCGAAGATCGGGTTGCAGGCTTCTTCCGCGATCGATGAAGTGACCAGCACCATGCACGAGATGAGCGTGAACGTGCAGAACATGGTGAAGAGCACGCAGGTGCAGGCTTCGAGCGTGAGTGAGACCTCGGCGTCGATCGACCAGATGGTGGCTTCGATTCAACGAGTCGCGGATACGGCGAAGGTGCTGCTGGATATTTCCAACCGGTCGCGGGAAGAAGTGCACAGCGGCATTACCACCATGGAAAAGGCGACGGATGGCCTGAACCGGATCAACGCGACGATCACGTCATCGGGAGAGATCATTGGAGCGCTGGGTCAGCGCGCCGATGATATTGGAAAGATCATTGAAGTCATCGACGACCTGGCAGAGCAGACGAACCTGCTGGCGTTGAACGCGGCGATTGAGGCGGCGCGCGCGGGCGAGCACGGATTGGGGTTTGCGGTTGTGGCCGATGAAGTCCGCAAGCTGGCGGAAAAGTCGGCGCAATCGACCAAGGAAATTTCGGAGCTGATCCAGAGCATTCAGAAGGAAGCGCGCAAGGCGGTCGAAAATATGGACCGGTCGACCGGCATCGTGAACGAGGGGCTCGATCTGGGCGGCGAACTGAATTCGGCGCTGCGCAAGATTTCGAACGTGGTCACGGAAGTCTACAAGTTCGCGCAGGAAATTGGCGCCGCTACCAACGAGCAGTCGCATGGGTCGTCGCAAATTGCGCGGGCTACCACGCGGTTGAATGAGATCACGCATGAGATCAATTCGGCGGTGGAAGAGCAGGCATCGGGAGCGCAGGCCGTGGTGAAAGCCATGGAGCGGATGCGCGAACTGGTGCAGCAATCGACCTCCGGTTCGACGGAACTGGCAGCTTCGGCGGAGCAGATGTCGAAGATGTCACGCGGCCTGCTCGACTTCATGGACCGCTTCGCGCTGGATGAGGCGGCCAAAGCCGCTGAAGAACACTCCCATTCTCACGCTCATGGCGGGCGCAAGGCTGCGGCGGCGCGCGCCTAGGTTTATCGATGAACCGCGAACTTCATATCGTCGGCTTTCAGGTGGGGCGCGAGACCTATGGTGTACCCATTACTTCGCTGCACGAGATTGTGCGCGTGCCGGAGATTACTGCCGTGCCCGACGCTCCCGATTATCTCGAGGGCGTAATCAATCTGCGCGGCAAGATCGTTTCCGTGATGGATCTGCGAAAACGTTTCGGCGACAAGCACGCCAAGCTGAAAAGGAGTAACCGCATCCTGGTGGTCGAACACGGCGGGAAGCTGGCGGGACTGATTGTGGATTCGGCGTCCGAGGTGTTGAAGATCGCGGGCGAAGATGTGGAAGCGCCTCCGGCGGTTTTTCAGGAAGGCGGACTGAATTGCGTAACCGGGCTGGGCAAGGTAAGAGGGCGACTGATCGTACTGCTCGATATGACCCGGCTGCTGGCTCCGGCAAGCTTGTTACAGGCGAATGGGAGCGGGGACGCGAAGAATTCGAAGGCGGAAACGCGGGCTGCCGCGGCACGGTGAGCGTGCATTGTTGTACCGGCTTTTTTAAGGTCGCTATTGGGGCGACAGGAATTTAAGACTCGGGCTTAGCAGACAAGAGGAAGCATGGGCACATCGGGAGCGGCACCTGCTCCAATTTTGACGGAGGCGGAACTGCGGTTGCTGCAGGCGCTGGTGTACCAGGAGTGCGGCATGCACTTCGACGAGCGGCGCACGCACTTCCTGCAGGATCGCTTGTTGCGCCGGTTGAAGGAAACCCGTGCGGATTCTTTTTACGCCTATTACCGGTTGCTGATCAGCCAGGAGGGGAAAGCGGAACTGGCGCAGCTGGTCGAGAATCTCACGGTCAATGAAACCAGCTTCTTCCGCCACAAGGCGCAGCTCGATTTATTTCAGAAGCACGTGCTGGAAGAGATGCTGAAGCGGAAGCAGGCGCACCGCGAATATTCGGTGCGAGTATGGAGCGCGGGCTGCTCGACCGGGCAGGAAGCATACACGCTGGCGATGCTTTCGGCCGATGCGCTCTCGTATTACTACCTGCGGAATCCGTTGCCGGTGGAAATTTCTTTGCCGAAGCCGCTGGTCCCTCCGCCGTGGCGGGTTGAGATTTTAGCCAGCGATATCAGTTACTCGGTGCTGCGCACCGGACAGGAAGCGATGTACAACGACCACCAGATGTCGACCGTCGATTACAGCTTCCGGCTGCGTTACTTCGATAAAGTCGGCGATAAGTATGCGATCAAGAAGGCGCTGAAAGAGATGGTGCATTTCGACTTTCATAACCTGAAGACCGAATATCTGCCGCAGCGCAACGACGTGATCTTCTGCCGCAACGTGATGATGTACTTCGACGAAGCGGAGCAAAAGCGGCTGATCGAAAAGTTTTACCGCTGCCTGAATCCCGGCGGATATCTGTTTGTGGGGCACGCGGAGAGCCTGCTGGGCTTAACGGAAAAATTCCAGATGGTGCACCGCGACAGTGGAACGGCTTACCAGAGGCTCGAGGTGAAAGAGTGACAGAAACGCCCGACGAGCGCGGAGCGGAACTGCGGGAGTTGTTTTTTGAGACCTCGCAGGAACTGCTGCAGGCGCTGAACGAGGAATCGCTCAAGCTGGAGAAGACTCCCGGCGATGAGGAGATCGTGCGTTCGATCCGGCGGACCGTGCACACGCTGAAGGGAGATTCGGCCGCGTGCGGGCTGCGCGAGCTGAGCGACCTGGCGCACCAGTTTGAGGATGCGCTCTCGCTGGAAGGCGCAGCGGCGCATGGGGCGCTGGCCGAAATCTCTTTTGCCGCCGCTGATGTTTTTACCGCGATGATTGCGGCTTACCACACGAGCGGCGCGATGCCGGAGACGGACGCTCTGCGGAACAAGATCAAGGAACTGACGGCAGCTCCAGCGGCGAAGAAGCCGCGGCGGAAGAAAAAAGCGGCCGAGGGCGCGACTTCCGGCAACGACTGGAGTGCCGCCGAGAAAGTGGCTGTGGGGCGCGCGCAAACCGGCGGACTGGGACTTTACGACGTAATGGTGAAGATCGACCCGCACTGCGCGATGCCGATCGCGGCGCGGCAATTGATTCTGAACGCGGTGGCCGCGATTGGGCAGCCGGTGGTGCTGCGTCCGGATGCGAATTCGGCTGCCGCGTCCAAGCACCTGCAAATGGTGCTGGCCAGCATGCAATCGAAAGAGCAGATTGCGGCGAAGTGCCAGATTCCCACGATTGCGGGCGAGGTTAGTGTCGCGGTGATCCAGGAGCCCCGGACGAGCAAGCCCGCCGATAGCCCGGAGAACCCCGCTCCTACGGTTCCGGCGCAGGGTTTGCATTCTGAAGAAACAGTTTCGAAATCATCGAGCGTAGAAGCAGCAGCGGCTCCTGTGAAGAGCGTCGAGGGACAAAGCCCGGCTCCTAATCCTGCACAGGAAACAGTCGCTCCTCCAGCGACGATGGAGAACATTCTGCGGGTTGAGGCCGGGCGCATCGACAACGTGCTTAACCTCGTCGGCGAACTGATCATAGGCAAATCGATGTTGCAGCAGGCGCTGAACGAGTTTGGCAAGCGCTATCCGAAAGAATTGCTGCGCGGCAAGTTCGCCGATGCCATGGCGTTTCAGTCGCGCGTGCTGAACGATCTGCAACGGTCGGTGATGAAGATTCGCATGGTGCCGGTCGACCAGTTGTTCCGGCGCTTTCCCCGCATGGTGCGCGATGTTGCGCGGCAGTTGGGGCGCGAAGTGGATCTCGAACTCAGCGGACAGGAGACCGACCTCGACAAAGGAATTCTTGACGCCATTGCCGAGCCGCTCACACATCTGGTGCGGAACGCCGTGAGTCACGGCATTGAAACCGGTGAAGAACGCCGCGCGAAGGGCAAGTCTCCACGAGGAAAATTGCGGCTGCATGCTTACCACCAGGGCAATCAGGTGGTGGTGGAAGTGAGCGATGACGGACGCGGGATCGATGCGCAAAAGATTCGCAACAAGGCGCTTGAACTTGGCATGACGACGGTGGAGGAAGCCTCCCGCTTGACCGAGGCGGAGACGCTGGAGTTCATTTTTCGTCCGGGTTTCAGCACGGCGGAGCAGGTCACGCAGATTTCCGGGCGCGGCGTGGGCATGGATGTGGTGCAGAGCGTGATTCAACGGCTCAAGGCTACGATCCACGTGGACACGCGTCTGGGACAGGGAACGACATTCCGGCTGAAGCTGCCGTTGACCCTGGCGATCATTAAGGCACTGATGTTCTGGGTGGAGGAGCGGCTGTATGCGATTCCGCTGAACGCGGTGAACCAGATTGCGCGGGCGCGGGAATCGGAAGTGCATCTGGTCGACAACTACGAAGTGCTGCAACTGCGGAACCAGGTGCTCCCGTTGCTGCGGCTGGGGCGGCCTTGCGCGCCCGACGTGGATCGCCAAGCGATCAAGCTATTTGTGCTGGTGATCACGGTGGGAGAGAAAAAATATGGATTGATCGTCGATTCTCTCGAGGGGGAAGAGGAATTGGTGATCAAAGCTCTGGACGATCAGACGTTCTCGACCGATCTGGTGAATGGGGCGTCCATCCTGGGAGATGGGAAGGTTGTGCTGATCATTAATCTTCCGGCGGTGGTGGAGCATGTAGCGCGAACGCGTCCGCAGCAACAAGGGACGACAAATTTTGGATTGTTGCTGAATCATGAGGATCGCGCTCGACTGGCGATGAATGCTGTGGGGGGCCGGGCATGACGCAGGAAGTAAGAAAAGTGCGGGTTCTGGTGGTGGACGATTCCGCGCTGATGCGGAAACTGATTCCGCAGATGCTGGAAACCAGTCCCTTGATCGAAGTAGTTGGAACCGCGATGGATGGCACCTTCTGCCTGAAAAAGATCGAAGAGTTAAAGCCCGATGTGGTGACGCTCGATTTGCAGATGCCGGGCATGAACGGCATCGACACTTTGAAAGAAATTATGCGGAGGAATCCGCTGCCGGTGATTGTGGTCAGCTCTCACAGCACCGAGGGCGCTTCGGTAACGTTCAAAGCGTTGGGATTGGGAGCGTTCGATTTCGTCACCAAGCCGCAGGATTCTTCTCACATGGAAGAAAGTGCGGCGGAACTGATCTCGAAGATTAGAGCCGCAGCGGAGTGCAAAGTGGTTCGCCCGGGACGAATGCTGGGAATGCCAGGCCGTCCGGAAAAGATTTCGGCTGGAAGATCGGCGCCGCAGCCGACAAAGCTGGTGGTGATTGGAGTTTCGACTGGCGGCCCGCAGGCGCTGGAATTTTTGCTGGCGCAATTGCCGCCTGATTTTCCGGGATCGATCGCGATTGTGCAGCATATGCCGGAGGGTTTCACCGACATGTTTGCGCGGCGGTTGGACGAAATCTGTTCGCTGCGCGTGAAAGAGGCGCAGTCGGGAGACACGCTGCAGGCGGGGCGGGTACTGGTGTGCCCGGGAAGCCGGCACATGCGGGTGAAGCGGCTGACCATGGGCGATGTTGCCGTGTTGAGCGACGAACCGAGGGTGAATGGTCACCGTCCGAGCGTTGACGTGCTGTTCAAAAGCGCGGCGGAAGAATTTGGAGCGCATGCGATCGCTGTGCTGATGACCGGAATGGGCGATGACGGGGCCGAGGGGTTAGGTGCGGTCAAGAAGGCTGGGGGATTAACCATTGCGCAGAGCGAAGAATCCTGCGTAGTTTTTGGAATGCCAAAGGCCGCGATCGAGCGTGGTTATGCTACGCGAGTGATCGCGCTGGACGGCCTAGCGGCGGCTTTGCAAGCGGCATGCAGCCGCGACGAAAGCAAGCCGGGCACGGGAAAAGCTGTGCGTGCCGGCTTATAGCCAGAGAGTGCCATGACTGGAGTTATCTGTGCGGCGGGCGACCGCCGTGTTGGAATCTGTTTGAGGAGGTCGTTATGGAGCAGTTCGCACCGGTAAAACGCAGTAAAGACGGCCAGCCGGTCCGTTACTTGATTGTGGACGATTCGGTCTTCGCGCGCAAAAACCTTGCCCGCATGATCGAGAGCTTTGGCGGGCAACTGGCGGCTGAGGCCGGCGACGGCCTGACTGCCATCAGCGAGTTCGAGCGCACGCATCCTGACATCGTGCTCATGGATATCACCATGCCGCAGATGGAAGGGATCGAGGCGGCGGAGAAAATCGTGCAGGCGCATCCGGAAGCGCGCGTCGTCATGGTCTCCTCGGTCGGATACCAGGAAAACATTGTCGCGGCGTTGCAGCGGGGCGCGCGGCATTTCGTGCAGAAGCCGGTGAAGCCGGAAGTGCTGTACGAAGTCATTAAATATGTTCTCGGAGAAGACGGCGCCGTCGCCGGTGCGGCGGGCGCGGGAGCCTAATCTCATGAAGATGGAACTGATTCAGCCTTTCATCAACGCGGCTGACGCCGTGCTGTCACAGGGGCTTCAGGGCACCACCAGAGTCGGCAACCTGTCGATGGAAGAGGCCGCATATCGCCGCAAGGGCGTAGCGGGGATGGTGGCGCTGACCGGCGACATTGAAGGACGGATCGTGCTCGACCTCGAGCCGCAGACCGCGGTGCGCGTCGCCAGCCACTACGCCGGGGCGGAGCTGCCCGAATCCGATGGGCTGGTGAAAGAAACTATCTTCGAGTTGGCCAACCAGGTGGTTGGCAATGCGGTTTGCGCGCTGAACGACCAGGGATTTCATTTCCGGGTACATCCTCCAGTTCTGGTTACCGCCGACGAAGGCGACAAGACCAGCGAAGACGTTGAGGCGCTGATGATGTGCTTTGAAACGGCGATGGGCAATGTGTTCATGAACGTCGCCTTGCGGTATAACAAACAGCGCATGACCGATCACGCCGCAGCGGGACGCTGAACCCCGGACCACGATCTATCCAACCAACGCTGATTTCATTCCGAATACGCGCGAAGCGCGGGTGAGCAACCTTCTTCCAGCCCATACCGAGCGAGTCGAATCGGAACCCGCCTCTACTTCCCAATCTCTGCACCTCTGTTTTCGCCCGTTACGTGTTGGCGGGAAGATGTTCCATTCCTGATCCTCCATAGCCGTGGAAAGGCAGATTCCTCCAGGCTCGCTGTCGCTCGCTGGCGTCGGAATGACGAAGGATGCCCACAGGACGGCGCGGTGGGCAATAAATTTTACAAGGCTCTGACATTCCTGGGCGCGAAGAGCGGTAGGCTGGCGGTTCCCGGTCGACGGCCGGGATTGAATGTCGCTCACAGGAGATCAGATCGATGAATCGCACAAACATCCAGCCGCGCGGTTTCAGAGCCTGTAGTCTGGCCGCGCTTTGCATTTTGTCTTCGCTCGCGTTTTTGCTTTCGGCGGCGGCGCAGTCTCAATCCAAAGCGCCTTCGATCGGGCCGACGGGCGTGCTCGTTCACAGCAAGTTCGGCGGGCAGATTTTCGGCCACGACCTCGACCAGAACGGCACGGAAGGCCTGCTCAGCGAATACGCTACTTTGCCGAACGGAGAGAGTGTGGCGGCGACCGAAACCTTCGATCAGGCGACGGGGAAGATCGTGAACGTGGAAGGGGCGCTTCACAGCGCCGACAACTTCGTGACGATGGGAGTCGTGGGCACGGGCACGGGGATGGTTGAGCGGGAACACGTCACCGGAATCTTCGTGACCAAGCGCATTTACGAAGAGCTGAACCCGCTCAGCCTGAATAAATTTACCGGCACATGGAAAGCGCCGCTGGCAGCGGACCAGATCATCATAGGGATGAGCCGCACGCAGAGCACGCCGACGACCGCAGTACTCGCGTTCGACAACAACAATACGTTTACCACGTTCGTGTTCGGCACCGAGGTTGCTGCGAATACTTTCGGTCCGATGATTACGCTGACCGACGCAACTTTTCAGTTCGCGAATACGCCGCAAGTCGGGTATGACAGCACGACGAATCAGGCTGTAGTGGCGGCTTCGGAGGGAACGGTAGGCGGTCCGGCGCCGCAGATCGCGCTGGTCGATCTGACGACCGGAGTGGTGACGCAGTTCACCGGCATTCTTGGACCGCCGCCGTATCACCAGGGGTTCATCAACGGGATGGCGGTGGATTCGCAAGATGGCATCGCCGTGACCACGACCGAACTCGACTTCCGCGTAGAGTTTTACAATCTGGCGGAGCAGACCGGCTTTGCCGTGGTGCTGCCGGGCGCGAACTCGCAGATCGAGAGCGGGACCGACGTGGAATACGATCCGGTGAACAAGCTGTTTTTTGTGGCGCAGGAGTTTTCGAGCACGGCGCAGGGAAGCAGCATTCAAGTGTATGACATCAAGGGAAATCTGGTCGAGTCGCTGAATGGATTCAGCTTTTCGGACGAGTTCAACGTGATCGGGATGCACATTACTCTGAACCCCACAACCCGGACGGGATACGTCGACGGACCGAACTCGGGGGTGACCGAACTGCAACAGTTCGCTTATTAGCGGAGGAAGGGAGCGGAAGGAAGAACGGCGTGTGCCGGATCACACTTGAGCGTGCGTTTCGTTTTTCGTATCCCGAAGTTCTTCCAGGGCGCGTAGATCCCGGTCGTGCAGGCGGGTCGGAGTCTCTCGTGCAGGGATAGGGGTCGTCAATGAACGCTTCCGACTTTGCCTCGCTACTGCCATGTCTGATCCTATCGGGCGTGTAAAAGTAAGCGTCTGAAGTGTCAGGCTCGAAGCGGCAACCTTGGGTTTGAATTCTGCCCGGAATCCTCCGCGGAATCTGCAATCTTCCTTAACTCGGGATATTTCTGAATCAGGGTTTCAGGTGCGAGCACGCGTTTGCCGTCGATCATGGCTTTGAGTTCGAGGGCGTTTACTCCGGCCTTGCTTTCGAAATGATTGTTGGTGATGACGTAGGTGGCCTGGGCTTTTTCGGCTACGTTGATGATGCGCTCTTTCCAACCAGCAAGTTCGCGTTCGTTGTAGAGATAGTTG